>Ga0326728_10000397_pt1 | contig 171195 bp, 138 predicted proteins | sample MB3enrmetagenome_FD_207602 | JGI IMG/M metagenome (GOLD analysis project Ga0326728, IMG submission 207602) | Lab enriched peat soil microbial communities from McLean, Ithaca, NY, United States - MB31MN | ecosystem: Environmental > Terrestrial > Soil > Wetlands > Peat | place: USA: New York... | reverse complement strand
TCTGCATTCTACTCTGACGCGCATCGTGAGATTTGCCTTCCGAGTTGATTCGTTGCGAGGGTGCATAGAGAATCACAGGTGTTTTCCCATCCAGTACCCCAGGAAGAGCAGTCCAAAGCCGCAAAGTAGCCCCCCGGCAAAGACGCTCCACAGTAGGTAGCTCCAGGCCCCAAGCAGCTTGCCCCGGAAATCCCGCGTAACCGCTGCCAGGGTGTCCTGGGCATTGTGAATCGCCCCGTTGAGAGCGCCCTTCAGCCACCCGTCCATCTGCTTTTGGGACGTTGCCAGAGCTTGTGTCAGGCTTGATTCGATGATGGTACGGATGACGGCGGCGAACTGCTGTCGCGTTTCATCGGTGTCCCGTATCCTTCACCACCAGTTGTTGTTTTTCACCTCCCAGGCTCCTCGCCACATTTGATTCCAAAAGTCCTCGATCACCGTTCCTTCCCCCCCCTAGCCACTGATAAGCCTCGCAATAGTCCGCACATCGACGGCTCGGTGGATGGCTGTCTCATAGAAAGGCGTAACGCTGAATCCACCCAGGAGCTATGCCAATGGTCGCTTCTGGATTTTCAAATTGCGGATATCCTCCAGAATCGGTTGCTGAGCAAGGAATCGGGATGGAATCCCCTTCGTCCAGTACTTGAAGACCAAGTCGCATAATTCTGGCCTCCTTGCGAAAAAATCCTGCATACGGGTGCTTCAGGAAAAAGTATTGCCTGCCATCGCCCATTGTTGCTCGCAGTGTATCTGAACAAGCCCAGTCCCCACACAACCTGGAAAGTGTATATCGTCCCAGGGCTCCGGAAACAACAAGCACATAAGTTCCGGACAGCGATCCGAGCCGCACACGCCAGTGGTTTACAGGATTTTTGTGGCATATTGTCATTATTGATTCGATGTCGTCTGTCGCATCTTCGATGTGCTCGTTTAAGAGATACGCCCGCTGATTTTTCCCGCAATATGCTGGAAACACGAACCAGCCACGCTGTATGCACGCGGATATTTCAATCATGCGCTCAATTTCATATCGGGTAAGAGAGCCGCAAGAATTTGAGGTAGAATTTGCAATTTGTAGACTGTGAAAATCAATAGTCCATTGAAAATGAAACGCCATACTACCTCCTTATATGGTTAGCCACTAAGAGATATGTACATCTCTGCAATGAGATTAACGAACTGGATGAATGCGCGGAAGCGATACGTCCTATCACGCAGGGTCACTCAGGCATTCGCAGTTTAGCGCCAATGCCTGGTTGGGCGGCGGCCAGATCCAGCCGCCGCCCAAACCCCTAATCAGTTTTGGTTTGTCTCTCGGCACCCGTCCTGGAAGGGTGTCGCGGAGAGCTAATTACCTTCTGGGACAAAAAATCGCACGACGCGCAGTTAGACTGCGTTGAACCGAAACAGAGCGATATGCTGGTTTGGCAGCTTGGGGTGGAAAGCGCTTTGTGGACGAAGATTCCCCTGCTGAGGACGGGTCGAAAGCGAGATCGATCAACCAAGGGGGAGCGTCGCAGACAGATTGATCTGAATCGAGGTACGTATGGACAACTCCAGAGCCATGTGCCGATGGCGGAATCCATGCCCATCCGCCATCGCCATGAAGAGTAAGCCCAGGGGCGAGTTGCTTGCGGGCCCGCGAGAAGCGCCCGGCTGGATAACGGAAGAAGGCAAACATGGAATTGCCAGCGCGCGAGGCCAACGTGCGCGCATCATCGGTTCCGCTATTCTCGTTGCCGCCGACAATGGCCGCTCCCACCCTAGCAGCAAGACCCGCGTACCCGAACTCGATCTCCAAGGCGAAGATCCCGCTCGCCAGACCCGTAGCCGCGGCAAAGTTACAATCGGGATTGCCCGAAAACTCAAGTTCAAGCTGAGCGCGGTCGGCAGTAGCGTTGCCGATGCGGGCGGTGATGATCGATTGGGATGCGTACTTCCCCGCCACATCGACGCGGAAAACCCGCCAACCGAGCGAGAGCGCCTGAAGCGCCTCTACAGGAAGCTTTACCTGGAAAGGCTGGATAACCGGCGTGGACGCTGGCACCGCCGAAAACAGACTGCTGCGAGCTGACAGTTCCGTGAGAAAAATTTCTGCTGATTTCAATTTTTCCTCCTATAAAAAAAGGCCGGCCACTTCTGTGCCAATGGGCAAAAAAGTGACCGGCCATGGAAAGGTTGAGTTGGGTTAAAGGGTGGACAGTTGAACATGCGTTTACATGCGGGCAAACCAATTGTCTGGTGCGCACAGCTCCAGTGACCAAATGCCTTCCGGCAAAATTCCTAAGCGTGTTTTTGCGGAGTGAGGTCCAACGCTCTGACGGGCAGCGCCTACGAATCCGCGGCAACAACAGGAAGAATTGTCAGTTGTTTACAAGTGGGTAACCCTGGAAGGGACAAGCCTTTGACAGGGCGTTCTTGAGCTGAACTCGTTTTCTAGGCTGTTCAGAATTTTTCCTGTGGCGATATTCCGGACTTCACGCGCCTGCCTTGATTAGGCAGTTATATTGCTCGTCGGTCAGGCACAGCCAGATGCCCCCGTGCCCTGCCACCATTGCCTGATCGAGAAACAGTCGCTGGTCGGGGTCGATGAAGCCGTTGCCACGTCGCACCATTTCATAAATTTTTGATGGATCCCGAAATGTGAATTTTCTTGAAATAGGGGTCTTTACGAAATTATCGGCATGAAATCTGCACTGCCAGCCATTACCACGCACAAACGACAGGAATACACGTCGCGACGCCGGAATTCGAGAATTATCGATGGGTGTCTTTGGTGAGCTGTAGTCGGGAAGAAATGCGCTTTTCGCGTATTTTGTGGCTGCCCTTGATGTGTTTGGAATCAGATTTCCGAGTGACATGAAAAAAAGTTTGTAGATGGGAAAATCTTCAATTTTCATTTTTTCCTCCAATAAAAATGCCGCCTACGCAATCTTTGCGATAGACGGCATGGTTGTGTGCTGTGTTGAAGGCGTTGCGCCAGTTGATTACGCGACTTAGAATCTTGCTACATTGCGCCACTAGGAATCCTTCCGCGGAAACCGAATGAAATACTTCAAGGTCATGCGAATGCTGCGGTGCCAGAGCAGACGCTGCAATTCCACGATATTGTCCGGATGGGAATTCAACCATTTCAAGATAAATGCGCGACGGAAATCTCCAACATGGACCCTTGTACCGCTGAAGCGAGCAGTCAGATCACCAACCAGCTTCCCAAATGCGCTGAAGCTGAAGGCATGGCCACGACGGTCAACGAAGAGAGTTCCAGGGTCATGATCCCCAACCAAGACCGGACGATGAATAGTCAGATATGCTTCGATCAGAAGACAAAGCTGTGGTGGGATGAAGCCAGAGATTTCATCTCCGACATTTTTGCTTTTCCACGGAAACTTGTATTGCCAAAATTCAGCGTGGGGATGATGGGTAATCTCGTCCAAAACCCAGTTGGGAAGACCCAGTTTCTGGTTGGGAACCGCCTTGTAGAGATTGGGCCTGGGGCCGCCGATGCGGCAACCGCACATAGTTGCAGCGCGCCAGCAAAGCACCAACAGGAACCAGACGATCAGCTCACACTCAAACCAAATAGCTGCGGCTTGAGTGCCGATGGATTCGCGCTTCTTCATTTGCGAAATGCGATTAGGAATCGCGAAAAGATGTTCGTACGACGGTGCTGAGCGATTAAAATGCGGCGGATGGTTGTTCTGCATAAAGCCTCCTTGATTGGTTAGGCGTCGTCACGCCGTTGTACAAAGCCAGCGAAAAGTGCGTCCACTTCCGCCGAGGATGAAAATACGCATAAGTTGAATATTTCTCTTGATTGACACGCTACCTTTCTGCTCTTTCCGTTAGCTTTGAAGGCCTTCATGGAAGTTTTCGACAGGTTCTGTGGTACACGACGTATTAAATTTTCCTGCGTAATGGCGCATCGTGGTCTCGACGTCGGAGTGCCAGAGCTGAAGGCTGAGTGTTACAAAATCGCGTGGATATTTCTTCAACCATGCAAAAGCGAAAACATCACGGAAGATATGGGGATTCATTCTTTTACCGCCGTAACGAAGCGCGATTTCGCTGATAAAGCAACCGAATTGGGTTGCGCTCATTGGCATTCCACGCTGATTGACAAACAGGGTTTCCGTGTTTTTGTTTCCAACAAGTTTCGGCCGCCAATTGGTGAGGTACTCATCGAGGATCGGGGCCAGGTGTTTGGGCAAAACGCAAAAAATAGTTTTGCCGGTCTTGTTTTCCTTGGGGCTAAATTTGTAAAGCCAGAATTTTGCATTCGGGTTTTTATATTCTTCTGCCAAGACCCAGGCGGGTTTGTCGATTTCAATCCCGTCAGGGATTTTGCTTTTAAAAATGTTCGGGTTGTTGCCAATGACGCGCATTTCGCGCAGGTTGCGTTGGCGCCAGGGCAAAGTCAGGATCCATCTGATCGCAAGCTCGCTCATGGTAAGAGAGGCAATTCGCCAGATAATCTGATATTTTTCCTTCCTGCCGATAGGGGTGCTTTCGTCCACCTTCCTGTACCCGAGGTGGATACGTTTTGCGCGGAGCAGTTCCGGGATTTTTTTGACTTCAGAGAATTCCAACTGCCGCTGCGCTTTTTTGGCTCGCACTTCATCCGGGGTTGGCATTTTACCCAAGGAACGGATGAACGCCGGAATCCAAAGCAGATGCTGTGGCTGATAGTCGGGCAACTGCCGCAGCGCCGCCAGGATGGGCACAAATGTTGTATGCAAACCTCCCGTTGTCACTTTTCGTTCGTTTTTCAGCCAGTGGCGGTATTTCACGAGGACGCGGGGATTGAACAACTGGGTGAGTTTCGTAATGTTGTTCTTCCGTTTGATGTTGATCAGGAATCCGAACAGCCGGCATACACATTCTTCAAGGAGATTTGCCGTTTCCACGTTCACCTGACGGTGGGGACGCCTTCCCTCCTCCTTAGCGCTTTCCTCGCTAAAATCATCCAGATCGAGATCTTCGAGGTCGTCGTCAATGATCGTTTCCTCATAGCGGCCACTGTCTGATAAACGCAGGGCAATGAGGCGCTCAACTTCCCGGAGAAGTTCGTCGGGGAATTTATCGAGCGGAATTCCGTAATCATCCAGGCGAGCTGCCCGTATCGGATCCACTTGGCTGTATCCGGCCCGAATCAAGTAACGGATGAAACTGCAAGAGCGATTGGTTGCAGCCAGCAGGGAGTGCTCGAAGTTAATGACCTGCTGATTAACCAAGTTGATCACCTGAGCGCGGGTTACATCGCCTGGTGAATCCGTGAGAGCAGCAAAATGACGGATGAATGCGGTGAAGGTCCTCGTAGCCGGATCGTCAAGCATTACGCGCCAGAGGGCAGAAATGTTAGCATCCGGTTGCCAGCCGGCCTTCTGGGCGATGTCCAGCGCCAGACGAGTCTTCTCGACGTAGTTCTGGATGGTCGTAGAACCGTAATCACGATTTTCGAGATAGCCGTGGAAACCGCCCCGACGTTCGAGAATTTCGTCGAGTAATAGGTCAAGCCAATTTTCGCGTTTAGCGAATTCGGCGAATTTTTTCAGTGCTGAAAAAATTTGTCCGCAGTCCTTTACGGCTTTGATTTGAAGGTAGACGTCCCGGACCGTTTTCAGGCATTCGACGCCACTGTTGGTCGCAGGCGGACAATTGCAAGCATTTTCTGTTCCATTGAGTCTTTCAGGATTCATAATTGATTGTTTTTCATCCTTTCATTGGGGGTGAAGGTATCTGTGAAATCCACTCAAATCAGTTAAGGCCTCCAGACATCCATAGCCTCAGAGGGTCTTAGATCTACACCAGAGGCCATAAGTGCTCATTTGGCGAAGGTTAAGGGTTTTTGCGCGACGCTGACTTTAAATCGGTCAGGCAGCGCTCAATACCGTCTGCAGATGCACAGATACCTGGTAGGCCCCAATCGCTAATGCGCCCCTGGTGGATCCAGCGCGTCAGGGTCTTGGCGGAGATTCCCAGGATATTGAGTGTTTCTTCCCGGCTGAAAGCAGGTTTGAACTGCAAGCCACGCAGCTCCAAGAGGACATTTAACTGCGGAAAAAGAGAGGTGTCGCTTTCGGGAATCGGTTTTTCCCGTGGCTCTCTGTTGGAACCGATCTCTTTCGACGGAACCAGCCCTGCAGAGATCGCCTCAATCCCCGGGAAAACAGGCTCGCGTTTACCCACGTTGAAGCCCCTCCCCACGGCCAATAACTCCGGTGCCATAAGGGACCCGACTACTCCCCGTCAAAGCAACATTAGCCTTCCCCGGAATCGTGGACTCGCAACCAACAGCGTCGGCCTCGAGCCAATTCGCCAGCAGGATCGGATCGATTTTCCATCTCCGCCCATGCTTTTCGGCCGGCAGGCCCTCATGGTCAATAAGGCGATAGATTGTTTCGGGATGCCGCGCCAAGATTTTGGCGGCCATTTTTACAGTGAGCAGTTCGCGCAGGCCTCGGAGATATGCTGGGATACTCACTGGGATTCGGGTGGCCTGTGGCCGTTGCCGCTGCAGGTCAGCCAGGGCCAATCTGCCTGTCGTGTCGTACATTCTCCGCCTCCATAACGGCCGAGGCATTCAAGTGCTTCGGTCCGATTTCGCAGCCACTGGTTCCAACTGGGATGTGTCTACAACACCAGTTTTAAGCAGCGAAAATTAGATTGCTAGGGGGTACGGAGACATGCGAAGAATATAATTCAAACTACTGATAATACGGCACATATATCTCCGCATGGCGGAGTTTTACGGATTATGGGTTGGCGTAATCGTGTTTTAAATCCGATTGTCTTAAATTTCGCTTTTGACCTCGGAAACCGTGTTGGTGAATCTTTTTAATAGGAGCGGATTCTTGATTATCAGTTGGGCAAACGATTTGATTGTTCCGTCAATTCGAGAACGGTATCCAATTGGTAGGTATGGATTATCAAGGGACATTTTCTGGGCGACTTCCATCGTTGTCTGACATTGCGGTAGATATAGAATGCTCGCTATAGATTTCCGATACCCATTCAATTCACCAGGCGCCTTAGATTTCCGTTTCTTAACAGGCACAGTCAGCTCATCCAATTTGACGGTCAGCTTGGCGCTTGCATCGCCTTCTGCGGTAACCTGTTTATCATCTATGATTTCACATATTTTCTCCGGCCAGAAATCACTGCTTTCGGACAGCCCAAACGCTCGCAAAGCACTACAATACCCTTTAATTTTTTGGTTCAAGTCGACCAGGATGATTTTGATGGACTGCTGCGCTTCGGCCATGGAAAAAACTTGATCGTAGTAAGCCAGCTTTCCAGCCGAACATCTGAATCGGCAATCTGCAACCATCCGCTGTTCTTCCAGTATTCTCTCCGTGGAAGAAAGTGCCTCAAGTCGATCAGCAATTTTTATATTCAAAATGGCTTTATACAATGCGATCAGAGAATCGAAGTAGTCTACCATCGGTTCCCATGCGCCAATCTGCTCCGGCGTTGCCTTCTGCTGCTCATTCTTAAAGAACAGCTTGCTACCCCGTTGAGACCACTCCCACGCAGTGTCTATTCTTTGGATCAGTTCTTCCTCCGTATATTGTTCTTCTTTCGTTATGCCAAATCCATTTGACGCCATTGATCATTTCTCCTGTGCCTAAACTCCTGCTTCACCGTTCCGATCGCAAATCCAGCGATGAATCAGCCACTTACGGATTTTTCGATATTTCCCGACCAATTTCACGTGAGAATGGCTAGCCTATCCAATCCCGAAGGCGGGCTTAAAATCTTTTTCATATTTTGAAATTAACCCAATTGGCTGGGATGGCGGAATGGCCACGAGAAAAAAATGATTGCCAGAATCGCTTTAACCATTGTTCAGGAAATCCACGCTAGGGGCAGTCAACTTCTGCATGATTTTTCCGCTTCCCTGCAGAAAATTTCTGTTTTTGTATTTCGATTTAAATCGAAATACATAATAATTGTAAAAATGAAAATTGACGACGCATTCAAAGCGCTTGCCGATTCGACCCGCAGGGAGATTCTGTTCGTGCTCCGGCAAGGGGAGATGACTGCCGGTGCGCTGTCGGCGAGATTTGATCCGTATATAACCAAGTCGTCAATGTCGTACCATTTCGCAAAACTTAAAGAGGCAGGCCTTGTGACCGCACGCCGGGATGGACTGCAGATTTGGTATGCACTGTACAAACCGGCATTCAAAGAACTGGCAGCATGGACTTTGGACCTAAGTCGCTAAAGGGCCCCAGGGAACGCGACAAAAAGCTTTAAAACAGCTTCAATTTTGGACTCTTCATTTTCTTTAACCATGAAAAGGCGCCTGTAAAGACTGAATTAATCTCTTGCCAGCACCTCGTCCAGAGTGGTCGCCACCCGGTATTGCGCCGGGTTTCGGTGTATCGGAACTCTCCAATACCTTCCGCATCGCAGAGGCTAGAACCATTACGTGGGGGGCTGAATTCGGCAGACAGTGTCTGCCGAATTGGATATCTATCGATAAACGCTTGATAAAAAGACGAAGATTCCGGAGAGAAAACCCTCCTCTATAGCGATCCGTGAGATTCTTGGCGAGCCTTTCCAGCAGGTTCTGCCCGTACTCGGCCTGCTCCCCGCCTCCCTGCACGGCTTCGACGATCTCGCGCCCGATCAGCCAGTAGGCGATCACCATATTACTGTTGACCGCACGTACAACGTTGCTGCGAGCCTGCTCCAGAATCGTGACCACCCGATCCATCAGGTTCCCCGGAGCGACACGAATTCCTCCGTTCGCGGCCGGGTTAAGCTGTTGCGCGGCCTTCGCCTTTTTCGTCGCAATACTTGCCTACTCCTGTTACATCAATCCAATTCGGCACACGGTGTGCGCTGAAAGTCATCTCCGCTTGCGCAGTTGACCGGTATTTCCGGACAACTGGGTGATGCGTGTTTTCCTGATCCTGAGCTGTTTCCATTTTCGAAACAACTGCACGAAATCCAACCTGAAATCGATTTCCAGACGGCGAACTATCCGGAATTTCCGGATAGTTGCCCCTCGCGCTTACAGGCTGTGCACATTTTTCAACTCATTTTGTTGAAGGATGGCGGTCAGGTTGGTCTTGGCAACGTCGTCGGCAAAGGCGCTGCCGTGGACGACAAGGGTGGTTTTGCTGGCCGGGGCCAGTTCCTTGTGCCAGTCAACAATGCCGAGCGCCAGCGGTTCCACTTCGGAGGCGGCAATTTCCGTGGCCAGGCTGGCCAGCAAGACGCCGCCGTCGATACTGTGCACTGTCTTGCCGGCAATCGTCAGCTCGACGATTGGCACGATCATCTTCGCCCACATGCACCATATAAAGTATGGCCAACGGAAAGCCCGACTCGACATTCTTCAACGCCGCCGAAAGTTGGTGGTCACAGCCTACAAACCCAGCGGGGAAGTTTCCAGCTTGCCCGGATGCTCGCGCAGATAGCCGGCCAGATCGATACGGAAGTCGCTCAGGGTCAGATCGGCAATGGATACGCCACTGCTCAGATCCTCCAGATCGATGTTGGCGTCTTGCAGCTTGAGCAACTGCTTGCGCCGGTATTCCAGATCGTTCATCTGGTCGCCGGACTGGTACTCGATGATGTTCTCTTCGCCGGTAGCGGAGATGTCCAGCAGCACCATGCGCCCGCTGACCCGCTGCTCCAGATTGATGTACTCTTCCAGCTCCAGGTTGGGCCAGAAGTTGATGAGCTGGATGGATTCATTGGACGAGCCAAGGCGGTCGATGCGGCCAAAGCGCTGGATGATGCGGACCGGGTTCCAGTGGATGTCGTAGTTGACCACCATGTCGCAGTCTTGCAGGTTTTGTCCCTCGCTGACGCAGTCGGTGGCGATGAGCAGATCGATTTCGCCCTCCGCCAGCATCTCGGACGGGCACTCTTTGGAGCGCGGCGAAAAGGCGGTGATGATGCTGACAAAGTCCCGGCGCAGGTTGGGCAGGGTGGTCTGGTTGTGGCCGGTTCCGGTGACCAAGGCCGCATGCAGGCCAAGTTCCCGGCGCGCCCAGTCGGCCAGCTCGTCGTAGAGATAGGCCGCCGTATCCGCAAAGGCGGTAAAGACGAGGATTTTGCGGTTGCCGGAATTGATGGGCTGGCGGCATTTGCGCTCGATCACCTCGCGCAGCGCCTGTAGTTTGGCATCCCGCCCGGCGGTCACCTGATGGGCCGCGGAAAGCAGCGTCGCCAGCCGGTTGCGATCCTGAATCAGATCCTGCCGCCAGCGGATCAGGTCCACATCCTGCAAGAGAACCTTGACCTTGCGCCCCACCAGCAGGCTCTCAAAGTCGGGATCGTCGGTGTCCAGGTCCGCAATATCGAGTTCATCGACGGCCTCGGCTTTGGCGTCGATGCGGGCCAGCGTCTGGTCCACATCGGCAAGCTGGCGGCCCAGGGTGAGCGCGAAGGAAGTCACCGCGCTTTCCATGCGTTTGAGGACGTTCACCCGCAGCAGATGCACCAGGCTTTCTTCCCGGTCCACCTGACGGAAGAATCCTTCGCCTCCGTGAATCTGGGTACTGTATTTGGCGTCATAGGCCGCGGCCTTGTGTGGCAATACGTAGCGGAGCGGCGCATAAGCGGCCAGGGTCAGGCGGCGAATCTCGTTGTTGATTTCGCGAATGGATCGAAACTCGCCGGCCAGATCCACATCGGGCTTGAGATTGACTGGCTTCAGCCGTTCCGGGAAGCGGCCGGTCTCCGCGGTGCCGTAATACTTTTCGATATGCTTGCGGGAGCGCGCCAGGGTAAGCAGATCGAGCAGCCGGAAGTAGTCGAAACCCAGCATGTCGAGCAGACGCGACGAACTGCGATCCCCATTCTCCATGGCCTGCCAGCGATTGAACTGAAGCTGCGCCTGCCGGATGGTGGCTTCGATGCTGGCGATTCCGTGCTCGGCAAGCGCAACGTCGTTGCCCTCAGTGACGAACGCAATCTGATTTTTGAGGTCTGAGAGGCGGTTGTTGACCGGCGTGGCCGAAAGCATGAGCACACGCGTCTTCACGCCTTCTTTAATGATTCGCCGCATCAGCCGGCCATAGCGGGTTTCGCGGGTGTTGTGGGTCGCCTTGTTGCGGAAGTTATGGGACTCATCAATGACCACCAGATCGTAGTTGCCCCAGTTCACATGCGACAGATCGATGTCGCCGGAGCTGCCGGCGTCACGGGAGAGGTCGGTGTGGTTCAGTACGTCGTAGTTGAAGCGGTCGGAGGCGAGAAAATTGCGGCGGTCGTTTGCCTTGTAGAGCGTCCAGTTGTCGCGCAGGCGTTTGGGTACCAGGACGAGTACGCGATCGTTGCGCAGTTCGTAATATTTAATGATGGCCAGCGCTTCAAAGGTCTTGCCCAGGCCGACGCTGTCGGCAATGATGCAGCCGCCATGCCGCTCCAACTTGTCGATGGCGCCGATAACGCCGTCGCGCTGGAACTTGTAGAGCTTCTTCCAGACCGTTGTGTTGCGGATGCCCGTGGCGGACTTTACGATTCGCTCCTCGTCCAACTGGCCGCCAGTCTCATGGAAAACCTGATGCAGCGTGAGGTAGTAGATCAGCGAAGGTGCCTGCGCAGCGGCAAGATCGCGCAGCCTGGCCAACAACTCCGCCTTGACCCGGTCCGATGGCCCAACGGTGTTCCACATACTCGTAAACCAGGAAGCCAGCAGATCGGCCTCCTCGGGAGCCTCGGCGCATTGGATCAAACTGAACTGGTTGCCCGGCGTAATCCCCAGCCCATCCGTACTGAACGAGCAGTTGCCGGTAATGACGCGCTTCGGACCGGCCTCTTTGCCGGCGGCAATGAGAATCGATTGCGGCAACGGTCGCGCCGCGCTGCGCAACTCCACCTTGTCCTCGATCCATGCGGCGCACTCCCGCGCCAGCCATCGCAGGTTCAGTCGATTGCGAAAGCCGCGGTCTGCCTCCCCACCGGTAATGGCCAGATCGTCAGCGCGTTCCCCAAGCACAATTAGGCAACTGTCGAGCTTTCCAAGGAGATCGCGCAACTCGGAAAAGGCAAAAAGAGAAAGCGTCGGCGAGGCCAGGCTCAGGGAACACGGAGGCGTCAAGGCCCGACGCAGTTCATCGACGACACGGTCCGTGCCGATATTCCGGATGATTCTCATTTGGTAAACATGGTACTGCACGGAGGCGGAGGTTCGGGCGACCGCCGAAGTTAACGCCTGCCTTGGATGGTATGGCTTCTCGGCTGCTTCGGCCGGGGGATGGAAGGAGTACCGGGAGAAGGTGGAAAAATTTTCCAGGCCGAGATCCTGGGCGTTTGTCTTTACTCGAGATCCTTTACAAGTTTGGACACTTGGCGACTTATTGGTACTAACCATGCTTCAATTGATCATCAATCTGTCCATATATCGTCAAGATCAAAAAAATGATAGACATATGAGATCTTCTGATGCTTTATTCTTCCTTTGAATGGGCCAGAAAGAGCGGAATACGGCCAATTGGCAGCCGCGTTTGGACCGATTACACAACGGTTACCTTTACCGAACCCCATAATCCTGGTCGCGTAGACCGTCGGCGGGCCCACAAGGAAGGGCTGCTCGCCCAAGAAATCGCATGAAATGGTGCTCACGTCTAGAATGCCCCGTTCAACTCCTATCTTGAGGCCAATGCCATGTTTTATAGCAGGCCAAATATAGGGACCGTCTGATTCTAAATACTCTCGCATCTTCCGCAGGTCGTTGGCTATGCCGAAGCATGCTTCGCCTGCTCTCTCCTCGGACGGGAGAATAGAAACGAACCCGTCACCCGTAAAGCTAACCACGCTGCCACCAGCTTTTTGGACAGCTAGGATAGAGCCTGATAAAAGATCACGGAAGAACTGGGCCATCAGCTGCTGCTCGTTCGCCACGATGATTTTCTCGGAACCGTTGAGATCTACTACTAATACGACGCAATCAAGAGATTGGCCGATATCTATTTTGTGGCGGTTTAGCATCCGAACCTCGTTCGTTTCCTTGCCGAGCAAATCACATGATCTCCAGGCACGACAAGAGTCCTCTCTGCCCCCAATCCTGTGATCTGGCGATACCTCGGAATCGAAGGCGTCGGTCTAGATCGGTGTTCCACTCCATCTTCGAATGCGGCGATCGATAGCGGAATCAAAGTTACCAGGTAGAAGGCAATCGCAATCCCGGTCGCTAACAATGCCTTTTTACACCGTCTAGCCTTGGTATCGCAGATGAATGAATTGACTGACACCTGGGTAGCTAAATCGTGCACTATCTTCTCCTCGGTCGCAAAGCGGAGATCCCGAGCAGCCGAATCGAAATCTCGCCCGTGTCTTTCGGCAATATGACCAAAGAAGAAGTGGGAACGGGGTTGATCCAGCTCCAATTGTGGGTTAATAGTGCGCAGGGCATACATAAACGACACGATCAAGCACCCGAAACAAAGGGTTAGGAGCACGAGAGCAACTACTAGCGGAGTCAACGGCTCTGAGGCCCAGTCACCCGCTACTTTTAGCAGTTGTGTGCCGAGGAATCCAGCTAGGATGCCGTCGATTCCCAACGCTACCTGTGCTTTTGTGTCGAACAGGCGGATCTGGCCCTGTACGTCATCAAGCAGCCTCCATATTGCATCTCGTTCCATTTCACGGCCTTTCAATGTTCACTCAAAAAGGCTAGCATTATTACGAACAATTCTGATGACGAGAATTTAGAGGGGGAGCCATGTCGCTGAAAGACGATCTAATCTCTGATGCAAGGTTAATTTTTAGAACAACTTGGACGAAGCGAAATGGTCAAGTGGTGCCAGAGTTGGAGAATTTGAGGTTGGGAAACGATGCAGTGGAGCTCGATGCCACGGTGCTGTACGCAGATATGACAGATTCCACCAAAATGGTGGACTCTAAAACACCGGAAAAATCTGCCGAGATCTACAAAGCCTACATGCAGTGCTCTGCCAAGATTATCAAGGAGGAAGGGGGTGCAATCACTGCATATGACGGGGACAGAATCATGGCAATATTTATCGGTAATTCTAAAAACACGACTGCAGCCAAAGCCGCGTTGAAACTGCAATGGGGTCTCAGAGAGGTGATCAATAGAGAATTCAAAGCATATTACACTGACGATGACTACCAACTGAACCACACCGTTGGCATAGATTCGAGCAAGCTTTTCGTGAGTCGCATTGGGGTCCGAAACGATAATGATCTAGTATGGGTTGGACGCGCTGCCAACTACGCGGCGAAACTTAGTGCGATCTCTGAAGGTCTTTCGGCTGTGTATATCACTGATGCTGTTTATAACGCCCTCAATGAGAGTTCAAAACTGGGTGGCCCTAATCGACAGAACATGTGGGAGCCCCTATTTTGGAATACTATGAACAAGATGCAGATCTACAGGTCAACTTGGCAATGGACACCATAGTTTGATTCCGATTGCCGTGGGCACGCCTGCCCAAATATGGACAAACAACAGATTTCACAATCCCAAATATTGCTTACCTGATCGGAACCCATAAACGCCGTTTGGATGCCGGAAGATCGTAGAACATTCATGCTATACGGCGAGCAGGTCACCCAGAGACTTACCCGATGCTTTTTGCGACGGCGAGAATCTGATCTCCAATAGCTTTGCGCATCTTCTCCGGCAGCAGGTCTTTCTCGGGTAGGCCTTCCCAGGCGGCGACGGTGCGGTCGGCGGTTTCCGTGACCATCTTCCACAAAGGGCTTGCCGGCAGGCGGGCGGTGTCCGCAAAGCGTCGAACCTGGTCAGTGGTGATTTCACGCAGACTGCGGCTGCCGCCGAAGCCGAGCGCCAGGCTGTCGCCTGGAATGTAGGGAAGTGTGGCGACGAAGTCGTAGGCGGGCGACAAGATGGGCGTGCGTCCGTCTGGATAGAGCAGCGACCAGTTCTTCAGGTGCATGTCGCCATTGCCGATTAATACCGAGAAAACAAGCCGCCGAAAGAACTCATAGGCGCCGGGTTCGCCGGTCTCTGCCCGCAGCACGGCGGCGATGTTGGCATAGCTGCGGTGATGATATTTGTCCTCGGGATAAAGGCCGAAGATCTGAGCAAAATCTTCCATGTGGACGGTTGCGCCCCCAACTCCGCGGTCGAAGCGCTGTACGACGAGCGCCTTGCCATCCAGGATGCCGGCATCGGCAGGCAGACCGCGAATCTCGCCGACTTCAATCAACTCCGTGCGCGGCGCCTCAATGCCGACGGCGCGGGCGAGCGCCAGCATGGTGTATTCGTTCTCGGGCACAGAAGCAAATCGTCCTGACGGCAGCTTGACGATCCAGGAGCCGCCCATACCATCGGCCGGGATCGTGAGGCCGCCCATGGGTTCCATCATGGCTGAGAACTTCAGTTGCACTCCGGCCAGTGAAAACCTGAGCGCCGTTTCGGGTTCGCGTGGATCATGGCCGGCAAGGTGCTCGGTGGCTGGCAGCGCTACCTGCTCCATCGGCGCGACAGTGAGCGCGCCGGGAAGATCAGCGCCGAGCACGGCCATGAGGAAGAATTCGCGCTGCGTTTTCACTCCCGCCCGCGCGGCCAGGTACTCGCGCAGATGCCCCTCGGGCAGCAGATTGGAAAAGAACGCCGGCAGGCGCGTGGCCACCGCCCGTGTCGGAATGACCAGCCCGCCCGACTGGCCTTTGAAGGAAAGGCTCAGGGTGGGACGGTTCGCATCGTCAATATAGTCCTGCTCGAAGGAGAACAGATGACGGTCTCTGCCGAGACGGTTGATGATGCCGATGCGGCGGCCGTGGAGGCTGACCGCGAGCGAGTGCAGCGTTTTGGGATCAATATTCATTGCCATCCCTTTTTCCGGGTCCAGGATCGTCCTTGTCCTCATTCCCGTCCACGGCATACAGCGGCTTTTCCGCCGAGTCCGGTTCCTTCTGCGCACGGATGAGGGACTGCACGGCAGGCACCAGGGCGCGCGGCACGAGCAACAGATCCAGATCGAGAACGCGCACCAGATCAAGCAGCGTGTCAAAGCGCGGCACGATCCCGCCGGACTCGATGCCGGAGATATGCGGCTGCGGCAGTCCAACGGCTGCTCCCAGCTCCCTTTGGCCCCACCCTCGTTGAGCACGCGCCTGCTTGATTTGGTCGCGCAGGTCAGCGGGGAGGCCTTTGAGCCTCAGCGGTTTAATATGCTTTGTTCTCTCGGTCTCCATCAACGATATGTTAACGCATATCGTGGCGCATTCCACGACCTGTTTTGATAGATCAAAATGTTAAACTGATATAGTTACACATATCAATCAAAATGATTGTATGCCATGCACTGTTGTCCCTGCTTGCTTTGCCGAATCCTGCGGCGTTTCGGGTATTAATGTCGATGCCTTGGCCTAAGTCTTTGTCGACCAGTGCTTTGACTAGCATCCGCGCGTGCAGCCATGAGGAACATGCCGATTCAAGCAGCACGGCGCCGAAACTGCCCCACGGGGGGAAAAGTATTGCCGTTTGTCGCCGCAAACGCTGAACTGCTGATGGTGTTAGGCTGTTCTTGTATTTTTAGCCAAATTGGGAATCTACACTAAAGGCTGGGTGAGTTATGGCCGTGAAAATTGTCAGCCACCGATTTTTTATCCGGAATCATGTCGCCGACGCGAAACACGCGTTTAGAAATCTCGCTCCGATCGTTCGCCCCGGCTCTTTGGCGATATTTTCCTTCGGCGTCGGTCTTTTCCTCGCAGCTTCTGTCCACACCCTCCTATTCGAGTTGGACACTCAAGAGCTAAACGCTGGCTGGGTCGACGTTGCCTTCAAGTGGATTGACCAGCACTGGACATACATCTACCCCGCCGCCATTTTTCTGGGGATTGCGGCGCTCCCGTTTGTTTTCCGAGAGCTTGGGCGGCTCGCTGCATCCTGGCTCGGCGGCACGATCGACACCCTACCGGGCATCTGTCTATTGGTCGCGATCGGCGTATTCGCCTTTGGGCCATCTTCTGTTTTGATCGGCTTGACCGAGGCGTTGACGATTATTGCGTTCATTTATGGAAGCCTTCACCTCGTCCGAATGTTAATCAATCGGCAGCATGATCGGCCTATCCCCGAGACCGCGTCTCCTATGGACTCTTTCCAAATGATTGGACTTGGAGCAGCCATCAAGGAGAGTGACGACCCAATCGAAGCTTGGGGGCAGGATTTGCTCGACCGTGCCCCATTGATAGACGTTCTAGCCGCAAAATTGCTTATTGCGAAGAAGGCGGTAGTGGTTCTCGACGGCAAATTCGGCGCAGGGAAAACCTCGGTACTGAACCTTCTTAGGGTTCGGCTTGGCAAAGCGTCCGTCGTTGTCCCGTTTAGTGCGTGGCTCCCTGGCTCGGAGCATTCCTTAATTGAATCGCTCCTTTCAGACATCGCCGTGGAATCTAGGAAAGAATTCATCGTACCCTGCCTGGGAAGAAGCACTAGGAAATACGCCCGTGCTCTAGCCAAGAGCGTTCCCCACCTCGGCTGGTTAACGGAAATCCTTTCCGAAGAAACACAGACGGATGCGGTTGACCATCTGAAGCATTCGCTTCAACGAATACCGAAGCCCGTCATCGTCTTGATCGATGACGTCGACCGAATGCAAAAAACTGAAATCTTTGCGCTTCTGAAACTGCTGCGAGGGACGACAGGAATTTCGAATTTGAGGTTCGTCTGCGCGTGCGACAAGAACGAGGTCATGCGCATCGCCGGAAGAAATGAAAACACGAACGGCGAGCTGACGAGGGAGTATCTAGAGAAGTTTTTCCTGGACGTCTTACCAATTACAGAGCCGAATTCAGATACCCTACGCGACATCGGGATTCGCCGCATAGTTGGATGCATGAAGGAAGCGGGCGTCTTTCGGGATGACTCCAATGAAACCACTTTTCAATCGAGCATTGAGGCCCTATGGAACAAGTGTTTCGTTCCCTTTTGTTCAAATCTCAGGAAGATTGGAATCCTTGTCAACGATCTGGAAGGAGCTGTGAAGCTACTGCGAAGGGAAGTGAACCCAATCGACCTCACGCTAATCACCCTCCTGCGACGTTACAGCCCTGATGTGCACGCGCTCGTGGCAAATCGACGGCTGATCCTTGCGGGGCAACTTCCCGACATGGCGAAGTATGAGTATCTCGACGAAAAAGAGGCCACAAGAAGAAGGGAGGAGCTAAAAAAACAGGTCGAAAAGCTCTGTCCCAGCAAGGTCGAGCTAGATGCCGTTCAAATCATCTTGGCCGAATTGTTCCCGATGATCTCCGAGCCAGCGAGACGTGCGCTGCTCCAGCGGCCCCCGAGGAAGAGCGTTGCGCGGACAGTTCTGATTTCAGAGCCATTGATGTTCGATGCCTATTTTCGCTACGAAATTCCAAGGGAAGTCTTTGGAATGGTGGTGCTAAACGATTTCATCGACTCGATTGCGACCGCAAATAGCGACGAAGATGTCAACAAGCTGTTCAAGACGACGCTGGAATCTATGGAAAATGGTTCCTCAAGGCGAGAAGACTTCCTCTGGAAGCTGGCCCTTTCAACAGAACTGCTGTCGAAGCCGCACGCGCAAGAGCTTGCAAGATCCGCCATGCGCAATGCTGACCAATATACCTATGCCAGCGATATCGGCCTGCACAGAGAGTCGTTGTGGGCCGTCAGTATAGCTGAAAATGTTCTCCACGAATCTGGAGAACCTGAGAGGACAAAGCTCCTTCGCGAATTTGTCAGCGATGCAGGTGACGACACGATGGTATTCGGGCTTATTCAACGTCTCACTGATTTTTTTGATACAGTTTCCGAGGGCCAAATCCCGAGATATCCGTTGAGAGCGGTGTGGGAGGCGTTTAGGGAACGGATGCGACGCAAATTCGGGCCAGCTTCGCAAGTCTCGATCGAGGACGCCTATCGTACATCCGACCGCGAGGCCTTCGCGTTGTGGGGGCAAAGAGACCTCTCAAAGTGGGGAATTGCAGTCGATCCATCTGATCGGGAAATGAGGGATGATTTTTGGGTGAGGTACATTGACGACAGCAGGAAACGACTAGCGTCAGCATTCTCTTATAACTTCATGCAGCCCGCGATCTTTCAGTCCGATCCGACGGCGTTTGTGGATCAGAGAATCTCGATCGATGTCCTTCGTAGATTGAACTCGAACGTCCTGCCCGACCCAGATCTCACAAAAGAAGAAGAGAAGTCGCTTTGTCGCCTCAATAAGCTACTCAACGGTGACTATAAGGCCGGGGTTCCGATGGGCGATTTTCAGCCGGACGCCTAATACTCCATCGCTGAGTCAGAACCCTGAACTGTGATAGATGGGCGAGTGCGAATCGCCGAGCCGTTCCTCGATGAGAAATCGGTCCTGTAAAGTCGCCCAGGGTCAGCAGAATTGGCCTGGGAATGCTTATTTTGGGGTCTGGTCAACAGGGCGGTTATGCGCATTTCGGTCGACATGATCCGGCGTGAAGAGCGGGGTGGGCCGTAAAACTCAAACCCGCCCTGCCTTCAAATTGTCTACCGCTCAGTGACGGACGAAAATTAGAACTCCTGCCCGGAAAGAGTCGTTGAAGCCAGACAGGGCAAGGTCTGCACCTTGCCCGCCGGATCCGGTTTCGATGCTGGCAGGATTGTTGACGATGCCAGCGCCGTCAGCGCCAAGCCGGTTAAACGAATTCAGCCAAGGCGCCGTGGTTCACCTGTTCCTGGGAAATCTCGTCGGCGGCGTCCTCAACGCCCAGGTAGGCAAGGGTCACCTCGAGGCTTTCGTGACCAAGCCATGCCTGGATCTTGCGAACAGAAACTCCGTTTTCGTGGTGCCGGGTTGCGCCGGTCTTGCGCCAGCGATGCAGGTCGAAATCATCCCAGTTTTTCAGGCCGGCGCGCTTGGCGATTTTCTTGCAACGACGGAGAAAGTGCGTTTCGACGCCCCCGATTCCGTTCGTAAAGAGCAGGTCGCGGGGGCCTTTTCCCTTGCAATGTTCCTTCATCCGAACCATGAACGGGGTCGGAATCGGCACCTTGCGGCCGTTCTTTGCCTGTCCGGAGCGCTTGCCCTTCAGGCGGAAGTTCCGATCCGGCTTGGGGCTGATGTGCAGGATGTTCTTGTCGAACTTCAGGTCCCGGACCTCGCAATTGGCAACTTCCATGTCGCGGGCCATCGATTGTAGAAAGAATTTGAAGATGCGCTCTTCTTCCTCGGTGCAAGCCTTGAAAAATTGCTGCATTTCATCCTCTGAATAGGGGATGACGACGGTCGGCGGAAAGGACATTTCCTTCAGGATCGCCTTGGCAGCCGAATTGCCGAAATGAAGAAGGAAGGTGCTGACGGCCTGGACGATGTTGTAGCAGGTGCGATCCCCCAGATCCTTCTGATGCTTGCGGAGGAAACGCCGGAAAGTTCGCACGAACTCTACATCAACCTCATCGAGGCAGGCATCCGGCTTGAATTCAGTCAAAAAGGCAAGCCGATAGACGTAGGACTCCGGGGTTCGAACAGCAAGACCGTAGCCAGACTTGCCCTGACGATCCTCGCAATCATCCAGATACTCCTTGATTGCGTCGCTCACCAGCCGTCTTTGGCCTGGTTGATTGCTGTTCTGCCTGATCTGGCCACCGGTGGCCAAATAGGCGGTTTCCAGATCCTTCTTGTTGTCCGGCCGCTTGATCTCGCCACCGGCGGCGATGTATGCCATCTCCAGGCGTTTCTTTTGGAGCGCGTCCAGCGCCGCCGCGGGATCGTTGCCGACGGGATCAAAGCGCTTGCGCTTTCCGTCGTACCAGCTCAGGTGGAACTCTCCGCAGGCGAGCTTCGACAGCACCTCGGGGGCTTTCCTGAAGGACCATTTTTTTTTGATTTTGAGGCGAAGATAGAGAGAAACCGATCGATTTGCCAAGCCTGTACTCCTTCCATGGGTTAGACGGAAGCTAAGTGGCTTGGAATGAATCGCTTCCAGTGGTTTCCCGCCGTTTCCAGCGGTTTCCAGTGAAAGCCAAAAGTAGTAACAAATAGTAACAAGCTTTTTGTAAGTGATTGATTCTAAACGATTGGTGCCGAAGAAGGGACTCGAACCCCCACACCCTTGCGAGTACGTGGACCTGAACCACGCGCGTCTGCCAATTCCGCCACTTCGGCACTGCTTGTTCCAGCGGGAGACGCTGGACTGGCAACCTTTTAAGTCTCGCAAATACAGGGCGCTATGTCAAATTCGACGCTGCGAGGCAGCGGGCGGAAGCATTTCCGGCCCAACCCGGCCTCTGGCGCCCGATGGCGGCCGAGCCGGGGCGCTGTCTTATCCGCTACACTGGCGGTTAGCCCGTCAACCGCAAGGAACCCCTGCTATGCCGCATCTCTATGTTGCCGTTCTGGTTGTCATTGTCGCCGCGCTGCTGTCCGTGGCCCTGTATCGAACCGCGCTGGTCAAGACCAAGGCCGACTACCTGGTGGCCGGGCGCTCGCTGCCGGCCGCCGTGCTGGTGCTGACGCTGCTGACCTCATGGATCGGCGCCGGCTCGCTGTTTGCTGGGGCGGAAAATGCCTATCGCAACGGCTTTGCTGCACTGTGGCAACCGGCGGGCGGCTGGCTGGGGTTGCTGCTGATCTACTTCATCGCTCCGCGGGCGCGCAAGTTCGCCCAGTTCACCCTGCCCGACCTGCTGGAAGCGCGCTACAACCAGGTGGCGCGGGTGTTGGGCACCATCGCCATCCTCTTTTCTTACGTCGGCATTACCAGCTACCAGTTCAGAGGCGGCGGTGACGTGCTGCATCTGATCTTTCCCGAGACGGTGACGCCGCTGTTGGGCACCTATATCATCGCGGCCTTCGTCATTCTGACAACAGCGCTGGCGGGGATGTCGTCGGTGGCTTATATGGACGTGGCCATCGGCTCGCTGGTCACTGTCATCTGCATTCTGGCCGCGCCCATGCTGTTCTTCAAGGCGGGCGGGTGGACAGGGCTGCACGCGGCGCTGCCCGCTTCGCACTTTCAGCCGCTGGGCGATTTGACCCTGGCGCGGGCGCTGGAGTTTCTTGTCCCCACGTTGCTGCTCATGCTGGGCAACCAGGTGATGTATCAGAAGTTCTTTTCCGCCAAGAGCGAAAAGGATGCGCGGGTCTCGGTGATCGGATGGATTCTGGGCACGGTGCTGCTGGAGACGCTGATTGTGGCCATTGCCGTCATTGGCTCAGCGATGTACAAGAGCGGCGAAGCGGCCCAGCATCCGCGCGAGATCATCGCCTACACCGCGCGCCACGGGCTGCCGGCGGTGATGGGCGCATTGCTGCTGGGCGCGGTCTTCGCCAAGGTCATTTCGACGGCCTCCAATTATCTGTTCTCGCCGGCCACCAACCTGGTGGAGGATGTTTTTGTGCGCTACATCGCTCCGGACGCCTCGCACAAGCGGGTGCTGATTGTCTCCCGGCTGGCGGTGGTGCTGCTGGGCTGCTGGGCACTTTACCAGGCGGTCTATGCGGAGAGCATTCTGCAAAAGATGCTGTGGGCCTACACGGTGTACTCGGCAGCGCTGACGCCGGTGGTGCTGGCGGCTTTCTACTCCAAGCGGGCCACGGCCTGGGGGGCGGTAGCGGCCATCGCCAGCGGCACGGCGGTGACACTCTCTTGGGACGCGGTGAAGAACCTCAGCTTCATTCCTACCTTCCTGGCGGGGCGCGACGCCATCTTCCCGGCGCTGCTGGCGGCAGTGCTCTCACTGGTGGTGGTCAGCCTGCTGACCCCGCGGCCCAGGGCGGAACAACTGGCGCAGTTTGCGGAGTGAGAGCCCGCGCTGAAGCTGGTTCAAGTAGCTGTTGTACAGGTGGTAGCCTTGCCAGATAATTCTTGTCTCGCCTATTGCAAACGGGCTTACACTGGCGGTGCAGTTCGCGAGGATGCCATGCCTGTGGCTCAGTTGACCCTGGAGATACGCATCGAGCACGCCCAGTCGCTCAAAGACCGGCGGCAGGTGACGCGCTCGCTCAAGGACCAGATCCGCCAAGGATTCAACGTCTCGGTGGCGGAGATGGACGAAGCCGTGACCTGGCAATCGGCGACCCTGGGCATTGTGGCCATCTCCCGCTCCCGTGACTACCTGCACGGGCTTATCGAAGAGGTGGAGCGCGCCGCCCGGCGCATGAGCAACGAACTGGGCGCGGAACTGACCGACACCTTCTGGAGCTACCTGGAAGATTGAGCCGCGGGCTCGATGGGCGGCACGGACAGAGCTTCCGTGCGCGCGCCGAGCCGGGTTGGTCCATGCCGCCCTCTCACTTCTGTTATGCTGAATGGTTTACCCGGACGAGGAGGAAGTATGCCGGAACACAGAGCACGAAAGCATCATCAAGACCGGGTGGCGGAGACGCTGCGGGAGGAAATAGGGGCCATGATCGAGGGCGAACTCTCCGATCCGCGCATCCATTTCTGCTATGTCAGCGAGGTGGCGCTCAACCCCGGCGCCAAGTCGGCGCGGGTCTATGTGGCCCTGGACGGGGCTGTCAAAGATATCGAAAAGGCGGAGGCCGAGACGGTGGCCGGGCTGGAAGCGGCCAAGGGGTATATCCGCTCTGAGATCAAGGCGCGGATGGGGGTGCGCCATGTGCCCGAGTTGAGCTTTCTGGCCGACCGCTCGGGTCGCTTCCAGGCGCGCATCGACGATTTAATGAATCGCAACCGCAAGCGGCAGAAGAAGGCGGCCGCGGTGGTTGCGCCGGCGGAGACAACGGTTGCCGGGGAGCCGGTTCCTGTTCCAGAGCCGCTGGGAGGCGCCGAGTAAGGGGCCGAGAGGCAGGCGGATTTGCCCAGAATGCGGATAGAGATGGCATCAACTCCCAGGAGATCTGATAGCCTTGTCGCAGTCGTTCGAGCATATTGGTTATGGAAAAGAGCCCTTTGGCCGCTTTCGGCCGCGGTGCCCGAGGGGTGGCGCCGGATAGGGATATGCCGCTGCTCGGAGAATGTGTGAATGCGCTTTCCGCACTGGGCACTTCGCGGCTCAGGAAGGCCTGCTCGATGGAGACCCGTTGAACGTGGAAATGCCACAGCAACCACCGTCTGTCCCGGATTTGTGCCTGCCCTGGTGGAGACGTCTGCCTCGCGGGGCCGCACTCTCCGAGGCACTGGTGTTTCTTGCCTTTGCGCTCTTCTTTTTGCTGTATGGCGTGGTTCCCCTGCTGGGGGGCGACGGTTTGGGATTGGTGGGCGCCGACGAACCCCGCTATGCGCAGATCGCGCACGAGATGCTACAGCATTTCGACTCCGCCCACACGCTCAAAGACCGTCTCAGCGCCTGCGTCACTCCTTATCTCTACGGGCATCCCTGGCTGGAAAAGCCGGCTCTCTACTATTGGCGGGCGATGTTCCTCTTTCAGGACTTTGGCGTACACGACTGGAGCGCGCGCCTGCCCTCGACCACCTTCGCCTTCATCATGGTGGCCCTGATTTACCTGCATATGCGCCGCTTCCGCCCCGGCGGGCACCTGGATGCGGCACTCATCACCGTGGCCTGCGTGGGCATCATCGGCTTCTCGCGCGGCGCCTCGACGGATATGCAGATGGCCGCGCCGCTGGCCATCGGTCTGCTGGGCTGGTACGCCTGGTATGAGACCGGCTCCAAGTTCTGGCTTTACGACATCTACTTCTTCACCGGGCTGGCAACGCTGGCCAAGGGGCCGGTAGCGCCGTTTCTGGCCCTGGTCATCGTTTGCGCCTTTGCCCTGTTGCGCAAGGAGTGGTCCATCGTGCGCCGCTCTTTCTGGTGGCCGGGGATGCTGCTCTACTTTGCCATGGTGCTGCCCTGGTTCATAGCCGTGCAGCATCAGAATCCCACCTTTTTCCGGGAGTTCTTTCTCGAGCACAACCTGGAGCGCTTTTCCACCAACCGTTACCAGCACACCCAGCCATTCTGGTATTACCTGGTGGTGGTGCTGCTGGCCATGATGCCTTGGACGGTGATCGCGGCGCGGGCGCTGGTAGACGGGCTTTGGACTTCGGTCTGCGAGTGGCGTCTGCGTCACGGCGCGGTCTGCAAGCCCTGTGCCGCACAGCCGGGGGACGCCTTTCCCGAGTTTCTGGTGCTGTGGGCGCTGATTCCCATCCTTTTTTTCTCATTCTCCAAATCCAAGCTGCCCGGCTATATTCTGCCCTCGATTCCGCCCATTGCCATCCTCACCGGAGACTATCTCTTTCGCAGCCGCCGGCGCGGCTTGCAGCGCTGGGTGTTGATGGGCCACGCCGCGCTCTCCGGGGTGATGACCATGTGCGCGCTCCTCTTGCCCTGGTTTGTGGCCCACGGCATGCATATGCCGCCGCTCAAGGCGCTGGCGATGGCGGTGCTGGCCGCAGCCGGCGCCACGCTGCTCATCCTGATCGTGGTCAAGGGCTTTGGCGTGGTGCGTCTGCGGCTGGTGACCAGCGGCGTTTTGATCGTGCTGGTTTTCTTCCTTTATGGCGTGGGCCCCTTCTGTGCGATCCCCGCCGTGGGGGCGACCAAGCGGGTGATTCACCTGCTCGACCGTTCTTACTCCGCCCGCCCACTGGCCGTCCGGCTGGCGGAGGAGCAGGCCCGCATGAACCCCGGCGATACCACGGTCGCGGTTTTCCGGGTGCGGCGCGATGTCGAGTATGGCCTCTCCTTCTATCGCAATCAGGAAGTGGTCAACTATGAGGAGAGCGGTGTTCCCGAGGAGCAGCACCTGCTGGTGGCGCGGGTTACGGGGCGGGGCGGCGCGGATCTTCATACCCCGGCGGCATTGGAGCAGTATCTTGAGGGCCGCCCTTACGAGCAGGTCTTCACCTGGCCCGAACAGGGTCTGGTCGTCTATCTGGTGGGCAGCCGCTGAGGCGTCGCAGGGAAAAGGAGCAAGGTGCTGGGCGCGTCCATCGAGATTCTCGACTTGCGGCACTTCGGCGCTCCGGCGCTGCGCTCCGTCGTGGAGGCGGAGGGCGTTTTATGGCTACAGCGCCTGCATTGGGACTTCCAGAACTCCGCCAAACTGCTGACCCAATACCTCGATAACCGATCTCTGACCGGATTTGCCGCCCTCGAAGGCGGGCAGATTGCCGGCTATGCCTTCTGCGTTTATGAAGACACCAAGGCGGTGATCGGCGACATCTTTGCGTTGCAGGCGGGGCACAGCGCCAACTCCCACCGCCGCGATCCCGCTTCGGCCATCGAGGCGACGCTGATGCGCCATCTCTTCGAATTGCTGCTCAACTCGCCGCATGTGGATCGGATTGAGTCGCAACTGCTGCTGCAACCCTCGGGCTTTCAGAACCACGCCTTCCGCGAGGCCGGATTCGCCATCTTTCCCCGCCTCTTCATGGTGCAGTCCCTGCAGGGGCGCTGGAGCGAGCCGCAGGTTCGCCTGCCGCGGGAGCTGGAAGTGCGGTCCTGGCGCGACGAGGATCTAACCCCGGCCGCCCGGTTGATCTGCGCCGCCTACCAGAACCATCCCGACAGCATCATCAACGACCAGTACCGCAGCGTTCACGGCTCGATGCGCTTTCTCAACAACATCGTTCGCTACTCCGGCTGCGGCGCCTTCTCCACCCAGGTCTCGCACGTGGTGGTGGACCGGCGCACCCGGGAGCTGGCGGCTTTGGTGCTGGGCTCGCGGGTGAGTCCGGAGAGCGGACACATCACCCAGTTGTGCGTCCATCCCGACTTTCGCCGCCGCGGCCTGGCTCGCATGTTGCTGGGGTTGGCGGCGTACCGCTTTCTGCGCCAGGGCGCCGGCGAAATCTCGCTCACCGTCACCGAGGCCAATAGCGAGGCCATCGAACTTTATCAATCCGAGGGCTACTACCGCGCGCACAGCTTCGACGCCAATGTATGGCTGCGCCAAGCATCGGGGGCTTCAGAGATTGTGGCGTGAACGGGCGCGGCTTGATATGTGCCGCAGGATGCCCAACATGCTGCGGCTTAAGGGCGATTTCCGAAATGGTGTAAGTCGGAATATTCCTGATTTCCCATCCTTTCCGCCGAAAAACGCGGAAAGGATGGGGCACGGGAGCAACCATCAAAAGCGAGAACATTGCAGCCCCGGCGGGACGCATTCACGGGTCGAATGGTGCTGAAGGAATGTTTCTTAGCGGGCGATCAGGAACATCAGCCAACTGAGCAGGATCGCCGATCCCACGAAGAGCGCGAAACAGTAAATGCCGTAGCGCACCATGCGCCGCGGCGTCTCCCGCTGGGTGATGGCGAAGACTGTGGAGGCAAACAGGGCGAAGAGCAGTACTGCGGCGAAATGGGAGGGATGCATCAGGACTTCCTCCCGGTGCGCAGATTGTGGGCGTCCACGGCGGCGATCACGTTGAGCAGTCCGGCCACTACGATGAAGCGGGAGCCCCAGTCGGCGGTGGTCACCTGCACCTGATCTGCGCCCAGCCCGGCCAGCCGGCAGGCGGCAAAGAGCAGGCCATTGCACAGGTCGCCCACCAGACAGAGCAGGTCGAGAATATCGTGCGGCGCGCCAAAGAGCTTGCCTTGCATGGCGATGCCCATTGCGAACATGGCCACGATCGAAACCGAGATCAGCACCCCGCGCAGCCATTTGCGCAGCAGGAAGTGCCCCGCTCCGGGGATCAGCCAGCCGGCGATCAGCGGCAAGTATACGAATCCCGGCTGCGTCGGTTGCCCTGCCGCAGCCAATTTGTTCTCTGCAGTTGCCATTCCTTCTTGACTATACCGTATGGAGGCCGGAGAAGTTCCCTGCATGAGCGCCAAAAGATCACACTTGCTGCGCCCTCGGTCCGCATCTCTTCGAACTCCGGCCTTTGTTCCCTGAAGCCCTAAATCCTCACCAACTCCTGCTGAATCCTGCCCGTTACCCAGGCTTTGCCGGGAGCGGTGAGCATGTCGATCTCGCTGCGCACGCCGAACTCCGGCAGGTAGACGCCGGGCTCGACCGAGAAGCAGGTGTGGGGCAGCAGCAGGCGTTCGTCGTGGGTTTCCAGGTTGTCCAGATGGGCGCCGGAGCCGTGCAGTTCCTGGGCAATGTTGTGGCCGGTGCGATGGGTGAAGAACTCGCCCAAGCTGGCGGCGCGGATCACCGCGCGGGCCGCATCGTCTGCCTCGAAGCCGCGTATGGGCCGGCGGGCGGCGAAGGCGTCTTGCACGGCGGCGATGGCCGCGTCGCGGGCGTTGCGCACGGTTTCAAAGACCTCTTGCTCGCGGCTGGAGGGTTCGCGGCCGACCACCCCGGTCCAGGTGATGTCGTAGTAGATGCTGGCCGGGCGGTTCTCTCGCGCCCAAATGTCGATGAGCAGAAAATCCCCTTCGCGGATGGGTGCGGAATGCTCGGCCGTGGGCTCGTAGTGGGAGTCGGAGCTGTTGGCGTTGACGCTGACGTTGGGACCGTCGTCCCAGATCAGCCCTTCCCTGCGCATGGCCTCGCCCAGCCACTGCACGTGCTGGAACTCGGAATATTGGCCCACACCTCCCGCGGGTGGACGAATCCGTCGAGAAATCTCCCGCCAGCCCTCGGCCAGCAGAGCGTCGATGGCCCGCTGGGCCACGCTGTGGCTGGCCACCTGCTCGGCGGTCAGGACGGCTTCGAAGGTGCTGACCAAGTCGGCGGAGCTGACGACCTGCTTGCCCAGCCCGCGCAGGAACTCCACCGTCCCGGCATCGACCATGGAGACGTACAGAATGGCGTTGTTAGGCGAATATTGCATGGCCAGCCGGGTGGAACCGGCAAGCATCGCTTCCAGCCCTGCGGCCAGCTCCTGCCAGCTCGAATAGAGGCTCTTGGTTCCCGGCAGCGTGTCCAGGCGGCCCTGCTCGATGCGATGCACCAGTTTGCGCGGCTGGCCCTGGGCGGGCACAAAGTAATACCAGCGGCGGGTGATGTGCGCCTTGGGATCGAGGCCCAGAATGCGTCCGGCAATGGGATCGCGGTGGTGGTGGTCGTAGAACAGCCAGCCATCGTGGCCGGCCTCGCGCAGGGCTGCCTGAATTGCATCGAGGTTCATACCGGTCATGATAGCGCGCGACAAGGCAATCGCAGCATCTCCGCAGTTTTTGAATCGCTCTTGTCCTTTTCAGGATCACTTGAGTACACCGCGAGCGGTGGAGCGGCGGAGGATTCAATGGCGCGTGAACTGTATATAGCCCGTTTGGAATGGAAGAGCTGCATTTCCGAACCGGCCCAGTGCTACCACTTCGAGTTCGTACTCGATGAAGTGGTGAACTTCTCCTATCTGCCCGGACAGTTCATCTCCGCGGTGGCCGAGGATGCCGCTGGCAAGCCGCAGACGCGCGCCTACTCGATGGCTTCGGCGCCCAACGGCAACCGCTTCGAGTTGTGCGTGAATCGCGTCGAGGCCGGCTTCTTCTCCAACCACCTGGCCGACCTGCCGGAAGACGATCTGCTGCCAGTGGGCGGCACGATTCGTGTTCACGGCCCGCACGGGCAGTTCACTCTGCGCGAGCCGCTGACAGACACGATTCTGATCGCCACCGGGACCGGGGTAGCGCCCATGCGCGCCTTTTTACAGAGCCTCTTTCCCGAGCACGGCCCTCATGCCGGCCAGGATGGCAGCGGTGGCAGGGAGATCTGGCTGGTCTACGGCACCCGCCACGAGAGCGAACTGTATTATCGCGATGAGTTCGAGGCGCTGGCCCGGCGCTTCCCCAACTTTCACTACCTGCCCACCCTGAGCCGTGCTGCGGAAAGCTGGAAGGGATGGCGCGGCTACGTGCAGGAGCATGTAGGCCGCATAGTCGCCGAGCGAGCCGCCCGTCTGGGCCAAACGCTACCGGCCCCAGTTGCTCCGGCCGAAGCTTCCGAGGCCGATAAGGCCTTCGACATCTACGCTTATATCTGCGGCCTCAACGAGATGGTCGCCGGGGTGCGCGCTCAGTTGGCTGGCCTGGGTTGGAATCGCAAGCAGATCATCTACGAGCGCTACGACTAGACATCCAGACAAGAGTTCGCGGATGAATTAGGCAGGACCGTCTCCCCGGCCAGGGGGCGGGATTGCGGGGAGTGTTCCATCTTGAACACCCCGAGGAACGGCCGGCACTCTTCCTCTGTCCGCTTCTGCCCCGCCCTAGTAACATCAGAGGCAGAACTTTGGAGGAGCGCCAAAAACCATGAAGATGCGGCCGGGAACACAAACGGGCTTTTTACTGTGCGGCAAGGAGTGGAGCGAGGGTGAAGCCCTGGAAGTGCGCTCGCCTTGGGATCAAGGCTTGGTGGGGCGGGTGACCATCGCGACCCGCGCCGATGCGCGCCAGGCGGTAAATCACGCCCAGGCCAGTGTGCGCCGTACTCGCGCCCTGCCCCGCTGGAAGCGGCGCGAGATTCTGGAGGACGTGGCCGCCGCGCTGATCGAGCAGAAGGAGCGTTTTGCGCAGTTGATCGTGGCCGAGGCGGGCAAGCCGCTGCGTTTGGCGCGGGCCGAGGTGGACCGCTCCGTACTCACCTTCAAGACCGCTGCCGAAGAGGCCGCGCGGTTGGGCGGGGAGAGCCTGCCGTTGGATCTGACCGAGGGCAACGAAGATCGCTGGGGCCTGGTGCAGCGCTTTCCGGTGGGTCCGGTACTGGCCATTACCCCGTTCAACTTTCCTCTCAACCTGGTGGCGCACAAGCTGGCTCCGGCCATGGCTGCCGGCTGTCCGGTGATTCTGAAGCCCTCTCCCCTGACTCCGTTTACCTCTTTGGCCTTGGGCGAGGTGATTCTCAAGGCGGGCTGGCCGGAGGAGGCGCTGGCCATTCTGCCCCTCAGCAACACCGATACCGCCTGGCTGGCGGAAAAGGAAGACCGCATCAAGTTGGTCAGCTTCACCGGTTCGGCCAAGGTGGGTTGGGAGCTTAAAGCGCACAGCGGGCGCAAGCGCATGCTGCTGGAACTGGGCGGCAACGCGGCGCTGATTGTGCATGGCGACTGGCCCGATCTGGATACCGCAGCCATGCGCACCGCCTACGCCGCCTTCGGCTACGCCGGGCAGTCCTGTGTGAGTACGCAACGGGTTTTTGTCGAGCGCGGCATCTTTCAGACCTTCCTCTGGAAGGTGGTCGAGCACACGGCCAAGCTGGTTGCCGGCAACCCTAGCGAGGAAGCCACGGAGGTGGGCCCGATGATTCGCCTCAGCGATGCCGAGCGGGTCGATACCTGGATCAAGGAAGCTATCGAAAGCGGCGCCAAGCTGGTTGCCGGTGGCGAGCGCAACGGTTCGGTGCTGGCGCCCACCATCCTCACCGGCACCAAGCCGGGGATGAAGATTCGCGATGAGGAAGTCTTTGGCCCAGTGGTGGCTATCGAGCCCTACGAGGACTTCGAGCAGGCGCTGGCGGACGTGAACCACTCCCGCTTTGGACTCCAGGCCGGCCTGCTCACCCAGAACGCGGTACGCATCCTCACCGCCTTCCGGGAGTTGGAGACAGGCGCTTTGATCGTCGGCGATACCCCCAGTTGGCGGCTCGACCCCATGCCCTTTGGCGGCATCAAGGAGTCGGGTCTGGGCCGGGAAGGAATCCGCTCGGCCATCGAAGAGATGACCGAGCCGCGCATGTTGGTCATGGCAGGCCTAAATTAGACGAGCAATACGGAAACCTGCGGCGGGGGCGCAAACCACGCTCCTGCGCAGGCGGCCGGAGGAGAGCAGCGTTTGTGGGCGACAGGCTGTCATTAAGGCCGTGCCCGCCCAGGACGGCGTCCGCTTGGCCAATGCATGAATAAAAGCAGAAACTTCCGCCTGTCCCCCGCGGGTTACAGGCCGTAACGCGCTTTCTTGGCTAGCGAAGCGGCAAAAAACTCTTATTCTTCTACCTTTTTGCTTTTTTGTTCCGCCCAACGCTTGCGCTGCGCTTCGGCAATCCGCTTGCGTGCTTCGGGGCTGAGGATGCGGCTTTTCTTTGTCTGGGGCTTGGCGGCAGCCACGGCAGCGGCCTTCTTGAAACCGTGAGCTTTGAGCCTGGCCTCGACCTTGCCGGTGTTCGCAAGCAGCGCGCGCACCTGGCCCAGGCGGGCAATCTCCGCGTCGATGAGGGAAAGAATGGTGTTGTTATCCATGGGTGAAAGCATAACTCAAAAACGGGGCGGCGCGCAGTATTTCGAAATAAAATGTCGCAACCGGCTTTGTCGGGGTGGCAGTAGAAGTTTGACATTTACGGGGGTCGCACCCGGTTTATACTGCCTAACCGTCAGAAGGATGCGGAGCAAGAGCGCCGTCCCCAGGGGCTCCGGATGAATTGTTTGTGTTGCCAACTCCACGCTACAGCGCGGGGCTAACATCCGCCGCGTCTGCTTCGGGGTGATAGATTGTTGCTGGCATGGAACGCTTGCACAGATCCCCTTGAGGGTCCACCAACCTTGAAACCTCCGGATTGGCGGCAGGGCACTTATTTCTCGGGTATTGCACTATTTGCTCTGGATCGAACGGCGGTTAGCCGCCGGTGCCGATCGCCAAAGGCCGAATTGCCCTCTGCGGCAGTTGTTAGTTGATGGCTCGTGGCAGAGGGGCATATTTTCTGCCTAATTTACTGGACGCTCTACAAATCGGCAAGATAGTCTAAGGCACAGTAAATAATTCACTGAGGTTTTTCCCTTTGAGACTGAAGCACTCTGTACTTTCTCTGTTGGCACTGTTTTTCGTTTTTGGATCGCTTCAAGCAGGTGCTTCGCCATTGGGCGCTATCTCCGGCGAGGATCGCGATAGCTGGGATTCCATCCCGCGCGAGCTTCGCGATTTCCAGCGGCAGGGTTTCCGCGACGGCTTGAACGGCGCGCAACGGGACTTCGAGAGTCATCGCCGCCCCGACGTAAATAACCGCGACGAATTTCGCCGCCCCAACGTTCCTGCCAACATGGCAGGCGATTACCAGATGGGCTTTCGCCGCGGCTACGACGCCGCAGTGCGGCATTTCTTCCCAGGCGGCGTGCCGGCCGCGATGCCGTGGGAGAAGCCTGCACCACACTACGAGAATGGCTCCCGCGATACTCTCGATTATCAACGCATCGGATTCAACGATGGCTTGATCGGGGCACAGAAGGATCTGGACAGCCATCGTCGCCCGGATATAAACGACCGCGAAGAGTTCAGGAATCCAAACATTCCGGCGGGCGGGAGAGGCGACTATCAGGAAGGCTACCGCCGCGGTTACGAGGAGGGTATCCATCGCAGCTATCCCAATGGCCTTCCCATGGATGCCTATAGCTCGCAGCCCGCTTCGCCCTGGCTGGCCATACCGCGCGAGTCTGCACAGATGCAGAAGGTAGGCTATCTGGACGGTATTCTGGCCGCCGGTCAAGACATCGATGCCGGCCTGGCGCCCAGCCTGGACAGCCACGAAGAGTACCGCTCTTCCAAGCTCTCCTTCCTAGTCAGGGTTCTCTTCAAGGCTGGGTACAAGACCGGCTACGAATTGGCGGCGCACAACTTTGCCGACGGCATCGAGGGCGTTTCCCGTCCTTGGCAGCGGCGTGGATTTCTGGACGGAGTCGCCGCGATCCGCCAGGACTACGACGCCAAGCGCCGACCCGATATGCATATCCATCCGGAGTTCAATAACCCGCCGGTGCAGCCGAATGCGCAAGACGAATATCGCGCGGCGTATCGTGGCGGCTTTGATATGGCGGCCAGCTACCTGTATTAGGCTGAGATGAATGGCATCTTTGCTTGCAATTCAGGATCTGCGCATCGGCTTCGGTAACGCCGAGGCCGTTCGTGGGGTAAGCCTTCACCTGGACGAGGGCGAAGTGCTGGGCCTGGTTGGCGAGTCTGGCTCCGGCAAGAGCGTGACCGCGCTGGCCATCCTGGGCCTGCTTGGCGCCGCCGCCCAAGTCAGGGGGAAGATTCTCTGGCGCGGCACTGAAGGCACCAGCAACGATCTTTTGCTGGAACCGCCGGAAGGGCTAAGAAAAACGCGCGGTCGGGAGATCGCCATGATCTTCCAGGAGCCAATGACCGCGCTCAATCCCGTTATGAGCATCGGCCGCCAGGTGGCGGAGGCGGCCGAGGCGCATTTCCCTTCCTGGACCGGCCGCGAGTCCCGGCGCAAGGCCCTGCAAGCGCTCGAAGCGGTGGCCATTCCCGAGGCGGCGCAGCGTTACGGCGACTATCCACACCAGTTCAGCGGCGGCCAGCGGCAGAGGATTCTGATCGCTATGGCGCTCATCAACCGTCCCCGGCTGCTCATCGCCGACGAGCCCACCACCGCTCTGGACGTGACCGTGCAGGCCCAGGTGCTGGCGCTGTTGAAAGATTTGCAGCGCCAGTATGGGTTGGCCATGCTCTTCATCTCCCACGATTTGGCGGTAGTTGGCGAGATGGCCGGGCGGGTTGCGGTGATGCGCCGCGGGGAGATCGTCGAGCAAGGCTCTTGCCGGCAGCTCCTCACCGAGCCCGAACATCCTTACACCAAGAGCCTGTTGGCCGCAGTGCCCAGCCTGCGCACCGACCGGAATCGACCGCTGGCGATGGTCGGGCTCCCATAGCGAAGATGGATGATGGCGAAATGCCAATAGATACACCACCGCCCCTCGGCGAACCGAGAGGCGGCAGGGCAATGCGAGTGGGCAGAAACTAGCTGGCGACGGTCTCTTCGGCAGCAGCTTCGGCAACCGGCTCGACGGCGGTCTCTTCGCCGGCCTCGTCCAGAACCTTGACCTTAACCTGCGCGACCACTTCGCGATAGAGCTTGATGGCCACGGAGTGCTCGCCCAGGGTCTTGATCGGTTCCTCCAACTGGATCTTGCGGCGATCGATTTCGAAGCCCTTGACGGCCAGTTCGGCAGCCATGTCCGACGAGGTGACGGAACCGAAGAGGTGGCCGTTTTCGCCCGACTTGCGGGTGAATTCGAGGACCACGGGGGCGAGCTTGACGGCCAGCTCCTCCGCCAGAGCCTTCTCCGAAGCGGAGCGGCGGGCGGCGGCGGACTTCATCTGTTCGATGACCGCCTTGTTGGCCAGGGTAGCCTGCAGCGCCATCTTGCGGGGCAGCAGGAAGTTGCGTGCATAGCCATCGGCAACCTTCACCACGTCTCCGCGGTGGCCCAGATTGACTACGTCTTCCTTCAGAATGATTTCCATGGGAAACTCTCCAGTGTTCGCGCCGCTGCGGTCTGGGTCGTCTCGCCCGTTGGACGAAGACCTCGATGATCGCCGGCGCCGCGCAGGATTCTACATCCGCATCGGTGCGGTTGTCGCCGCTCCGCTGGCTTCCTTTACAGAAGAAGCAGGCTGGAGGGCGGCAGCCAGGTTCTAGAGCGATATTCGAAATGGTGTAGACCGGAATCTCATCGCTATCCCACCCAATTCGCCGAAAAACGCGGAAAGGATGGGTGCGGAAGTCTACAGCAAAAGCGAAAACGCTCTAGTGCTTGGTCGCGAAGGGCAGCAGGGCGATATTGCGGGCCTGCTTGATGGCGCGAGTCAGGCGGCGCTGGTGGGTGGTGCAGACGCCGGTCAAACGGCGGGGCACGATCTTGCCGCGCTCGGCGACAAACTGCTGCAACAGACGCACGTCGCGATAAGGAATGGCGTCGATCTTCTCCGTGCAGAACTTGCAGACCTTCTTGCGGCGGAAGAACTTGCCGCGGCCGCCGGGACCACCGCCGGGGCGTCCACCCGGACGCGGACCGGAACTGGGACCGGAACCCGACGACGGGCCGGAGCTGGCTCGGGGTGTATCAACTGCGCCCGTCTCGGGCGCCCTTCCAACAGTCTCTTCAGACATGGTGTTTCCTCTTCACTCTCTTCGGCTTCGGGCATCTCTCCCCGGAGCGATGGATCGGGCCGGCACCGGAACTCCCTCGGCGAGAGGCGGTGCGGCGATGGAGTACAGCGCAGAGCAGACAGTTGAGAACTTCAGGAGGCTGGGCACTGTCCGCAAGGCGTTGTTCGCAGCCTGCTAGACGGTAGCCGGAGCGGCCTCGGTGGCTTCCACCGCGACAGGCGCGACCACGGGGGCGGGAACCGGCACGGCCACCGCAAGCGGCGCCGCTACGGGAGCCGGCACAGCGATCGGGGCCGGAGGCGGGGGTGCCGGCTGGGCAACCATCGCCGAACGGCGCACGCCGCGATTGGCCTTGGCCTTGGCCAGACGCTTTTCTTCTTCGTCGATGCGCACGGTGATGAACTTGATCACCGGCTCGGTAACACGCAGACGGCGTTCCAACTCCAGGACCACCGGGCCATCGGCTTCAATGGTCATCAGGACGTAGTTGCCGTCGTTGAACTTGCGCACCATGTAAGCGAGCTTGCGCCGGCCCATCTTCTCGATCGTCTTGACCACCCCGCCGCCATTGGTGACGGAGGCGGTAAAGCCGGCGATCAGCTTGTCGGCTTCCTCTTCGACCACATCGGGCCGAACAATGAACATTACCTCATACAAACGAGACATCCGGTTTCTCTTTCCGCTGAAACCCACTGGCTTCAGCCGCTGCCGCCGGCGCCAAACCATAGCGGCATCTTTCTTTTGTTTCCTTACTGCTCCGCCGGGCCGTTTCGCTCGCGGCGGTTGAACTCATTCATGGCGGCTGGCGTACCCACATCGAGAATGCGGCGGGTGGCTATCGCCACCCGGTCCAGCACCTCGTCGAGGACGGCCAGATCGGCCTTGCGCAGAGGGGAGAGCAGATAGTCCTTGCCAGGACGTCTGCCACCGCCTGCCGCCAGCGCCGCGGGCGGCAAATCCAGGCCCACCCCGATGCGCAAGCGCAACCACTCTTTGGTTCCCAGTGCGCCGGTAATGCTGCGGGCTCCGTTGTGCCCGGCCGGCGAACCGCGTTCCTTGATCTTGAAGCTGCCCAGCGTCAGATCCAGCTCGTCGTAGATGACCAGCAGATCTTCGGCGGGGTTCACCCCGAACTCGCCAACCAGAGCGGCAACCGCCAGTCCGCTCTGGTTCATGTACGTCTCCGGCTTGGCCAGGACCACCGCGCGCCCTGCCCATTGGCAGGTTGCGGTGACCGCCCGGCAGCGCCGGTTCTGGACCACAACCCCTTCCTGCTGGGCGATGCGGTCGATGGCCATGAACCCCGCATTGTGCGGGGTCCACTGATATTCCGGGCCAGGGTTGCCCAATCCCACCACCAGAAAGGGCTTGGGCTGAGCGCCGGACTGGCTTGCGGCAGGCAATGCTTACTTCTTTGCCGCGGGCTTCTTGGCGTCGGCAGCCTTGGCTGCTTCCTCCGGCTTGCCCTTCTTGGCCACCACCGGCTCGGCAGCAGCCACCGCGCCAGCTTCCGCCGCCGGTGCCGCTTCCTCGCGGATGGAGATGATATGGGCCACGGTCGCATCCTCGGCGTTGAGGAACTTGATGGAACCCGCGTGGGGCAGATCGGCGATGCGCACCACGCCATGCAGATCCAGGCCGGAGATGTCCACATCGATATGGCTGGGAATGTCGGCGGGCAGGCACTCGATTTCCACTTCGCGCAGTACCTGATCGAGAATGCCACCGGAGGTTTTGACGCCCACCGGAATACCCAGCAGCTTGACCCGCACGCTGACCCGCAATGCCTTGTCCAGGGCGATGCGTTTCATGTCGATATGGATTAGTTGATCCTTGAGCGGCTCGCGCTGCCAATCCACGATCATGGCCTTGGCCGAGGGCTGTCCCTCGATCTGGATGTCGAAGATGGTGTTGTGGCCGGTCTCGGAGAAGAGGATGCGCTCCACTTCCTTGGGGCTCACTTCCACGGCAACGGCTTCTTGGCCCGCACCATAGAGCACGGCGGGAATCTTGCCCGCGACACGGACGCGGCGCGCGGCGTTTTTGTTGAACTTGCCCACTCGGGGCTTGGCTACGATCTCAGGCATTCTCTCTCTCGATTCCGGTCGGGCACGGGCCGCTGGGGCTCCGCTCCCTTTGTTGGGCTAGCTGACAGCGCACAGCCGACAGCTAACAGTTGAAGGCGAACAGCAGATAGAAAACGGCAATCAGTCAAAATTGTTGAAACAAACTTCCAACTGTTGGCTGTGTCGGTTTTTAGCTGTCAGCTAGTTGAACAGCGTACTGACGCTGGTCTCCATGTGGATGCTCTCGATGGCCGCGCCCAACAGGCCGGCAATGGTGAGCACCTTGATCTTGGGCAACTTCTGGGCCGCTTCGCGCAGGGGAATGGTGTCGGTAACCACCAGTTGCTCCAGCTTCGAGTTGGCAATGCGGTCGATGGCCGGACCGGAGAGCACGGCATGGCTGGCTCCGGCGTAGACGGTGGCGGCGCCGTTGGCCAGCAGGGCGTCCACGGTCTTGACCAGGGTTCCGGCGGTGTCGACGATGTCGTCGATGATCAGGCAGGTCTTGCCTTGCACATCGCCGATCACGTTCATCACCTCGGTGACATTCATATCGGTGCGGCGCTTGTCTACGATGGCCAGCGGAGCACCCACCTTCTGGGCAAAGAAGCGGGCCCGCTCCACGCCGCCGGCGTCGGGCGAAACCACGATCAGTTTGGGCAGCGCCAGTTCGCGGAAGTAGCTGACCAGCACCGGGCTGGCAAAGAGATGATCCACGGGAATATTGAAGAAACCCTGAATCTGGGCTGCGTGCAGGTCCACAAAGAGGGCGCGGTTGGCGCCGGCGGTGGTGAGCAGGTCGGCAATGAGCTTGGCGCTGATGGCCACGCGGGGGCGGTCCTTGCGATCCTGGCGGGCATAGCCGTAATAGGGAACCACCACCGTGATGCGGGCCGCCGAAGCGCGCTTGAGCGCGTCTATCATCACCAGCAGCTCGACCAGATGCTGATCCACCGGGAAGCAGGTTGGCTGGACGACAAAGACATCCACGCCGCGGACGTTTTCGAGCAGTTGGAAGTAGACCTCGCCGTCGGCAAAGCGCTGGATCTTGGCCTCGCCCACGGCCACGCCGATGTGCCGTCCAATGGCTTCGGTCAGAGCCCGGTTGGCGGTGCCGCTGAAGAGCTTGAAGCGCTTGTCTTCGCTCAGATTGCGGGTGCGCTTGCGCTCCAGGGTTTTGACTTGCGCCTTGGCGGCATCGGCGGCGGTGGCCAATTGTGCGGCTTCCTTGGCTTCGGCCTGACCTATTCCGTGCTGCTTCTCATCTACGGTCAACGTCGATCCTGCGTCCATCTTCGAGCACCTCCAAGCTGGTTGGCTTTGGCTGCTTCTCTACAGTTGTCAGGGGTCAGGGGGTAAGTAAATGCTGACAACTGAGAACTGACAACAAAAATGTGGCTGGGCGACTAGGATTCGAACCTAGACAAGTGCCTCCAAAGGGCACTGTCCTACCATTAGACGATCGCCCAACATCCTCGCGGAACGCGACAGCAGCCGGCAGCGAGTCTCTCGCGCGGGCACTTCGGCGGTCAACGCTCCTGGCGCGGAAGCATCTGGCTCCAGTAGCTGGAACGGGGCAGAGTGCGGGTCACAAGCGACTCGACTCCTGTCGTCCGCAACCGTGCAGAGGCTGCTTCCGCTGCTCCACGGGCCAGGTACAACCCGAAGAGCGCCGAACCGGACCCGGACAGCGAGGCATGGAGGGCTGCCTCCGGAGTGTCCGAAGCCGCAAGAAGACGCTTGATTTCGCTGAGGGAGGGTTGCTGGGCGAAGACGACGCGTTCAAAGTCGTTCGCAATCCAGCTACAAATCCCGGTGCGGACAAGCGCGGACTCTCGTGGTCCGGCCAGGTCCTCCTGAGAAAGAAGGACACCGGAGGAGCCTGCTCCCACCCGGCCTTGCCTGCTCTCTTCCGGTGGAATTGCTCCCCCCGGCAGGGATTCGGCAAAGGCGCTGGCATAGGCGCGGCTCAACTCACTTAGTTTACCTGCACTGGCCTCCTGGGTCAAACCCTCGGCGGCGCACAGCGCGTCCCAGTCGCGAAAGGCCTGGGGCGTGGAGACTCCGACATTGGGTGTGGCGACCACGCACCACACCGGCTCGATATCCGGCAGTGGGTAGACTTCTTGGCCGCGATCCAACCCGAGGATGGTCCCGCCAATTAGAAACAACGGGACATCCGAGCCCACCTGGGCTGCAATGCGCAGGCGGTGCGCAGCCCAATCCCGGCCGGAGAGAGTCCCTGAGCGGGGGAGCGCCCGAGCCCAAATCCCCAATTCCTGCTCCATCCCCACCAGGGCCGCCACGGCGTTGGCCGAACCGGCGCCCAGACCGCCTTGTACCGGCAGCCGTTTCTCGATGTGGATTTCCACCTCCGCCGCCACACCCAACGCATCGAGGGCCAGAGCCACCATCTTCCAGGCGGTATTGCGGTCATCGGTGGGGACGCGCACGTCGTTGGAGGTCAGCCGCAGCGCCGTGACCGGCGCCAGCCGGGCGGATACCGTGACCAGATCGTGCAGCTCCAGGGTCTGATAGACGGTACTGAGCGCATGAAAGCCATCCCGGCGCGGCGCGCCGATGGCGAGGCCCAGGTTGATCTTGGCGTGAGAGCGGACGACGGTCGGCATACTCGATCATTGTAGGGCCTGACCGCACAGACAATGGATACGGCCGCCGATACGGGGGCTCCGTATCCCTGCCGGATGTGCTTTTCTCGTCGAGAGTGGGAGAACGACCCCGCGATGGGGGGCCCGGATCGATAATCTGGACGGGATGAGAATTGCCGCTATACCGCCCCGCCCCACCGAATTCTGCCGCGCCCTTAACACCCTCGGCGCCTGGCTGGCGCTCGACGACTTCGGCCCGGCTGGGCCATCCGCTGCCGATTTGGCGGAGATGGATGCCATCCTGCTTTTCGGCAATCAGGCGGTGGCGACGCTGACCGCGGCTTGCGCGCTGGCCCGGCGGGCGCCGCAAGCGCAGTTGCTCTTTTCCGGCGGTGCGGGCCACTCCACGGCGTCGCTCTTTGAGAATCTGCGCGGCGGCGCATATGCATCCTTAGTTGACGATGGCACGATTCACGCGCAGATGGCCGAGGCCGAGATCTTTGCCGCGGTTGCTCGGCACGCCTTCGACCTCCCGGCCGATCGCATCCTGATCGAACGGGAGTCTCGCAACACTGGCGAGAACGCCACCTTCAGTTTGCAAACCCTGGCGGCGCATGGGATTCGCCACGGCCGCGTGCTTTTGCTCCAGGATCCGATCCTGCAACGGCGCGCGGCGTTTACTTGGCGGCGCCAGGCAGATTTGGCGGGCCATCGCATTCAGGCGTTGAGCCACGCAGCTTTTGTGCCGCGAGTGACGCCGGGAACGAGTTCTGCGGTGGTGCTTGGCGCCGGTCCTTCCCGCGATTCCTGGACGCTGGAGCGCTACCTCGGCCTTCTTTTCGGCGAGATTGACCGCCTCCGCGACGATGAGCGCGGCTACGGCCCCAGGGGAAAGAACTTTCTGCCCCACATCGAGATTCCGCAAGATATTTCGCGGAGCTATCGCCAGGCGTTGGAATTCAGTGGTTTGATGGCAGCGCGATGAAACTTGACTCTGTCGCCGCACCCGCTGGCTTATCCTTTTCATGGTCCTTCTCTCGCCCTGCCGGAAGTATTCAGTCTGGTATCTGTCAATGTGTCGTGCTTTTACAAGGTAAGCGGATGTAACGCCAAAGAGGCGGAAAATCGGCCCGGCATTCTTTTTTGCAATTCTTTTGCGATGCGGAGGCAAAACCGTGCTAAGCTTAATCAAATCGTAGAAGCGATCTGAAGTCATTGCCTGTTCCGCGTTACTGCCTACTCGCAAACACTTCCACATTGCGTTCAGCGGTAAATCAGTAAAAGGAGCAACACACAATGGAACAGGGCACTGTCAAGTGGTTTAACGACGCCAAGGGTTTTGGATTTTTGAGCCGCGAAAACGGCGAGGACGTCTTCGTTCATCACACCGCGATCCAGTCGAACGGTTTCCGTTCGCTGCAGGAAGGCCAGCGCGTTCAGTTCAACGTGGTCAAGGGACCCAAGGGCTGGCAGGCTGAAAACGTTCAGGCCATCTAAGCCGGAACGCCTGCAATAAAGTTCGAGCAGAACCAAAAGGGACAGCCAATGGCTGTCCCTTTTGTGCATGGGGTGAATTTTCGCCTGTCCCCGGGCGGAGGGGCTTCTGCTTTAACGCAGCTCACCCCTGCGCTCGATCGAGCGCAAGGGCAAAAGGGCTGGGATCGTTTCTGGAAGGGAAGCTCTACGCTGCCGGCTGCAGCGTCTCGCCCTCAACCGGCTTGGGGGGATGGACGCCGGCCTTGGGCTTGTCGTGATCGCCCAGGTACTGCAGAACATCGTTGATGGAATCTTCGAAGCGACCGCCGGTCTTGTGCGTGGCCTTTACGCCCTTGGCGACAAGCTGGCAGACTTCGAAGCGGTTGATGCCCTGCGCGAGTGCGCGGTGAATCTGGTCGGAACGCATTGCGAACTCCGGTCAACACGGTGATTGAAGCGTGAGGTGCGGAGCTCGTCCGGAGCAGTACGGAGGCCATGGCTGAGCAGGTGGGACTATAGCAGGAAAACCGCAGCTAGACCTACTCTCATTGTACGCCGGAAAGGGTCCTGGCGCTTATTCGATGAGAGTGCAATCGCCGCGGATAGAACCCCGGCGGGCGGGGCTGCATGAGGCCTCAGTATCCAACCTACCGATTGGCCCGCGGACCTTATCGATCTGGCCCGGCTTGTGGTAGCCACTGGGGAGTGAGATGGTTGCGTTGCCTTGCCCGGGTTCGCTGGGGTAAGGTGCTTGGCATGATGCAATGCGGACGTTCCCTGGCGCGACTTACCCGAATCTACCCTTTTCTTCTGCTTGCGATCTTCGTTCGCCACACCGCAGCCGAGCCCACGGCCGCCGCGGTCTCCGCCTTTAACGCGTATGCGGGTAAGGTTGAGGCCCGTCTGGCGCAGCAGCATCAATCGCCCAATACCTTTCTGGCTGCCCTGAGCCCGATTGCACAAAGCAGCCAGCGGCTGCGCGGCGGCGAGCAGATCGTGGAGCAGCTTACGCCGGCACAGGTATCCGATTTTCCAGGAGCCATGCTGCATCACTGGCGCGGCACCGCCTTCGCTCCCGGAGCCAAGGCCAGCGACTTCGAACGGTTGATGAAGGACTTCAACGCCTACCCGCGGCATTTCTCTCCGCAGGTAGTGCAGGCGAAGATTCTCGTGCAACAAGGGGATTATCTTCAGGCCACCATGCGGGTTCGCCAGCATCACGTGCTCACGGTGGTGATGGATACGGCCTACGACATTCTCTTTTCCCGGCTCGATGCGAAACATGGTTCCAGCCTCTCGCGCAGCACCCACATCGCCGAGATCGACGCCCCCGGTACGGCCAACGAGCGCCCGCTGAAGTCCAGCGAGGAGCATGGCTTTCTCTGGCGGCTCAATACCTATTGGAGCTACGAGGAGCGCGATGGCGGACTCTATATGCAGATCGAGTCGGTCTCCCTCACCCGCTCCATCCCCACCGGCCTCGGCTGGGCCATCCGCCCGTTTGTCGAGAGCGTTCCCCGCGAATCGCTGGAATTCACCTTGCGTTCCACCTGCACCGCACTGCGCAGGTAGAGCGGCCTTCTGGCGCTTGTCCGGGCAATCTCTTCCAACTGCGACTGTGTGGCAGCCGCTATTCTGAGAACGAATTGTTTTCCATCCCAACTAGACATAAGGAGGCGGCATGAAGGTACTTTTCATTGGCGGCACGGGGAATATCAGCACCGCGGTAACGCAGTTGGCTGCCGAGCGGGGCATGGAATTGACGTTATTGCGGCGGGGGCAGCGCAGCGCCGATCTGCCCGCAAATATCTCTACGATAATCGCGGATATATCCGACGAGGCTGGCGTGGCCGCGGCCTTGGGCAAGCGCAGTTTCGATGCAGTGGTGGACTGGATCGCCTTCACGCCCGATCAGATCGAGCGCGACATCCGTCTCTTTCGCGGTCGCACCCGGCAGTTCCTCTTCATCAGTTCGGCCAGCGCCTATCAGAAGCCATCCAGCCATTACCTGATCGACGAGTCAACGCCCCTGGCCAACCCCTACTGGCAATATTCCCGCGACAAGATTGCCTGCGAAGAGCTGCTGATGAAGGCCTACCGCGAAGAGGGCTTCCCCATCACCATCGTGCGGCCTTCTTTGACGTATGGCGATACCCAGATCGTACTGGCGGTCAATAGCTGGCAAAAGTCCTATACCGCGCTGGAGCGCATGAGGCAAGGCAAGAAGGTGATTGTGCCCGGCGACGGATCTTCGCTCTGGGTCATCACCCACAACAGCGATTTCGCCCAGGGACTGGTGGGCCTGTTAGGCCACCAGCAGGCCATAGGCCACGCCTTCCATATCACCGGCGACGAAGTTCTTACCTGGGATCAGATCTACCGGATTACGGCGCAGGCGGCCGGCGTCGAGGCGCAGATCGTGCACATCGCTTCGGACTTTTTGACCGCTTGCCGGTCCGACGAGTTGGGCAGCCTGACCGGCGACAAATCGGTGAGCGTGGTCTTCGACAACAGCAAGATCAAGCGCTTCGTTCCCGGCTTCTGCGCCCGGGTTCCCTTTTCCCAGGGGATACAAAAGACCATCGAGTGGTTCGATGCGGACCCGCGCCGCCGGGTGATCGACGATGAGGCCAACGCCGCCTGGGACAAGCTCATCGCCGCCTACGAGAGCGGACTAGCCCAGGCAATCCGCTCACTGCGCTCCTGAGTGGCAGCGATTCTCTTCCGCCGAGCGAGAAGCGGCTGGTATTTTCAAGCACGATCAGACTTCCAGTTGCAGCATCAGGTCTTCCCACTCGGCGGTGAAGCTGGCCAACTCCTGGCGCAGGTTGGCGGCCAGATCGGAAAGCCTCTGTGTCTCCCCCGCCGAGATATAGACCCCCAACTGCTCCTCGGTATGAGCCAGCGCCGCTTCGACGCGTGGCACTTGCTCTTCCAGAAAGGCGCAGCGTTCCTCCATCTGCTTCTGTTTGATGGGGTTCAGGCGTTTGGGTTTGGCTTCGTCGGTGCAACCGCTGGCCGCGGGGGAGGCATCCACCTGCCTGACCTTGGCTGCCGATTCCATCTGCTTTTCTTTGCTTGGGGAATCGGATGTCGGGCTGCCGTCTGCAAGACTTTTCCAGCGCAGGTAGTCTTCGTAGTTGCCCTCGTGGCTGGTGACCTGGCCGCCCTCGACCTCCAGCACCCGGGTCGCCAGACGGTCGATGAAGTAGCGGTCGTGAGAGACGAAGACCACGGTGCCGCTGAAAGCTGCGATAGCCTCCAAAAGAACATCCTTGGCGCGCATGTCGAGATGGTTGGTGGGCTCGTCGAGCAGCAGGAAATTCGAGGGCGAAACCAGAATCCGCGCCAGCGCGAAGCGGTTGCGCTCGCCGCCGCTGAGCACACCCAATGTTTTGAAGACGTCGTCGCCGCGGAACAGAAAGCAGCCCAGCAGCGAGCGCAACTCCGACTCGGGAACCTTGAGGGCGGCGCGACTGATCTCGTCCAACATGCGGGCTTCGCCGTCCAGCACCTTGTACTGGTCCTGAGCGAAGTATTCGCTGACCACGTTGTGGCCCATCTTCACTCGTCCGCTGGTGGGCGTCTCAACTCCCGTCAGCAGCTTAATGAGCGTGGATTTGCCGGCGCCGTTGACCCCCACCAGCGCCACCCGGTCGCCGCGCTCGATGTGGAAGGCGACGTTGTCCAGTACGCGCTTATCCCCGTAGCTCTTCGAGAGCCCCTCGGCCTCCACCACCGTGCGCCCCGAGGGCGGGGGCTGGGGAAAGCTGAAGTGCATCACCGGCTCTTCTTCGGGAATCTCGATGCGCTCGATCTTCTCCAGTTCCTTGATGCGGCTTTGCACCTGTTTGGCCTTGGTGGCCTGAGCGCGGAAGCGGTTGATGAACGCCTCGAGATGCTCGATCTGTTCGCGCTGGTTGCGATAGGCGGCTTCCAACTGGTTGCGCCGCTCATCCTTCTGCGCCAGATATTTGGTGTAGTTGCCCTGGTAGGTATTCAACCGCTTGTTCCAGATCTCCACAGTGCGGTCGATGGTGACATCGAGAAAGTAGCGGTCGTGACTGATCAGGATGTAGCCGAAGGGATAATTTTTGAGGTAATCCTCCAGCCAGTTGCGAGTTTCCAGGTCGAGATGGTTGGTGGGCTCATCCAAAAGCAACAGGTTGGGCTTGGCCAGCAGCAGCTTGGCCAGGGCAATCCGCATCTGCCAGCCGCCCGAGAACTCCTCGGTCTGCCGCGCCCAATCTTCTTTGCCGAAGCCCAGCCCGGTGAGAACGCCGCCCACCTGCGCATCCAGCGCGTAGCCGTCCAGGGCGTGAAAGCGCTCTTGTAGCATCGAATAGCGCTCGGCGGCGGTTTCGTACTCGGCACTGGCGTGATCCAGCTCGCCCAGTTGCCCGGCCAGCTCTTCGCACTCGCGCTCCATGCCGCGCAACTCATCGAAGACCGTCAGGCACTCTTCGAAGACGGTGCGGCCGGCCAGGTTCAGCCCCTCCTGGGGCAGATAGCCGATGCTCATGCCGCGGGTCTGCTGCAACTGCCCGTAGTCCAACGCTTCCTGCCCCGCCAACACCTTCATCAGGGTGGATTTGCCGGTGCCGTTGGCGCCCACCAGGGCGGTCTTTTCCTTGGCCCGGATCAGCCAGTTGGCTTCCATGAAGAGTACGCGAGGTCCAAACCGCTTGCCGGCATTTTGCAGGGAGATCATTGTCTCTATTTTCGCAGAGTGAAACGCCAGACTGACCGCGCCGTGTACAAGATGCGCCAGGCGATCGTCGAGCTGGTCTTCGGACAGATCAAGGAGCAGCGCGGTCTTCGCCGCTTCAACCGGCGCGGCAAACAGAACGTCAATCGCGAGGAGAAGCTGATGTTCGCGGTCCGCAATCCGCTGAAGTTGCTCCGCCCCGGTTGGGCTTCTGAAATGGAGTTAACAGCGGGAAAAGGGTGCCAGGTTACCCGAAACAACCCAAAGGTCTCACGATAAGCGGCCAATCGTATGAATACCTGCGCGCCCCGGCTCGAAATGATCGCGATTCGGTTGACTATCGTCTTTACGGTGCGTACGGAGCGAAATCACCGATACCAGAGCGTGGACGGTACGAGAAGGCGGGAGAGAAGCGATGGGAAATCAGGGTAACCCCTGATTTCATTGTCTCTCGAATGCTGGTGGTTTCTCCGATGTTTAATGACTTCAGTTGTTTTACCGAATCCCATGCCGCAGTCATCGCCGATGCAGTTCCTGTCGGCATTGTAATCACAAATTCCTTAGGCAACCTGGTCTTCGTGAACGCCGAACTCGAGCGTATGACCAGCTACGAGCGGGGCGAGTTGCAGGGCAGGCGGGTGGATATATTACTGCCGGAGCGCTTTCGCGCCGGCCACGTTGCCCTCCGCGAAGGCTAGGTGGCGGTTCCCACACAGCGCGATATGGGCGAGGGGCGAGAGCTTTTTGCGCGCCGCCGCCACGGCATCGAATTCCCCGTCGAGGTCGGATTGCGCCCCATGGAGACCACGGACGGGCGGATGACGGTCGCATGTGTGATTGACGTCTCCGCGCGCCGGCCTATGGAGGACAGTTTCCGCACGATTGTGGATGCCGCGCCCAACGGAATGTTGATGACCGATGTCCAGGGAAAGATCACTATGGCCAATCAGAATCTCTGCGCGATGTTTGGCTATGAGAAGGTAGAACTGCATGGGCAGCCGATTGAGATGTTGTTGCGGGAGCGCCACCGAATCGACCCTATTCCCCTGCGGGATGGGTTCTCCACTTCACCCAGCAAGCTGTTTAGATTTGCGATTCGGTATTGCTCCTTCAGTTCGGTCGTATCAGACGGGTGGGGGTCGCGGCACGTGCGCTTCTCAGGCATCTCCACTTGAGCAGCAGCTATGCAGTGCAAGTTCCCGGAATGTGTCGAGTATGGGCAGGAGTTGCAGCGTCTCAAGCAAGACGCGGTCAGGTTCCGCGACTTCGAATCCCATCGAACCAGAAGGATGAGCGTCCAACTCGTGGGATAGATAATCCGCGAGATAGACGGCTATGCTGCAATCGAATCCGGAGTGCGGAATGCGGGTGGGTTGATGGTGATGCGCGATCGCCTCCACCGCCAGGTTGGGGATGCCCCATAAGCCAAGCAGATAGGCGCCGATCTCGGCATGTGAGGTCCCCAGGATCTCCGTCTCGGCCTCGAAGGCTGTGCACCGTTTCACCGAGGCGAGGGTCAGCGACGAGCAAAACTGGTCGGGCATTGTACTGGCCAGAAAGAGCTTTCCGATATCGTGGAGAAGCGCAGCGACCACGGTGAGTTCATGGTTCTCCCGATCCAAAGGGAGCGCACTCGCAATGGCCGCCGCACCAAGTGAGTGCTTCTGGATCGAATCGCAGACGGACTGAGGAACACGCGAGTCGGGGCGAAAGATCCTGAAAGCCTCCGAGGCCAGCGCCAGATTCTTAATCGTCTCCATCCCCAGATACGAGACAGCGGTGGGTAAGTTCGTGACCTTCTGAGCCAATCCGAAAAAGGCGCTGTTGGTGAGTTGCAAGACTTTCGCCGCCATGGCGATGTCTTGCTCAATGACGGCTGCCACTGCACCAATTGAAGCATCCGGATCGTTCACCGCCTTTCGCAGGTCTATGAGGGTGGTAGACAGTGATGGAAGTTCGCCCACCGACGCCACGATCTTGCGGATTTCCGGCGCGCATATCAACTCCTGCAATGTGCATACTCGCTCAATGGTGGATTGGAGTTCGGCTGCGCTGCAGGGCTTCACCAGGAAGCGGTGGGCCACACCTGCCGCGCGCGCGGATAAGGCGGCATCGGTGTATCCGGACAGAATTACCCGGGCGGTGCTGGGGAAGCGATCGCGGATGTGCCCCATCAGGGTGGCCCCATCCATTCCCGGCATCAGCATATCGGAGATGACAACGTCGAAGCTGCATGACTCGCAAGCCTTCAGGGCGGACGCGCCGCCGACAGCGAACTGGAGCGTCCAGCGATCTCGATCTGCGTGTAGCATCCGCCGTATGCCGTCGAGAATATTGCTATCGTCATCCACGAACAGGATGGATTTCATACGGTCACCTCCGTTGCACTGAGTGTCTTGCCATTGCGTGGCAGACGAATGATAAAGGTTGTTCCTTTGCCTTCCTCCGTTTCGAAGTGAATGCTTCCACCGTGTTTGTCGACGATCACCGAACGTGCAATCGACAAACCTTGCCCGGTCCCTTTGCCAATTTCCTTGGTGGTGAAGAAGGGATCAAAGATTCGGCCGCGAATGTTTTCTGGGATGCCCGATCCCGTATCCTGGACCCTGATCTCGGCCCAGTCCACGCAGCATATGGTCTGCACAACAATCTGTCCCTTTTCCGGTCTGACATATTTCTGCTGTGCTTCGGCAATTGCATGTGCCGCATTGACAATCAAATTCAGAATCACCTGGTTGAATTCTCCGGGCAGACAAAGAACCGGAGGCAATGCCTGGTCGAGATCAGTTGTCAGGTCGGCCACGTACTTCCACTCGTTCCGCGCTACTGTAATTGTGCTTGTTATCGCATGATTCAAATCCAGCAGGATCTTTTCTTTCGTCCCCGGGTGGGAGAACTCTTTCATCGCATTGACGAGCGTGGATACGCGGGAGACGCCCTCAAGCGTCTGCTCGATGGCCTTGGGGATCTCTTCCATCAGATAAGCGGTGTCGGCGCGCTTCACCGCGGCCTCGACTTCCTGCACGATCTCCTGGAACAAGATGTTGGTCTTGGCCTCAAGGCGCAGGCGCTCGTAAGTCTTCAGCAAAAATGTTATGTCGTCGAAGGCATCCATCAGGAATCGAACGTTATCTCCGATGTACTGAATAGGGGTATTGATTTCGTGAGCGATTCCCGAGGCAAGCTGACCTACAGATTCCAGCTTTTGCGCCTGCAGCAATTGTTCCCGCAACAGCGTCCGTTCGGTGCAGTCCTCGCACATGCCTTCATAGCGAATTACCGCACCGTTCTTACGGATGGCGCGAATGCTCATGGTGACCCAGATCTTGCTTCGATCCTTGCGAAAAACCTCGCATTCGAAGTTCTTCACCCCCCCGACCTTGTCCATCACCAGCATAAACTCCACTCCTCGCTTGGCGCTTACAAAGAGCTGCGTGGGGATGTTGGTAATGCTGGCGATCATTTCCTCCGGAGACTCGTAGCAGAAGGTAAAGGCCATGGATGGGTTTACGCTCAGGAACCGGCCATCCGGCGTACTCTGATAGATGCCAATAATGGCTTTATCAAAGATACCGCGGTACTTGAGCTCAGCCTCGCGCAGTGCTTCCTCCAACTTTTTACTGGCGCTAATATCCCTGCCTATTCCCGCGATGCCGATCAACTGTTCATTCGCGTCGTGTATCGGAACCTTTGTCGTCAGGATGTCTATCTCGTTGCCATCGATATCGCGACCTTTTTCTTCGCGGTTATGTAAGGGTTGCCCAGAGAGAATCACCCTCTGTTCGTCTTCATAGAATGCACTGGCCAGTTCCAGTGGATAGTAGTCGAAATCGGTCTTCCCTTGCAATGCTTCCGGAGTATCCGCCCCGACCACCCGCGCCAGGTACCGATTGGCCACCACAAACCTGCTTTGAACGTCCTTCACATACATAAAATAGGGTATGTTATCGATCAGGGCGCGTAACATATTCCGCTCATTGACCTGATCGGAGTGAACTTGGCGCAATATCTCGTCTTCCCGCATTCGAACGGTGAATCGGATCATGGAACGGACTCTGAAGTACATGCCCACAGTTACGCCGACGAGCACCAGCGCTGCGAGTATTTCCTGCATCGATTGCAGCCTGTCGATCAATGCGAGCTCGCCCCTAAAGTCGCCCACTAAGTCGCTTTGCAGGGTATCCAGCGCCAACTGAACGGATCTATTCTCACGCGAAAGGTTCGCCAGGTCTTCTCGTTTCGGAAGTACTCCGTTGACATCTGCGGCCGTGGCGTAAATCTTTTGCGATTGGAGGTGAAGGTGTGCAAATGCTTGCTGTAGAGTGGCAATCTGTGCCTGCCGCGCGGGATTGAACCGCATGGACTTGGCGGCGTCCGCGAGCGCTGCGGTGGCGGCCACTGCCTGAATATCGGCGCTACCGAGTGCTTTTTTCTCCTGCGTCAAAACGGCATTATTGTATTGCCGGTTCATTCTTTCAAATGCGCTATCTGCTTTCTGACTGTCGAGCGTGGCGGGAAATAAGAAGAGGGAGGCAATCTTGACATGTTTTCCCACCGCATACGAAGTCCACTGCATGATTCCCAATATGCCCATCGCACCAAGCACAATGACCAAGATGCTGTTGTTTAACCCTCCGCGGAGCAAAGTGCGGGATTTCAGACCAAGATATTGCAAGGCTTACGCTCCTTTCGAGCGACGCTCACGAGGCGCCAACCAGATTTCGGCGATCACGCTTGCAGGGATTATCGATCCGTCAATCCCCATTTGTTGGATGCTGAGTATCGTCGTCGAAATCTACTTGCGCGGCGACGTTCCTTGCTTTGAGGTGTGCCGGCTGGGGACTCGGGATACTTTAGCTCATCGTCATTCCCCGGGGGTTACCTTTTGACGATTGCGGCTACCCCGATCAAATGACGATTGCAAACCATGGCGCAAACGGTCGACAGTCGCCGACTCCCGCACATGCATCCTCAAATTTGTTGGCTCGGCCCAGAGGAGAAAGGCGCTGGCGCACCTGCAATTTGTATCGGCAAAGCGGCTTGATTCGTGAGAGGATTTGTGAATCGATGGTGTTTGTGCTGAAATCAGAAACGGGGCTGAAGTCCTGACCCCAAGGCCGAAAGCGGCCGATGGGAGATTGAAAGATCATCCTGGCGGTTGGATCGGTTCGAGAGGGCTTGAAGGGGGTTGATCCTTGACTGTGCGCGGGCTGTGGCCCCGAGTGCCCATTGCAGGGTAACCAAGTGAATCAACAGCATTTGAGGGAATGTCGTGACGGACAGGATTCTCTTTGTTGATGACGAAAAGGGCGTTCTCGATGGTTATGAGCGGTTGCTGCGCAAAGAATTCTACGTTAGTGTTGCGCAGAGCGGACTAGAGGCATTGGCGGTAATCCAGGAACATGGCCCGTACGCAGTTGTAATCTCAGACATGCGCATGCCAGGGATGAATGGCGCGGAGTTCCTGTCGCAGGTGCGGGCAATGGCGCCCCACACCGTCAGAATGTTGCTCACCGGATATACCGACCTGAAGGCAGCCATTGACGCGGTAAATGAGGGAAACATATTTCGTTTCCTGACCAAGCCAAGCTCCAAGGAAGTTCTGATAGACGCAATCAATATGGGTTTGACGCAGTACCACTCGGTTATGGCCGAAGTGGAAATCGTAAAAAAGGCCCAGTTATTCGTGCAGTCCAAGGCTGTCTGGGAGACGGCTGAGGTCTGCCCGTGGGACAACTTCGAGGGGCCTACCGGATTGGCTGGGCCATCCCAGGCAAGACAACATCTTGCCCCGTTGATGGGCCTTGACCCCCGATGCTTTGTTGTACTGCTTAAGATCACCACGCTACAAACCTTGGAGAAGCGCTATGGGGAGGATGCAGCAGGCGACTTCCTGAATGTCACGGCTCAATTCCTTATGCAGACCTTTCGCTCGGAGGATCGGTTCTTCCACTGGGACCGCGACGTACTGATGGTTGTCGTTCGGCGAAACCTCTCGCCGGAAGCTCTGCACACAGAGATTGCCCGTTTGACATCGGCCAGACGGGAACACGTGATGGAAGTCAATGGACGGAGTATCATGATCGCCAGTCCGATCGCCTTCGACCTGCTTCCTGTGTCGAGGTTCCTCACGTTCCAAGAACTGCTTGCGGCATTCGAGACTGACCTGACCGGAAGGACACACTAAGGCTATGGACACATCGAGCGAGCGAATATCGTCTTCATTGAAATCCAAACCCGAATCGTGGAATTCTTCATTGGACTTCGTGCCCGTGCCCCTGTTGCTGGTTGATTGCCATGCGCGAATCGTAAGGGCCAACCCATCTGAATGCCGGTTGTTGGGCTATACGGCCGAGGAGATTCAAGACCGGGCGGTGTGGGAGTTGATTGCAGATGAAGAAAAAGAAAACGCCCAAGAGCGCTTCCGGGATTTTATGAATGGCCTGGAAATGAATGCATCCTATCGGCGCCGCTTCAAGACCAAGGCAAACGATAGTGTGATCTGCGAGTTATCCGTCCAGATCATACGGAATAACCTTCCCGGGGCGCCATTCGCACTGTTGGCTAGTATGGATGTAACTGGGCAAGTGGCGGAAGCCTGCCGCCGTGGCGAGACCGCTCGTTGGTTGGCGGCATCTTTTCGTTCGATTCCGGAACCGACAATCATCATCGACACGCTCGGGCATATCCGCTACTTAAATCTCGCCGCAGAGCGCCTTCTGGGTTGGAGCGAAGCCGAAGCCACCGGGAAAGTTGCCGAAGAATTGATTCCACGGAGCGATGTGCTCTCATCAGATGGTGCCGAGGTGGACTACGATGTTCGAAAGGGCATAGTGCTTGGATGGTCTGGTTCGGCGGTACTGATCAATAAAGGCGGAGTTGCAAAAAGACTGCAAGTCAGAACGGAACCCGTCGTCGACATCAATGGCCTGGTGCTGGGGATTGCCGTCTGTCTGCGAGAGCATTGATTCTCAATAGTGCCCAGCAATTACTGAGTTGCGAGAATGCCGCAATGTTTATTCGCCCATGAAAAAGCCCGCCTGGTGGCGCGGCTGCGGAGAACTCCGCGCCCGATAGCAAGGCGATCTCCATGCCAAGATTGGGCGGCCTGCATCATCGTTACGACCTCACGGCCTGAATTCGGACTCTCATTCCTTTCAAGACGGCAGAAGTCGGATCGGAGAATAGCGTCCAAAATCCGCTCACCGCCCTGCTCATTCCCATGCCGAAGCTGCCGAGTTCCTTTCCCACGCCTGAATTCCAGCTCCAATATGACCACGTAACCTGTAAGGCCTCCACCCAGACGCCCGATCTTACGCCCGGATGAAATTATGCCTGATCACAGGTCGGTTGTGGACGGTGTCATCGGGAAATGCAAGACCGAAACTTCCCGGCGCCCGGTTCCAATTGACACGCTCACTGCCGAAGATGGGCATGGGAAATGTGTGTCACACCTTCGAAAGGCGAGAACCTGCCAGCGGCCAAAGCGGAGAGCATAAAAAAGGCGCTGCGATAATACCTATTGCGGTTACTTCGCTGGCAATATCGCAGGACAACAACTATGGGAAGGAAAAGCGTATTAAGTGTGGTGACTTTGCGCGTAAGGCGCTCTATGCGACATGGAAAGACTTGAACGGCACAGCACATAGACTGACCGCTCTATTCAACACGCTTCGTCAAACTGTAACGTCAGCCAATCATCCGGCTGTGTGTCGGCTGCGTCACTTTCTTTACCGTCATTCCGGGCATTTTGACGATACTGCCCACTGTGCTGTTGTCTGCGGCGGTGAAGTGGAATTCCTTCTCCGCAGAGAAGTAAGCCTCAGCTTCAAACGTCTCTACAACCTTGCCGTTCATGCTCACTTCGTAAATCGCCATTGTCGTTACACGTCCGAATGTTCGCATTTGAACCAACTCAATACATTGTAGCAAACAAATAGCGAAAGTGCGAGACGCTCCGGCGCTTGAATGCTGCGCTGCTACACTACGCAGTATGCGATACATGATTGTTTTCTCTGAGGATACGGATGAGGATGTACCATCCACACCAGTCATCGAATCCAACGACGTTCCACTAGTCCCGGCAGTTGGCGACGAAGTGAATATGTTTGGGACTCAGATTGATGGGAGGGTCAGTAAACGTCGCTTCGTCTACAGGCCGGAAGAAACGAAGATCGTTTTGACTATCGCATCGTCTCGATAAGCGGCGCTTGCTGCGCTGGATTCCTTAGCCCATTCTTCATTACGCGAAACGCTCTATGACGTACGCTTGACGTACGAAGCGTTTACGCTGCCTTGCTCAATCTGCAAGCTGTTCATTTTCTTTAGTATATGGTAGGCACGACTGGACTCGAACCAGCGACCTCTTCCGTGTCAAGGCTTCTATACATTGTACTTTCAACATCTTACAGGCCGCTGGAGACTGCCAAACCACGCGGAAATACGCCGAAGGCGGACATTTAACAGGTGATTTTGCAGGTGAAGAACGAATAGGGTTCCTCGGCGTCAGCTACGGCGGCAAGATTGCACTCTTGCCAAACCACTCCACGTCTGAGGAGTTCTTGATTCCGTGCATCAACTCTCGCGAAATGTTGCAAAAGGCCAACCGTCGCGCGGCAGCGGAGAAAACCTCCCGGAGGATGGGATACCCCTCTGGCCGAAGCCTTCACAGGGGAGGGGACAATTTGTCCCCTCCCTTGCGCTTCCCTTTGAAACGGCGGCGGGATGGAAAAAACCGGCAGCGCGAGATCGATTCTTCCATGCCTCATTCTTCCTCTCCGCCCTGCTCTCTTGTCCATTCCACAAGTTTTTGTTTCAGTTCTTCTTTGCTTGGCAGGTAAAGCTGGTATTCGCGGGCGTGAATGTTGGCGTCTTTGGGAAGAGTGATCTCGACCAAGGCAGAGTTCTTTTTCTTGCACAGCACGATGCCGATGGTGTGGTTCTCCGCCTCGGTCCTGACGTGGCGGTCAAAGTAGTTGACGTACATCTGCATCTGGCCGAGGTCTTGATGCGTGAGCTTGCCAATTTTGAGGTCGATGAGCACGTAGGATCGCAGCAGCCGGTTATAGAACACAAGATCAACAAAGAAATGCTCTTCGTCGAAGGTGAACCGCTTCTGCCGGGACTCGAAGAGGAAACCTTTCCCCAGTTCGAGCAGGAACTTTTCAATATGGGTGACGATGGCCGACTCCAGATCGGACTCGGAGTAGCGGGCCTTTTCCTCGATTCCAAGGAACTCCAGTACGTAGGGGTCTTTGAGCAGGTCTTGCGGCTTGGTGACGTGCTGCCCGTGCCGCGCCAGATCGCGGATCGCCTGCTTGTCGCGGCTGAGGGCCAGCCGCTCATAGAGGCCAGCATCGAACTGACGCCGGAGTTCGCGCAGAGTCCAACCCTGCTGGGCAGCCTCAATCTCGTAGAAGTCGCGCTCCTCCGGCTTGAGTCCAATCAGAAAGACGTAGTGCGACCAACTCAAAACAAATGGCTTATACATCGTCTCTGCCGAAGTCTGCAATTCACCAGACAATGTCTGGTGAATTGGGGCAATCAATGTCTGGGCAATTGGGAATGCCGGGAATTCGCCAGACACCGTCTGGCGAATTGGCGCAATGCGTTCAGGATAAGCCAAGTAGAACTGGCGCATATACCTGAGATTGCTGACCGAAAAGCCATTGCCGAACTCGCCGGTAAGCCGCGCAGCCAACTCATTCAGAAGCTCCTTGCCATACTGTGCGCGGTCCGCGCCCTGTTGCTCCTGCTCGACGATACGCCGGCCAATCTCATAGTTTGTGTAGACCTGCAACAAGTCCACGCCCCGTGCGGCGCTCCGGCGAGCCGACAATACCAGGCTGCGAATGCCGTCATAAAGCGGATTGGAATCCTGGCGTTTACTCATAGAAACCTCCGAATGCCCAGCAAGATTTAGGCGCTCCCGGCATTGAGCGTGGATTCCTTGCCGCTGGTGGACTACGCATAGGATACCCCGGCGAGAAGATCGGAGAGGCGCAGCTCATCTTCACGGTCCTGGCCGAGCTTTCCACGCGCCAGATCGCGGAGACGGCGGCAGCGGTGGAACTGCCCGCCAACAAAAGGGCCGCAAAGACCGGCGGCGAGATTGCCCATCTCGCCCGAGTGGAACTTGAAAGCAAGACAGGTCGAAAGGTGGTTACCGGCGAGAACTACCTGCCGCCGTCCAAAACGAAGAAGTGGCTCAATCCTTGAGCCACCTGCGGTGGGACTGCCGGCCTGCGGCGCGGAGAACGAACGGTCTCGGTTTCCCGCAAAAGGCGGAGGTTGTGGGTCAAAACTTACCCTTTGCGGGACACAGCTAACCAGTGAGACGCGAGTAGCATAATTGATGGGAAGCAAGAATGGAGATTGTCCGTGAAAGTTAAGAGGCTCTGCCTGTCGTTGTGCGTTTCTGCGATCTCAGTGATGGCCCTCTGCGGCGGTGCGGTGCGGGCCTGGGCCGCGCCTGCGGCAACCACTACCACACTGGCGGTCACGTCGGCCGGTACCACGGTAACCACGGTGGCGTCGGGCAGTGTGGTTACGTTGACGGCGTCGGTGATAGCCGGAATCACTCCGGTGACGATAGGGCAGGTGAAGTTCTGCGACGCGGCTGCGACATACTGCACTGACATCCATCTGCTGGGTACGAGGCAGTTGACGAGCGCGGGGACGGCCACGCTGAAGTTCGTCCCTGGGATCGGGAGCCACAGCTACAAGGCCATCTTCTCGGGGACTACCAGCGACGTGACCAGTGCATCTGGCGATGCGGCGCTGACGGTGACGGGAACAATCCCGACCACTACATCAATCGCCGCTAACGGCAGTGCGGGCAACTATACGCTGACAGCCACAGTGACCGGATCAGGCGGCGCAGTATCGCCGACCGGAACAGTATCCTTCCTGGACATAACAAGTGGGAACACTTTACTGGGGAGCGCAGGGCTGGGGAAGAGCGCGGCGACGTTGAACTGGACGAACTCATCCAATCCGGCAACGGGCTTAGGACCGTATTCCGTAGCGGTGGGAGACTTCAATGGGAACGGCATCCCGGACCTAGCCGTAGCGAATTATGACGGCACGTTGACGATCCTTCTTGGCAACGGGAATGGAACGTTTACGCAAGCGACTAATAGCCCAGTGACAGTGGGCAGTGAGCCATTTTCTGTCGTGGTGGGAGATTTCAACGGGGACGGCATCCCGGACCTGGCTGTGGCGAACTTCGGTAGCAGCACGGTGACGATCCTTCTTGGTAACGGGAATGGAACATTTACGCAAGCCACTAAGAGCCCAGTGACAGTGGGCAGCGAGCCATATTTCATAGCAGTGGGAGACTTCAACAAGGACGGCATACCGGACCTGGCCGTGACGAGCTATATCACCGGCACAATTACCGTGCTACTTGGCGATGGAAACGGCAACTTCACAGCCACAGCGGCGAGTCCGTATGTCGGCTCTGGACCAACGTCCATTGCGGTTGGAGATTTCAATGGGGATGGCATCCCGGATTTGGTTGTAACAAACCAAAACAGCGGCAATGTGCTTGTACTTCTAGGCAAGGGCGACGGAAGCTTCTCGGGTGCTATGGAACAAGTTTCTGATGGGCTCAATCCTGTTTTCGTTGCGGTTGGGGACTTCAATGGAGACGGAATCTTGGACCTGGCTGTAGCGAATGCCAACACTAATTTGACAGGAAGATATAACAGCAATACGGTGACGGTTCTGCTTGGGAATGGAGACGGAACTTTTAACCTCCAGCCTTCGATTCCAGCAAATGGTACAAACCCACAGTCCATTGCAGTCGGCGACTTTAATGGGGATGGCATCCCTGACTTGGCCATAGCAATGTATGGCAGCGGATCACCATCTTCCGCTTGGGTGCTACTGGGCAAAGGGGACGGGACGTTTAGTGCAGCGGGGAACATAGGCGCTGGCGGCGTCTTTCCCTATTCGATTGCGGCGGGAGATTTCAACGGGGACGGTATTCCAGACCTAGCCATGGCGAACTATGGCAGCGACACGCTGACTGTGGTGTTATCGCAGTTGACTCAGACAGGGACGGCGAGGTCAAACGGCATTTCGCCTGTAGGCACAGGAACGCACCTGATTGCTGCGAGCTATCCCGGCGACAACAGCTACACGTCCAGCACCTCTGCGACTACTGGATTGACCGCACAGCAGTTGACGCCATCAGTAACGGTGACACCAAACCCGACCAGCATCACGACGGCGCAGGCGTTGTCTGTGACAGTAGCGGTAAGCGGCGGCAGCGGCAATCCGACACCTACTGGCACAGTGACGCTGTCAAGCGGCAGCTACACCTCTGCGGTGACGTCACTCAGCAGCGGCAGTGCAACGATCAGCATTCCCGCCGGGTCGCTGGCTACTGGAACGGACACGCTGACAGCCAGTTATACGGGCGACAGCAACTACAGTGCGAAGACCGGCACCGCTCCTGTTTCGGTTACTGTCGCAGTTGCGCCGGGTGCGAGCCTGACCGGGACCTGGCAGATAACGGGCAAGTCAACTGCGTTCGGATTGACTTTCACGGGGACCGGAACAGTCCAACAAACCGGCAGTTCTGTCACGGGGCAAATTACGCTCAGTGGGTCACCATGTGCTTCAACGGCGGCGCTCTCAGGAGGCATTTTTGGGACAACTGTTACGGTGCAACTTTTGGAAGGGAGTCAAACCGTAAACTTCACAGGTGCGGCCAACTCAGGGCTCACTTCAATATCGGGCACCTATACCGCACCAAGTGGTGGATGCACAAATGGTGATTACGGAACGTGGACAGCAACTATAACTGCGCCAACTCCAGGCTTGACTGTCAGCGGCACGGCGGTCACTGTAATACCTGGCGCAACCACGGGGAGCACCTCCACCATCACCGTGACACCTGCGGGGGGCTTCACCGGCAACGTGGTGCTGACTGCTGCTGTCACCTCCAGCCCAACCGGTGCCCAGTATCCGCCCACTTTGAGCTTTGGCTCAACCAGCCCGGTGAGCATTACCGGCACCTCTGCTGGGACCGCCACGCTCACTATCACCACCACAGCGGCATCCAGCGCGGCTTTAGTCCTTCCCAAACGCAACGGAGTTCCCTGGTACGCGGCGGGTGGTGCGGCCCTGGCCTGTATCCTGCTTTTTGGCATACCGGCACGGCGGCGTAGCTGGCGAACAATGCTCGGAATGCTAGTGTTCCTCGTGGCCCTCTCTGGCGGTGTGCTCGCATGTGGCGGCGGCGGTGGTGGGAGTACAGGCGGCGGGGGCACCAGCAACCCCGGCACCACAGCGGGAACCTACACAGTGACCGTTACTGGCACTTCAGGCGCAACCACCGCAACGGGCATGGTAACCCTCAACGTGCAGTAGGCCACGCACAGGCTGGCTCATCGCTCGATCCCATATAGTTGCTGGGGCTTCTTGCCGCTTCCTTTATCGGATTGACTTCCTGTGATATGTTTTTCACGTAGTTGATGAGGGAAACATATGAAGCCAACGCAGCCGCTTCAGTCAATCGTCGATCCCTTTGTAGCCGGTTACGGCGGCGAAGTTGTAAAGGAATTGCTTGGAAATGATCCAAAACTTCCAGAAAACGCCGACTACCTGTTTCGACGGTATCATGTGATCGGCGAGCTGAAGGCTCTCGAAAATGACAGCTTTGGGAACCCGTTCCGGGACAAGATGGGCCGTCTCATGGGGAGTTGGGTGAAACGTGGTCTGTTGTTGGTTTTCGGAACTAGGCGAATTGAATTGAGCCAGCTTCATCGAGTGTGCCAGGAGGAAGCGCTAAGTGTAATAGGAAAACCGTTACTAGACAACGTTCTCGCGAAGGCCAACAAACAAATTCGTGAAACCAAGAAACTTCTGAATATGCCGGAGGCGAAGGGTCTCCTGATGGTCGCAAGCGATGGGAATCAGGATCTTCTTCCGTCTGACGTGTGGTATTTCCTAACGCGGTTCCTTCAGAAAACGCATGAAGATGGCACGCTGCAATACTCAAACATTCATGCGATCGTTTACTTCAATCCGCGAATGCTGGTTGAACTGCCTGGCTCAGGACGGCCTGCATTCCTGTGGATGAGCGGTGCGCGCAGCAACGATGACCGCGAGATGATTGAGTTTCTCAATTCGCTTAAAGATGCGTGGCAGACCTTCATTGAAAAGGCGGGGGGGTGCCTTGAGCATGTGGCCTGGGAATCGGTACGACTAGAAGATGTGGCGTTTGCGGGCGCTCGCCGCAGAATACCACGTATTCGAATCACTGACCCGACGGAGGAGAAAAAGGTCAGGTAGGCGTTCGGGCCGTGGTCTGCACCTCAAAAGAGGGGTATCGGTCGTCCGTGCTGTTTTTTGGCCTATCCAATCGCTCAATGTCTACTTACTCCCACGCTGCTTAAGATCATTGATTCCAGCTTTCTTGAGCTGACGAGGTCCTTCGGGAAGATCGGGATGAGCTTTATTCCGTGAGCCTGACAGAGCATTTTCTTCTTGTCCGATTTCGCGTCGTATTCAGCATCACCTGCAAGTCCAAAATATTCGATAAACACTCCGTTGACGACAAAATCGGCCCTGAAATTCCCTTCGGGATAGGCGGGCTCGCGCTCATGGGGAATCCCCAATGCATGAAGAAGATCATCAATCGTCTTCTCCCCAAGCGAAAAGCACATATGACCGTCCCTCGCCAGACATTGCGTGCCGAGACTTGTTCTTCGAGCGCCATCTTCCAGCAATTCTGCGTCAATGAGAGCCTTGAACCACGAGCCAAAGAGTTCCTTTACACGGCGCGGCGTAGGCTTTCGTTGTAGTTTCCGCAATACGGCCAATCTTTCATCCGTGCTCATGTCGAGTAAGTCGTACATCCCGCCGCCAAAGTCCTGCGGAGGGATTCGTTTCAAGAGGTCTGCCAGACCCCGTAGGTAGCTTATGATCTCTTCCCTTGATGCGGCGTCGTTTCCAGTGTTCTGGAGGACTGTGTCCCGCAGACATGGGGCACAGAAGTCGATTTGATTGGTTCCTAGCCTCTCGATCAGTGGCACGGGGAGTGAATCCTCAACGAAGTTTTCGCCGCACAGTGGACACCGTCTCCATTCAGGCGCTCTGATTGCCTTTGTCAATCCCAACTTGTCAGCGCGAGATATTGCGAAATACATGAGGACGTTGTACCAAGCATATTTCGAACAGATGGGATCTTCAGTTCTCCATACGTCGATGACTTCCGGCGAGGAGATCGCCAGTATCTCGTCCTTGATTCCCCAGGGCCAAGCCCACTGCTTCATCTTAATTTCGCTCGATAGCAGTTGATCGTGCGCAGCAGACCACCATTTCAAAATGTACGGATTTGCGGAATAGGCGGGGTCCGCACCGAATCTCCCGTATGCCGGCTGGTCCCTGTGGTCATACACGCTCATAACGCAAAATGCCTCGTCGATCACTTCGGATTCCATATCGAGAATATACCCTGAGCAGGTTTTTCGCCCACAGTTCGATGTCGACGTGGATCAGCACTAGGTCGGCGGTCTGCCCCTGGCTGGAATGACTCGTGACCGTGTAAATGCCTTGCCGAAGCCTGTGACGGCCGCCGCAAATCTCTTGCCGGCCCTTTTTTCTCCCTTCCTCTCCCACGGTTAGATTTGTTGCGGTACATTCGGTTTTACCCACTTCATGCAATGAATCCACTATTTCCTCCGGCGCTTCTTTCTCGCGAACTTCTTTGGGCACAATCGGTTGGAGTACAGTCTTCCAAAGCATATACATATACTGTAATATATATCTGAACGAGGAAACCACATGCCCACTGCGAAAAAGGCCCCAGCCCGACCGAAGCGCAGAGTCGTTGCTCCCGTGGAGACGCGCACTCAACTCCGGCTCACCGTCGATTCCAAATTCACCAAGACGCATTTCAGCCAGCTTTTTGCTGTGCTCAAAATCCGCAGAAAGAACGCCCTGGCTGAGCATATCATCATGAATTTCAAAACCAAGGCCGCGCAGGCACAGCTTGTTGCGTTCTATAACGGCCCGTGGCTGAACATTCCATTTCAGAGCATTGACACCGCGTTCGTATTCCCATTGACGCACGAGATAGCAGATGAACTGGATCGAGTTGGCGGCGAGATTCTCGGCGGAGTAAATCGGTCAAAGACATTTCGCGTGATGGTGGCCTATTTTGCAGCAGTCCACAAACTCAAGACTCCAGTTCAATCCACCTTCGCATAGTCCCGTCAGGTCATCTTACTGACAGTGGCCACATATCCGCGATCATGAGCTACCTGCCGTCTCTTTCCTGCTGGCGTTGGCGCGGATTCGCCAGACGTTGAAGAAGGTGCAGAGCCTGTTGCATCTCCGGGTCCGTGAATTGGACGGAGATGCGGTGTTGCGCAGCAACCTTCGTGACCATCCGCTTCCACTCCACGCTGCCGGTACACGCGATTCGCGGCCCGTATTTCTGGACGGCCATCTCCAATCCGAAGAGGACGGCGGCTTTATCCTGGTTGAGAACAGTAACGATGCGTCCGCGGTCGATGACGGAAACTTGCCCGCTGAGCGCGTAGGACACGTCGCCGGTCTTGCGATTGATTGTCCAGATGCGTGTCGCAGCAATCTGATTGGCGAGCGCCTGCTCCATCTGTTGGTTTGCAAGCCTCGGTTGTGCGAGGTCGGCCCAGTCTGCGCTGCCATCATGATCGGGCGGTGGGCCGATGTGCATCGCGTTCGCTTCCAGCCTTGCATCGAGCCGCCGTTGATTCCGTTGATCCGCATAGCGCCATCCGCGCAATTGCGCCGCCGCCCGCGCATCGCCCTCGACGGCTCGCTCCGCGACCCATGTGCGCAGATTCTTCGAAAATACCTCTTGCCGTCTCTGTTGTATAGACAGTTTCAGAGCGTGCACTTCGATAACAGATTGAGCAGCAGTCTGGGAGAGCAGGACTTTCTTGTCTGGCCATGACAGAGCCGATGCGCGAATTTCCTTCTTCTTCTGTCTGAGCGACACCATGAGATGTTTACGCGCCTCTCTGCCCTCTGCTGTGAGGCCCTTGCACACGGCCCGTTGCTGGTTCCGGTACTGGTTATAGTCGGCCATCAAAGAGCTACGTTCGGCGCGTCGCTGCGCTTTCCGTTCTTCCCTCAGTGAGCTATTATGAGCACTATGTTGTGGGGCCTGTTGATCGGCCTCATAGCCGGATGTTGAGGCCGGTGTCCAGCTTCCAAGAGCCGCCTCAGTGGTCTGCCGGTTGATCCTTCCTGCAAAGTTGTTGCGGAACACATCGGACGCCTTCACTCGGATGTTGTGGTCAATTGCAAGGACTGTATATCCGCCCGACTCACCTTTCTCAAGCCGGAGATGAGCCTTCGATAGAAGGCGATGGAGGTCATCCCATGTGACATTCTGTCGGGCAAGTAGTGAGCGAACACGTGGAGCAATCTCCCGCCGCACATAGGTTTGGAATGAATCCTGATCCTGATAATGTTCAAACTGTGCGGCGGCTCCGGTCGGATGTTGCTGGGCAGATCGAGACGCATGGCGCTCAGTTTTCGATTGCAGTACAGCCTTTTGCGTATCCTCATCCCATCGCATCGGACCCGGCGTGTGGGACCAGCCATGTTTCGCTTCAAGGAAGCGCACGGCGGCATCGAGAGTGAACCAATCGCGATATGGCGTATGTGCCCTCAGGGTTTCCATGTGAACCTTGTTGAGCATGATGTGGATGTGAAAATGCCTTTTGTCGTCGTGCGCGACGATCATGAATTGATGGCCTTCATATCCGAGCGCCTTCATCGTGTGCAGCGCGCAGTCTACCCATTGTGGTCGAGTCGGACGCTCACCAGGAGGCCATGCCAGTTCATAATGGCAAACCGCATCCTTGCAACGATTATTGAGAGATGCAACCCCTTGCATCTCCATCGCCGCTGTGTCGAAGCTGAGAAGGTTCTTCGACATGACCACATCGCCTCGCAACAGAAGTTCTCCGGTGTCAGCATCACGCTCCCGCGTAAGGTATTCCTGAAGCCGTTTGAAGCTGCTGGAGTGCTTTCTCGCTGGCTGCACTTTAGCGATCATGTTTAATTCCCCGTGCTCGTCTTGAGCGCTCCCAATGCGTTTTGAACAGCCAATAATGCGGAATTCAGTCCCTTCCGCAGACCTTCCTCATCCGAGAGACCTTTGATCTGCGTGAGCAGATGCTTCTGGAGTCCACCGAGTCTTGCAAGTTCTCCTGCGGCCTTCTGGTCCATCGTGGAAAGGATTCGCTTGCCCTGTGCAGACCGCCGGACGTACTCGCTCATCGTCAGGCTCGCACTGTTGGCCTGTTCTCTGAGGATGGCTTTCTCCTCTTCCGTGATGCGGATTTCGATCCGTGAATTGGTGCCCTTTGTTCGTGTGGAATTTGTCATTGTCATCTCCGATTCTGTGGGGTCTCGGGGCGTAGCCCTGAGCAAGATGCGCAACCATTTTTCCGAGTAGCCGCAGGCGGATTGGAGAAATGGTGGTGGCTGGACGAAACCCCGCAGGGGTTTTGTCCGGACAGCGCCTACCTTGCCATTCAGTGTTTAGCCTTCCGGCTTTTCGCTCTTAACCCCATTTCTGTTCGTTTTTCCGCTCAAGGCAATAATACTACATAGCTACGTAATATGACCGTAGATATGTAATATACTGATGTATGACAGCAAAGTTCTGTTGAGAGGAGGAAGAGCGATGGGAACAGCGGGGCCTCGTAAAGTGCAGGTGTTTTCTTCTGAGATTGTGGAGGCTGCTCGTGTGTTGTTGACTCAAAAGACGGCAGAACCCGTGCCGCAACCCGGCTCGTTCATGATGGGGGCGGTGATACGGACGTTGTTGCCTCTTCTCGTGGAGTTGCGAAGAAAAGGCTATTCATTGACCATGCTGACTCATCTGCTGGCGGAGAAGGGGATAAAGATCAGTCCAACTGCTCTTTCGGGGTACATGGCGAAATTGAGTGGGCCGATTGAGGAAGCTCCGGTAAGGGCACGGAGAGAGAGGCCGCAAAGCTCTACAAGTGCCTCCCAGACACGCGGACATTTTGCAATGAAGCCGGACAGTCCGCTGTAAGAGACCCTCTGCATGAATTGACAGATTTTACGTTCAAAGCGACAGGGAGAGGGAGTGGGTATGGCATCAAATGAGATGCATCGCGAATCGAGGACGGTAGCTGAGACTGCACGGGTGCTACAGGTTCCGATAACGCCAGAGCCGTTTGTGGATGCAACGCGGGCCGCAGAATGGTTGGGAATTACCTCACGCCGCCTGCTTGAAATGGCTCGCGCAGGCCAGATTCCTGCTTATCCGTTGGGAACGGGTTCCCGGAAGACTTGGCGGTTTCGTTTGCAGGAAATCAGCACAGCAATCATGCGCAAGAGGTAGGATTTTGTCCATTTCTATGCAAATTCGGGTGTATAGCGGGTCCAGACTCGGGGCGCTGAGGAAAAGTGTTTCCATTGTTGCCGGAATGAAGAATAATCGAATTCAGGCAGTCTCCAGCGCCACAAAGGAGACGATCTGAAATGGCGCAACGGGGATGGATTACCAAGCACGACCGCAAGAAGAAAGGATCAGTCTGGGTGTACCACTGGTACGTCATCAAGCCTGAAACCGGGAGAAAGGCCGAACACACCTGCGTGGTGGGTCCGGTTGCCAGCTTTCCGCGTGAAAAGGATGCATGGCTTGAGATTGACCGGCGGCACATCAAACCGCAACTCGACCAGGGCGCAATCCGCACTGGCCGCCTAACCTTCGGCGATCTTGCCGCCAGCTACATGGAGAACGGAATGTCGAAGCTGGCGGTGACAACTCAATACACCGTAAAGCACTACGTCAACGATTACCTGCTTCCTCGTTGGGGTGCGAGCCTTGCTCTCGACATCCAGCCGCTCGAAATTGAGCTATGGCTTGGATCGTTAAAACACTCGAATCCGACGAAGGACAAAATACGGCGCATCATGTCCGTGATCTACACACGGGCGCAGAAGTACGGGCTCGTGCCGCGCAGCGATTCGTCGAATCCGGTGAAGTGGGTTGAGCAATCGGCGAAGTCCAGCTACAAACCAATCGTGCTGGACCCTGCTACCGCCGCCAAAATCTTCGAGCAATTGTCCGGGTTTGAATTGGCTCTGACGATCCTCGTAGCGGCAACCGGCGTACGCATCAGTGAGGCGATGGGCTTGAAATGGGAGGACATTGACTACCAGAACAAGCAAATCAACCTCCGCCGGGTCTGGGTAAGCGACACAATCGTGGAGAAGATGAAGACGGAAGACTCCGAGGCTCCCGTACCGCTCACCGATCTACTGGCCAAGTACCTGATGGACTGGCAGCGGGAGACGGTTTACGGACGGCCAAGCGATTGGGTGTTTGCCAGCGCACAGAAGAAGGGGAAGACTCCAAGGTCGAGCAGTGTTCTGACTTGGGACCATCTTCGCCCGGCAGCGATTGCAGCAGGGGTGAAGCTCAAGAAGGGGCAACGGTTCGGCTTCCACAACTTCCGGCACGGATTGGCAAGTTGGCTGGTCAATCAGGGAACGGACATAAAAACGGTTCAAGGGCTTCTACGCCATGCCAACGTCTCGACCACGCTCGGGCTGTACGCTCACCGGGTAAATTCGTCGATGTTGGCCGCGCAGGACTCGATGATGCGGGCGTTGCAGCCCGAATCGCCGACCGTTCAATAGGGTGTAGGGACCGTGAAAACGGACGCAGGTGACGTTTTGCAGGTGAAAAATTCAGAGCCTTCCATCTAAGTTATTGATTTTAATGGTAGGCACGATTGGATTCGAACCAACGACCTCTTCCGTGTCAAGGAAGCGCTCTAACCAACTGAGCTACGCGCCTGCAAATCAATAAAATAAGCTTAACAGGAATGCGGCCTGAAGCAAAATCAGATCTCCAGCGCGGCAGCGAAAGCGCCTTCGCCGTGTGGCGGGAAAGCTGACCGCAAGCGATTCCCCCCTCTTCTGCACTCGGTCGGGAAAAAGGCCAGATTTTCACACCGCATCGTCAGCGCCCATCGCCGGCTACAGCTTCCACGCCATAGGAAGCCAGCACCTTGCCACTGGACCGTTCCAGCAACACTACGGCGCCGCGCTGGGCAGGCAGCAGGAAGTGCAAATGAGCGCCGCTGACGGTGTCCTCTATGTCCACCTCGGTAGCGTCGAGCCGTTCGGAAGAAAAGCTGTACAGCACCGCTTCGGGCAGCACCGTCGGATAGGCTAGCACCCCCGGTGAGAGGGGCTGGATCTGCCGATACGCCGGCTTGACCCCGGCGACGCCCAGCGCATAGGCGTAGAGCGCCGCCGCCGGCTCATAGTTCTCCGCCAGTTCTACCGGATCGGCGGCCCACAGAATCTTCCCCCGGCCGTAAGCGATCTGCTCGATGCTCTTTCCGTCGGCAAAGCGCAGCACCTCGATGGGCGATTGCTGCACCGCAGCAGGGTAGGTGACATCGAGCGACTGCGCGCTGCCCGGCAGGCGCAGCGCGGATTGCCGCATGGAGAGCGGCAGCAGCCGCGCATCGATCCCCAGCACCGCCATACGCTCCACAAAATGCCAGTGCTCCTCGCGCGCCACCGGCCCGGTGACCAGCAGGCAGCCGCCCCGCTCGACATAGGCCAGCAGCTTTTGCCATGCGGTCTCGCTGAGCGCCTGCGCCGCCGGCAGAATCGCCAGTGCCGGAGCGCCGAGCTCGTCGAAGCGGTTCTCCGGCAACATGCGCACCGGTATGTGGTCCATATAGGCGATGGTGCGCAGGGCCTTCTTTTGCGCCCCCAGTGCCAAACCGCCCATCCCCGAGTAGAGTAGCGCCTGCGAGGTCACCAGTGTGACCTGGGGAGCCTCAATGCGGGTAAAGCTGGCCGGGTGTTGCGCGGCAAAGTGGGCAAAGCCAGCCAGAACATCCGCTTCCGGCTTTTCGGTTCCGTCCGGACGCACCGCGCCGATGGGAATCTCATTGTCGTTGGCCATGCGGGCATTGACGTTCCACACCCACTCCAGCCCCCCGGCTCCCTGGGCAAAGGAGAGCGCCAGCTTGCGTTCGAGCTGCCAGCCTTCCTCTTCGGCGGAGAGACGCAGCCGGTCCTCTTGCGTCATCCGGCGCTGCGCACCCATCTCCTGAATCAGCATCGGCTTGCCCGGCATCTTGGCGGCCAGCGTGGCCCACAGAATGGCGTCATAATCCCACCAGGTGTGGTCGGCGGTAAAGTCCACCTGCGGCGAGAAGAAGGCCGGGGAGACGCGCCCCGCCACCCCGCCCTCATCCTGGCCCACGGTAATCGGTTGATCCGATCCCGTGGCGCGGATGGTGGCGCGCTGCCGCTTGACCCAATCGGTAAAAATCTGCTCGGTAAAGAGCGTGTAGTCATAGACCTTGAGGGGATTGAAGCCGCTGCGCACGGCGTCCGGCTCGAAGGCTCCCGCCTCTGGCAGTGCCAACGGATCCTGCGCCGCGTAATTGACCGGCGCGCCCGTCGGTTTGGATTGCAGCGCCCGGCCCACCCCCAGCGCCGGTTCCATCCACGCCGCCAGCAGTGCCGCTTCATCCGGGTAGCGCTGCTTCAGCCAGCGCCGCCAGGCGGCTTGCTCGTAGGCGTCGCCCTGGGGTTGCGTCTTCCAGAAGTTGCGGTTGGCGCTGGGCTCGTTGATCAGATCCCAAGCCAGAAATGGCACCGCGTGGAAGCGCTCGGCGATGGACCGGATATAGCGGTCTTGGGCCGCCAGCGCGGCGGGATCGAGATAGGCGTTCTCGCCGCCCAGGCTGTCGGGCAAAAAAGCGAAGAGGTTGAACTGCACCGCCAGTTGGTTGCGCCGGGCGCTCATCAAGAGAGCTTCGATGGAGCGCAGTGTCTCTTCCTTGAACGACCCGTCCGGCCGGGTCAGGAGCGACCATCCCGACCAGATGCCGGTACGGATGGTGTTCATTCCCGCGGCATGGATCTGCGCCATGTCGAGATCCCAGAGGTAAGCATTGGGCTTGGCCAGATAGAGCCGGTCCACGTCACTGCCCATGTAGGTGGTGCCGACCACCGGCAGCGGCTTGCCGTCCAGCTCAAAGTAATCGCCGCCCACGGTCAGTTTCGGCCCCGACCGCAGGTACTCCGAATCGCGCATCCAGAAGCCGGAGCGGTAGGTCCACAGCGGAAGGCCAGCGCGCATCAGCGTGGCCGATACCGTGTGCAGTCCCTTGCCCTCGGCAGCGGTTGCTGGCAGCACGACTGACGGCGCGGCCTCGGCGGCGACGGTGAGTTTGCCCGTCCCTCCGCCGGCCTCGGCGCGATAGACGATCTCCAGAGTGTCGCCCGGCAGCGGCTTGGCTTCATCCGCCATATCCAAGTGAAATTCCAGCGCCTCTCCGGGCACGAAGAGCGGCAGCCGCGGGCGGAAAGAGAAACGGTCGTGACGGCGCAGAGCGATCGTCTGCAGGCGGCTCAGAAGCTGGGGATCGGCGAACGCGTTTGCCTCCGGCTCGCAGGCCAGAAAGATCCAGCGCCCGCCCACGAAACGATGCTGGATATGATCGACCAGCAGCGCCGGTGCGGCGCGGCGATGAGCCCGCTGCGATCCCCAGGCCAGTGTGGTCAATTCCGCGTCTTCCGTACCCGTCGAGCCCAGTTCGTTGGGCAGCATGGGTGCCGCCGAGAGTCGGATGACTGGGCTGAAGGCACGCTTCCAGGCAAAGGCTGGCAGCGTGGGCTGCAGGTCGGGATTGGGCTCGAAACTCAGACCCGCCGAGCCGGAGGTCTGCTGGTAGTCGGCGATATACAGCTCCAGCGAGGCGGCCACGCTCTCCGGGCGCAACTGCCAACCTTGCGGGGTGCGGTAGGCTGCGCGGGTAAAGGGCTTGCCACCCAGAACGATAAGGTCTCCGCCGCGCTCCAGAAAGCGCAAAATGGACGGCCAGGCCGCTTCGGGATAGACCGAACCATAAGGCAGCACCAGCAGCTCGGTTTTGGCGTCGGCAAGCGCTTCGCTTAACTGCGCGGCATCCACCGTACGCGCCGCCGATAAGCCGCGCCCCAACGCAGCGACCGGCACGGCTACGGAATCCGCAATGGGAAACCCATCTTCCTGAAAAACCACCGTGACGCTCTGTGCGTGCGCCACTCCCAACCCAAGAACCAGGCATAGCAAAGCAAAACAAGCACGCGGAAAACGCGGCATGGAGGTCCTCCAGAAACTGGCCGGCCCGTTCCCCGCAGTTTCCTCTGCGAGCGCGCCGACTGTCCATTCTAAGCCGCCGGCTCAAAGGCCCGCTTAAAGCCTCATTTGCCGATGCAAAAGCTTGAAAAGATGAGATTGAGAATGTCGTCGGGGGTGGTTTGGCCGGTCAGGGAATCCAACGCCCACAGGGCACGGTAGAGGTCCAACAGGATCATCTCGTGGGGAATCGAGGCGGCGTTGGCCTGGGCGGCGTTGGACAGTCCGGCCAGCGCCGTCTCCACCGCCCTATGGTGACGTAGACTGGTCAGCATTCCCGGCTCCGGGGCTGCACCGCCGGTCGCCAGAGCCAGCAGCCGCTCCCGCAGCGCAGGAATCCCTTCGCCGCTCAAAGCGCAAGTGGGCTGCACTTCGATGGACCCGATCTCGGTAATGGACAACCCGCTTTGCGCCAGATCGCATTTGTTGCGCGCCACCAGCGCCGGCCGTGCGGCTACGGCGGCCAGCAACTGGCGCTCCTCGTCGTTGAGCGGCTGAGTGGCGTCGAGCACGATCAGCACCAGCGCGGCATCGGCCAGGGCCTCACGGCTGCGCGCAATACCCAACTGCTCCACCTCTTCGCCGCTCTCACGCAACCCCGCCGTATCGACCAACTCAAGCGGAATGCCCCCCAGCGAGATGCGTTCCGTGACCAGATCGCGGGTGGTGCCCGGAGTGGCGGTCACTATGGCCCGGTCGCGCTCCACCAGGCAATTGAACAAGGAGCTCTTGCCGGCATTGGGACGGCCCACGATGGCCAGGGTCAGACCGTCGTGGACAATGCGGCCGCGGGCATAGGAGGCTTGCAGTGCTTGCAGCGGAGTCTTCAGGGCAGCGATGCGGTCGGCAATCTCCTGCGCAGGGGCGACCTCCAAATCGTCTTCGGCAAAATCGATGCCCGCTTCAAGTAAGGCGATCAGCTCGGTCAGCGCCCGCTTCACTGGCAGCACCCGGCGGCTCAATGCGCCGCCCATCTGACTGGCGGCCTGGCGGGCCTGGGTCAGGGTCTGCGCCTCGATGAGGTCGCGCACCGCCTCCGCCTGGGTCAGATCCAGGCGCCCGCTAAGAAAGGCGCGCTGGGTGAATTCGCCCGGCTCGGCCAGGCGCGCGCCCAAATCGAGGCTGCGCCGCAGCAGCAGCTCCAGCACCACCGGAGAGCCGTGCGCAGCGATCTCCACCAGATCCTCGCAGGTGTAGGAGTGGGGCGCGGCAAAGTAGGTCACCAGCGCTTCGTCGATGCGCAAGGCTTCCGCGCCGGAGTCGTCCAGCACATCGGCCAGCCGTACCCGCGCATGTTCCAGAGGATGTAGCAGGCGCACCAGTTGCGCGGTGATCGAGGCGCTGAGCGGACCGCTCAGGCGCACAATGCCGATCCCTCCCCGGCCCGGCGGCGTGGAGATGGCGGCAATGGTCTCCACCGCTGCCTCGCGACCCGCTCTCGTCTCTGTTTCAGCCATGGGATTGCTTCAGTTCGGTGTGCCGGCGGTCTCTTCGGCAGCAAAGCGGCAAGCGGCGCATTGGCAGACGCGGCGCAGGTAATCCCACGAGTAAATGCCGCTGGAGTGGCCGTCGAGCCAGTTGAATTGCAGCGCATAGCGGCCCACGGCGTGCGCCGAGGCTGGCCGTGGCGGCGGTGTGAACATGGGCAGCAACTCGGTTTGTTTGGGCTGGCCGGGCTTGCGTCCACTTTTGGTGCGCTCGTCGTTGCAGGTGGCGCAGGGGCAAGCTTCGCGCAGCCAGGCGAAGGTCCAGGCACTCTGGTGGCCGTCCGACCAGTCGATCTCCAGGCCCTTGCCCTCGGTAATCAGAACCCGCACCTTGGCCGGGGTGACGGCGGCGCGGGACAAGGCGGAGGCGCTGGCTTCACTCGCACTGGGGGTCTTCTCGTCTTGGGGTACGATACGAATGCCTTCGTGGCTCATACCTCCATTTTAGTGGACAACGAACAGGGAACAGTGTTCCGAATTCCCGGTGTTGCAGTCCCTACTCCCAACTCCCTTGTTCCTTGTTCCCTGTTCTATGTCATTCTGGGATGGCGATGAAACCGATGCTCGGCATTCTTGTTGTAGTTCTAGTGGCTGGAGCCCTGCTGGCCGACCGTAAATGGCGGCAATGGATGGCAGCGCGGCGGCGCGAACGGCAATAGCTGTGCGCTTTGCCGCGTGGCTCCCGCTACAATGTCCGTGAAGGAGCCGCTTAACTGCCATGTCCAGATTCCTTGCCTCAATCCTTTTCCGCCGATCCATTCTCACGCGCGGAATTCTGGGTTTCGCTGCCGCCGCTCTCCTGACCAGCGCGGCCACCAGCCTACATGCCCAATTTGCTCCGCCGCTGGCGGGGACCGAGGTCCGCGACGCTGCGGCGCTCAAGCCCCCCTCCGGCGCCCGTGTCGCTCTTATCGAGTTTGAAGACCTGGAGTGTCCCGACTGCGCGCGCGCCAATCCGCTGCTCCAGGAAGCCGTCGCCAAATACAAGATCCCATGGATTCGCCACGACTTCCCGCTGCCCTTTCACGCCTGGAGCATGGAGGCGGCCGTCAATGCCCGCTGGTTCGACACCCGAAGCCAAGCGCTGGGTGACGAGTACCGCGATCAGGTCTTCGCCAATCAGCCCTCCATCGTCAACCCCGCAGGGCTGCAAGCCTTTACCCTGAAGTTTGCGCAGGAGCACAAGATTGCCCTGCCCACGGCCCTGGACCCGCAGGGCAAGCTGGCCGCCAGCGTCAAGGCCGACTACGCTCTCGGCCAGCGCATCGGCATCGAACACACCCCCACCATCTGGGTGGTGACGACGGGTAGCCAAGGTGCTCCCTTCGTCGAGGTATTGGACCGCGGCCAGCTCTTCCAGATGATCGATCAAGCCCTGCTCGATACCGCCGCCGCAGCCAAGTCCGGAAAATAGCCCGCTTTTTTGCTCGATGCATTCAGCCAGGAAATACTGAAACCCGTGCCCATCTTTGCTTCGTGTTCCTGGCGCAAGGGTGGGAAACATCGACACTCATTGCGTGCCCGGCCAATAAAAGGAACGGCGCATTCCTGTCGGGATGCGCCGTTCCTTTTTTGCTCATGGGCGGATTTACCGATTCGGCTCTCAGCCGCGGTCGGCGGGAAAATTCCCTACCAGTGCTCCGGCAGGAACCGACTGCCCGGCAAGCACGATGGCGTGGCTGGCCAGCCGGGCAGCGGGGCCGATCACCGTAGGAATCAGCGTGACCTCGGCAAAGTTCTGTTCGGAGTGAGCGTGGGAGTAGATGCGCGCAAAGGAGCCGACCACCGCGCCCTTGCCCACAGTGATGCCGCCGCGATCGTTGAGCAACGCATACTGGCGGATGGTAACGCCCTCTTCGATGGCCAGGTTATAGCCGTAGGTGAGGTCGACACCATGGTGGATCTTGACTCCGGCGCCGATACGGGCAAAGAGATGCCGGCCCAGCATGGCGCGAAAGCGAATCCCCAGCCAGTGATTCAAGCCGATGGGCGAGCGGTCGAACATCTTCCAGAACCACAGCAGCGGCTTGCGCTGAGCAAACTTCACCGGATCGGCATCGGAAAAGTGTTCGGCCTCCAGGGTTATATTCTCCGGATCCAGGGAGAGATTGAGAATATTACCGGGCAGCTCGGAAGTGAGCGTCAAATTCAGCTTGCCGCCATGGGGACGGCCCAGGTAGAGCTGGTAGAGCTGGTCGCGAACGATCTCCGAGCGGCGCTCGGGCGACTGATGGCGCGTGAACTCTTCGTCGAGGAAGGCTATCCAACGGCGGTAGACCTCCTCGGCTTCGGGAGCGGGAGCTGGATGCGTTAAAAGAGCTGAAGAGTTTTCCATACGAGAGGACGATACAACATCGGGGTTGGCTTGGTCTCGTTTTCAGGCGACATCGGCCCGAGTCGCTTCCCGGAGCGCCCGGGCGATCCGGTGTTCTGAATCGAGGTTTTGTTGATGCGGCCTGCAAATACTGAAAATCCCTGCCCCAGCCTCGTGCCATATCCTTCCCATCCTTTCCGCCGACAACGCGGAAAGGATGGGCTCGGAGCGTCCGCATCTACGGGCCGGAGCAATAGGAGAGGCTTGCTTACGCCTTGGCAGGACGCCGCCAGGCGTACAGCGGGAAGCGGTTGGCCAATTGCGCGACATCGAGGCGAATCTTGTCCAGCGCCGCGTCGTCCGAGCGCACTTCCAGAGCCTTGGCGATCCAGGCGCCGATCAGCCGCATCTCCTCTTCCTTCATGCCGCGGGTGGTCAGCGCCGGGGTGCCGATGCGGATGCCGGATGGCTTGAGCGGGGGGTTGGTGTCGTAGGGAATGGAATTCTTGTTGACCGTGATGCCGGCCTTGCCCAGCGCTAGTTCGGCCTCGGAGCCAAGAATACCCTTCTGGAAGACGTCCACCAGCATCAGATGATTGTCCGTGCCCCCGGAGACGATGCGGTAGCCGGCCTCTTGCAACACTGCGGCCAGCACCTTGGCGTTGGCCACAATCTGCGCCGCATAGGACTTGAACTCTGGCCGCAGCGCCTCTCCGAAGGCCACCGCCTTGGCGGCGACAATGTGAACCAGCGGGCCGCCCTGCTGACCCGGGAATACAGCCTTGTCGATCTCCTTGCCGATGGTCTGGCCCGGCTTGTCGCCGACGGCAAAGTCCTTGCCGCAGACAATCAGTCCGGAGCGGGGTCCACGCAGTGTCTTGTGGGTGGTGGTGGTGGTGATGTGGGCAAACGGCACCGGCGAAGGGTGCACTCCGCCCGCCACCAGGCCGGCAATGTGCGCCATGTCGAAGACCAGCTTGGCGCCCACCTGGTCGGCAATGGCCCGCATCCGCGCAAAGTCCCACAGGCGCGGATAGGCGCTGCCGCCGCCAATAATCACCTTGGGCTTTTCACGGTTGGCTACCGCTTCCATCTGGTCGTAGTCGATCAGCTCGGTATCCTTGCGCACGGTGTAAAAACTGGTCTTGTAGAGCTTGCCGCTGAAGCTGAGCTTGTGGCCGTGGGTGAGGTGACCGCCATGGGCCAGGTCGAGGCCCAGGATGGTGTCGCCGGCCTGCAACACCGCGGCATAGGCCGAGGCGTTGGCCTGGGAACCGGAGTGCGGCTGCACGTTGGCGTATTCGGCGCCGAAGATCTGCTTGGCACGGTCGCGGGCCAGGTTCTCGACGATGTCGGAGAACTCGCAGCCGCCGTAGTAGCGCCGTCCGGGGTAACCCTCGGCATATTTGTTGGTGAAGATCGAGCCGGCCGCTTCCAACACCGCCTCGGAGACAAAGTTCTCGCTGGCAATCATCTCCAGCCCTTCGTGCTGGCGGAGGGTTTCCTGATCAAGAGCAGCGGCCACCTCGGGGTCGGCCTGGGCTAGGGACAAAGACATACGGTCGGTCATACTAGAATTCTAGACCCTTCGCCGCGGCCTTTGACAGGTGCAAAAGCCGCGATGGCCACGGATTTGGGCTATGAGCGGGGAATCGGAGGCGGCAATGACGATTGGCAAGCGGACACTTTGGACGGCATTTCTGCTCTTCCCGATGGCCATGTCGGCACAGACGGCGGTCCTCGATCCGGCCTTGCTGGCCAATGCCAATAGCGGCGACGCCGCGGCCCAGGTTGCGCTAGGCGAACACTGCGCCACAGGCAGCGGCGGCGAGCGCAGCAAGCGACAGATGGCCGAAGACTACCGCCAGGCCGCCGATTGGTTCCGCAAGGCTGCCGAGCAGGACAATCTGGCCGGAGAATTGCATCTGGCCGCTCTCTATCGCGACGGATTGGGCGTGGCGCGCGACATGGCACAAGCAGTCCTGTGGTATCGCAAGGCCGCCGAACAGAACAACGTCACTGCCCAGGGCACGCTCGGCGTGCTCTATTCCTTCGGACAGGGCGTGGCCCAGAACTACGTGGAAGCCTACTTCTGGTTCGAACTGGCCGCCTCCGTGGTCGGTCCCGAACAGGCTAAATATGCCGCCAACCGGCAGTTGGCCGGCGCCCACATCACCGCCGAAGAACTGGATGCCATTCAGGACCGCGTGGCGCAATGGAAGGGCGCCCATCCGCGCCCCCCTGCGGCACCGGCCCAATAGCCTCACGGCGCATCTCTATTTGTCATCCAAATCTGGCGGGATGCTTCGAGCAACCCCTACGGGTGAAGATTATTGGTCGTTCCCCCATGTCCTCCTTGAGCGAACTGAAGGATCTGCGTTTGGTTTTTCTTGGCCAGCGGAGCAAGCATCATCCGCGAAGATCTCACTGCGCCGGAGCTATGCTTGAAACGATGCGACTCCATCGGCTTTTCCTGGTCTCCGCCGTTCTATTTCTGCCTCTATGCGTAACCTCCCAGTCAAAGGCGCAGAGCCACGCCGTCAGCCTGACTCCGGCGCTGGTGGAAGCCGGCTCGCCAGAGATGATCCGCGTCGAAGCCCCCGGCGCCGTTTCCATTGACGGCGACTGGATGGGGCGCGGATTGCAGTTCTTTCGCGGCCGCGACGGAAAGACGTGGTTTGCCCTGGCGGGCGTGGACGTGGAAGGCGCGGTGGGCGCTTCCACACTGCACATTGCCGCGCATCAACCGGGAGGTGGGGAGCGCGATCTCAGCCTGGCGGTGGAGATTCACGCCGCCCATTACCGCACCGGCAAGCTGAGCGTGGCGCCGCAATTCGTCGAGCCGGGCCCGGAGGCGCGGGCGCGCATCAAGGAAGAAGTGGCGCTCAAAGAGAAGGTCTTCGCGGCGAGCGCCACGGAACCGCTCTGGACGGGCAGCTTTCGCGCCCCGGTGCTGGCCGCGCCCACCGACAGCTTCGGTACCCGGCGCACCTTCAACGGCAAGCTGGCCAGCATTCACAAGGGGATGGACTTCCGTGCCGCTACGGGAACCCCGGTCAAGGCCGGCAACAGCGGCGTGGTGGTGCTGGCCCGGCTGCTCTACTACGAGGGCAACTGCGTGGTCATTGACCATGGGCTCGGCTTTTATACGATCTCCATGCACCTGAGCCGCATCGATGTGCAGGAAGGCGAGCGCGTTGCCGCTGGACAGCGCCTGGGACTGAGCGGAGCTACCGGCCGCGTCACCGGACCCCATCTGCACTGGGCGGTGCGCTGGCAGGGCGCCTTCCTGGACCCCGCCAAGCTGCTGCGGCTGAATCTGTCGGCAGCGAAATAATCTGTTTTTACAAACCTGATTCGCGCAGTTTTGATCCCCCTCTGAAGGGGATCATCCGGCACCGCGGCCTCGTTGCTCCCGCTTTGGATTGATCCCGCGATTTCCTCAAAAAACCTTGACCTGCCGCGCGTATGACCTTACCTTGAGTGCGCGGCAAACATCGCCGCAAATAAAAAGCAAGGCTCCGGTTGCAGCCGAAGCCTTGCTGGATTGGAGGTGAGCGATGAAAGCAGCATCGTCCACGAGCCGCTGGCTCACACAGATTCCCGTCTGTGCGAAAGCCATGTGGGCTGTCGTGAAGCTCTGTGCCGCAATCTGGCGCGAGTTCCACTTGTAACCCATTCAACCCCGGCTCACGGGCTGCAGCCCGTGGGCCGGAACATCTTTATCGTAGGCCCGATTTTTTTATAATTCAAGCCTATTCAATCAGCGATTCAGCAATTCAACTTCAGGTTCGGCTTCCTTTGCGCTACAGGCGTCTGGGCAGAGATCGCCGCAGATGTGCGCTGCCTTCTCCTGCCGCAGCGCCTTGAAGGCACGGTAGACAAAGGAGCCCATGAACCAGCCGTCGATGTACTGGTAGGGGGTCTCGCCGGTGGTGTAGTGGCCGCAGGGCAGTACACGGCACTCGAAGTTCAGGCCGATACGTTTGAATGCCTCGATCACCTGCAACGAATATTCCTTGGGGAAGGTCAGATCGTAGTCGGCATAGATCACCAGCACCCGCTTCTTATCGCCCCCGGCGCGGGGGCTGGCGATGCGGTCGTAGAAGCTGATGGGGCTGATGGCCGACCATAGCTCACGCAAACGTTCTTGGTTGAGCCCGGCGTCAGCCAGACCCTGGCGGACGTGGCGGGTGCTCTGCCCGGCCCAGACCACATCCCCAAATGAAGTGGACGCGTGGTTGAACGCGTTTACTCTCAGGCGCGGATCGTGGGCGCTGGCCAGAAACGCGTAGCACGAGCCCAGGCTGGTGCCCAGCACGCCAAACTGCTGATAGCCCTGTTCTTCCAGCCAATCCAGGCAACAGCGAATATCGACCACCGCCTGACGGCAGGCGGAGAGGGTGCGGCCGATGTTGGCGCTGACGGTGTAGTCCGACCGCTCCAGTTCGACCGGGCGGCGAATGTCATGGTAGGGCTTGCTGAGGCGCAGCGCCGAGATGCCCATCTTGTTGAAGATGGTGCACAGTGAGTTGTGGCTGAAGGCGTCGGCGTTCCACTGCGGCATAACGATGATGGCCTGCCTGGGCCGCTTGGGGTCCTGGTGCTCCGGGGCGGGATACCAGCGGGCGTTGACCAGATCGTTTTCCGGATACGGGGTGCGCTCCGGCGAGGTGAAGCGCAGGAACTGCGCCTTGGCGATCTTGCCCTCGGCCGCCTGCTGCTTCAGCGCGGCGTCCTTGGCCAGTGTCTCCGGGCGCACATTGGTCGGGAAGAGCTCGGGGTGGCGCAACTCCAGCCGGAAGTCGGTGGGCCGCTGGTAGCCGAAATATTTGTCGCTATTCTCGATGAGCAGATGGTTGATGCGCACCATGGCGGCCTCGGCCGCCGCGTCGTCGCGCAGATCCTGGCGGCGGGGAACGAACTCGCTGAATCCGTTCGCTTCCAGAAACGGGGTAATCCACTCGAATCCCCATTCCAGGGGCCGCACCACGCGATTCTCGTCGCGCGTGGTCAGCGCCGTCTCCCACCGGTACATCCAGTTTGCGTAGGCTTGCTTGAACATAACTTCCTTGAATTTTATCAGCGGGATGCGAAGGCTCCATGAAATCGGCGCGGGGATAGGGGCAATCGCATTCCTCACTCCAAACAGGCCCCCCATGCACCTAGCCTGGCGGCTGCGTGCCCCCGCCTGCTCGCCAGGCTCCGGACTTTATACTGGGAAGCAAGATGACCACCTTCCTACCCGTAGACGAACAAATGGACCTGCTGCAGAAGGGCGCGGCTGAGATCATCCGCGCCAGCGACTTGCGTGAGCGCCTGGAAGAGAGCCGCAAAAGCGGCCGTCCGCTGCGCGTAAAGGCCGGCTTCGACCCCACTGCCCCCGACCTGCACCTGGGCCACACCGTGCTCATGCGCAAGCTGCGCCACTTTCAGCAGCTGGGCCACACCGTTATCTTTCTGGTGGGCGATTTCACCTCCCTGATCGGCGACCCGACGGGCCGCAATGTCACCCGCAAACCTCTGACTCGCCAGCAGATTGACGCCAATGCCGAAACCTACAAGGCGCAGGTCTTCAAGATCCTCGACGAGAGCGTCACCGAGGTCCGCTACAACTCGGAGTGGCTGGGCAAGCTGGGATATGAAGACACTGTCCGCCTGGCTGCCCGCTTCACCGTCAGCCAGATGCTGGAGCGCGACGACTTCCATAAACGCTTTCAGGCCGAGCAACCCATCAGCCTGCACGAGTTCCTTTATCCCGTCATGCAGGGCTACGACTCCGTCTGCCTGCAGAGCGATGTCGAGCTGGGCGGCACCGACCAGAAGTTCAACCTGCTGTGCGGCCGCGAGTTGCAGCGCCAGTATGGACAGAAGCCGCAGGTCGTGCTGATGACGCCCATCCTGGAAGGCCTGGACGGCGTACAGAAGATGTCCAAGTCGCTCCACAACGCCATCGGCATCAACGAGCCTCCCGCCGAGATGTACGGCAAGCTGATGAGCATCAACGACGAGTTGATGTGGAAATACTGGGTGTTCTTGACTGACCTGAAGCAGTCGGAGATCGACGCTCTGCGCCAGGGGGTTGCCGCCGGAAGCCAACATCCGATGGAAATAAAAAAGGAACTGGCGCGCACCATCACCGCCGACTTCCACGGCGATGAAGCCGCCCAGGGCGCCGCTGAGAATTGGGCCCGGATGTTCCAGCAGAAAGAGACGGCGGAAGACCTTGAAGAGGTTTCCATCGTCCTGGCCAGCGTAGCTGGACCCGATCCGCAACAGATTCGTTTACCCAAGCTACTCGTTCAGATGGGCCTGGCCGCCAGCGGCGCCGAAGCCAACCGCAAGATCGCCGAGAAGGCCGTGAAGCTGGATGGCGAGAGCGCCGCGGGCGCCATCATCTCTGTCGCCGCCCTGCCCGCCCGGATCGTCGTCCGTCTGGGCAAGCGCGCCAAGATCGCGGTGATCGGATAGAAGCTTCGCAAGGCTTGAAGAGCGGCCGGCTAAGGCAGACTGCTCTTTCCATCTGCCGATCTGCGACGGAGACCCCGGCTGGGCCGGGGGATCTCCTCACCCTATAGTCGTGTCCTCACGGAATTTTGCAAGTGGCTCCTGAGTCTGAGTTTCATGTAACAACCGCAGCGGCATCCGAGCGAACTATGGCGCCTTCTTGGCGACAATCGTCGTTGAAGAACCCGCATTTTGTTGCTTATACGGAAAATGAAGGTTCTTTGTCACGCTCTGGATGACGGCGCTTTGATAATTCAAATTTCAGAGACAGTACCCTAGCTGCCGGCGACCACGTTGACCGTCAGGTACACGGTGTGGCTGATGACCACGTTGTCCACATAGGAGGAGCCCGTGATCGCCAGGGTGGCGACGCCCAAAGCGGTGCCGGTATTCGTCGTCGTTGTGTTGAGGTTGGTCGAGGTGCAACCCACCCCCGCGCCGCCCATCCCCGCCAGCAGCAGCAAGAGCATCAGCCAGCGCTGACCCCTTTCGCCGGCTGCGCGCCGGATCAGGCTGCGCGCCCGCTTGCCGAACGGAAGCAGGAAGAATACCAGCAATGCCCATGCCGTTCCCCCCACGGCGCGCGGCCAGATCGGCTCGCGGTTGCGGGAGACGGGCGTGGTAATGCTGGTTCCAGTGCCGGTTGTGAAAGTGGACACGGTAAAGGTCACCGTGCCGGGAGGGGTAAGCTGCTGCGGCGATGCCGAACAGGTCATGTCGTCCTGGGACGGGACCGAGCAGACAACCTGCACCACGCCGACAAAGCCGCCCAGGCCATTCACCACATACGAAGCCGATCCCGACGACCCCTTCACCACCGTCAGGTTCTCCGGCGGATTGGTCGATGCAGGAGTAAGAGTGAAGTCCTGCACCGTGACATACACCGGCAGTGAGGTGCCGGTGGCATAGTAGGTATCGCCCAGATAGACAGCGGTGACCGTATCCGTGCCCGGCGGCAGCGCGCTGGACTCCGAGACGGCCAATGCCGCGATCGATTCGTCGCTCACGCCCAATTCGGTCAAGACTGCCGAACCGATCAGTGAGGTTCCGTTGAGAAATTCCACCGTGCCCGTAGGATAGGGTTCGAGAAGTGATTGCGCGTCGGGAATCACCGTGGCAGTAAAGATCACCGTGCCCCCCGGCGATACCACCGTGGTGTTCACGGTCAGAACCACCGTGGTGTGGATCAGAGCGGTGACGACCACCGTGACCGGCGCGGTTCCCGACGAAGCAAAGATGCTGCTGCCGCTGTAAATGGCCTGCAAGGTGTGGGTGCCCACCGCCAGCACGCCCGCCGGCACCGTCATCTGCGCGGTTCCTGACGCCGTCAACGTTACCGTGCTTAACACCGTGGTTCCCGTGCCCAGGTCGTTGAAGGCTACCGTGCCGGTGGGAATGCTGGTGACTGTGGGATCGGCCGAGGTCACCTTGACCGCCAAAACCAGCGTCTGGGTGAGATCGATCGTCTGGGTGGCCGGCACATTCACCCAGTTGGTGGCCGAATTGGCAGGGGTAAAGATGGCCAGGCTGGCGCTGGTGGAGTTGGCGAAGATGGTGGTGGCGCCCGCCGCACAGCAGGTGTAGACCGCCTGAATATTGTGGGTCATCCCCGTCTGCAAAAGCGCGTTCGCGCCTGCCGCAAGGGCGGTTCCGGCGGTAACGATAATGTAAGCCTGGCCGTTGGCCTGCACCGTGGCCGTGCCCAGAACCGCATTGCCTTCCGAGGTATCGATAAAGGTCATGGTCCCGGTGGGAATCGCGGTGACCGTGGTATCGCTCGAGGCCACCGCCGCCGTCAGCGTCAGTGAGGCTCCCGACAGCACCGTCTGCGCCGCCGTCACCCAGGTTACCTTCGAAGCCACACTCACCGTGATCTGCAGGCTGGCGCTGGGGGCCGAGGCGGAGAAGAAAGGCGTGGTGGTGCTGCCGCCATAGGTGGCCACCAGGTTATGCACCGTGCCGGTCGCCAGTGTGCCCGCCGCCAGGGTCAGCGATGCCCCGCCCGCTCCGTTCACACTGGTGGTGCCCAGGTTGGTGCCGCTGGTGGAATCGGTAAACGTCACCGTGCCTTGCGGAGTGCTGCTCACCGTGGGATCGGTGGGCGCCACCGTGACGGCAAGCGTCAGCGTGGCACTCGAAGCAATACTCTGCGCTTGCGTCGTCCACGTGACCTTGGTGGCGGCGGGTACGGTAATCACGATATTGTTCCCGGCTGTACTCGAAGTCGAGAAAAGCGGATAGAGGGCGTTGCTGTTGCCGCTGTAAGCCGCCTGCAGTGTGTGCGCGATGGAGGCCGAGAGCGGGTTCGGGCTCAACGAATACGTCGCGCTACCGCTGCTTCCATTCGAGGTCACCGAGGCCGGGCCGTACGCGATGCCCGTTGTCTCGTCGGTAAAGGTCACGCTGCCCACGGGAACACTGCCCACCGACGCATCCGCTGAGGTCACTGTCGCAGCCAGCGTCAGGGTGCTGGTGGGCAAAACTACCCCCGAGGGCGTCGACCAGGAGGTAGTGGAACTGGCCGCAATCGAGATCACCGGGTTGCTGGTGGACGGGTTGCCGGTCGTGGTCGCTGCTGCAAAATAGGGCGAGCTGCCGGTGTTGCCGTTGTAGGTGGCCGTCAATGTGTGCGCGGTGCCCGACGCCAATGTGCCCGCCGCAATGGTCAGCGTGGCCGTCCCGTTCGTGGAGAGATTGGCGTTGCCCAGCGTGTTGCCGGTGGTCTGGTCGGCGAAGGTCACCGTTCCTCCGCTGGGGATCGAGCCCAGCGCCGCATTGACCGGGGTGACCACTACCGCCAGCGTCAGATTGCCAGAGGTGCTGACCGATTGCGAGCGGGTCGTCCAGCTCACCTGAGCCGCGGCGGGAACGATGATGGCCACGTTGTTTCCAATGGTATTGGAAGCGCCGAACAGCGGATTGGGCGGCGTCGAATTACCGCTATAGCTGGCCTGCAGAGTATGCGAGATCCCCGCCGTGAGCGGATTCGGACTCACCGTATATGTTGCTGTGCCGATGGTCCCATTGGAGGCCACCGCGACCGGCCCGTACGCGGTGCCGGTGGTTAAGTCGGTAAAGGTCACCGTTCCGGTGGGCACGCTGCTGACCGTGCTGTCGGCGCTCTGCACCGTAGCCGTCAGCGTCAGTGTGCCGCTGGGGAGAACCGTCTGCGAACCCGAGGTCCAGGCGATGCTCGAAGCTGCGGGCACCGTAATGTTCAGGCCGCTGCTGGTTGCCGATGCAAAGTACGGCGTCGTGGTGGTGTTGCCATTGTAGGTGGCCGTCAGGGTGTGCACGGCGGCGCTGCGCAACTGCCCAGCGGAGAGAGCCAGCGAGGCCAGGCCGCTGCCAGCCGTCACATTCACGGTATTCAGCACCACCCCGTTATCGAAGAAGGTCACCGTTCCGGTGGGTATAGATGTCTGCGTGGAATCGCTGGAAAGCACCTGCGCGGTAAGGGTCAGAGCGGTGGACGGGCTGATGGTCTGCTGGGTCGTCACCCATTGCACCGCCGCGGCGGCGGGAACCAGGATGCTACCGCTGGTGCTGGCCGGCGAGAAGATCGGCACCGCATTCAGCGTACCGGAAGTGCAGTTGCAGTTGTAGGTGGCCACAATGGCGTGGCTCATGCCGGTCGCCAGGGTGGCAGACGCACCCGACAGCGCCGTCTGTCCCGCCGAGACGGTCAGCGACGCCAGGCCGTTGTTCAGCGTCTGTGCCGTGCCCAGCAGGATGCCATTGTCGGTAAACGTGACCGTCCCCGTCGGGGAGCCGCTGACCGTAGAATCCGCGGAGAGAACCGTCACTTGCAGTGTGACGGTCGCGCCCGCCAACATGGTTGCGGGCAGCGCCGTTTGCCAGCGGATTGATGCGGCCGCGGGTATCGTGATGGTGATGTCGCTGCTATCGCAACTCGCCAGAAATGCCGTCGTTCCGCTGTAACACGCCTGCAGCACATGGGTAGCGCCGCTCGGCAATGCCCCGGCTTGCAAGGGGAGTGTAACCGCGCCGGCGGTTAGCTGCGCCGTGCCCAGCAGCTTGTAGCTTTGTGCCGCATCTTCGATGTTGACCACACCGCTCGGCGTCACACCTGCGGGTACGCTGCCGATGAAACTGGACGAGGGGCTCACCGTGGCCGCCAGGGTCAGGGCAGTAGAAGAGGTGATGCTCTGCGACTGGGTGGTCCAGTTGACCGCCGTGCCTGCGGGAAGCACCGCGGTGATGGGGGTAGAGGTGGAAATCGGTCCGAAATAATAGACGGAATCGCCGGGATACACGGCTTCGAAGGAGTGAAAGACGCCCGCGGCCAGTGTTCCCGCCTGCACCGGAACAACAAACTCGGCGTCGTAGAACCCCGACCCGTTCAGTCCCGTATTGGAGGGAGAATTGTCTTGATAGGTCTTGGTGCTGAGGGTGGTGCTTCCGTCCGTGCTCAGGGAGTCCACGAAGCTAACGTAGTTGAGCGGCGCCTGAGGAATCGTCGGATCGGTTGCCGTAACCGTGGCGTCCAGCGTCAAGACCGATGCGGTCGTCAGAACAATGGGCAGCGTCTGCGAGGTTAAACTGCTCGACCAGTTGATGGTGTCGTTTACACTGCTGCCCACCAGCGCCTGCGCAAAATCGTTGACCAGCGCCTGGGCATTGACCGCGCCCAGGCCGGTGGTCAAATCGTAGCCCGCCGCGGCCGAAAATCCGATCTCCTGGGTGACCCCGCAACCGCTGCTGCCCGCCACGCAGCTCAACTGCGAGCCGCCCTGGGTAACATCCGCATAAACACCGCTGCTTTGGCTCAAGGCATAGAGCGCCGGATTGAGGTTGCCCTGCACTCCGTTTTTCTGTTCGACCAGAGCGGCAATACCGGCAAACAGAGCCGCTGCCGCCGCACTGCCGCCGCTGCGCACCAGGGTGCACCCCGTCGTCCCGCTGCTGCCGCTCAGGCAAAATGCCAGACCCGGATTGACCCCCGCGTCGATGGCGGTGGGCAAAGCCAGATCGGGCAAAAGGCGAAAGCCGGAGGCCAGAGTGGCCGCGCTGGCTGCCTCCTTGCTGGCTGCCGCGCCCGTCGCCTGGCTCAGCCAGTTTTTGTAGGCGCGCTGCATCTGTTGCCGTGCTGCCGCCGAAGTGACCGCTCCGGATGCTGCCGCTGGAATAGCTGCGGCCGTCTGCCAACTGGGCGCGGCGTACACCAGGCTGCTGCCTCCGCCGCTGGCCAGAGCGGGCTCTGCGGCGCTGCTCGGCGCCCACGCCCAGAGCCCCTCGATTCCAGCCTCGGCTCCCGATGCGCCGAAAGCCGCCGTGCCAGCCGCCGTATTCCATGGGGTGGAAGCCAGGCCATTGACCCCATAGCCGCTGCTCACCGCCGCCGTTGTACCGGTCGTCTGGCAGGCGGCTGCGCCGCTATCGCCGCTGGCCGCAATCACCGTCATGCCTTCGGCCCCGGCCTGCTGGTAGAGCGCCGCATAAAAAGCTTGGTGCGCCGTGCTCAGAGATGCCTCGCAGACCGCGTAGCCTACCGCAACCGTCGCGCTCAGATGCTGGTCGACAATCGCCGCTAGCGAGAGATCGATGCCGTCTGTCGCCGCCGTGGTTGCCGCCGGCGCCACCACGATCTGCGCCCCCGGAGCCGCGGCTCCCGCCCACGAAGCAGCCAGCACCGTGACCGGCTCATCCGCCGTCAATCCCGGATCGACGCCGCTGGGAAGCACGGAAAGCACCCCCTGCGGCAGTCCAAAAATTGCGCGAAAGGCCGCCACATCGCTGCTGAGCAGATTACTGCGCGCGGCAATGGCGATACTCTGCCCCGAGCCTTGCACCCCGGCCGCGTGCAGCGCCTCCCAGTGCAGCAACTTTCCGGCCAGTCGCGGAGTGAGTGCTTCAGCCTGGGCCGGCGAATCCAGCGCGGCCAGTGCCGCGGCGCTCGTATTCACCGCCAGCGGAGCAGTCAATGCCGGTAAAGAGAGTGCGCCGTCCAGCGAAACCAAGCCTTGCACCAGAGGTTGAAAGGAACCCGGAACCGAGATGCCGCTCACCAGCATGGGCCGCGCGATTCCCCCCACCGCGACCAAATCCACTTGGGCCTGAAAGGCCTGATCCACCTGGGCCACGGTCCCGGAAAACTCGATCCATCCCAGTCCGGAGGGCAGTGGCGCCACCTCAAAGCCCGCCCCCGCCAGCCAGGCGGCGATCGCATTCACATCCCCGGGCGCATTGGCGTACGCTGCGGCAAAGGCCGCGGGGGTGAGCCATTGGTGGTACTGCGCCGAGTGCGGATCCTGCAATCCCGTCAACTCCGCCGTCAGCGCTTGCTGCTGCGCCGCCGAAGGCTGCAACAACAGCAGCATCCGTTGCAGTTGCATTCCTCCCGGCGCCGCCCCCTGATCGACTGCCGCAAACGGCACGGGAGGCTTGCTGCCGGGAACCATCACGGCTGCCGCGCTCCGTCCATCTCCGCTCAGACGGGAGGCGGGTAGCTGCGCCGCTGCGGGGATCGCTGCCCCCAGGCAGGACAGGAGAAGGACTGCAAACGGCAAAGCGATGCTCTCTTTGTGTGCCATGTTCCTCATGAAATACCCGTGAAGAGGTTGCGCCCGATGGTGGAAGGGCGGGAAGGACGTTACCCCATTCTCACTCATCGCGCGTCTTTCCGCCCGTGCGCGACGCCGGTGGGGCTGCACCACGCGCAATCTGTCGCCCCGATTGTAGAACGGCGGCCAATGGCGCGGTGGAAATATCTTGCCCCTGCCGCGGGAATGTTAGCCAGATAGTAAATTTCGACCATCGGGTTTACCGCGCTTTGCTCCCGCCGTCCTTCCACCCCACCGGGCCTCCGCTTTGGCATCCGGCGGATTATGACGCAGACATGAGGCATTACCGAATTTCCAGCATCGAAACCTACCCCATGCGGCCGAACCAGGATCTCGGATAGGCGGCGTTCCTGCGCCCGGCGCCACCGTTCCACCACGGACCATGCCCGTTGGCCGCCAATCGCCACTCTCGCACTTCCCCCTGCCGGGGGAGTAGGGGACTTGCCCCCCAAGTGTGTGCGCCCGCTTGGGCGTGCCACGGAACGGCAGCTTTTTGATACGAAGAGCCGCTCGATGGCGAATTCCGATCAACCGCAATCGCGCAGATTCTCCCCTTACCGTTCCGCTCGTGCGGTCGCCGTTCATTATCGCCGATCAAAGCCACGCCGGCCCGCGGCTCCAGCCCGCGGTTGCTAGGGCAGCCGATGCCGCCTTCCCCACGCGGAGAAAAGTTCTGCTACACTTAGTGAAGCGCATCGAGGGGCCATTTGTTCCAGGCCGCGCCCCCGCAGATACGCGACTGCAACCCATGTTCGGGGAGTGGCTCAGCCTGGTAGAGCACCTGGTTCGGGACCAGGGGGTCGGAGGTTCGAATCCTCTCTCCCCGACCATTTAGAATCAATATGTTATAGTCATCTGGCACCTTCCGAAAATGCCAATGTAGATAAATTTGTGGCAATGAAAGCCTCCGAGTTCCTCACACTCCAACACCAAATAGGCCTTCAATCAAAGCAATGCTCGGGTTCTCGCGAGAGGGCTTCCTCCGAGAGCCTTTTTTGTGTTTGAGAGTGCTGATCCGGCAATTCGTTTCGCGGTCCGACTGGTGGCCTTGCTCCGGAGAGCTTGGGAAGCCATTGAGGCAACCCCGCTGTGCGTCCGTATCGAATTCTTTGCCACGGAACTGCGCCCAATCGAAGACCGTGGCGCACAACTCGATGGTGGTGGCGTCGATCGACAGCAGCTTGTTCTTGAAACGGAACTTGTGGTGCACACCTGACTGTTGGGCCTGAGCACGGGCGGTCTCCAGCAGGCGTTTTTTCGATGATCGAGTGGATCAGCATGATGTCCTGATGGTTGGAGGGCCCGTCTGTGCCGACCCCAGTACCACGTTGGGGACCTAATCCGGATGCAGCCTGAAGCGGACGGGAAGAAGTGGGGAAGAGTGACCATTCCCTTCACGACCCATGGTGGGATCGCCTCTGGAATTGCTTTCGAAGAGGCGGGCAAACTCCAACGCAAGCCAGGAAAGACGGTTGCTGCAGGGTTGAAGGTAAACGCACCCAGATTCATCGGCGGCGAAGGAGGTGACGCTGGCACCAGGCCGGCATAGCTGGCTAGGCTTTCCGCGCGGGAAAGCGGTGAACATCGCAGATTTCCAGCCATAGCACAGGCGTAAGCGCCTTGCCCACATCGCGCAGAGTTTCGAGCAGGTAAATCTTAGGAGTGGGCCGGAGGGTGCACCGATGTATTGCTCCAGGGGCACATCGATGGCTGAAAATGTCCGCTTTATGGCTGACGCCGGACTTTTGAAGAGCATGAGCAATTGCTAGGCTGATAGGCAGAGGTGCTTCGATGCTCGATTCGGAACAAATTTCCCTGACCCAGTCGGCACTGCTCGTGATCGATGTTCAGAACTCGTTTCTGGTTGGCGAGCGCTGGGCTCGACACAGCAATCTGCATTTTGAAGAGCGGCTTGCTCAGATTGTGGAACTTTATCGCAAGGCCCGCCTGCCGATCATTTTCATCTTGCATCACGATCAGGACCCAGGTTTCCGCGTTGGCGATCATGAGGTTGCGCTCATGGCTTTTCTGGACCGCCGCTCATACGAACCCCTATTGTATAAACACACACGCAACTGTTTTACCTCGACGATGCTGCTGCCGCTGTTGTTGGAACGAGGCGTGCGCAGGCTGCTGATCACGGGCATTCAGACGGAGCAGTGCTGCGAAACCACGGCTCGTCTGGCCGCTGATTATGGCTTCGCTGTGGACTTTGTAACGGAATGCACACGGACCTTTCCGATTCCGAACTGGGATCGTGCAGGAGAGGAGTTGGACACGGATGCCATCATCGAACGCACGGAATACGCCTTGCACCGCCGCTTTGCCCGTATCCGCACAGTCAGAGAGATTGCAGAGGAACTCGCCATTCACACGCCGGGTTCTATTGCTTCTATTTGATGGTTGCGAGTTACTGGATTTCGCTGGCCCGCTACAGGTATTTTCCGAAGCCAATCTGCTGCTCGATGGCCGCGAACCTGGCTACTTGCTCAGTCAGCACGGTCTTTCCACTTCGGTCTGCACGGCGCAGGGATTAGTGGTGGGGGCTTTGGAGCCGCCACCGCTCGTTAGCTCAGGTGACCGTGTGCTTGTGCCTGGTTTTGTTTTGAACCGCACCCGCTTGCCAGTCGCACTGATCTCTTGGCTACGACAGGCCGCCCAGGCTGGTGCCCGCATCTGCGCCGTCTGCACCGGAGCCTTCGCCCTGGCTGAAGCAGGCTTGCTTCATGAACGCGCCTGTACGACACACTGGAAACGCACCGCCGAATTGCAGCGCCGATTTCCATCTGCGCGCGTTGCCAATGACCGGCTTTTTGTCGAGGACGGCAACATTCTAACCAGCGCCGGCGTAGCCTCGGGCATCGATATGGCGCTGGCGCATGTGGAGGAAGATTATGGTTCCCGGATGGCCGCAGATGTGGCCCGCGAGTTGGTGGTGTATATGCGGCGCGACGCGACTCAAAGCCAGAACAGCGTCTATCTTGCCTATCGAAATCATATGAACTCGGCTGTTCATGCGGTTCAGGACGCACTGTTGGCGCACCCCGAAGCGCAATCCCGATTGAGCGACTTCGCTCGGATCGCCGGGACCAGTGTTCGCAATCTATCCCGCATCTTCCGTCAGACCACGGGCATTACCATCACCGCCTACAGGCAGCGTGTACGCCTCGAAGAGGCTCGCATGCTGCTGGCAAACCCCGAGCTGAACCTGGAGGAGATCGCCGAGCTCTGCGGATTCAACGATGCTCGGCAACTGCGGCGGCTTTGGCGGCTACACTTTGACGGAGCTTTACACCTTACCCGCCGCCTGAATGGCAGGCAAAGCAGTTCACAGCATGAGTCATGCAAATCACAACTCGCAATGGAGAGATGAAGATGATTGGATTGGTGGCAATTCTTACACCGAAAGCCGGAATGGAAACAGAGTTGAAGACGGCCTTATGTGGACTGGTACAGTCGGCCCGAAAGGAAGCTGGAGCCAAATTCTAAGGGCGTGAGTACTTCGTTTCAATCCACGCGCCCGCGTGGGGCGCGACGACAGGATTCACGCTTGCCCCCTAACCGAGCGATGTTTCAATCCACGCGCCCGCGTGGGGCGCGACACCTGCTCCGCGCGCCTCAACCGGCCCTCGGTGGCGTTTCAATCCACGCGCCCGCGTGGGGCGCGACGATGGGGATGGTGAACTGATGGAATTGTTTGAAGGTTTCAATCCACGCGCCCGCGTGGGGCGCGACGGCTTGCAGGGTGTTGTCCGCCTGCCCCGCCAGGTTTCAATCCACGCGCCCGCGTGGGGCGCGACAAGATGGTGCGGGGGTTCGTGTTCTTCCTCCAAGTTTCAATCCACGCGCCCGCGTGGGGCGCGACTGAGAGTCCTGGCCGATGCGCCATTTCCGCTGGAAGTTTCAATCCACGCGCCCGCGTGGGGCGCGACTCGCCAATCTCTTCAGTGAGGAAGATGTGCTTGAGTTTCAATCCACGCGCCCGCGTGGGGCGCGACCCCACCTGTTGCGTTCTGAATCAACACAAAGGTGTTTCAATCCACGCGCCCGCGTGGGGCGCGACCGCATGGGTACGTTTTACCGCCGTGACGTTGAGATGTTTCAATCCACGCGCCCGCGTGGGGCGCGACGCCCGTCACGGCTGGCGATAGAGGATGCACGCATGTTTCAATCCACGCGCCCGCGTGGGGCGCGACCCTGCCGATCTGCCGGAAGTTACCGCAGTCGGAGGGTTTCAATCCACGCGCCCGCGTGGGGCGCGACCAGGTGCGCGCCTCGGCGATGATCGCATTGCGAGTTTCAATCCACGCGCCCGCGTGGGGCGCGACTTCTGGCGCATGTCGAGGGCGTATTCGTCGAAATTGTTTCAATCCACGCGCCCGCGTGGGGCGCGACACCCCCACATCCTCTTATTGCGCAGATGCACCAGATGTTTCAATCCACGCGCCCGCGTGGGGCGCGACACGCTCTACGTCCGGGATTGCTGCAAGGATGGTGGTTTCAATCCACGCGCCCGCGTGGGGCGCGACACCATCCTTTTTGACGCCAAGAGAAAGTGGGTCAGTGTTTCAATCCACGCGCCCGCGTGGGGCGCGACCCGGCACAACCGTGGCGCAGGACATTGTCAACTGGTTTCAATCCACGCGCCCGCGTGGGGCGCGACACAACCGCTTCAACGCTCTCGACGAACAGAAAGGGTTTCAATCCACGCGCCCGCGTGGGGCGCGACCGGCACAACCGTGGCGCAGGACATTGTCAACTGGTTTCAATCCACGCGCCCGCGTGGGGCGCGACCGAATACGCCCTCGACATGCGCCAGAAAATGTATGTTTCAATCCACGCGCCCGCGTGGGGCGCGACAATCATGGCCGCGTGTTTCTTTTGAACGCCCGTGGTTTCAATCCACGCGCCCGCGTGGGGCGCGACCGAAGTTGGCCGTGTTGCGCGGCGTGAATATCTGGTTTCAATCCACGCGCCCGCGTGGGGCGCGACGAGGCTTCAGGGTGCTGGCTGGCAACATCAAAGAGTTTCAATCCACGCGCCCGCGTGGGGCGCGACAAGGTTGGTGCCGTTTTGGTTCTGGGGGCCCGAAGTTTCAATCCACGCGCCCGCGTGGGGCGCGACGTGAATGTGAAGCCCTGGCTGTGCGTCTTGGTAGTTTCAATCCACGCGCCCGCGTGGGGCGCGACGTAGCCGCGACGGTGCTTGCGGTCACCTTGTTTGTGTTTCAATCCACGCGCCCGCGTGGGGCGCGACGTGCGCCGCCTTCATGCTGGATGCCGCTATGCTGAGTTTCAATCCACGCGCCCGCGTGGGGCGCGACCCCCCAGTTGCCCCATGGCTTCGCCGAGTAAGTTGTTTCAATCCACGCGCCCGCGTGGGGCGCGACGGCTTAACTATATCAAGTTTCTTTTCAGCAATCTACATTGGTGGGGGCGCGAACCTCGGCGACTGGCGTCATGCAAAGCGCATGAAATATTTGCTATGGATGGGCAACATCTTCTGAATGAGAGCAATACCGTAAGCGCGAAAGGTCCAGGGCCAAGCTGTGCGCTGAGGGTTCGCGCTACAGGATCAGGGGGCCTTCAGGGTTGTATGCGGGCTTGGCGCCTACGTGCTCCACGCGCCGCTGCCAGTTCGCACCGAGAAAGTAGAAGCGAAGGCTGTCAGCGGCAGGATCGATGAGGTCAATCAGCCGGGCATGGAATTCGACCCAGAGGGCAGGTTCCAGCAGGCATTCAAAGACCGAGAACTGCACGCGCTGACCATGATTCTGACACAGTTTGGCAATGTGGCGCAGACGTCGCTTTCCGTCTTCCGATTGGGTTCCCATGTCGTAGGTCACAAGCACCATCATTGCTATTTATCTCCAAACGAAGGCCGGATAAGCGTCCAGGTCGCCGCGCAGATGGCGCGCCAGCAGGAGAGCCTGGGCGTGCGGCACCAAGCCCAATGAGATTCTCTCCTCCAGGAACGGATGGAGCATCTCTTCCTGTTTGCGCAACTGCCATGCCACCAGAACTTCTTTGCGGGTGGCATCGTTCATGGTTACGCCCCCGGATTCATTGGTGGCGAAGCCGCTGGCGGCAATCTGGCGGCGGTTGATGAGGGTGAGCGCGAGGCGATCGGCGGCCACGGGGCGCAATTCCTCCATCAGGTCGAGAGCCAGGCTGTCGCGTCCTGGGCGGTCGCGATGCAGAAAGCCGACCGCCGGGTCAAGTCCCACCGCTTCCAGCGCGGAGGAGATATCGTGGGCCAGCAGGACGTAGAGAAAGGACAGGAGCGCATTGACATCATCGAGCGGCGGACGCCGGCTGCGCCCACGAAAGAAAAATTTGTCCTTCTGCTGCAAGATGAGTTCGTCGAAGACGCCGAAGTAGGTTTGCGCGGCATCGCCTTCGACGCCGCGCAAGCTGTCGAGCGAGTTGGCGGAGGCCAGCAGGCGCAGGGATTGTCCCATCTGGGTTGCAGCGCTCTCGAGGCGTTGCGAGGGGTGCTCGCGGCCGGCACGCAGCAGGGAGGTGCGGCTGTTGGCGATCTTAGCAATGAGGATGGAGCGGGCAATGGCGGCCGAGTCGATCTCCCGGTCGGCGCGGCGATACTGTTCGCGGCGCAGCAGCACATTGCCGCTGACCGGTCCCTGAATGCGGGCAAGAAAGCGCCCATATTCGCCGAGAAAGCTTACCCCGACATTGCGCTCGGCGCAGAAGCCCATCAGCGGCGTACTCATGGAGACCTGGCCGATGCAAACGATGCCCTCCAATGTGTGTATCGGGACGCGAAGGCGCGTCTCATGCTCGACGCGAACCAGCACGGTCTCTCCATCCTTGCTGAGATAGGCGTCGGGGATGGTGACATACAGGGTGTTGAGCAGTTTTTTCATCGCGATCGATGGCCATCCTTGTCGTGGTCTTGGGCGGTTGTCTGGCTGAGATTGCCTTCCAGTGCGCGGGCCAGATAGCGCGAGGCGCTGGCGGATTCGATGGCCTTGGGCAGGCACACGGGAAACATGGAACAGCTTTCGCATCGCTTCGCATAGACGGGCGGCGGGGTGTGGCCGGATTGCATAATGCGGTGCATGAGGGCGGCCAGATCTTCCACTTGTTGACGGAGCGGCGCGTCAAAGAAGATAGCTTCGCGGCGCTTGGCCTTGGCGTCGAAGACCGCCCCGCAAGGAACGGGAATATTCAGCATCTCTTCCAGGCACAGCGCCTGCGCGCAGAGTTGAATGCGATAGGCGGAACTGCCATGCTGGTCGCGGCTTCGCTTGTATTCCACCGGATGGGGACGCCACAGGCCCTTGCGGCGGGGCATGGAGAGCCCGGGTTCGTGGGCTTCGCAGGGCAGGAATTCAACAATATCGGCCTGTCCGGAGAGGCCAAGCCGAAACGAGCGCAGCGGCAGCGTGCGCCGCAGCAAGGCATCGGGACGCGATTCGATCTGGGCCGAGTGCGCTTTTTCGTGCAGCAGCTTGCCCTCGGCGGTGAAGAGGTTCTCCTCCCATTGCCGCTCCAGGTGCACCAACGCCCAGCGGCGCTCGCAGAAAGCGAGGTGCTGGAGCCCGGAGAGCGGAAGGAGATCCTCTTCTGCATACATGGTTCAATCCCTCGTCGCAACGGGCCTATGCGAGTCCGTCGATCAGCGTAATGCCCCCGGGGAGCGAGCCGGGATCGGGAGGAACAACCGTATAGTCGTTGAAGGAGCGAGGGCTTTCAACCTCCGGCATCTTCTCCACCTTGATTGACTCGAAGAGCCTCTGCGCCTGCGCGTTGCCCAGCTTGCAATCGTGCTTGAAGATGTAGAGCCCGCGCGCGGCCATGGAGCCCCGCGCCGCGGAGCGGTCCAACTCGAACAGGTTGCCGAGCGCCTTCCACAAGAGGGTCAGATCGTCTTCGCTGAAGCCCGTCTTGGCGGCAAAGACGGGGTTGATGTAGCCATGTGCAAGATACAGGCCGTAAGGGATGGTGTGCTTGCGGCCCAGTGTGCCGGTGCCAGACTTGATGTCCTTTTCGCCGGTGAATGCCTGACGCGAGATGGTGTGCTCGGTAGGAAGAATGCGGTCGAGGGAGCGTGCGAAGGTGATCTGCACGGGGCCGCGCACTTGTCCACAATTGAACTCCGTGGTGCTCATCACGGCGCCGAAGGCGCGCACATCGAAAAAGTTCTTGCACATCCACTGACGGGCCTTCTCGATGTCTGTCGGCCTGGTGTCCTTGCCCTTGGCCTCGGGTTTGCCCTCGCCCTCCCATTTCTCAAAGGGCTGGCGCTGATTGCTTTCCAGAGTATTGCCGCTCAGCACGAAAATGCCGTTTTTCTGGGCGGGAATGGCGCCCGCACCGGTGGCTGAGACGACATAATCCCGAATCTTGCGCTTGAGGCAGACGTCGGAGACCAGGCCCTGAAAGGTCTCCGGATCGAAGCGCGGGCTGTTATCGGAGTCCGGGTCGCCGTTGGGGTTTCCATCCTGGCAGTCAAACAGATAGACAAAGTCGTAGCGGTTCTCGATCGTGCTCATTAGTTCTTCTCCTCTTCGCTGGTATCGGATTGGGAATTGCCGGCGGTTTCGTTGGCCAGTTTGCGGTCTTGCGCCTGAGTACGGGAGCGGGCCTTCTGGTGGTAGTAGCCGAGAGCGAAAAGGCCTTGGCCTTCGAGCCCCAGCTTGCCCGGATAGGCGCCGCAGGCGGAGGGTTGCAGCAGGTTATGCAACTCCTGAAGGCGTCCATCGATAGCGTAGGCGGCGGGCGGCTTGTCTCGGCGCAGCTTGCGCAGATGCTTCTGGGCGAGGCTTTCAATCTTGGGGAAAGCAACGGCTGGGTAGGTGGATGCCAATGCGAAGTAGCGATCCAGAACCGAGGAGTTCACTTCGCTCTCGCTGGCTGCGCGTTGCAGGTTTTCAAACTCCGCCATTAGCCGCCCACAGACGTATGCGGGAATAGTGCAACCGGAATCCAGTCCTTCGCTCATTTCGCTCTTTCCTTTCTGTTGCCGTAGAAGGTCGTTGATGCACATGCGAATCAAACCCATGGGCACGCGCAGCCGGGCCAGCGACATGGAATCGCTCTTCTTGTCTCCGGCTTTACTGAGGTCGCTTCCGCCGGGATGGCGCAGGCGCGTGAGGGCGGTCGAGAGCACCGAATATCCCAGCGGCAAGCCTTCGATACGTCGCCGCAGCAGCGCCAGCACGGTGTGGTCGTCCGGTTTGCCTTCGCGCTCCAGGGCATAGAGAAGTTGCCAGAGGCGCACCGGGCTCGGCTCCTCACCGGCGTAGAGTGGGAATTCGACGCGCAGTTGCTCATCCCAGTTGGCGATGTTCCGCTTCACTTCGGCAAGACCAAGATCCACCCAATGATGGACGCGTAATCTGCCGCCATTGCCGGAGACGGCGACCAGGTAAAAACGGTTGGAATCGAGATGTTCGCTCCGCTCCTGGCGAGCAAGCATATCTTTGACTTGTTTGGGATCGTAGCGATCCATGGGGTCGATGGTATTTATGTCGTCGGGGTTTCTGAGCCAGTAGAGAAAGCCGATGCCGGCGATGTCCACCCGCCGCCCCTTGTCTTGCTTGAGCAGATCGTTGAGGGCCAGCACATAGGCCAGCGCGCGGCCGGGTGAGATGGGGCTGTTGTGGTTCTGCTCCCAGCCGTAGGAGCGGAAGGCTTCCTTATCGAACGACATCAGGGCCACCCCGGCCGCCTGGCCGCCAAGACTGGAGAGGCCCTTGATCTTTTCGTGCGTGGGCGCAATGGGGCCGATAATGCCGGAGATCATGCACTCGCCGTCGATGCCCTCCATGCGCCCGGCGAAGGCTGCATCATAGTGTTTGCGCCAATACCCCTGCACGGATTCGAGCTCCACCAGCGGTTCGCCTACGGAGAGCGCCACCAGCGAACCGGGCTTGGCTTCATGCAACGCGTTGCGCGCCTTCTCCACTTCATCGGCATTGGAGTAAAAGCGAACGCAGGAGGTGAGTGCCGCGTCTTCCGTCTCCACAGCGACCTTGGCGATGAGCGCGACAAAGGCCTCATGATGCTTCCCGGCTCTGTCCTTGTCCGCATCCTTATCGGAAGTCCACGCACCCACGCCGAGGACATAGGCGATGTCGTCGGTCCCCAGCAATGGATGCTCGCCGCTGTTTCGGTTTACCGGCGAACGGGGCACATTCATCGGCAGGGGAACCTGCACTTGCTTCTTGCCCCGCGTCTCGGTGGCCATGCGCGGTGTGGCATGGAGAAACGTGCCTTGCCGGGAGATTTCCAGAATCCATGGGACCGGCTTCATCTCCCAGGCGGCGTCGTTCAACTCGGCGGAGAGATGCGTGTCGGCGTAATCGGCTAGCGCCTGTACGAGCATGAGAGCACCTCCTGGCGGCGGCCTTGGTCGGTCAGCACCGTATCCGGCGCGGTTTCCATCACGCCGTGGTCGAGGCGGGCGTTGAAGAAGGCGGCGCGATTTCCATCGGCAAGAAAGGCAACGTCGTAAATCATGCGGCCAATATCCATCGAGTCTTCGATGGGTTTGTCCTCTTCGCGCGGAGGGCTGAACTCGGCGGCAAACTCTCGGCAGCCCAGATAGGGCCGCTGAAAACATTGCCCCTTGCGCACCCGCCGCTCCAGCATGGCCAGGTATTTGCCTGGAGTATTGTCGCCCGTAGCTTGCAGGTCTGCTTCCCCCGGCTCGGCATTGGCTGCGCGTGCGGCTTCCGGGCGGGTGTCCTTGGCAACAAAGACCAGAGGGTAGGCGTCGATCCAATAGGCGACGTCGCGCAGAAGGGTGGTATTGCGGGGAGTACCGTCGGTGCCGTTGCCGGCGCCGGCCAGCAGCGGTTCAAATGTAGCAGCATCTTGCATCCATCGCTTCACGGCGACAGGGGAGAGCTTGCTTTGCACTTCGTTGCGCAGAACGCTTATCAGGCGGATGGGCTTCAAGACGGTAATGCGGGTGACGATCCAGCGCATCTGCGGACGCCAGCAGATGGCGTCCAGAATATTGCGCGCGGCCGAGGGGGTCATCACCGGGTAGGAGAAGCGTTCCACCTTGGCCTCGGGGCGCGTAAAACACGCAAACTCCCCGGAGACCCGGACGCGAACACTGGGAATGGACATGGGATTCGGAACTCCTTGCTTTCCACGACTGTCTGGGACAATAAGAGCCGGATAACTTTGACATCACGATTCTATGCTCGGCATCTGGCCCGCCGAAGGATGGATCATACTTAATAAATAACAATCGATAAGTTCCCGAGAATGCTCAAAGTACAAAGTTATCCGGACCGGGGTTGAAGATCAGCCCCAAGTGCTGGTCGTAGTCGGTAGCGGCCCAGATTTCATCTCCGCCGGTGCACGGCACCTGCTCGATTACACCTTTTGCCTTCTGAAACTCCGAGGGGCTCAAGCCCACGATGTGCCGTTGCAGTCTGTGCCACAGAGATCGCGTGATTTGCCCCACGGTGCGCAGTTCCTCGATGGCCTGCTGCGCTTCCTCGTCGTCCGCCACAAAGACGTCTCGTGTGCGGTTCGAAATCATCTCGAACTCGTTTGCCAGTGTAGAGAAGTTCATGCCCTTGCGCATCGCCACCAGTTTCTCTCCGAGGTCGGTGCCGCTGGTCCCGTAGTAGCGCTCGAAATAGAGATGAATAGCATCCGCAGAATCTACTTGCACGCTGCCGCCATCGAGCCGCTCCTGCTCCGCGATGGCCGCGGTAATTCCCGCCGCTTCTTTGTACTCGTTGGGCGGCAGCTTGTGATCTTCGGGGAGAAAGACCACCACTCGTCCGCCGGGCCGGCCCAGCGCGGCCGTGATTTTCCCTTCGCGGTCCGCGCGGCCGGCGGCCTGCACAATGGAATCCAGCGGAGCCAGGGCGCGCAGCACCAGGGGAAAGTCCACATCGACGCCAGCTTCCACCAGTTGCGTTGAGACCAGGTGGCACGATTGGTTGGCCTTCAATCGCTGCCGGATGCGCTCGAGCACGCGCAGCCGGTGCGCCGCGCACATGCGGGTAGAGAGGTGAAAGACCCCGCCCCGATGCACGCCCACGCGGTCCGCAATCTTCAGCACCTCCTCATAGAGTTGGCTGGCATGGTCGCGCACATTGACGATGGCCAGGCATTGCGGCGCGGCGATCATGCGCGCGGCGATCTCCGGCCAGCCCACCGGACGATCGATCTCCCAGCAAATCTCCACACGCCTCAACGCGCGATGCAAATCGGCGGGATTGCGCACGATTTCAGTCAGCGTTCCCGGACTCCAGCGCAGATCTCTTTTGTGATTCGGTCTTTCGAATGCCGGTTGCGTGGCGGTGGAGAAGACGAAGTTGGTATCCCAGTCCTCGGCCAGTTCCTTCATCATGTCGAGCAGCGGGCCCAGCAGCCTGCGCGGCAGTGTCTGCACCTCGTCGAGAATCACAATCGAGCGGGCGAGGTTATGCACGCGGCGCAGATCGGCGGGGCGATTGGAAAACAGGCTCTCGAAGAAGCGGACCGAGGTAGTGATTATGATCGGCGCGTCCCAGTTCTCCGTCTCGGGACGCAAGCCGGTTTCCTGGTATCTTTTCTCCTCTTCACCATCCGGTTCGGGCGCCGGGACAAACTTGTCGTCATCGCAGCGCACCAGCTTCTGTATGCAGCCCGAGTGATGCTCCAAGAGCGCGTCCGGCCCGAAGATGCGGGCGTATACCTGCGCGTTCTGCTCGATGATAGACAAGAAGGGAATGACCACAACGATGCGGCGAAAGCGCTGCGGATGGAGAGCTGCTCGCTGCATTGCAAAGGCCATCGCCGCCAGGGTCTTGCCGCCGCCGGTAGGCACCGAAAGCGAGAAAAGACGCCCCCCGGAAGACGCCGCGCGCAGGCAGTCGTCCAATACCTTGGCGCGCATCTGCTTGACCCGGCCCTCAGGGGAATCCTTCTGCAATTCCGCAATGTGACGCAATAGCGTTTGCAGCCGCTCTTCGGCGCGCAACCCGTCTTGCGCGGGAAGCCGTCCCGCCGAGTCCAAGCGGTCGGCATCGACCAGGCAACTGAAGATCATGCGCACGAAGAGATCGAGTTTGGCCTGGGTGGCGCCGGGGAATCCATCCTGGCGGCAGGTCAACGCGGAGAGAGTATGTCCCAACTCGGGAAAATCGCTGGTTGCCCGTTGCACCAGCGATCTGGCGGCATGGCAATAATCCTGTTGGCGAAGCTTCTCTTGCAGATCGGTATTCCAATCCGAAAGCCCTGCGTGATGCGCGGCAATGGCCGCGGCAACGGTATGCAGTCCCGGCTTCAATGGGGCGTCCGCGGTACCGAATTTTGCCAGCATCGCGCCATGGATCGCGTGTTGCGTGCGTCCCTGGCGGGTTTTCAGCATCCTCTGGAAGCCATCCGTGTACTTGCCGAAATCGTGCAGCATCCCTGCAATGCGGGCGAGATCCGCTAGATTGCCATCCTTGGGGCGCGCAGCCGAAGCCAAGCTGCTCGCCAGCTTGGCAACAGTTGCCAGATGAGCAGACAAAAGCTGCCACCCCAACCGGGAGTTGGAGTCCGGCGGTGCATCCGGCGCTGAATGCGCCCAAAAAGGAGGGAGCGGCATGTCGGAATCATCATACACGCCCGCATTTTCGCAGCTCGTCGACATAATGCACTGCGAATATCCACAGAATGAGCATGTTGAGGTGAAGGCTCGAGTAGCCGAAAAAATGGTGAACCCTGGGATGGCGATGGAATTCCGGCCTACTCCGCTCCGTGCTGATCCGCGCCAGCGTTTTCGGCAGCCCTCCATGCTTGCGAAATCGCGCGGCGGGCGCAAAGAGATTACCGCTGCCGGCCGGGTGACCGCGGCGATCGGCGGAGAAGATTTCTTGCCTGCCCGATCCCACTTCCTTCATCCCCGCCCCTTTGAGAACCTCTGATAAAGTGCGCCTTCTATGATCCAACCTTCCCTCAAGGTCTGAAGCCCATTGATTCTTTGATTTTTATGTACGGCTAAAGCCCGCGCCCTGAACATCGCCGACTTAATCAGAGGCTCCTTTGATTCACGGCGAGGCTGCACATCGGGATCGCCGCCTGGCGGGGAACATGTCTTGCATGAAATGGAGGGAATGTTCGGAAGGGGCGAAAAACCACAAGGCGCTCAATCTATAGACATTTCATTGATAGATGCCGGAGATAATCTATGGTGCGCCCGGAGAGATTCGAACTCCCGACCTAACGCTCCGGAGGCGTTCGCTCTATCCAGCTGAGCTACGGGCGCGCATTCCCAGCATATCGCATTTTTCACTTTCCGGTATGAAGAGAGTTTGCGCCGGAGCCGTCTGTGCGCGCATTGGGCGGGCCAGGGGCGGGTGATTCGTGGGAGAATGGAAGGGTAAACCGCCATGACCAATCAAGACCAGCCTGAAATCATGCCCTCCCTGGAAATCTCGCCTGAACCCGCCGCCGAAGCTGCCGTCGAGGCCGTCGAACCCGTTGCCGCCACCGCTCCCGAGCCGGTTGCCACACCGGCGCTGGAGTCACAAGCCGATTCTCACGGCCCCGTCGACTCCCAGCCCCTGCCTGAGCCGGTTGTCGAACCCACGGCAGAGTCGATTCCGGAGGCGGAAGCGATCCCCCAGCCGGAAGCGATCCTGGAGCCGAAAGCGGCGCCCGCGCCGGTGGTGGCTGCTGTCGCCGCCGCGCCGGTGGCTCCCGTTGCCGAGGAGCCGGTCGAGTCCTTTGCCGACCTGCTTTCCGCCTTCGAGAGCAGCCACAAACACAAGAGCGAGGATGGCCAAAAGCAGTTGCTGGGCACGGTCGTCTCCCTCTCTGCCGATCAGGTCTTTGTCGACATTGGTTACAAGACCGAAGGGGTACTGCCGCGCTCGGACTTCGAGAACAATGCCGAGGGCGTGCAGGTGGGCGACTCCTTCCCGGTTTCGGTCAAAGGCCGCAACGAGGAGCGTTATTACGAATTGACCCGTCACCGCGTGGCTCAGCCCAAGGACTGGTCAGCGCTGGAAGCCGCCTTCGCCGAGAAGCTGGCGGTGGTGGGCACCGTGACCGGAGTGGTCAAGGGCGGACTCACCGTCGATGTGGGTGTGCGCGCCTTCATGCCCGCCAGCCGCAGCGGCACCCGCGAAGCCACGGAGATGGAAAAGCTGGTCGGCAGCGAAATCACCTGCCGCATCACCAAACTGGACGTGGCCGACGAAGACGTGGTAGTGGACCGCCGCGTGGTTCTCGAAGAGCAGGCGCGCGAAGACGCCGCCGGCCGCTTTGCCGCCATGAAAGAAGGCGATGTGCTCCCCGGCACGGTGCGCACCCTGATGCCCTACGGCGCTTTCGTCGATCTGGGCGGCGTGGACGGCCTGCTGCACGTCAGCGACATCTCCTGGACCCGCATCGCCAAGCCGGAGGACGTGCTTTCGGTGGGCCAGGAACTGAAGGTCCGGATTCTCAAGGTCGATCCCGAGACTAAAAAGATCTCTCTCGGCCTCAAGCAGTTGGAAGCCGAACCCTGGGAGACGGTGCCCACGCGTTTTCAATCGGGTCAACGAGTCACCGGTACGGTCAGCCGGCTCACCGATTTCGGCGCCTTTGTCGAGTTGGAAGCCGGCGTCGAGGGCCTGATTCATATCTCAGAGATGGCCTGGAACAAGCGCGTCCGCCACCCCAGCGACCTGCTCAAGCCGGGCGAACAGGTGGACGCGGTCATTCTGGCCATCAAGCCCGAGGAGCGGCGCATCTCGCTGGGCCTCAAGCAGACCCTGGCCGATCCCTGGCTGGAGGTGCCGCTGAACTACCCCGTCGGCGCGCAGATCACTGGGCCGGTGACCAAGATCATGAACTTCGGCGCCTTTGTGCAGATCGCCGAGGGCATCGAGGGCCTGGTGCATATCAGCGAGATCGTCGCCGACAAGCGCCTGGGCCATCCTTCCGACGCACTGCGCGTGGGCCAGGTGGTCAAGGCGCAGGTGCTGGCCATCGACACCGAGAAGAAACAGATCAAGCTGAGCATGAAGCAGTTGATCCCCACCAGTATCGACGAGTACATCGCCGAGCATCAGTTGGGCGATGTGGTCAGCGGCCGCGTGGTGGAAGCTCCGGCGGCGCTGGTGCTGATCGAACTGGGCGAAGGCATACGGGCTGTCTGCCGGTCGAGCAGCGCGGCGGTGGCGGTTCCCGCGGCAACGGAAGCCAAGCCGGAAGGCAAGGTCGATCTCTCGTCGCTCTCTTCGATGCTCAAGAACCGCTGGAAGGGCAACACTCCAGCAGCAGCCACCAAACCGGAGGCGCTCAGCTCTGGCCAGATCCGCAGCTTCCGCATCGTCAAACTCGACGTGGAAGCCAAGCGCATCGAAGTCGAACTGGCGTAATGAAAATCAGACAAAAACCCGTGCTCGCATTTCACTGTGAGCACGGGTTTTTTGTTGTTTAGCAGCCCGTGATAGAAGTCATGTTTTGAAAGGGCACGACTTCAGCCGTGCCAAAAAGGCAGCGAACAGTTTGCCAGCAGCTCTTACTCTGCGGTGGGCAGGACTTCTTCAATCCCAGCCCAGGGTCCACCTTGCAGCACGAGGTACTTCAAATAAAGTTCGGAGCCGGGGCGATCCGCCGAAGCGAGCAAACCGCGAGCAGCCTCCTGAACGCCTTCCTTGGTCAGGGTGGCGGAGTCAAATGTCTCCTCGATCATGCCCTCGGAATGGGGAATATGGAGCAAGTCAAGAAAGCTGACAATCACGGCGCGATGCTCGTGGAGGAGATACTTCTTCAGCAGGTCATCCACGATCGGGTCCGGAAGCGTCAGGGTTGCCGCCGTCCAGTTGACCAGTCGCTCCAGCGGACTCTTGCGGACAAAGACCTCTCGCAGGCTTTTTGCCTTGGCGATAGAGGCAATGAGGAGCTGTTTCTCCGCGCCCTTGGACTCAGCCCAAAAAACCTGGCAAGCGGCGACTCGGATCTCACTGGGCAATTGTCGCCAAAGACGATTTGCAGAAACGGGCATCGGCGGTTCTCTCCTACGTCAAATCGGAAGTATCAACTTTCATGATAACGGTTGCAGGAAAAGTTTGTACGGTCAGATGAGGGTTTACGGTAAGGGCTGCTGGCAACAGTTGACAGCCAATCATCTTGGGTGCCCCACTCTTCGCGTACTTTGCGAAGGGTGGGAACCATTCCAGTCGATCAGAACCGGGGCCCGAAGATGCTTTGTCCTATCCCACCCTAGCCGCAAAAACAAAGACGCGGCGAGGGTAGGGCACCCACTTCAATGGTCTAGAAAGGATGGGCCAACCGCCACCCTTTACGGCATCGGAATACGATGGATCACCTGGTCGGCTGTGAGGACAAGCAGTTCCTTCTTTTCCCCGCCGACAACGCGCGCCAATCGCACCGGCGAGCCAAGCGAGAAGCGCTGTAGTTCTTTGCCGTCGTGCTCGTTGACCAGTAGAATCTCGTCCTCGCGATTCACCGCGACGACAATGTCGGCGTTGACATCGGTAGCAATGGCGAAGCCGAAGAACTCGCCCACCTTGGCGCCATCCTCCATGCGGTAGATCACCGTGTTGCCGTGTTCTCCGTGCGCCAGCACTACATCGCCGGAGACGATCGCCCAGCGCTCGTCGTTCCAGCCGCGCGTCAGATCAATCTCCGGAATCACCACCAGTTGATTGGGCTCGCCGGTCTGGGCATTGATGGTCTCGATCAAGAGTCCTTTCTTGTGGTTCTTCAGCGTCTCGGCCTGGCGCAGAAGCTGCGGATATTTCTTGATCTCGGTCTTGGCCTGAAAACAACTCAGGTCCCAGGCCAGCACCATGCGGTCGTTATCCGCCCTCCAGACTGCGGGCGTCTCGTCGGAAAAGTCGCGCGACCACACTAATTTTGGGGTTTCCATTCGGGTTACTTGCAGAGTTGCGTGAGTGCTCGTGAACTTGCCCTTGTCCAAGGGGTTGAAACGGTATTGCAAGTCGCGATACTGCCAATCCTGGCCCTCATACTTGCCCAAGATCTTGCTTTGCAATGGAATAAGAGATGTTTTGACCTCCATCGGATCAAGTTCATAGACCTGGGGAAATTGCGCAAAGAGATTATCACCGTCATCCATCCAGGCGCTGCGGAAAGGGCGAGTCACTTTCAACTTTTTGCCGGTCTGCAAGTCCCAAATCTCGCCGCGGGTGCGCACGGAAGCAGCCAGATACATGCCGTCGGGCGCAACGGCGGCGGCGCGAAGCTCCGGCAGCGGTCCCAATGGCAGTGGAATTCTTGTGCTATCGTCCTTGCCGATCTCCTGGATCTGCAAGCCTCCGGAGATACTCTCCACCGCTACTGAATTCTCCCAAACATCGATGGCGGGCAGCTTCCAAGCCATCACGATCTTTTTCTGCAGAGGATCGAGAATGCCGACCGCATAGTCCTTCAGCGGCCACACACGTAGCAGTCCATTTTTGGTTACAGGCCAAAAGTGCTCGCCGGCCAACTCTGTCTCATTCAGCACCTTCCCGTCGGGAAAGCTGAGCACCTGGGCCGGCATGGTGGGAGATTTAAAGCTCTTGGGACTACCTGTAACCAGAATCTTGTCCGGCGCCAGAAAGCAGATGTGAGTCTCAGTGAGATCTTTAAACTTTTTTCCCAGCGGGACCGGCTGGCGGCTTACGAGGTCGTAACCGAAGGAGGTGTTATCCGCCACTACAAAGAGGTAGCGACCGTCGGGTGAGACTCTCAAATCTGCAAACTCCGCTCCTTCAATGATCTCCAACTCGAACCTGACGGCCATGTAATAGGACGAGAGCGATCTAAACTGATAGAAGCTGGGATTCTCAAAATACGGCTTGCCGCTTTCCACGTCGATCAGCCGAAGGCTCATGCGGGGGCTGTCGCTGTGGACGTTGATGTTGATGCAGACCAGCGTTCTGGCATCGGGCGCAAGCAGCGTCTGGTTGCAGCCGTCGTAAACCACCAGTTCATGCACGGCAGTACGCTTTCCGCTAGCCACATTCCAACGCTCTACACGCAGATTGCTATCGTGAAAGACCACTTCACTAGAATCTGGCGTAAACTGCGCCTCCTGTACATCTGGCGCGTCGATGCGAAACAGAACCCTGGTCTCGTCTTTGTCGACCACGCTGATGCTTTCTTCATCCTGCGCCAGCACATAGCGGCCGTTGGGGCTGAAACGAATATTCCACAGGCCGGGCCGCAAAGGGTCTTCGAGTTTGAGCGGCCGGTCGTCGACCTTCCCCACGGCGGCGATTTTCACCCGATCTTCCAGCACGCCGTGCATCCACGACTTGAAAGCCTCGGATGCTTCCGGCTGCGAGGCGCGGCACTCCGCGGGAAGGGTGGCGATATATTTTCTGGCGGCGCGAAAGCGCTGGCTGTCCTCCTGCGTTAAGGACAAGAAATCGGTAAACCAGTTTCCGGTTTTCCCCTTGTTCATCGAAACCTTGTCGAAGAAATCGGGGAAACTCTGCGGCGCATAGCCGGCGCGAATCAGGGCATAGATGGCCACATGATCGGCCACAATCTCGTCCTTGTTCTCGTCAAAGCGATCCTCCTGCAACTTGGCCGGAGTGCTGAAGAGTTGATGAACCTTGGCAAAGATGTCGGCGCGGTCGCCGACCTGCGTCACACCCAGGCGAATGCGCAGTGAGCGAGTCATTCCGATGGCGCTCTGGTGGGTCGCCAGATGGCCGATCTCGTGTGCCAGTACGCCGGCCAGTTCATCTTCGTTCTGCACCGCCGCAATCAATTTGCGGCTGATATAGACACGCCCTCCAGCCAGCGAAAAGCCGTTGACCTCGCCCGAATCGTAGATGCGAAAGCGATAGCGAATGCCCGTCGGCGGCAGCGTGGCCAGCAGCTTTTCACCGATGCGGGTAAGCTGATCGTCGGCAGAAGAAGGAGCCAGGTGCAGCTCCGCCTCGACAGATTCGGCCAACGCATCGCCCAGGTCCTGCTCCTGCCGGTCATTGAAGATATTGGGGGCGCTGGTGGCGAAGGAAGGCGCCGCAAGACTGCATGGCGCGGAGGATGTAATTTGCGCTTTTACGCCCACCGAAAAAAACGCCAGCATGAGTCCAGGTAAAGCTATACTTATCAGTTTCTTCATGACTATTTTGTCTCCCTTTAAATGCGCAACCAGCTTATCAGAGCGGGAAGGAATTCGCGGGGAAGGGCATGAGATTTCGTCGAGAACTTAGCTCTGCCGTTTGCATGCTATCCCGATACGGCAAAGAGCGCATCTGCGGCTTACTCGCTCCAACTCTTGCTGCGTTCGACGGCCTGGCGCCAGCGTGCGCGGCGTTGGGCGCGGTCGCTCGGGTCCATGCGCGGCTCGAAGCGGGTGTCGTTTTGGCGCTGGTTGCTGAGGGCGGCGGCGTCGGGCCAGAAGCCCGTGGCCAAGCCAGCCAGATAGGCCGCGCCCAGCGCCGTGGTCTCGGTCACCTGCGGACGCACTACCGGAACGCCCAGGATATCCGCCTGGAACTGCATGAGCAGCGGGTTCACCGCGGCGCCGCCATCCACGCGCAGTGCCTCCAGCGGGGTAGCCGTCTCGCTCTGCACCGCTTCCAGCACGTCGGCCACCTGAAAGGCGATGCTTTCCAGAGCGGCGCGGGCGATGTGGCCCGGCCGGGTGTCGCGGCGCAGGCCGATCAGCAATCCCCCGGCGTGCGGATCCCAATGCGGCGCGCCCAGGCCGACAAATGCGGGCACAAAGACCACTCCGCCGGTATCGGGAACGCTGGCCGCCAGCGCCTCCACGTCGGCGGAGGTTTCGATCAGCTTGAGATTGTCGCGCAGCCACTGGACCACCGCGCCGCCGATAAAGATGGAGCCCTCCAGCGCGTACTCCAGCCGCGGGCGGGCGCTGGCGGCCAGGGTGGTGATGAGGCGGTGTTTCGAGCGCGTGAACTGCGTGCCGATGTTTTGCAGCAGAAAGCAGCCGGTGCCGTAGGTGTTCTTGGCTTGCCCGGCGCTCCAGCAGAGCTGGCCGAAGAGCGCGGCCTGCTGGTCGCCGGCGATGCCGGCAATGGTTACCCCACCCAGTCCCAGCGGACTGGTGACCTGGCCCACCCGCTGGCTCGACCACACCACCTCAGGCAGCATACTGGCGGGAATCCTGAAGAGGCGCAGCAGTTCCTCGTCCCACACGCCGGTGACGATGTTGAAGAGCAAGGTGCGCGAGGCGTTGGTCACATCGGTGACGTGACGCGCGCCCTGGGTCAGGTTCCAGATCAGCCAGCTATCGACGGTGCCGAAGGCCAGTTCGCCGCGCTCGGCGCGGGCCCGTGCGCCGGGAACGTGCTCCAGAATCCAGGCAACCTTGGTGGCGGAGAAGTACGGATCCAGAACCAGGCCGGTCTTGGACGAGACCATCTCGCCGGCTCCGCTCTCTTCCAAAGCACTGCACTGCGCGGCGGTGCGGCGATCTTGCCAGACGATGGCGGGATGGATGGGCTTGCCGGTCTGCCGCTCCCAGACGATGACCGTCTCGCGCTGGTTGGTGATGCCCAGGGCGGCCACGTCCTTGGGCGCGGCGCCGGCCTTGGCCAGGGCCTCGACGGCGCAGCTCAACTGGCTGGTGAAGATCTCCACCGGATCGTGCTCGACCCAGCCCGCCTGGGGATAACACTGGCGGAACTCATGCTGGGCCACGGCTGCGATGGCGCCCGCCTCGTCGAAGAGAATGGCGCGGGAACTGGTGGTTCCCTGGTCCAATGCAAGGATGTAGCTCATGGGCACCTTCGCCCACCAGTCAAACATGCGCGGGGCGCGGCGGGCAAGGCGGGAAACTTCGCCGCCGCCATGGTGCGCCTTTTAAACGTGGGAGAGATTCAATTGCTATCGCTTCGTCGAGAGTTTTATCGAAAAGAGACAGCTTGCCATGACTTTCTTTCGATCGATTCCGTTGATGCCGACGCTGCTTTGCGCCCCCATTGGAACTCCACCACCGATTGTCTCGATGGCCATGCCCAGCAGAAGTGCGCGGAGCCTCCCCAAGCCGGCTGCCAAGACAGCTTAACTCTCCCGAGTTAAATGGCAATCTCTAAAGTGCAAGGAACAAATCTGGTTTTGTTTCTTGTCTGATTGTCCAGACCTCGGTCTGGTACCCCAGCGCCGGGGGATATTTGCACTGCACAAGTGTCTCCACTCCAGGGCCTGGGTGCCAACTGTGGGCCATCTGTAGTAAAAGGGTTTTCTAGCGTGCAGGGATCGCGCATCGCGGCCCGCTAATGGGCCTCCCGCGGGGTGATTCGAGTGCGCTTCAGGAGTTCAAAATGATGACCCGCAGAGATCTTTTTGTGGCCGCGCTTGCGGCTGCTTGCACTGTTGCCGCCTATGCCGTTGCCGACCGGGTTCCCGTGTTGGGTTCCACCGCCTTCGACTGGAATTCCATTCATGCAGTAGCCACCGATGTAGGTTCCGTGCGCTCCTTTTTCAAGATGCGCACGGCCACCATCGACGAACTGGAAGTGCACGTCACCACCCTCGAACCCGGCAAATCGCCGCATCCGCCCCATCGCCATCCCAATGAAGAGATGGTCATCCTTCGCCAGGGCACCGTGGAAGTGCTGATTAACGGCGAGTGGATGCGTGTTGGCCCCGGTTCGGTGGTCTTTTTCGCCTCCAATCAACTGCACGGATTGCGCAATGTGGGCAACGAACCTGTCGTCTATCATGTCATCAACTGGAAGACGGCGGCGACACCCGCGGCAACTCAACAGTAGCCGGAAGGAGTGGAAAATGGGTTTGGGAAACTTTGGACGGAGAGGTTTTTTGAAGAGCGTGGGCGCGGCGGGAATGGTTTCGGCGCTGCCCGAGCTGGCGTTTGGACAGGCAGGCAGCGCTTCGGTTGCGCATGAGGTGGCCGCTCCCGTCCCCGGCGCCGATCTGCCGCAACACGCCATCAAGTTCGCGGTCATCGGCCTGGACCATGCCCACATCTACGGCATGGTCGAGGCGCTGGTGCGGGGCGGCGGGCAACCGGTGGCGTTTTACAGCACCCTGCCGCCAGCCATAGCCCGCTTCAGCAATCTCTATCCGCAGGCACGGCTGGCGGCGAGCGAAGACGAGATCTTGAACGATGCTTCGATTCAGTTGATCGCCAGTGCATCCATCAATAATCTGCGCGCCAAACTTGGCCTGCGCGCCATGCGCCACGGCAAGGACTTTCTCAGCGACAAGCCGGCCATCACCACCCTGGAGAATCTGGCCGAGGTGCGCAAGACCATCGCCGAGACCGGGCGCATCTTCGCCATCATGTACAGCGAGCGGCTGGGGGTGCCCGCCGCCGTGCAAGCCGGCTACCTGATTCAGCAGGGCGCCATCGGCAAGGTAGTGCAGACCATCAACATAGCGCCGCATCAGGTCAACGCGCCCACGCGGCCCGACTGGTTCTGGAACCCGGAGCAGTTTGGCGGGATCTTGGCCGACATCGGCTCCCATCAGGCCGATCAGTTTGTCTATTACACCGGCTCGACCGAGGCCCAGGTGACCGCCTCGCAGATCGCCAACGTGCGCCATCCCGAGCATCCCGCCTTTCAGGACTTCGGCGACATGATGTTCAGCGGCAACGGCGGCGCCGGCTATGTGCGCGTGGACTGGTTCACACCCGACGGCCTGGGCGTCTGGGGCGACGGACGGCTTTTCATCCTGGGCACCGAAGGCTACATCGAGGTGCGCAAATACATCGACGTCATGGGCCGCCCCGGCGGCAATCACCTCTTCCTGGTCGATGGCAAACAGGCGCGCTACATCGATTGCAGCAAGGTGGTTTTGCCCTTCGGGCCGCAGTTGACCGCCGACGTAGCCAATCGCACCCACACCGCCCAGGATCAGAAGCAGGCTTTGCTGGCCACCGAACTGGTTTTATTGGCGCAAAAACAGGCCCAACGGCTGCACATTTAGCGGGAGAGAGGGAGAATCCGAGATGAGCAACATCGTGTCCACATCCCGCGCCTCGCGCCGGAGTTTTCTCAAACTTTCGGCGGCGACGGCAGCAGTGGCTGGTTTTCCGGCCATCGTGCCCAGCAGCGTGCTGGGCCAGGGAGCGCCCAGCAATCGCATCAACATCGGCGCCATTGGCGTGGGCCGTATTGCGCGCGTTCACGATCTGCCCGGTATTTGGCAGTTCGAGCAGGCGCGTATCATGGCCATCTGCGATCTGGACAGCAAGCGCCTGGAAGAGGGCAAGGCGCTGGTCAACGGCTTCTACGCCAAGAAGACCGGCAGGAGCTACGACGGCGTGGCCACCTACCACAATCATCGCGACCTGCTGGCCAACCAAGACATCGACGCGGTGGTCATCAGCACTCCCGACCACCAGCACGCCATTCTGGCCGTCGACGCGGTTCATGCCGGCAAGGATGTATACCTGCAAAAGCCGGCCTCGCTGACCATTGCCGAAGGCCGTGCCATGGCCAATGCCGTAGCGGCTTCTGGACGCATTCTGCAGATTGGCTCGCAGCAGCGCTCCTGGAAGCAGTTCCACCGCGCCTGCGAACTGGTGCGCAACGGGCGCATCGGCGCCATCAAGCACGTCGAAATCGGCCTGCCGGGCGACCCCAGCGGGCCGGAAGCGCCGCCCATGCCGGTACCGCCCAATCTGAATTACGACGCCTGGCTGGGTTCGACCCCTGAGGTCTATTACACCGAGATGCGCGTGCATCCGCAGCAGGGCTATGACCGGCCCGGCTGGCTGCGCTGCGAGCAGTTCGGGGCCGGCATGATTACCGGGTGGGGCGCGCATCATGTGGACACCGCGCACTGGGGCATGAATACCGAGTATTCTGGCCCCGTCGAAGTGTGGGGGGCGGCGGAGTTCCCCACCCACGGTCTGTGGAACGTCCACGGCAAGTTCCTCACCCACGCCGTCTACGCCAACGGGGTCACCATGGACATCAGCGGCGACTTTCCCAACGGCATCAAGTTCTATGGCAGCGAGGGCTGGATCTTCGTCACCCGCGACTCGGGAGTCACGGCCGGCGACCCGGGCGCGAACAGCCAGCCGCTGGTGGCCAGCAATCCCAAGATGCTGGAAAGCGTTATCGGGCCTGGTGAAGTTCACCTCTACGAGAGCGCCGATCAGCACGGCAACTGGCTGGATTGCATCCGCAGCCGTCAGGCGCCCATTGCCCCGGCCGAGGTCGGACATCGCGCCTGTTCCACCTGCCTCATCCACCACATCGCCATGAAAACCGGCCGCCGCCTGCATTGGGATCCCGTGAGGGAACGCTTTCACAACGACGATGCCGCCAACGCACTGCTCTCCCGCCCACAGCGCAAACCCTTCGTCATGGACATTTAGGGCCTGTCTCCGATGTTCTTAACAAAAGAAAAATGTCATCCAGAGCCTAGCGAAGCACCTTCATTTTCGATATAGGCGACAACATGCAGGTTCTTCGACTCGATGCGCTCGCTCAGAATGACAGTTCACTTTTGATAAAGATTTTTGAGACACCACACTAAATGCGCTTTCACTTTTGCTGTAGACTTCCGCGCCCCATTCTCGACGCATTCTGTGCATCGAGGGTGGGACGCCACAGATTTCCCTGAGGGTTCATTGGCAACGCAGTACGGAAAGCGCGATCCGGAAGGCATGGCGTTTCGCCGTTCAGAACGCCGAACCTATATTTTCACGACTCTCGCCCAGTTTGGCCAAAAGCCGGCGGCATCGGTCCAGAGCCTTGTGCAGCGCCTGATCCGCTTGCGCCTCCAGGATCTCCGTCAATGCGTCGGCGTGAGCACGGCGGGCCCTGTTGGCAAGCACGTGGCAATCGCGCCATGCGCCGGTGGCGGCTTGCATCTTCTTCAACGCCGCTGCCTGAGCCTTGGCGCGGAGGTCGCCCAAGGCGGCAATCTCAGCCAGCGACCGTACCTGCTTGACCCGCTTGCGAAAGGTGTGCAGGTTGTCGCCATCGAGGCGGGTGAATTCCCCCTCCAGCGCGGCGATCAGTTCTTCCATCATGGACGCGGCACGGCTGCCCATTCGCAGCATCGGCGCTGAGAGCCTCTCGACGAGCTGCTCATGCAGCCCATCCAGAGCAGTACGCTGCTCTTTCAAACTGCCCAGCAGGGCCTTTGCTGCGTTCGCTCGCTCTCGCTCCAGATCCTTCTCCAGCCTGTCGATCTGCGTCAGGCAGCGGGGGGATGGACGCAACTCTGCCCGCACCGGGAGCGCAGACTCCAGACGCAACCGCGCTAGCATCTCCAGGGACACATCCGCCTCGCGCACCGAACTCAGCGCCCGGCGCAGCTTTTTGCCCTGCTTCTGCCAGTGCTTGGTGGTGCGCAGCGCCTTTGCGTCCAGGTGGTCGCTGCGCCGGCAGTAGGCCAGTTCCGCCAGCAGACGCTGCGTGAAGACGCGCAACTCATGGACGCGCCGGCGGCTGGGCTTTTGACTGCACCGCTCAAACTGCTGCAGCCAAGCCTCCAACCGCTGGCGGAAGTCCGCCGCGGCTTGGCCGGGCAATCCATCTGGGGGATCGTTGCCGGAATTCATCGTGCTGTAACCTTCTCGCTTCTCATTTTGCACCCGGAATCGCCGGGAAAGCTGCAAGCCGGGGAAAGTTTTCCCCACCGAGGCCATCCGGAGAAAAGCAGCGCACAAAAAGGCCCTCCCCTGAGGGAGAGCCCTTGCGCTTCGAAGCTGCTGATGGAGCGGCTACTTTTGGCTTTGCCGGGCCTTTTTGGCGGCCAGATCGGCGATGCGCGCCTGGGCGTCGAGGCCGTGGGTAGGATCCTTGTGCAGGAACTTGCGCGAAATGTCCGGCCAAAACTCATCCACCAGGGTTCCCATCCCACCGGTAACCACCACCATCAAGCCGTTGGAAAAGGTCTTCCCCACGCTGCTTCCGTGCGCGGGATAGTAGAGATTGGAGAGCGCGCCGGCGGCGATGTTGCCGGCAATGTTGGAGTAGTTCGGTTCCCATCTACCGCTGTTGTCGTGCTTGCAGGCCACATTGTTGGCCAGCGAGTAAAGGGCGCGGCGCGCCATCGATCCATGGCCCAAGCGGAAATAGCGGGGATCCTGGTGCAGCAGCGCGGGCAGGATGCCGGTCCCGATCATCGAGCCGTTGAAGGTATCCAGATAGGCGGCATTAGTGCGCTCCCAAAAGCCCTTGGCGCCCCAGGGAAAGCCCACATCCGCGTGCATGCCCTCGTTGTATCCGGCCACCAGGGGGGCGGTGGCGAAGTTAGACGGATCGATGGCGCCGCGAAAGGCCAAGCGCATCTTCTGCCCCGCGGTCAAAGACACGGCCTGGGGGCGATAGATGACATTGAAGGAGGGCAGCAGGCCCAGCATCCTTTGCTGCTCCTCTTCCTTTAGTTGTTCCTCGGCGATCTCATGCCGGCTTTTTCCATCAGGTTTAGGAGTCACCGCCTCGCTGCCGGAGTCGGGCAGCCCTGGAGCGGGCGGGGGCATCGCCGCGGGAGCAGCTAGCAGGAGCAACGGAGGCGATGGCGCATCCACCGAGCTGGCGGGATAGGCCGCATTTTGGGCATGGAGAGATGCGGGGGCAGGCGCGCAGCCCACACTCACGGCCATGGCTGCGGCAAAGCAACAGGCGGAAAGGCGCATCCGTTTGCCTATCTGGAATGCGAGGCTGAGGATGAATTCCGCTGCCTCGCAAGGCTCCTCGCGAGAGATCGAACACGCCGCGCGCCATCGTCGATGGAACGGTTATGAAGGCAACCTGGATGGAGAGAAAGCAGCGCCCCTGAATTATATCCCGCCTGATTGGCGATTGCGGCGACGGCCCGGGAAGCCCATGCGCCGCCCGCCATTACCTCTTTTTGTCGGCGGCACGCGCCTCGGCATCGAGGCCGTGGGTGGGATCCTTGTGCAGCAGCTTGCGCGAAATGTCCGGCCAGAACTCTTGGAAGATTGATCCGAAACCGCCCTCGGCGGTCACTATGAATCCGTTGGTGAACATCTGCCCGACGCCATTGCCGCTGGCCGGGTAATAGAGGTTGGAGATCGCCCCGGAAGCGATGTTGCCCGTCACATTCGAGTAGTTGGGCTCCCATTTGCCGGTATTGTCGTGCTTGCAGATCACATTGGTTGCCAGCGCGTAGAGCAGCCGATGGGTGGTGGTTCCATGGCCCAGGCGGAAGTAGCGCGGATCCTGATGCAACAGCGCGGGCAGAATGCCGTTGCCGATCATGGTGCCGTTGAAGGCGTCCAGATAAGCGGCGCCGGCACGCTCGCCGTAGCCCCTGGCGCCCCAGGGAAAGCCCACGTCGTCGTGCATCCCCTCGTGATAACCCGCCACCAGAAAGGCCGCTCCAAAGGTCACCGGGTCAATTGAGGAGCGAAAGGCCAGCCGTATTTTCTGGCTGCCGCTGAGCGAAACGGCATCGGCGCGATAGGAGACATTGAACGAGGGAAGAACGCCAACCACGCGCTGCTTCTCCTGCTCCTTCATCTGCGCTTCGGCCTTGTCATGCTGGCTCTGTTCCGTCGCTTGCGGAGTGGCAGCCTGCGAACTGGAACTGTTCTGGATGGCGGCATCCGCTGGCTGCCGCGGAAGGGGATCGAGCGCGGCCACCTCGAACTGCGGCTGCGGCGCTTCTGGCGCCTCCGTGGCGGCATTCACCTGGGCAGCGGTTTGTTGGGCACAAATAGCGTCAGGAAAAGCGGCGAAGGCCAGGCCCACGGCCAACGTCGTAGAAAAACAGCAGGAGATTAAGCGCATCCATTCACCAGTTGTAGAAGTCGGTCTCTCGCCAGGCGGTACTCCGGCTTGGGCCGCTCAGCCCCGTGGGGTTCATCTAAGGGTAAACCACCCCTCCACGGGATCTATTGCAAAGAGCGATCCAGGGGATTGGATTCACAGGTTCGAAACCAATCCCCATGGGCCACTTCTTATTAGACGCAACTCCACGCTGGCAGGACACAGGATAATCCCCAATCCCGGCGCTGCGAGAGGGGCGGGAGCGAAAAGCCGCCCTCACGCCCCCTGGCGGCCCTTGATCTCGCTGAGCAACTGCTCGATCTTGTCCTCCGCCTCCAGCGTCTGAAAGCGGTCTTCCAGCGACTCCGGCACCAGCACCTCGCTGACCGCGGCGTTTTGGGCGGCGGTCTGGTGGACGCGGCTCTTCATCCGCCCCAGCGCGTTCTCCTGGCCGTTGCCGATGGCCTGCCGGGCCTGGGTGGCGCGGCCCACCACCTTGGCACGGCGATGCTCGGCCACCAGCATCTCGCAACGGCCGCGCGTCTCGTCCAACTTCTGCCCCAGTTTGTGCAGCGCCTGGCGCAGGTTATCGGCCTCGTGCTTCTGGTCTTCGGCCTCGGTGGTGAATTCGGCCACCAACTGGTCGTGGCTGAGCGCCCGTTCCAGAGCGCCGCGGGCCAGGTCGTCGTGGCCTTTCTGTACCGCCAACTCCGCCTTGCGCCGCCACTCGGCGGCCTGTTGTTCGTGCTCGGCCTTTTTCTTCTCCAGCAGGTGCTGGTCTGCGATGGCCACCGCTACCTGCGTCTTGACCTGCATCAACTGGTTTTCCATGTCCAAAACGATCTGCTTGAGCATCCGCTCCGGATCTTCGGCCTTTTCCACCAGGTCGTTGAGATTGGCGCGGAGCAACGTGGTGACTCTCTCCAGAAGTGCCATGACGATCCTCCTTTCGAGCTTCGAACGGCAAGCTCCATAATTCTTCAGTTTCCTCAGCAAACGCTGGGTAACAGCACTCTGCCGGCCGCAACCTCAGTTGCCGGCTTCCGATACTCCCAGCAGTGCCCGCAGCGTCTGGGCCTGGGATGCGCTGGTGGCGGTCCACTTGCCGGCCAGATCGGCCAGCACCCGGCTTTGCAGATCCTTCAACCGCTGGCGGTACGCCTCCGATCCCATGTCGGCATTCATGGCCGCGCTCGATTTAGCCAGATCCAGATCCAGCAGTACCATCTGCCGGGCGCGATTGACCCCGATCAGGAATCCGGAGCCGCGATGGTTCACCCGTGCATCGACATCGATTTGGGGAATGCCGGTCAGCGCAATCCCATTCACCGCATTCACCGCTTCTTCTACGCTCGAGGGTACGGTGCGGCCGATCCTCTCCACCGCGGCATCGATGCCGGCAGCGCTGGGGTCGGGACTGGTGGCAAGTATGTCCGCGTCGCGGCGGATTTCCAGCGCGGCTCCGACCATCTCATCCTCGATCTCCTCCAGTACCTTTCCGTCACCCACCGCGGTTCCGTCGGAATACACCACGGCCGCAATGCGCAGGCTGCGGCTGGTCGGATTTCCCCCGCTGTCCTTCTCGCTGAAAGTCACGGGCATCATGGCGCCATGCGCAATGCTTCCCGTTCCGGAGGTGAAAGCATCCAGCCCCGTTCCGTTCTCGTCGGCTCCAATTCCGCTTGGCCTGAAGACCCGGAATTCGACCACCGTCTTCTCCGCGGTGTTCTTGAAGCTGAGTTTCACCTCGTTCTCCATGACGCGATCCACCGCCGCCAGTTGTACCGCGTTGGAGGGCGCCGCGACCTTCCAATCGGCCACCTCTGGAGCCTGCCCCAGCAATGGCAATCCCGCGCAAAGCACAACGCCGAAAACGGCCGTGCGAAAAGGTTGAATGGCGTAGTTCATGGTTCCTCCCTGGTTTCGAGTTCCCGGCCGCCGCGCCGCCCGGGTTGCGATGGCGCGGCCTGAGATGCGGTTTTACTACAGTGGATTTACTTCGTCGCCGACTTGGCCGTAGCCGGCTCCTTGGACTCAGTACACTCCTGCAGCTCCTTGAGGAGCTCATCGTTGATCGCCTTGCTGCGCTCCCTCATGCGCGTCATGACCAGCGGCATATATTCCTGCATGATTGCAGGCTGTTGGTCCAAAAGGTGCTCACCAGCGGGAGAGTTATAGAATGCGATGAAAGCATCCACGTCCGAACGACTCAGATGGCGTTGATAGAGCACCGTCATGTCTCCAATCATTTCGTCGACGGTGTAAATGTTGAGCGCCTTCTGCATGAACTTGGAAACGATCTTGTCCAGTTCCGCCTGTTTCTCCGGAGTCAGCGCAGCACCACCAGGGAGTTTTGATGCCAAATCTTTGGCCTGTTCCTGAATGTTCTGCTGGATCATAGCCGGCATGGCCTTCATCACTCCGTCCAATTGCTGGCGCAGACGCATCACCTCAAAGAGTTTAGCTAACTGCTCCTTGGTCGGTTGCTGGTCGGCCGGAATGGCCGCCGGCGCCGCGGTCGCGGGTAGCTGCTGCGCCAGGGCGCCCAGCGAGGCCAGCGCCAATCCCATTCCGATCAATACTGCCGTACCGTAAGTCTTCTTCATGACTCTCCTCGATCTTCTTTCCCGCCGCGCCGGCCGGTTGGGTGCGGCGCGGCGGGGATTCTGTTTTCACCGAAAACCACAGGCTGCAAGCTGGCAGCCAGAGGCTGGCGCTTACTTCTCTTCCGCCTTGGGCTTGATGGCCTTGACGCTGGACATGAGTTCCTTGATATTCATGCCGCTCAGAGCCTCGAAGAGCGCCGGCACCTGGGCCGCGATCTTGGTCATGTCGCCAGTGATCTTGTGCACCCCGGCAGCGTCTTCGCCTCCGGTCGAGACGATGGTGATCTTGTCCACCTTGCTGAGCGGCTCGGCCATGGCGCGGACCACATCCGCCATGTTGGTGAGCAGCTTGTCCACCACCGCGGCCTGGTTCCACTGCTGGTAGGCCTCGGCCTTCACGTTCATGGCCTTGGCTTCAGCTTCGCCTTTCTGGAAGATGATGCTGGCCTCGGCCTCGCCCTGAGTGCGGATGGCGGCGGCGCGGCCCTCGGCTTCGGCGGTCAGGCGATTCTTCTCCGCGGCGGCCATATTCTCGATGCGCTGCCGCTCGATCTCGGCGCCCTTGAGCACGGTGGCGATCAGTTCCTTCTCATGGCGCGTTATTTCCGCCTCTTGCACCTTGATCTGGCCTTCCTTCTCTACCTGCTGTACTTTGACTTGCTCGGCCGTGACCTGTTGCAGCATGACGTTGGTTTGCAACTCGTAGGCCTTGTCGGCGGTGGCCTGCTGGCGGCGGCTCTGCTCGGCGTACTCAGCCTTTTTGATCTCCAGATCGCGCTGCGCCTCGGCCTGCCGGGTCTGTGAAGCGGTCTCGGCAATCACCCGTTCCTGGTCGGCCTGGGCTTTGGCCACGGCGGACTCGCGCAGGGCGGTCGCCCGCTTGATGGCGGTGTCGCGCTCCGCATCGGCGGTGGCCATCTCGGCGTCTCTCTTGATGCGCGCCACGTCCGGCCGGCCCATGTTCGAGATGTACTCGTTCTTGTCGCGCACTTCCTTGATGGTGAAGGAGATCACCTCCAGCCCCATCTTGCTCATATCTTCCGCGCAGGTGGCCCTCATGCGTTCGCCCACCATCTCCGGCTCCTTGACGATCTGCTCCACCGTCAACTGCCCGATGATGCCACGCAAGTGGCCCTCCATCACCAACCGGATCAATCCCTCCCGCTGCTGCTGGGGCTTGGTGAGAAACTGTTCGGCCGCGGTCAGAATCGAGGCCTGATCGCTGCGCACCTTGATCTGGGCAACGGCTTCAACAGTGACCGCCACGCCTTGCTTGGTGTAGAGATCCTGCTGCGGAGCCACGTCGAAACTCATCAACTCCAGGCTCAGTTCGCGGCAGTTCTCCACCATGGGGAAGATTACCGTGCCGTGGCCCTTGACCACCCGCGGGCCGCGGAAACCATAGACGATCAGCGCTTCATTGGGACCGGCCTTGCGGTACATGCGGGCCAGTATGCCCAGTATGAAGATCAGTGCGAGGGTACAAAGTCCAACGATCAATACAATGTCATTCATTGCAATCCCGGCCCTTTCGCCCGGGAGGTGAGGGGTTGATGGTGGAACGGCTCGTCAGCGGACAGCTAGCAGCGAACAGCGGACAGTTCCTTCAGATACCTCACTCACTCCCGTCAACTGTCTGCAGTCAACTGCAAGCCGTCTACTGTTTCATTCCAGCCCTTCGGCTGTTTCGCGGAAATGCCTTGGCCAGCGCTCCCAGCAGAAAAATCGTCGCCAGGATGGCCATATCTGCAATCAAAACGATGGTGTCGGTCATAAAAGCTCCTGAAAAGCTGGGACTTAGGGGCTAGGGAATAAAAAATTACCCACCTCCCAACTCGCTGTCTGATTTGAAGCAGGAACCAGTCCCTCAGTCCCTAGTCCCAACTTCTTCTTCCCAACGCTTCAAATACGCGATGCCCTTTTCGTAGCGGACGACAAAGACCTCTTCGTCTTTGCCGATGGCACCGCCGTCTTCGGCGCGGGCTGGAACCGAGCGGCGCGCCCCCAACTGTTCGTAGATCATCTCGCCGGTGCCGCCGACGCGAATCGGCGCCGAGATCCGGCCCACCGCGCCCACCACCTCGGTCTCGTAGGCAGTCAGTTCGTGTTCATGTGGAAGCATCACCTTGGCCAGGAAGAAAAAGACGATGGCGCCCCCGACCAAGCCGCAGAGCAGCGCCAAAAGCAGCACTACCCCGGTCATAAAGCTGCCATAGCGTGTCAGCAAATACCCCGCCGCGCCAAACCAGCAGAGAAAAACCATGATCGAAAAGGTATTCCACCAGGGCACGGTGGCCGTCGCCTGCCCTGCTGCCCCGGCGGCAGGAAGTTGACCGGCATGAACCCCGCCCTGCGGCAGGTGTACCGGGTGCGGTACATGGGGCAGATGCACGTGGCCGCCAAAGTGGCCCAGCCCGCCCAGCAGCGAGAAGCCGCTGAGAAAGAGGCCCACCAGAAAACAGACGAAGTAAAAGCTCTCCCAGGTCATGATCGTGCTCCCTGTTTACGTTTGTGGCTTGCCAGCTTCGGCTCATCCGCCCGCTCGGTTTTCCGGTCCCGCACCTCGAAGTCAGGCGATTCCAGCCCGCGCGGTTCCAGCCCCCGTGGTTCCAATTTCGACCGCAGAACCTCCGCCAGCCTTGGCGCCAGTCCCGGAGTCTCCAGAATCGCCTCCAACAGCAGAAGGCACTCCCGCGACTGCTCATGCTGGGCGAGGGTTAAAAGCGCCTTCTTCAGCTCCGGATCGCGGCGAAAGCGCTCCGCGCCCGCCACCAGCCAGAGATCCAGCTTGTCTTCCAGGCTGCGCAACTCGCTTTGCAACTCCGGCGAGTAGCCCTCCGGATCGTCTACCAGGTAGCCGGGGTGCACCTTGAAAAATGTGGAGAGAATCTGCCGCGTGGTGTTGGTCAGGTGTGGCCGCGCCCCGCTCTCGATCTGCGAAAGGTAGCTCTGGCTGAGCTTGGAGCCGGTTTCCGCCTCGATCGCCCGCACCAGCTCCTGCTGGCTCATGGCCCGGTCCTGGCCGCGCAAACTGCCCTCGACCTCGCGCAAATATCGGATTTTTTCGCCCAGCTTCATAGCAGTGAATAGTGAACAGCAAACAGCAGACATCTGACGGTAGACAGTTTTCAGTTCTCAGTCGTTGCGATCAGGCTCCGTAACCCATCCTTGCCTGTCATTGGGAGCGACCCTGAGCGCATTGAAGGAGAGTCAAAGAACCTGCATCTCGCTTCTTTTGCGGCGCGGGTGGGACTCAGAAACCTCTTGCCAGCGATGGTAGTTCAATTCCCATCCACGCCTCATCGCAATCTGCAATAACAGTATCGCCGATTGCAATAGATTGCAAGACTCTTTTGGAAAATATTTTCAAATGGTCGTTTTTTGTTGGATCTTGGCTCGCTGGCCCTTTAGAGTGGGCTGCGGAGGGCGTTCCCCGCCCCCAAGGAGTTCGTATATGCCCAATCCTGTGGTTCATTTCGAGATTCTCGGCAAGGACAAGGCGCTGTTGGAGGCGTTCTACCGGGAGGTCTTCGACTGGCAGATCGACCCGGTGATGGACGAATACTCGATGGCCATCCCCGGCGACGGCGGCATCAAGGGCGGCATCGGGGCCATGGGCCCAGGCCGCGAGCACGTCACCTTCTACATTGCCGTCAAGGACATAGCCGCCATGCTGGCGATGATCGAGAGCAAGGGCGGCAAGTTGGGATTTGGCCCTCACCCCATCCCCGACGGCGGCATCATCGCCGGCTTCGAAGACCCTGAAGGTCACCTGATCGGCCTGATCCAACCGCCAGGGATGTAACGGCAACAGATGGCAGTTTCAGGATTCCTCGGCCAGAGTGTGTGCCGCTGAGCGGACGGTGAGCATCAATGTCATTGCATTGGTTGGGTATTCCATTCATCCCAGCTTTTCGTAGAATCGTTTTGCGCACTCGTTGATGGCATGAACGAGAATGGCTCGAATGCCGGCTATCTCGGCGGCCTGAACCGTTCTCAAGACTGCATCTTTCAAGAGAGCCATGCCGATTCCACGACCTTGAAACCTGCGATCCACGGCAAACCGCCCAATCACCATCACGGGAAGGGGATTGGGTATATCCCGGCGCACATTTCCGGGAGCATCCGCGTGCCCTGCTCCACCCGCGGCCAACGCATAGTAGCCCACAACTTGCCGGGCAATGCAAACCACATAGGTCCGGGATGCGCCGCTTTCCTGGTTCTGAAGTGCTCTGGGCTTGAGCCAATCGTCAAGTTCCGGCTCGCCACACAGGAATTGCGCGAGATCTTGAGCCGGATTCAGTTTCTCCGGAGCGGAAAGATCCCCGAGGCTTACTTGCCCCATGGGGCCTTCGTCTTGAGCCGGCGAGTCAGCCCTGGATTGCTTACCGGTGGCGCATCCAGTAGTTCGTTGAAACGCTGGAATGCCTCATCGTCGAGATGGAAATAGCGCTGATCGAGCAGAACGGACTCCGCTTCGCGGCAGACAGCATCCAGCATGAAATCGGAGCGGCTCCGGCCTTGCACCTCTGCCGCCCGGTCGATCAACTCCTTCTGCTTGCGCGTGGCGCGAAGATTGATGTTCTCCGTACGCAGCGGGCTGATTCAATAACCATTGTGCCTATTGCCTGCCCCTGCATCCTTACACACGATCAATGTACGTCAACGTGCGCACAATGGAAACACCGAAAGGCGAATCCTGCGCGTTAAAAAGTGATCTTGTATTTTTACGCCGCAAAGTCGATAAAACCGCGTTGCGGGTCGGTGGCAATGAGCTTTACCGTGACGCTGTCGCCCACGTCCAGTCCCTGGCCGCCGTGGACCAACATGCCTTCCACGTGGGGGTCGAGGGTGCGGACAAAGGTCCCATAGTGGTTGACGCCGGTGACAATGGCCCGGAAGCTCTGGCCGATGCGCGGGTGCAGCACCACCGCGGCGATGCGCTTCTGCATCTCGCGCTCCACTTTGCGCGAGGCGTCTTCCATCAGTGTGCAGTGCTGGGCAATTGCATTGAGCAGCCCTTCGGAATAGGGCATAGACTCACCTGACAGCAGCGCCTTCAGAATCCGCTGCGTCACCACGTCGGGAAAGCGGCGGTTGGGCGCGGTGGAGTGGGTGTAGTCTTGCACGGCCAGGCCGAAGTGGCCGGGGGCCAGGTCGTTGGGCTTGACCATCACGTACTCGCCGGGGCCCATGAGCTTGACGATGGCCAGGGAGAGATCGGGGAACCGCTCCCCGTCTTTGCGCTTCTGCGCCAGCAGAAAATCGTTCAGCGCCTTGGAATCGGGCTCGGCGGGCAGGGTAGCGCCCAGCCCCGCGGCCAGCTCGACAATGCGGTTCCAGCGCTTGGGAACTCGCACCACGCGGCGGATCGATGGTACGCGAGCGTCGTCGAAGAGGCGGGCTATGACCCCGTTGGCCGCCACCATGAACTCTTCAATCAGCGAGGTGGCCCGGTTCTTTTGCAACCGCGCGATCTCGACGGCCTCTGCCGCCAGCAGGATGGGCCGGGTCTCGATGGTCTCCAGGTCGAGGGCGCCGTGCTGGAAGCGGCAATTCAACATGCGTTGCGCGGCGGCGTCCTGGAGCTTGAGTTGCGCAGCCAGTTTCTCATTGGCCGCGACTTTGGAGGGCGCCTCGGCCTTGCCTTCCAGCCAGGCGCCCACCGCGTTGTAGGCCAGTTGGGCGTGGTTGCGCACCAGGGCGGCATAGGCCTTGCCGTCGCCCACGGAGCCATCGGTATCGACCGTGAACTCGACCACCATGGCGGCGCGGTCCTCATTTTCATTCAGTGAGGTCACGCCCTCGGAGAGTTCGGCGGGCAGCATGGGAAAAACCTTGACCCCGGTATAGACCGAGGTGGTCTCGCTGCGGGCGTGCGAGTCGAGCGGCGCGCCGCGGCGCACGCGGCTGTCCACATCGGCCACCCCGATCAGTACGCGCAGGCGCCCATCCGGCAGCTTCTCCGCCCACTCGATCTGGTCCAGATCCCTGGACTCGTCGTTGTCGATCGAGGACCAGAGCAGGGTACGCAGATCCCTGGCCCCAGTTGCGGCGACCATCTCCGGCTGGCTCTCGATGCAGGCCACTTCCGCGGCTTGCGCGGCAGTCAAATCGGGCTGAAAGCCGTGTTCCAACATGGCCGCATGTGCCGCGGCCACCAAGTTGAAGCGATAGGGATGTTCGGAATGCATGAGATTTTCTCTCCTTGGCTGCGAAGAGAAAGCCTACCACGCCCGGTGGACCGCCGTGCGGGAGGCAAAAAGGTCGGCCAAGAGTGGCCGCCCTTGTCCTGGCGAATGGTTCGGGGGTCCGGAGAGCCTCTTGCAAATTGGTATTCAGTTAGCCGATATGCGTCAGGGCACGACTTTAGTATCGCCCGATCTGGAAGGCGCCGGTGAACCCATTGGTGAGAGCCGAGAGCCATTTCTCTCGGCGAGTGGAGATCGTACTTATTGATCCGGCCAGATTGAATTGCGAGGTGACATCCCACCCTTGCCGCAACAACAACGGCGCGGTGAGGGTGGGCACCCCAATCTGTCGCATGGCTTTCTGGCCGGATCAATAAGTAATAGAAGGACTCTTTGCGGGTGAAGCTGGATCACAGAGGCGACAAGATGTCAGCCAGTGATGGGATTGCCGGAATCGACTTCCACAATACGATGCCTGCCGTGTCCGCAGTTGAGGGAAACTCTTTGGTGCGGGTTTGTGGCGAGCCGGCCAAGTGGCGCGGGCGTAGCGCGTTTTTAGGGTTTCCCGGAATCCTGGCCGGCTCTTCTTCATCTGAGAGAATGATGATAGTGAAACGTACGCACACATTCGATTATTTGCAGGCTGCCGCGGCCACCCTCTCGGTTCTTCTGGCTCTGGGTGGGGGAATGACGGTATGCGCCCAGGCGTCCGCCCCGAGTTCCGCGCTCAATCCCTTCTTCGGCAGCGTATTGGCCCGCCGCGCCAGCTCCGACGAGCTGAAGCTCTCGCTGGACGAGGCGGTGCGCATGGGTCTGGAGAACAATCTGGGCCTGAAGGAAGCGGAGAACGGCGAAAAGACGATCCAGGGCCAGAAGAACCAGGCGCTGCAGAACTTTTTGCCCAACATTACGGTGGGCGGCGATCTGGGCGTGCACCAAACGAATCTGGCCGCGTTGGGCTTCGGTCCCAGCGTGATCGGCATCTTTGCGCCCATGTTTCCCGGCGGCAAGATTCCCGCCGGCATGTCGTATATCACCCGCGACGACTTGACCGAGGGCAAGGTGCAGTTTGGCCAGATGCTCTTTTCCGGCCCGGTGATCGCCGCCTACAAGGGCGCGCAGGCCGCGGAGAGGGCCGCGTATTTTGGCAAGACCTCGGCGCGCGGCGAAGTGGTGCAGCAGGTGGCCTCGGCCTATCTGCACGCGCTGGCCGCCTCCAGCGAGGTGGACAATGCGCGGGCGCTGGAAGCGGCCGACCGCGTAGCCCTCGATCAGGCCCACGCCGCCCATGAGGCGGGTACGGCGGCCAATCTGGACGAACTGCGCGCCCGGGTGCAGTGGCAGGCCCAGCAGCAGGCGGTGATTGCCGCGGAAAATGCGCTGCAAAAGGAACTGATCCTGCTCAAACGGGAGATCGGCATCGATCCCGGCCAGAAGCTGGCGTTGACCGATCCGGCGCCCTACAGCGAACTGGCCGCGCAAACGCCCGACGAGGTGCGCACGGTCGCCTACCAGAACCGCCAGGATTACAAGAAGCTGCAGAACGAAGAGATCGAGATGCGGGCCATCCACGCGGCCTATCGCGCGCAGCGGCTGCCCAGCCTCAGCTTTGGCGGGTTTTATGCCGTCAGCAAGGTCAACGGCGTCAGTTCGCATGGCAACTTCGTCACTCAGGGCAATCTGAGTGTGCCGCTCTTCCGCGAGGCCGGATTGCGCGGACAGATCGGCGCCGCGCAGGCGCAACTGAACGCCACTGATTCTCAGCTTGCCGACCTGCGCGGACAGATCGATTACCAGGTGCGCGTGGCCCTGCTGGACGTGGACGCCAGCGCGCAACTGGTGCAGGTCTCCCGCTCCAATGTTGATCTGGCCACCCGCGCCCTGGCCGACGAGACAGACCGCGTCAAGGCTGGCGTGGACGACAATCTGCCCCTGGTCACCGCCCAGGCGACGCTGGCCTCCGCGCAGACCAATCTGGTGGAGAGCCTCTACCAGTACAACCTGAGCAAGCTGGCCCTAGCCCGCTCGGCGGGGATTCTGGAAGCGCAGTATCGGGTGTATTTGGGACGGTAAGTAGATGCGGGCGCCTCCGGTCCCTAGCTAGGGACCGGAGGCACCCGCATCTTGACAGAAATCGCGCCAAGAGAGCGGGGCTAGCCGCCTTTCGAAATCCATAAAAGAGCTAAAAAAGCCGTCGTTCCGTAGAATAGCCGTAGATGGCATTCTCGGAACAATACGAAGTGGTGGTGGTGGGCGCGGGACATGCCGGCTGCGAGGCGGCGGTGGCGGCGGCGCGTATGGGTCTTAAAACCGCTCTCATCACCATGAATCTGGACCTGATCGCGCAGATGAGCTGCAACCCGGCCATCGGAGGGGTCGCGAAAGGTCACTTGGTCCGCGAGATCGACGCCCTGGGCGGAGTGATGGGCGAGGTGGCCGACGCCGTGGGTATTCAGTTCCGACTGCTCAATGCCTCGCGCGGTCCGGCGGTATGGAGTCCGCGGGCGCAGTGCGACAAGCAGCTCTACCGCGTCAAGATGCGCGAAGTCCTGGAAGCCCAGCCCAACCTGCATATTCGCCAAGCCGAGGTAGTGGGACTGGCGTTTGACGAGGGAACAAGGGAACAAGGGAACGAGGGAACGAAAGAGCAGGGAGCAGGGAACGGGGAACAGGGATCAGGGACGGAGCAGGGACTAGAGACCAGGGACTTAGGGACTAAGGGACGGGGGACTACTGGGGAGTTGCGGAGGGTCAAAGGCGTAAAGCTGCGCGATGGGCGGCTGCTGCTGGCCGGGGCCACCGTGATTACCACCGGCACCTTTCTGAATGGGTTGATTCATTGCGGCGAAGAGCGCTATCCGGCGGGACGGTCGGGGGAGCCGGCCAGCGTGTTGCTGGGCGAGGCGCTGCGCGCGCTGGGCCTGCGGACATGCCGGCTCAAGACGGGGACGCCGCCGCGGCTGGACGGCCGCACCATTCGCTGGGAAGCCTTCGAGCGCCAACCGGGCGACGCCGAGCCGACCCCCTTCAGCTTCCGAACCAAAAAGATCGCGCAGCCGCAGATCGACTGCCACATCGCCTTTACTACCCCGGAGACGCTGAAAATCATTCGTGAAAACGTGCACCGCTCGGCCATGTACTCGGGGCGCATCGAGGGCATTGGGCCGCGCTACTGCCCGTCGATCGAAGACAAGATCGTGAAGTTTCCAGACAAGACCCAGCACCAGTTCTTTCTGGAGCCGGAGGGGTTGAGAACCCACGAGGTGTACGTCAACGGCATGTCCACCTCGCTGCCTATGGAAGTGCAATGGGAGATTGTCCACTCCATTCCGGGGTTGGAGAATGCGGAGATGCTCCGGCCGGGCTACGCCATCGAGTACGACAGCGTGGACCCCACCGAACTGGACCGCTCGCTGCGGGTCAAGGCCTTCAACGGGCTGTATCTGGCGGGGCAGATCAACGGCACCAGCGGCTATGAAGAGGCCGGCTGCCAGGGGATCATGGCGGGAATCAACGCCGCGCTGTGGGTGCGGGGCGAGAGGCCGTTCACCCTGGACCGCACCGAGGGCTACACCGGCATCCTCATCGACGACTTGATCTCCAAGGGTACCAACGAGCCGTATCGCATGTTCACCTCGCGGGCGGAGTTCCGGCTGCATCTGCGCATCGACAACGCCGACCGGCGGCTGACCCCTTACGGGCGCCGGCTGGGCCTGATCGACGACGTTGCCTGGGCGGAGTACGAGCGCAAGCAGTCGCGCCAGGCGGCCCTGGACGGGCTCTTGCGCGCGGCCAAAGTGGAGGCGGCCGGCTTGCGGGCGGTGGGTTTGGGAGAACTGACGGCGACTGCCGGTTTGACCTGGGCGCAACTGCTCAAGCGCCCCGAGGTGGGCGTGGAGCAGGCGCTGCAGGCGCTGCTGCCAAAGCTGGAAGGGGAGCCGCTGCTGGCGGAGTGGGCTGCTCTTTTGAACACGGGACGAAATGCAGATCCTGCGGCGGAGCAGGTTGCAAATGGCGCAACCTGCTCCGCTCAGGATGACAATGCATTTTTGGAGGACGGCGCATCTCTGCCTGGCGGGGCGATTTCAGCAGGAGTGGCTGAGATGGCGCTGGCGCGGAGCGCCATGCGCAACGAGGCGCGGGCGGTGGAGACGGAGATCAAGTTTGCCGGCTACCTGGAGCAGCAGAAGAAGTCCATCGAAAAATTGAAGGCGGCCGAGTCCCTGGAAATCCCTCTATGGCTGGACTACGCGGCCATCAGCGGCCTGAGCCGGGAGATGCGGGAGAAGCTGGAGCGGGTGCGGCCGGCGACCATCGGTCAGGCCAGCCGCATTCCTGGCGTCACTCCGGCGGCGCTCAGCCTGGTACACGTCTCGATTCGTTTGCAAGGCGGGCGGCGGCAGGCTTAGCCCGCTTCTGCTGGCGATGAAGAGGCGTTCCACCCTACGCGCAACAGCAAAGACGCGGCGAGGGTGGGGCATCCGCACACTACCTCAATGGGTGGGAATGCACATCGAGTGTACTGTCTCAGAAATCTGAATCATTAAAGCGCCGTCATCCGGAGCGTGGCGAAGAATCTTCATTTTCGATAGCAGCAGCAAAATGCAGGTTCTTCGACTCGCTTCGCTCGCTCAGAATGACGGTTTACTTTTGATGCGGATTTTTGAGACACCACACTAGCGCTCGTATTCCTGGCGAATTTCTTGCAGGTTGAATTGCTCGACGAGGCTCTCCAGGGCATGGGCAGTCTGCAACAGTTCGCTCGCCTTGGCCACGATCGCTTCGGCATCGTCGGCGCTCTCGTGGGCGCTGGCGGAGACATTGCGCATGGTGGCGCCCACCTCGCCGGCCACCGAAGCCTCATCGTGCGACGCCTGGGCAATCCGGGCCATGCGGCTATCGACCTCGACGATCAGCGTGACGATGCGTTCGAAGGTGGTGTTCAAGCTGGATATGGCTTCTGCGCCCTGGGCGGCGCGGGTGCAGGCGGACAAGATGCCGCGGGAGGCGTGACCGGTTTCTTCCTCAATGCCGCTGACCAGTGCGGCTACCTGTTGAGTGGCCTGTGCGGTGCGCTCCGCCAGGCGGCGAACCTCGCCGGCGACCACGGCAAAGCCGCGGCCGTGTTCGCCGGCGCGGGCCGCTTCGATGGAAGCGTTGAGGGCCAGCAGGTTGGTGCCGGCGGCGATCTCCTGAATGACGCCGACGATGCTGCCGATTTGGCGGGTGCGCTCGGTGAGGGTGGAGATGCGATCGGCGCTTTGTTGGGTGGCGTCGGCCAGGCCCTGCATCATGGTGACCGCCGCGGCGACCTGCTGGTTGCCCTGGGTAGCGGCTTCGGCCGCCTGCCGGGTGTGACTGCTGGCCTCATCGGTGTGGTTGACGGTGCTGTCAATCGAGGCTGCCAGGCGTGCCGCACCGTCGGCCGCCCCCGCCGCAAATCGATGCTGCTCGGCGATGCTGCCGGCGGCGCGGTAAGAGATCTCGCGAATCTCGCCGGATTTAGCGGTGCTAGCGGTCGAACCGTCCCGCACCTTCAGCATGGCCTGCCGCAAGCGTAGTACGAACTCGTTGAATCCCCGGGTCAGAATGCCGATTTCGTCGGTGTGATCGGTTTCCAACAGGGTGTTCAGGTCGGCATGTTCTAGGCAGTGGGTCAGGTAGCGGACGGGGCGCAAGACCTGGCGGTCCAAGAGCAGGAACTGCATGAGCACGATCAGGCCGGAGAGGATCAGAATGCCGCCCGCCAGGATCCCCATGGTTCTGAGCAGACGGCTGGTCACATCCGATTGCGGATAGGCGGTCAGAATGGTGTAGCCCCAGGCGGGGAAGGTAACGCGATGCAGCATCCAGCCTTGGGGCTGATTCAGCAGGTCGGTCAGGGCCTGGTCGGTGACATTCTGCCCGTGCGAGACAACCGCCCCGCTGGGCTTTAGCAGGGCGACAAAACCATGTTGCAGGATGGAGGTCTCCTGGATGCTCTTGCTGAGCGAGGCGATCGAATCCAGGCGATAGCCGGTGTACCAGGCGCCCACCATCTTGCCGCCGGCATCCAGCATGGGGACGTAGGCCGTGATGTAAGGAGTGCCGAGAATGTCCACCACGCCGGTAAAGGAGCGGCCCTGGGTCAGCGCCGCATAGGCCCTGCCCTTGGGGTCGAGTGGCGTACCCACCGCCCGCGAACCGTCGGGTTTGAGAACGTTGGTGGAGACGCGGATGAAATTGCCGCCGTCCCAGACAAAGAGGGTGGCGGTGCCGCCGGCGAGAATCTTGATGTGGTCCACCAGAGCGAAGTTCTGCACCTGCGATTCGGCGCCGAGGTGAAGATCGGGGAGTTCCTTTCCCGCCAGACTGACCGAACCCTTCAGGGCGGGATCGCCCCGGTGCTGGCCGGCCTCGATGAGGACGCGCATGGCGCTCTCCACCTGGGCGCGGGAGAGCTGATCGATGGTCGCCAACTGGCCAAAGACGACATCGGATTGCAGCGCGACTTCCTGCTTGGCCTGCTGGCGCACTTGAACGCCGAGCAGGTGCCAAGCGATCGCGGCGAAGAGGAGGCCAATGATGGTGACCGCGAAGAGCGAAGATGCGATGAGATTGACGCCCAGCGAAGAGCGCTTTAGAAGTTTCATGAAATCAGATCCCCCTGCGGTCGAACGGTTGCTTCGTGGCCAGGGTCGATCTGGGAAAACCGCGGGCTGCGCCCCGCCTGCCAGCGCCTACGGGAGTTGCGGGAACCAAGCCGATACGGCCCCAGACTTTGAAGCCACGTAAAAACGGCGTTGACCGAGGTTCGGCTCAGGCCGCCGAGAAGCATACAAACGGTTTATCGGCGCAGGGGCTGGGGGCATGAGCCAACGCGAAAAATTGGACCACTCTGGCAAGAGGCGCGGCCAGATCGGTCTCAACTTTGCTGGGTTCTCGGTCCTTACTTGGACAAGAGGGGGAAATGGAAGGGCATCTCGGCATTGGACTGCTTTTTGGGCTTGGCGTTGGAGTCCTGGCGGAGCACGGTGCGCTGCGAGTTGATGCACATCCAGCCGCCGCGCAGGCGTTCGAAGACGTGGGTGAAGACACCCTTTTCGTCCACCTGCACCGTGCCTACCTTGTGGTGCAGGACGTAGGTTCCGTTGGCCACCGCGATGTCGCCCAACATGCGTACGGTAATGACCCGCTGCTCCAGATGCAAGGTCTTATCTTCGCCGGCGATCAGGCTGGCCAACTGCTGGTTGCGGGTGGTGAATTCGCCGCCGGCGGAAACGTCCACGAAGAGGGGTGAAAGCACCAATTCCAGAGCATACTGATCGCGCTGGTTGAGGGCGATCGACCAGGAGTCCTCGATCTTCTGGAACTCGCGGATCTCCGGGCTTTCGGAACTGGTGGCGGCGGCCACAGGGGGAGCTGCCGCCGGCGCCGCATCCTGGGCCAAAACCACACAGGGAGCAAGCAGGACAGCGGACAAACATGCCAGGATTCTCATCATAAAGTATTGGAACTCCCACACCGATGATAGCTCTTGGACGCCGGCCTGGGGCCGAGGGAATCCGCAAAAGCCGAGAAAAAGCGGTGAAGATCGCCGCCGCGGCGGACGAGGAGGATGTCTAGGTCAGCATCTGCAGGCGGTCGGGATGAAAGATGGTGATGAGCGAGTCCTCGATGGAGATCCAGCCGTCTTTGCGGAACTGGCCCAAGGTGCGGGTAACGGTCTCGCGGGTGGTGCAGGTCATGGAGGCCATCTCTTCGTGGGTCAGCAGCAGGGGAAAGCGAAAGCCGCCTTCGTTGAGGTGTTCGCCGATCTGGTGGGCCAGTTCCAGCAGCAAGCGGCCCAGCCGCGCCGCCACCGTCTCGCTGAGGGCGATGCGGCAGGCGTCTTGCAGGGCAAAGCGGTATTCCTGACAGATGCACTGCACGGCGCGCATCTGCGCTTCCTTGTGGCTGCGTAGAAAGCTGAGAAAGCGGTCGCGCTCGACCGGGCGCAGTTGCGCCGCGGTCAGGGTCTCCGCCGAGACTTCGTAGACGCCGTGGGAGAGCACCGCGTAGAGCCCGAGCATGGAACCGGGACCGGCGACGCGCACGATCATCTGGCGGTCCTTTTGCTTGCCCGCGGTCAGCTTGAGATAGCCGCCGCAGATCAGATAGAGGCAGCGGGCATCCTCGCCCTGGGTGAAGAGCGGCGCCTGGGCGGGCAGGGAGATGGTGGTGGTGGCCAGTTCCAGGTCGGCCAGCACCGCGCTGCCCAGAGAACAGAACCAGCCGGGACGGCGGTTCGAACAGGCCGCGCAGCCCACCGGGATCTGCCGCGTGGCGTGTCGTTGCCGGGAATGCGCTTCTGCCAGATTCTCTCTGTTGGCCATGGTCTTGCCCTTTGCGCCGCTGATTGGACTGAACCTTGCACCGGGCCGCTGGGGAGGCGTTCGCAGTGAAAAACTCCAAGCCTCTGTAAAAGAGACTTTTCCTTATAAAGTCTGCGCGATGGGCGGGGGCGGTGGATGTGATGGGCCTCACGCCTATGGGGCGGGGGCGCGGCCGGGAAAAAGCTGCCCGCGCGGCCGCTTACCCGGGTGCATATTGCGGTTTCTTTGGGCGCCACTTCAAGGCGCCATCCCCTCATCCCCGGAGGGGCATCTTGCCAGAGCGGTTCCTCCCATTCTGGGAAGGGCTTCCGCTACATTGCCTGCCGGGTCAGAAATATCTGGATTTGCACAGGATTTCCGGGAGAAGCTGGGAAGTCCGCACTGCTGGCGGGGATGGCGGAGCACTGCCGGCGGGGATGCGAGGCGGGGCGGAGGCGGAGTTCTGGGCGGCGTTGCGAGATATGTCACTTTGGGACAGGAAATCCAAACCCGGAACCGGCCCCCCTGCCGTATGTGATGGAGGTCACCGTTCGGGATCGAAATTAAACGTAGCATTCGCGCAGGTAGTGATGCTCCGCACATTCAGCTCCTGTCGCGGCTTGGCGTTCGCAGATCTTCCCTGTCAGTTCCTTCCTTTGGGCAAGGAGACCGGCGGAGGGGTTTGGGAGGCGGGGTTTCGGCAGTTGGCGGCGAGAGCAACTGAAATGAGAGCATCCGAGGTGGTATCGATGCGTAGAGATGGGCCTGTAACGCAATTGTTCTTTAGTGCGACTCCGGGGAAGATGCCGGGGCTGCGAGCGTGTTGGATGATGCTGTTGGGCGGGGCGATGCTCACAGCGGTTGCATGGGGCGCTGCGGCGCCTGCGGACAAGTCTGCCGCCGCGCCGGCCAAAGCCGCCGCGACCTCCAACTTTGTAGGCGCCGAGACCTGCGCCGGATGTCACGAAGAGGTCACCAAGAAGTTCGAGAGCAACCCGCATCAACAGGCCGCGGCCATGCACGATGGGGTTAATGTGACCTGCGAGAACTGCCACGGCGCCGGCAAGGAGCATGTGGAGGGCGGCGGGGACAAGACCAAGATCTTCAATCCGGCCAAGGCGAGCGCCAAGGACGTGGATGCGAAGTGCCTGACCTGCCATGCGGGTAGCCATCCCAACTTCGAGCGTTCCCCGCACGCTACGGCCAATGTCGGCTGCACGGGCTGCCACAGTGTGCACCACAGCGAGGGAAATGAGAAGCTGCTCAAGGCCGCCCAGCCCAAGCTCTGCTTCCAGTGCCACAGCGATGTGAAGCCGCAGTTTGCCATGACCTTCCATCACAAGGTGGAGGAGGGGTTGGTGAAGTGCAGCGACTGCCACGATGCGCACGGCACCTTTGGCAACAACAACCTGAAGTCCACCGCCGATCAGAACGCGGTCTGCACCAAGTGCCACATGGAAAAGCGTGGTCCATTCGTGTATGAGCACGCCGCGGTCAAGGGCGAGGGCTGCCTGTCCTGCCATACTCCCCATGGGTCGGCCAATGCCCGCATGTTGAACATGCCGAACGTCAATACGCTGTGCAATCAGTGCCACAGTCCGGTGTCGGCGGGAACGGTTCACGGGATGAACGCGGGATCGGGGGACATGGTCCCATGCATTGCCTGCCACACCTTCATTCACGGATCGAATCTCAATCCGGCGTTCATCAAGTAGGAGCGATGGAGATGTGCCGCACTTGTCCGCCGCGGCGGACGGTGCGGTGGGAATCCCGTAGCAAACGCATGCGCGCAAGGTCCGAAGCGGGCTTTTTTCGAGAGAGGCTTCATATGAAGAACAAAGGCTGGTTTACTCGGCTTTTCCATCAACAACCGTCGGCTGCAATGGCCCAGTGTCTGGCTGGGTGCTGTGGGATCGCCATTGCACTGATGATGACGGGCGCCGCCGGCGCCCAAAATCCAACCGCCCCAACCGCTCCGGCGTCGCAGGTCACCGCCCCGGAGGGGTATTCGGTCCATCACAGCGTGGATCTGGGCGGGCACATTGTTAACCTCAATGGCAGCCAAGCCATGTACGACACCATGGTCAACGAGCAAAGCGGCCCGCGGGTACTCGGAGAGACCTTCGAGATGCATGCCCTGGCGGGCAACAAGAAGCCCCTGCTGGACGAACTGCGGGCCTTCAGCAGCGGCTTTGGCGGCGACTCCAACAACGTAGCCAAGCTGAACTTTTCCAAGCACAAGGTCTACGAGTTCTCGGGGCTCTTTCGCCGGGACCGCCAGTACTTCGACTACGACCTGCTGGCCAATGCCAATATCGTGCCCACGACCTTGAACAACATGGCCGCCGGGGTGGCGGTTCCGGTGGGCACCTACGGGTCGGAGATGCAGTCCCCAGTGATGTTCAACACCGTGCGCCATATGTTGGACACCAACCTCATCCTGCACCCCCTGGCGAAGGTGACGTATCGGGTAGATTACGCGCACAACACCTTCCAGGGCCCCTCTTTGAGCCCCGGCATGTCGGTCGGCAAGTACAACAACCTGTTGCAGCAGATGCAGCACAATGGCACCGACGACTATATCGCGGGCCTGGACTGGAAGCCGTTGCAGGAAACCAAGCTGACTTTCGAAGAAGAGATCAGCGCCTACAAGAACGACACCTACTACACGCTTGCGCCGCAGGCATTTAACGTGCAAGAGGCCAATGGGCTGTTGGCATCGCTGGGCGATTGGGACATACAGTACCCCCAGGCTATCGATCCCGCGGCTCTGGTTTCCGGTGTTACGACGTCGATTCCTTGCAACACGGCAGCCATGGGAACCGGCAACTACACCAGCACGAAGACCTACACCATGTTCTCGGCGCCGCAAACCGCGGGTGGATTGCCGATCATCAACCCGGCCTGCTTTGTCGCCACCAGCTACTCGCGGACCGAGCCGATCCGCATCCTTACTCCCACCTCGACGCTGCGGCTGCAGAGCAACAGCATCAAGAACCTCTCCATGAACGGGGATCTTCGCTATACGCTGGCGACTATGAACCTGCCCAACTTCAACGAGAGCTTCCAAGGTCTGAGTGGCACGATTGTCTCCGAGACGTGGAGTGGTTCCTCTCATGCGCATCGTGCCGTGATTGCAGCTGACTACGGTGTCGTCTGGCAGGCATACCAGAAGTTCAGCCTCTCCGACCAGGTGAACTTCTCCTCGGTGCAGCAGCCGGGATACAACACCCTCAACGCTCCGGTGGCTCTGAACACGCCAGCCGCAACGACGGTCAACGCAACCATCAATTACGCCGGCACGCTGACGGCGACGACGGGTTCGCAGGCCTCGGGCAGCAGCACGGGCACCGCATATGACTACTTCGGCCAGAGCCAGGTGGTCAACAATCTGACCGCAAGCTGGGATGCCACGCCGCGCACGCGGCTGGCGTTCACCTACCGCTACAGCACGCGTTCGATCGGCGAGGGCTTCCCGCACAATGTTGCTTTGGCGGTGGGACAGGACACCAACGGTATCGTAACCGTCAATGAAAACGGTGGCATCTTCAATGCCGCTTTCCGTCCCGCCAGCAACTGGGACATCAACGGCTCGGTTACGGTGCTTTACGACGACAACGCCTTTACGCCGGTGGCCCCGCGGCAGACCAAGCAATACAGGGTGCACACCAAGTACAAGCCGAATGCCTGGACGACGCTGACGGCGGCCTACAACGACCGGGAGCGGCACAACAACACCTACAACCAGCAAGCCGCAAACTCCTTCGCGACCGACGCCTCGCCGATTGCCTACGACGGTCCGCTCAACCATGTCGATTTCAGCAGGGTAGGGAGCCTAGGCGCGCAACTGGCGCCCAACGAGCACATCGGGCTGGATCTCAACTATGCCTACAGCGACGTGTACGCGGCGACCAACATCTGCTTCTTCAACGGCGTAGCGACCAACATGCCGGGCTATCCGGGAACGGCTTCGGTCACTAGCACAGGCGCGCCGAATGTCTGCACCACCTCGCAGACGACATCGGCCAGCGGCGTGATCACCCCGACCATAACGGATTGGTTTGCACGGGACTTCTCCGATGCGCCGACCCAGTATGGATCGGTGGCGGTCATGTTGTCTCCGCAGAAGTCTTTCCGCGCCAATGTGGGCTATCGCATCAACAAGGTGAGCGGCAGCCAGTTCTTCAACGATGCGCGCGCGGTCAACGGCGCCCTCAACTCGACCAATCAATCGCCTTTCGTGAACGTAGCCTGGACGGTGCACCCCGGCCTGGTCTGGAAGGCGTCGTACAACAACTACAACTACAGCGAGGGCGGTCCCTCCGGACCGACGCAGTGCACCACCTCGGTGGCTACAACGGCAGCGGTGAATGCCGGCACCGTTACCGTGGTTCCCTGCACGTCGCTTGCTGTTCCCACCGGCCTGACCGAGCCCACCTCGGGACTTACCGCGGCGCGAATCTACCACGCCAACAATGTGACCTTGGGCCTTCATTACGAGTTCTAAGCGAAGAGGGCTTTTCCGCGGAGAGGGCGGGGGCGAACCAGGTGCTTTACTGGTCCACCTCCACTTTCCCCGGGGAGAGCGGGCATAGCCGGAGGGTTGGAAGCATCCTCCCCGGCCCAAAATGCGTAGAACATTTTTCCGCGAAGTTGTACAGATCCGCGGCCCGCGTTATGTGGGCCGCGGATGCTTTTCAGGAGTTTGACCATGACCAGGGCGATTCGATCGCAAGTGACGCTGGCGGTGCTTCTTTTGGCAGCCGGCGTTTTGAGCTTCGCCGAGAATCCGGGCGTGGCGGTCTACAAGGCCAAGTGTGCCAATTGTCATGGAGCCGCCGGCATGGCCGACACCTCTATGGCCAGAACCCTGAAGGTGAAACCAGTCAGCGATCCCGAGGTGAAGAAGATGTCGCTGCAGGAGATGATCGACGCCACGCGCAATGGGATGGGCAAGATGCAGGCCTACAAGAACAGCCTGAGCGAGGCGGAGATCAAGGGGTCGGTGGAGTTTTTCCGGTCATTTTTAAAGTGATGCAGAGGGCTGCGCGGTGGCCTTTGCCTGCGGAGTTGGTTTCAAAATGCACCGCGGGGAAAGATGGCGCTCCTTTTGGGGATAATTCTGCTTGTCAGATTCGCCCCGGCTGGGTTTAGCTTGAGGTTGAATCCGTCCACAGGCCGATGGCGCGGTGTTAGAGTGAAGCCGCCACGCGGGCGAGGTTTGCCGCGGTCGCTTCCGGAGATGGGTGTGGAGGCGAAGGTGGCAAAGAGATTCCGGCGGCAGGCGCGATTCTTTGCGGTTTGACCGGCGGTAATTCAAGGAGTCATTCGATGACCAAGATGTTCCGTTCCCAGGTGGTGTTGGCCGTGGTAGTTGCCGTGGCCGGCGCCGTGTGCTTCGCGCAGTCCGGCGGCGAAGCGACGTACAAGGCGAAGTGCCAGATGTGCCACGGACCCGCGGGCGTTCCCAATCCCGCCATGGCCAAGGCTATGGGCATCAAGCCCGCATCCGATCCGGAGATGAAGAAGCTGACAATCGATCAGATCGTTGCCGCTATCAAGAGCGGCAAGGGCAAGATGAAGCCGGTCGCCGGCCTGAGCGAGTCCCAAGTGAAGGACTGCGCCACCTACTATCACAGCCTGAAGTAAACTAAAAGGGCCGGAGCGCACGGTGCATTCCGGCCCTTTTTGAAACCGATTAACGCGGCGGAGAAACGACCGCCCATCATTTTGCACCCCATCGCCTCTTCCCCCACTGCCGCGATGGCGGTACAAGGAGATCCCCCATGAGCAAGAAAAACCGTGTGCAGGCGCTGCTGGTGGCGGCCGTACTTTCGGTCGGCGCTCTCTGTTTTGCCCAGTCTTCGGGCGAAGCGACGTATAAGGCCAAGTGCCAGATGTGCCACGGGCCGGCTGGCGTTCCCAATCCCACCATGGCCAAGGCTATGGGCATCAAAGGGGTTTCAGACGCCGACATGAAGAAGCTTACGATGGCGCAGATGATCGAGTCGGTCAAAAGCGGCAAGAACAGGATGCCGTCCTTCAAGGACAAGCTGAGCGACGCCCAAATCAAGGAAGTGGTCGCCTACTACCGCGGACTGAAGTAACAACCCGGGAAGCGGCGCGCCTTGATTGGCGGTCCATCTCTAACAACGCAGGGAGTTCCACGTGTCCTTCATTGAAACCATTCGCGCAGGCTGGGTGCGGCCGGCGCTGTTTTTCGGCAACAATCCGATCAGTCTGGCCGGCGGCGCGATCACCACCGCCTCCGGCATTACCATGACGGGCTACTGGGCGGTGGAACTGTTTGGCCGGCCCAACGACAATCCCTATCTTGGCATCATCTTCCTCCTGATTCTGCCGGCGCTGTTTATCGCCGGTCTGGCGCTGATCCCGGTGGGCATGTTGCTGCGTCGCGGGCGGCTGATCAAGGCGGGGCTGATCCCCCTCGACTATCCCAAGGTGGATCTGAACGACCGCATCTTCCGCCACGGTCTGGATATTGTTTTTGTGGCCACCATCGCCAATCTGCTGATTGTGGCGGTAGCCAGCTATCGCGGCGCCTCGTATATGGATTCGCCGCAGTTTTGCGGCCAATCGTGCCACGTAATGCATCCCGAATATACGGCCTACAAAGTATCGGCGCACTCCCATGTGGATTGTGTGGCCTGTCATATCGGCTCGGGCGCGCAGTCGTACTTCGAGGCCAAGGTGAACGGTACCAAGCAGTTGATCGAGGTCACGCTGCACCCCATTGCGGGTCTGGCGCCCAAGCTGATTCCCGATTACCCGATGCCGATTCCCTCGCCTGTGACCAACCTGCGCCCGGCGCGCGAGATCTGCGAGGGCTGCCATACGCCAGCTCGCTTTATTGGCGAGAAGTTGCTGGTCAAGTCCTCTTTTGCCGACGATGCGCAGAACACCGAGACGCAAACCGTGGTGGTGCTGCATCTGGGCGGGCGGGATTCGCTCTCGCACCTGACCGGCATTCACGGCGTGCATCTGGGGCACATCGAATATGTGACTACCGACCCCACTCGCACCACGATCCCCTGGGTGCAGAGGCGCAACGCCGACGGTTCAACCACCGAGTATGCGGCCTCGACGGCTGGACCAGGCATTCCCAAGGGTGAACGGCGCACGATGGATTGCGTGGATTGCCACAATCGGGCCTCGCACACCATGCAGACGGCCGAAGACGCGCTCAACCGGGCGATGGCCGAGGGCGCGGTCAGCCCCGATCTGCCCTGGGTGCACAAGAAGGGCCTGGAGCTGCTCAAGGCCGACTACGCCACCGAGGCGGAGGCACGGGCCAAGATCCCTGCTGGGCTAGTAGCTTTTTATCGCGCCGAGCATCCCGAAGTGATGGCCGCCAAAGCGGATCTGGTTAAGGCTGCCGGGGAGGGACTGGTCACCATTTTCACGCAAAACGTCTTTCCGGAGATGAAGGTGACCTGGGGAACCCATCCCAACCACATCGGCCACATGAACTATCCGGGCTGCTACCGCTGCCACGACGGCGACCACACTTCCAAAGACAGCAAGACCATCACCAACGATTGTGCGGCCTGCCACAACCTGTTGGCGGTGGACGAACCCAAACCCAAGGTGCTCAGCGACCTCGGAATTCAATAAGAGTAAACAGCTCTCATTCATTGCCCCCGGCGGAAAACACCCGCCGGGGGATTTTCTTTGGTGCGCCCGGCAGGGCGTATTCCCTTGGGGGTGGAAGTCCCTACACACCCTGCGAAGGGAAGTGCGAGCGTGGCAATCGGCCACTAATGGGCCGGGCCCATCGTGCAACGGTGGAGCATTGCACAGGAACGCTGCCTATCCGAAATCCTGATTCGACCGTATAAGGCTGGCCAGGTTGATGGAAACTCGGTAATGCCTCTTGCCTACTTCCTGAACAGCAGGCTTGGTGATGTGAGCGGAGGGCGGGAGCAATCCCGCCTCTACCTGATCCAACGAAAAGGGCTGTGTCCATGGAGAAAGGCGCTAATCGTGCTTGCCGCCATCCTGATCCACAAAGTTGGGCAAGTCCAATGCCACCAGTGAAAAATGGGTCTCTCCCGGGGGCGCATCCTTGAAGCCGAGAATGTGCTGATGGCGTTTGGATCCGGCCTTGAGCTGGAATCCGCCCTGCATCTTGAGGTCGCTGTCGTCGATCTTCACGTTGCCGTTCTTGGCGTCGTCGGTGCAGCTCAGGCCTTCGGCGGTCACCGCTGGGGTTCCCACCGCAACCCCACCCTGGCAGGTGAGTACATTCCCGTAGCGGCCCAGAGCCTTCTTGTAGAACGCGGTGACCTGCTCGCGGCTGTCGTGGGTGGAGTAGGAGACGGCGCGCACCCGCAACTGAAAGGCGCCAAAGCCCAAGTGCACGTCGGCGGACTTGTGCTTATCGTCGCCCTTCACCTCGACCGCGCCGGGATAGACGGGCAGCCCCAGATCGGAGGCGGTGGTTTCGTCGGTGTTCACATGGATGCCGCCAAAGGGCGTCTCCACCTGTACCTTCTTGTCTTCGCCGTTGGCGCCCTTGTCCACCTGCACCCGGCACCCGGACAGGCTAGCCGCCAGCAATCCGCAAACCGCCAAAGTCATCGCACTCGATTTCATACGCATCGCCTCTTGCCTTCTTTTTACGTTGCACCGCAGGGAAAGGTTCCGTTGATTGGAGGAGGGCCTTTTCATCCTTCTTGCCAAAAACGTGCCGGAGGGATGAAGTGTGGGGCCCAAAACTGTGGGCGACGCGGGGTGTTGGCGCCGCCGCAGGCGCCTCCCGGTGGGCAATGACAAAATCCTTGATGCGGTTGTAGACCTCGGGAGTAACCACGCCCTCCTCCAGCAGGTCGGTCTTGGCGCGATAGGGGCGAAAGCGCAGGATGCGTCCTGCCCAGCTCGGCGTCATGCCAGGAACCTGGAGCAGTTCTTTAATGTTGGCGTGGTTGATGTCGATGCGCGTCTCGGGCGGGGGGGCGTGCTGGCTGGTCTTGGGCAGGCCGCGGCTGTCGCGATCCTGGTACTGGCTCATCCCGCCCAGGCAGGCGCCGGCAACGGCCAGCAACAACACCGAAGATCGAAGACGCCATGGCATCGACCTCATTCTCCGCCGAAACGGTCGCGGCGACAAGGCACTTCTGGCGTAGAGAATTGGCCGGGGTCAGGAAGAGGCAACCTCAGCGTTCGTTGAGATCCACGCTAAAGAGGTTGACGGTGGCGGTACTGGCGCTGACCATGGGCAGATCGCCGGGAGCCAAGCCAATCAGCCGGTAGTCGTTGGCGGCGATAGGGCGCAGGGCGGCCATGGTGGCTACGGATTCCACCTTTCCGCTGTGGATGGCCACCCGGTAGATGGGCTTACCGGTCTCCAAAAAGTCCTGAAAAAAGACGAATTTGCCGTCCTGCGACCAGAAGGGATCGCCCACCCCGTGGGTGCTGAGGGTGGTCCAGCGCTGGGTGGCGCGATCGAAGAGAAGCAGGGCGTGCTGATCCAGGCGGATGGCGGCAATGGAGCGGCCGTCGGGCGAGAGCCGGGGACTGAAGAGGCCGGTCGAGCCGGGAACCTCGGTCACTTTGCGGGAATCCACATCGAGCAGGTAGATGGCCTTGGGCTGGCGTTCGCTGTCCATGCGGTCGGGGAGGCGGCCAAAGACCAGCATCTTGCCGTCGGCAGACCAGTTGGGGTCGGCCTCGTTGCGGTCTTCGTGGAGCAGGGGCACAGGCTTGCCGCCCTCGGCTTCGAGCAGGTAGAGGGTCCAGGGCTTGCCCGGCTCCTTGGCCATCAGCACCAGTTGATTGTCGTCGGGCGACCATCTCATGCTGAAGATGCGTAGCGGTGGGGTGGTCAGCTCGATGCGCTGGCTGCCGTCGGCGCGGCTGCGCCACAGCGATCCGTCGGCGGTGTTGATCCAAGCCACCCACTGGCTATCAGTGGAGTAGGCCACCATGGCGGCGGAGTTGAGATTCTGGTTGAGGGTGGTGAAGGCGGCGGAGTGGGGCAGCGCCTTGAGCAGTTCATATTGCAGGTCCACCCCTATAAAGTTGATGCGATGGCTACCGGGGGTGGTGCTGGGGGCCTGGTAATCGAGCGGACCATTGGTGATCTGGCGGGGCTGGCTCTCTTTCAAGTACCAGGGGCGTTCGCGCCGGGCCCAGATCTGCGGGTGGCCATTATGCCGGGATTCAAAGACGAATTCCTCGCCGTCGCTGGTCCAACTGCCGCAGCACTCGGCGGCGGGCTGGTTCCAGCCGGGCAGCAGAGGGTGGAGGTTGCTGCCATCGGCGGCGGCTTCCCAGAGTTCCGAAGTCTGGCGCTTGGCATCGCGCAGGGTAAAGCGCAGGCGGCTACCGTCGGGCGACCAGCGCAGCCAGAAGGCCAGGCCGGGAACCGTGAGCAGATGGTGGGAATCGCTGCCGTCCGCTTCCATCACCGTCAGGTCGTTGCCGCTGGCCACCAGCAGTCGATGGCCGTCGGGCATCCATACGGCGTCGTGGGCCAGCACATTGGGAACCTTGCGGGTGTCTCCACCCAAGGTCGGGACGATCCACAGCGGCTGCTCAGGATATGCCTGCAAGTGGCCGTGAACAATGAGTTTGGAACCATCCGGGGAGAGCGACCCGATGAGTGGCGCGCCGATCTCGGCGGGCAGTTGGACGTGGCCGATCTCGCCGTTGGCGGCCAAGGCCACGGCCAACTCCGGCGTCCCGTTCTCCATATGGGAGAAGTAGAGGCGGGTGCCGTCGCCCACCGTACTGGAGAAGCTCTCCACCTCGGGATCGTTGCTGAGCACCTGACCGGAGTAGGTGATCTGGGCGATGCGGTAGGGCTTGCGGTTGACGGGACGGGCGGCCAAGGCCACTGCCAGCAGCAGGCACACCGCCGCCATGGCCGCATAAATCCCCAGCCAAGGCCGCCGCGATACCGGCTCCAATGCGGGGAGCGGTTCGGGGGTGCGGGCAGCTTCGACCGCAACGGCCTCAACGCGCTGCACCGGAGCGATGAAGCGATAGCCGCGCTTGGCCAGGGTCTCGACAAAGCGGGGGTTCTCGGCGGAGTCGCCCAGCGCCTCACGCAGTTTGTTTACGGCGATGCCCAGGCTGTGGTCGAAGTCGACGGTGGTGCCTTCGCCCCACAGCAGGTGCTGCAGGGTTTCGCGCGTGACCACCGCGCCGGGATGCTCGAGCAGGGTAGCGAGCAGTTTGAAGGGCTGACTCTGCAACCGGATACGTACCCCGGATCGGCGCAGCTCGCCGGTAACGAGATCCGCCTCGAAGACGCCGAACTGGAGCTTGCGAGATTCTTCGTTTTGCGTTTCAGTCGTCATAGGATGGTTCCGGGATGTCCCCCGGACAGTATAGGAGAAAGTACAGGTTTGCGACATATTCTCTGTCAACTGGGTGCAGAAAGCATCTCCGGCGGCGGAGACGAATCCGTTGATCGCTTTGATTCTGTTTATATTATCTGTTTATTTCCAAATGATCTCGAATTGGCAGGTTGTAGGTTGACCGCGGTTGTCGAAGAGGAGTTTCTTGGGGATGGTCATGAGGAGAGGCACCGCAGCCGCTCACTCTTCGGACCTGAAGAAGAAGAAAGTTTTTTGGAGGACACCGTGATGTTCAATCGATCTACCTTACTGCCCAACAAACAGCACTGCCTGCGCCGGTTGGTTTTGACGCTGGTGTTATTGCTGGGCTGCCTACCGGGGATCCGCCTGTTCGCGCAGACCGACACCGGCGCCATCGCTGGAACCGTGCTCGACTCGACCGGAGCAGTTATTCAGGGCGCGGCCGTAACAGCCACCAATGTCGACAACGGACTCAAGCTCACCGCCGTCTCCAGTGCCGCCGGGGAGTTCAAGATTTTGGCTGTTCCTCGCGGCGACTATAAGGTAGTGATCGCGGCCAAGGGATTTCAGTCGCAGTCAACCCGGGTAACGATCACCGTCACCACTACCCAGACCATTGCCTTTCAACTGAGTCCCAGCAGCGTATCGACGACCGTGGAAGTGACTACGGCGGCCGCGCTGGTGGACACCAGCGACGCCACCATCGGAGCCACCATTCAGGGCGAGCAGGTAACCGATCTGCCCCTGGACGGCCGCAACTTTACCCAGCTTGCCCTGCTCACACCCGGTGTGACCCGCGGCGCCTACGGCGACATCGCCAGCGGCGGCGGTAGCAGCAACATGGCCGAGACGGTGCGCAATAACGAAAGCGGCAACGCCGCCCTCTCCATCAACGGTCTCCGTCCCCAGGCGAACAACTACATTCTGGACGGCGTGGATAACAACGACGGCCTGATCAACGGGATTCTCTTCTTTCCCAACGTCGATGCCACCCAGGAGTTCAAGGTCAACACCAGCGTGGCCCCGGCCGAGTATGGCCGCGCCGGCGGCGCGATTGTGGTCAGTTCTTTGAAGTCTGGAACCAACCAGTATCACGGTTCGGCCTTCTGGTTCTACCGCGACAAGAACTTCGATTCCAACCCCAATTATCAGTTCGACGGCGCGTCAGCATCTCCGGCAGGCGGCTTCCTGCGCCAGCAGCCCGGCTTTGCCATCGGCGGGCCGGTCTTGCCGCAACTGAGGAACAAGCTCTTCGCCTTCGGTGACTATCAGGCATTGCGCGAGACGGTTGCAGTCCCCTCCCACTACCTGACGGTGCCCACGGCGCTGATGCGCACGGGTAACCTTTCCGAGTTGCAGAACAGCGGCATGGCGTCCTTGAGCGGTTCCACGTCGCAATTTCCGCGCTGCTTTGCGGGAACCGACCCGGTCACGGGCAATCCCTATGCCGGCAATTCCACCGATGGGGCCTATGCCGGCGACATCTTCGATCCCACCACCTGCCAGCCTTTCGCGGGCAATATCATCCCCACGGGCCGTTTGAATCCGGCCGCGGTGAACTATCTGAATGCCTTCCCGCTGCCCACACGCACGGATCGCTACCATAACAACTATCTCGACAACCAGTCGGAGACCAACAAGTACAACACCTTCGACATTCGTCTGGATTGGAATGCCAGCTCCAAGGATATGGCGTTTGCCCGTTTCAGCTATGACAACTCGGTCAACGCCAAGACCTCGGAGTTTACCAACCTGCCCGCCGGTGGCGGCACCGGTACCAACCCCACCCATGCACGCGGCTGGGATTTCGGTCAGACGCACATCTTCACCGACACGCTGGTCAACGAGGTTCACCTGGCCTATAACCGCGACAACTACGGCTATACGCCGCCCATGTATGGCGATTACGTCTCCAAGAACCTGGGCATCGTGAACGCCAACATCAATCAGGAGACCACCGGCGGCGCCCTTATCGGCGGCTGGAAGGGTGACCTGGAGTATACCGGCGATTACGGCCTCTACTCGGTTCCGCAGAACACCTATGAACTGACCGATTCGCTGAGCTGGACGCGGGGAAAGAATGCCTTCAAGTTCGGCGGCACGCTGATGCGTCGCCAGGTGGAGTACTTCAACCCGCAAGAGGGCAAAGGCTACTTCTGGATCGATAGCGGCACGGTGGACTTCACCGGTTTCGAAATTTCCGAACTGCTTGCTGGCGGCATGGACGACTATGAACTCGGCTCCCAGTCTGGGTATTTTGCCAATATCGGCCAGGAAGACGGCATCTTCGCCCAGGACGACTGGCGCGTGAACCACAAGCTTACCCTCAACCTGGGCCTGCGCTGGGATCTTCTCACTCGTCCGTATGAAGCGCACAACCAGCAGGCCGCATTTAACGTCACCACCGGTCATGTCATGCTCGCAGGTCAGAACGGCATCTCGCGCAGCATCATCGATCAGGACTATCACGCCTTTGGCCCCCGCGCCGGCTTTGCCTATGACATCTATGGCAACGGCAGGACCGTGCTGCGCGGCGGCTTCGGGCTCTTCTACTTCCTCGATTACGGCGGCATCGGCAACCAACTGGGCGAGCAACTGCCCTTCGCCGGCCACTCCGACTATTACGCCAAGAATGGCTACTGCGTCACCTTCACCGGCCAGCTCTCCAGTGTGACGCCGAACGCCGCCGACGGCGGCTACAACTGCAGTGGCTATACCAGCCCCGCCGCGGCAACCACGGCTCTTCCTAGCCGCATGGTTGTTCCCCTCAATCCCCTCAGCCCGCCGTCCGGCCTGAGCATGATTGCCGTCAATACGCACAACGAGAACAGCCAGGTGATGGAGTGGAACCTGCAGTTGGAGCGGCAGTTGGGTAGCAGAGACGTGTTCACGGTCTCCTATGTAGGAACCGAGGGAGGTCACCTCTCCTCCTACTACCCCTACAACAACAATCAGTTTGGAACGGGATTGCAGAACTTCCCCACCCTGGGCAGCATCAACTACAACAACTACGACGGCAAGTCCAACTACGCCGGCTTGCAGGCGCACGAGGAACACCGCTCGGGCAATAACCTGGTAGCTACCTTCTCCTATGCTTGGGGACACGCGCTGGACGATTCCACCGGCGCCTTCCAGGGACAGACCGCGGCGGTCTATAGCAACCCGATGCTGGATTGGGGTAACTCCAACGAGGACCAGCGCCAGATCTTCAGCGCTTCCATCCTCTACAAACTGCCCTTCGGCCGCGGCCAACAGTTTGCCGGCGCGGTCTCCCGTCCGGTGGATTGGATCATCGGTGGATGGCAGGCGAACCTGATCAGTTTGCTCCAGACAGGTACACCGGTTGATCTCTCTACGGGAACGGGAACACCGGGAAATCGCCCCGATGTGCTTGGTCCCATCACCTATCCCAAGGCCACAAGCGGCAACGCTGGAGCCTATTGGTTCAATCCCGCTTCGGTGGCCACGTACAATCAAGCGTCAAATTCGTGGACGACGTCGATTCCAACAACCACCGGTGTGGACTGCAACTGCACGGTGTACACCCGCTTGGGAACCTTGGGCCGCAATCAGATTCACGGACCCGGATTCCGCGAAGTCAACCTCAGCCTACAGAAGAACATTCATCTGACCGACAAGTACACGCTGGAGTTGCACGGCGACGGCTTCAACATCTTCAACACGCCGGAATTCACCAACCCGGATGCCACGGTGACAGACGGTACTTTCGGCCGGATTGAAGGTACGCAGCTTTACACCAACCGGCAGATCCAGTTGGCCGCGCGCTTCACTTTCTAGGCTTGTTGTTGTGACCCCACCCGCGGCGGTCGATCTGGCTGCCGCGGGCTTTTTTCCATGTCTCTACCTTGGTCCCTTGATAGGGGACTGAACAAGTGAACTTTTGAAGGGTACGGACTTCGCCCGTTCATCACCGGCAGTTCCAAGCATTCAGCTTAAGCCGATGAGGGGTTGTACGCCTCTAAAGATGCGTTCCCTCAGGGTCTAAGGTCCAGCTTGCTTTGCATTCGATGGACGAACTGAAGCCCGTCCCCTTCACTACGCCTGAACTTGTTCCGAGCTTGCATCGATGCTCGCAGCAATGAGCCAAGAACACCCGGCCGCTCACACCAGTTTGAGCCGGTCTACGGAGGACACTGTGCGTTTGCGGTCATTCATTCTTTTACTTCTCTGGGCGTGCAGCCTGGCTGGCGCCGGCTGGGCGCAGGCAGCGCAGCTTGCTCCGGGCCTGGAACCGCGCATCGACAAGATCGATCCTCCCAACTGGTTCACGGCGCTGCCCGACCCCATGCTCCTGGTGCATGGCGAGAATCTCGGTCAGGCCCGTTTCAGCGTGGGCGACAAGGATACTCAGAACGACGTAAAGCTGCTGCGGACGCAGGTTTCGGCGAACGGCCACTGGGCCATTCTGTGGCTGCAAACCGAGCACGCAGCCGCCCAAGCGGTGCAGATTACAGCCAGAAACGATGCGGGCCAGGCGCAACGAGTCTTCGTGCTGGCCGAACGCTCACACGACCCCGCCGCGCACAGCGGATTCTCTTCCGCCGATGCGCTTTATCTGGTGATGACCGACCGCTTCTCCCAGGGCGATCCCGCCCATACCGCCAAGGCCGAGGAGCGCATTCGTCCGCGCGGCTGGCACGGCGGTGACCTGAAAGGCATCGAGCAGCACATCGATTATTTGAAAGAGCTGGGCGTCACCGCGCTGTGGACCACGCCGGTCGCCTCGAACGGTTCCATGGCGGACGCCTATCATGGCTACGCCGCCACCGATCTCTACGCGGTCGATGCGCACTTCGGCACGCTGGCCGGCTACCGCCATCTCTCCGACGCGCTTCATGCGCAGGGCATCAAGCTGGTCATCGACCTGGTGCCGAACCATATTGGCGTCGAGCATCCCTGGGTGCTGGATCCGCCCACGCCCGACTGGCTGCACGGATCGCTGCAGAAGCATCGCGCCATTCAATACGACTTCTATCAACTGGTCGATCCCCATGCCGCGCCGCGGACGTGGAATGGGGTTACGACAGGCTGGTTCACCGACGCCATGCCCGATCTCAACCAGGAGAATCCGCTGGTCTCGCGCTACCTGATCCAGAATGCGATGTGGTGGGTGGAGACAGCCAACCTCGACGGCATTCGCCTGGACACATTTCCCTATGTGGACCGCGTCTTCTGGCACGACTTTCATGCCTCGCTGCATCAGGCTTATCCGCATCTGACCACGGTGGGCGAGGTCTTTAACGGCGATGCCGAAGTTACCTCGTTCTTTGCCGGCGGCGAGGCCCATCGCGGCGTCGATACCGGACTGGATACGCCCTTCGATTTCCCCGTCTTCTTCACCCTGCGCGACGTACTGATCCACGGCAAGCCCATGACCGATCTGGCCAAGGTGCTGCGCCAGGACGCGCTCTATCCGCATCCCGAGCGGCTGGTTCCATTCATCGGCAACCACGATACCACGCGCTTTATTACCGATGCCGGCGGCTCGCTGCCCAAGCTGAAATTGGGGCTGGGCTTGTTGGCCACGCTGCGGGGAATGCCGCAGTTCTACTCTGGCGACGAGATTGCGATGACCGGCGGCGAAGACCCCGATAATCGCCACGACTTCCCCGGCGGCTTCAGCGGCGATGCCCACAGCGCCTTCACCGCGGCTGGCCGCACCGCCCGGGAAGAAGAAGCCTTTGCTTGGACCTCGGCGCTGCTGCATCTGCGTGCTGCCCACCCCGCGCTGGGAGCCGGCCTGGAACAGAATCTCTTTGCCGACGACGATCGCTTCGTTTTTCTCCGCACTCAGACCGCGACAGGATGTTTCGCAGATGGAGCCGGCAGCGCTCCGGAGCGGATTCTGGTGCTGGTCAACAAAGGCGAGAAGAGCAAGATGCTGGATCTGCCCCTGCGGGAGACGGCATTGGAGGGCTGCACCCAGTTCCTTCCGTTGCAACCCGCAGCCGGCGATGCGGGAATAGTGCAGGACGGCAAACTTCATCTCGAAGAGCCCCCCGCCTCGTTGCTGCTTTATCGGGTGAAGTAGTCAAACCGTCCCGTTAAACGGGCGGTGGCATCTTGTACTGAAAAGTCTCGACACGCAATCGATTCCCGGAGGGTAGCGAGAGAATCGGCGACAGCGACGAATGAAGATGCAATTCTCCAGAGGGGTGAACCACCCCTCCGGGAAGCTGCGCGCATGTGGCATGTGGGCCTTGGATCGATAACTTGAGGAGACTGCGATGTTCAACCATGGGTTCGACAGACAGAGTTTTAGCGCAGCGTTCGCACTGTGGGCGGGAGCGCTTCTTTTGGCCGGATGCGGCGGAGGCGGCAGCAAAACAACTGTTCCGCCGGTCAGCATCCCGCAGGCGGCCACGCCGGTATTCTCGGTGAGTGCGGGCAGCTATACCACCCTGCAGAGCGTGGCTTTGAGCGACAGCACCAGTGGCGCAAGCATCTACTACACTACCGACGGCAGCATGCCGAACACTTCATCCCCGGCATATTCCGCGCCGATTCCCGTGGCGGTGACGACCACGATTGAAGCGCTGGCCACGGCCAGCAATTACACCAACAGTAGCGTGGCTACGGCCAAGTACACCATCAGTCTGCCCGCGGCCCCGGCGATCCCTGCTGTCGGGGACATTCATCGCGGCTTTATCTACCAGATCGTCACTGACCGCTTCTTCGACGGCGACACCACCAACGACAATCCTGCCGAGAGCGCGGGGCTCTTCGATCCCAATGGCTTTACCAACCCCACCGACTGGCATCTCTACTGGGGGGGCGATCTGGCGGGCATCGAACAGAAGATGAACTATCTGAAGTCGCTGGGTGTGGCTGGTATCTGGATCTCGCCGCCGATGAGCAACATTCGCGTTAATGCTGGATCGAGCAACGGCGAGACCGGCTATCACGGCTACTGGCCGCGCGACTGGATGCAGATCGACGAGCACTTCGGCGACGGGTCCAACAGTTGGACGGCCTTCGACAATCTGATTGCAGCGGCCCACGCGGACGGCATTCGCGTCTATGTGGATTTTCCCGCCAACGATTCCAATCCCATTGGCGCCGGAGAGGATGGCTCGTTGTATAACAACGGCACGCTGGTTACAACCTATTCCACGGATACCGGCGCGGCGCCTTATTACCATCACAATCCCAATATCAGCAACTACGAAGACCGCTACCAGTTGCAGTACTACACGCTGGAATCGCTGGCCGACCTGGACCAAACCAATCCCTGGGTCGATCAGTATCTCAAAGGCGCGCTGACGCAGTTTCTCAATCATGGAGTGGACGGCTTCCGCTTCGATGCCGCCAAGGACGTGAACTGGGGCTGGGAGTACAGCGAAGAAAACGCCATCGCCAACTGGAGCGGCTCGTCTAGCCTGCCGGCAGCGACGGCGCGGCCCTTCCTCTTTGGCGAATGGATGGAAGGATCGGGCGATACGCTCTATCCCGATTCGGTTAAGTTTTCCAACCAGAGCGGTATGAACCTGCTGGATTACACCCTCTACTACCAACTGGCGGACGTCTTCGGCAGCAACAAGAGCTTTACCGAGATCGACAAGGAACTTACCCTGGAAGACGCCGGGCCGTCGAGCGGCACGGCGCAGGCTTTTGCGCAGCCCAACGACCTGGTCACCTTCTTCGACAATCACGACAACGCGCGCATCATGACCCTGGGCGCGGATCAGATGGCGGTCAAGCAGGCGATGAGCTTTTTGCTCACCTGCCGCGGCGTGCCGGTGCTCTACTACGGCGATGAGCAGTATCTGCACAACGATACCTCTGGCGGCACCGACCCCTACAATCGCAACGCCATGACCAGCTTCAGCAGCAACGATGCTACGCTGCTGATTCAGTATCTGGCGGCGCTGCGGGCAGCCAATCCAGCGGTGGCTTATGGCTCCATGCAACAGCGCTGGCTCAACGACGACGTCTACATCTACGAGCGCAAGCTGGGCAACAACGTGGTGCTGGTGGCCATCAACAAGAACAAGAGCACCGATCAATCCATTACCGGCCTCGATACTTATCTGCCGCCGGGCACCTATAGCGACTACCTGGCCCAGACCATGGGTGGAACGGGAATTGCCGTGACCGGTGCGGCGGGGAACAATAATCCCGTGACCGCCTTCACACTGCCGCATCGCAGTGTCTCCGTCTGGGTCTTCGCGGGCAGCGTGGGGCCGTCGATTGGCAGCATCACGCCGCGTGTAGCCAATCCGGGCGCAACGGTGACCCTGACTGGCGCGGGCCTCGGTGCAACCGCGGGTACGCTGAACTTCACTGTTGGCTCCTCGATCAGTGCAGCTGTCACCACCAATTGGAGCGATGGTCAGATTACCGCTGTGGTTCCAGCCATCGCCGCTGGTGCAGCAACGGTAACCGTGACTCAGGGGACGCAGACCTCAAACGCCGCTCCTTTTGCGGTGAATACTTCCACATTGCTTCCCGTCAACTTCAGCGTGAGCGGGCTGCCGGCGCTGGCCAGTACCGATGTTGTGATGCTGAGCGGCAGTGTGGCGGAGTTGGGCAACTGGGCCACAACCTTCAATGGCGCCATCGGCCCAGTAACGATTCCAGCCATAGGAAGTGGTTTGCTCACCGTCTCGGTTCCGGCTTCGACGACGGTGCAGTTCAAGTTCCTGGTGCTGCACAGCGACGGCTCGGTGAGTTGGGAGAACGGCGCCAACCACAGCGCGGCGATCCCCGCCAGCGGCGTTGGGAACGTCGCGGTAGCCTGGCAGAACTGAAGCCCGGCATAAAGGCCAGAAAATCAATCTGGCCTTCAGACCCAGATCTTCGCTCTCCCGCATCTTCGCGGAAGCTGCAGTCATTTTGGGCAGCCTGTCAGGCCAACTCGAAGAACAGCACTTGCGCGCCAGCCAGCCCCGCGGTTAGAACCGCCGAGGCCTCTTGGCTGAGTGCGGCGCCGTCCCCGGCCTCGAGCGGGCTGCCATTCAGATCGACTGAACCGCTGGCCACCTGCACCCATCCGTACTTTCGCGCCGCGAAGGCGTGCCGAACACTGCTCCCCGGGGTTAGCTGGACGGCATAGAGAGCAGCGTCCGCCGCCCACGCCAGGCTGCCGGCGGCGCCGTCTGGAGAAGCAATGAGATGCAGCCGGTCCGGCGCGCTGGCAAGGGGAAACAGCTTCTGGCTGTAGCTGGGCATCACCCCGGCAACCGCCGGCTCGACCCAGATCTGCAACAGATGCACCGGCTCGGTCTCCGAGGCATTGAACTCCGAGTGGCGAATACCGGTACCGGCAGACATGTGCTGGATCTCGCCGGGACGAATGACGCCCCCGGAGCCCAAAGAATCGCGATGGGCCAGCGCGCCCTCAAGAATGTAGGTGACAATCTCCATTTCCCGATGGGGATGCTGGCCGAAGCCGGCCGCGGGAGCGACGCGGTCTTCGTTAATCACCCGCAGGGCGCGGAAACCCATGAAGTCGGGATCGTAGTAGGTGTTGAAACTGAAGGTGTGCCAGGTGTCGAGCCAGCCGGCTTGGGCGTGTCCGCGCGCGGCGGAAGGGCGCAGGGAAAGCATGGGGGAAGACCTCGCTTCTGTCGCCGCACTGCCCCCCAACATCCTCAGCCTGCGCTCGGATTGTTGACCGTGAAGTCAACTTTCCAGAAAAAGATGAAGAGTTGGTTAATAGAACCGCGACAGGAATAGGATTCATTCCCCTCAAGAAAAGTTGCACCGCGCGGGTTCTACGCCGTGGTGGCGGCGGCTGCGCAACTGCCGGCGGAGGGGCACTTTCCCGCCGAGGCGCAGGGGGTCGCGGGTGCCGAACTCTCGCTCGCCGGCGCCGGGGTCTTGCCGGAGTAATCGTTCACATAGAAACCGGAGCCTTTGAATTGCAATGCGGGAGCCGTCAGCGGACGCTCCAACAGACCCTGGCACTGCGGGCACACCGACTCGGGAGTGGCGCTGAAATTCTGGATTTTCTCGAAACGATAGGCGCATTTTGTGCAGCGATAGGCGTAAAGAGGCAAATGATTCACTCCTCGGTGAAGAAAATGGGGAAAAACAATCTTCACCCTCTATTGTACCGGTATCCTCTCAAATCGTCGCCAAACCGCGCGCGCCCTGACGCCTTCGGCGCAGAAGCTCTTTCCCCGGCGCTCCATTCTTGCGGCGTTTTTCAGCCCCAAGGATGGAGCACCAAGGGTTAAGAAGCTGGAAGTGGAGCGAATCCAGGCGCTCCCTTACTTGGCGGTGAGGGCCACTGAGGCGCTCATGTTCTCCCAGGCCAAGGTAAGCTTGCCGTTGCCCTTGCCCAGATCGCTGAGGGTATAGGTCAGTTCTTCGACCAGCGCCGGAGTGGCGGCCATGGTCATCTTCACCCGGCCCAGATCCTGGGTCTTATCGTAAGCGAGACCCCACTCGCCGGTCTTCTTGCTGACGATCAGCACCCAGTGCTGGGGATCGGTGAGATCGATGAAGAGGGTGTAGTCGCCCTTGGGCACCTTGAGCCCGGCGATTTCCAGATCGGCATCGGTGTGCAACGCGGTGGCGCCGTTGGCTCCGGCGCGCCAGATGGGATATTGTGGGTCCTGGCCGATGCGGCCGTCCTTGCCAAAGAGATGGCCGGCGCGGCCCTTCACCCGGGGCGAGCTATAAACGATGGTGACGGTCTTGCCGCCAATGCTGGCGCTGGCCTTGGCCGCTGGGCTGGCCGGGGGAGTGGCCGGAGAATGCTGCTGGGCGTTAACGACGGTGGCGGCAACGAGCAGAGTCAAACAGACAAGCAGACGCTTCATGGATTGGATCTCCTCGGGCGGAGCCCGGTTTGGAATGGATTCGAACGACGCCACGATTGTCGCACCGACGGGCCAGGTTGGCCAATACTTGCGCCGCTCTCGACTCGGTAAATTCATGACAGAGAAAACCGAGGTGGGAACGACCGTCTACCTGCATCATGATGGAGGCCAACCGCTCCGGGGGTGCGCTATACTCCGGTACGCGGGATTATCGCGGGAGGTTTGCGGAATGCTTGGACGGAATTGGATGCAGAGAATGGCGGTTGGTCTCCTGGCCGCATTGACGATCATGACTCCGGCCGCGCTGCGGGCGCAACAAAATAGTGACACCGTGCTCAAGCCGGCGGACATTGAGAAGCTGCTACCGGCCAGCGTCTTCTATCACGGCCAGTCGGCTACCACACAACTGCGCAACTCCGGCGGCGTGAAGTTTGCCGACGGCCACTATGTGCTGACCACGCTGGTAGACACCAGTGGCTACTCCACCGATGTGGCCACCAAATACCAGGCCTACTTGATTGCCGAGGTGGCGCTGAAAGTCGGCGGGCAGGATCTTCCCGCCGGCGTCTATGGCGTGGGCTTTATCGCCGACAACAAGTTCGTGGTGACGGATGTGGGCGGTCACGATGTGCTGTGCGTAGCCTCGGGCGACGACCAGGGAATGAAGCGGCCCATGCCGCTGCAGGTGCTGGAAGACAAAGGCGGCGGCTTCCGGCTCTATGCCGGGCGGCGCTATGTGCTCTTCAGCCGTTAACCGACCTCCCTCAAATGGTGTCGAAGCGTCCTGCCCTATTGATCCGGCAGTCAAAGAGTGCGATTTATCTCCTATCCTTGGCGGGATAATCCGCCAAGGATGGGGTTCGGAGTGCCCGCTTTTATAGGCCGGGTCGATAGCGCCAGCAATTTGGCGCGGAGGGAGTTCCGGAGTCTCGGGATGGGGAGTCCGGATCGATAATCGGATACTATCGCCGATGTGGATGCGCCACGCCTTTAGAACAGAAGACGCGGAAGCGTGGGAATTGTGAAGAACCGGATTCTTCCACACACAGAGCGCCGTCTTCCGGTATAATCCGGAAAGACGCGGAGAGATGGCCGAGTGGCTGAAGGCGGCGGTTTGCTAAACCGTTGTAGGGGCCTAAACCTCTACCGGGGGTTCGAATCCCCCTCTCTCCGCCAGAGCTAAGTAATTGAAAACGCGCATGTTAGCGCGGTTTTTCTGTTTTTCGTGTACCTATTACGTACTTTCAGCAAAATCGTCACTCAATTCCAATTCTGCTTCATGACGCAGTTCCTCGAATTGACGATCCGTTGGAAATTCGCCGTCGCCTCGTTCAACCCAGATTCTCGCCATCTCAAATTCAATTCCCTGTTCGAGTGTCATATCCTAAAGCAAAGCATACTGACGTAGATTTGCAAGTCGCGTTGTACACAGGGGATGGAATCTTTGCGTAGATTTTGAGTTCCTGTCGCGCGATAGTGAAAGCAGGCAAATGAACCAGTCCAAATTCCAACTTGAGCGCGTCCAAGGAGCACCAGTCTCCGATAAGGAGATTCTGTCAGATATGCAACGTGCAGCGCAGTTGGCAGAGACTGACGTGCTTTCGCAACGTTTGTACTCCGAATTTGGACGGTATGACCCAACAACTGCATCGAGGCGATTTGGCACCTGGAATAAAGCACTAACCGCCGCAGGACTACAGATCGCGAACGAAATCAATATTTCGGATAGGCGGTTGTTTGAAAACATAATGCTCCTTTGGATGCACTATGGACGACAGCCTCGACGTGCAGAATTGGCTCTGCATCCTTCGCTGATCTCCTGGGGAGCATATAGACGTCGGTTTTCTTCTTGGATGGATGCACTAACGCAATTCGTGACATATGCAAATGAACAAGAGGCACTCCCTCCCAGTCCGACCGAGGCCGCAAGTGGCCATAAAACCAGCCGAGATCCTTCTCTGAGAATGCGATTCAGGGTTCTGAAACGGGATAACTTTACGTGTCGCGCCTGCGGGGCAAGTCCCGCGCTTACACCCGCCCTTTCACTTCATGTAGACCACATCACAGCGTGGAGCCTCGGAGGTGAAACCATTGATGAGAATCTACAGACATTATGTGAGCCATGTAATTTAGGAAAAAGCAACGTCTTCTAGAGAAAAACCGTGTACCTATTACGTACCAAAATACCGCGTTTCACGCGTTTGGTGCGTATTGTGAGCCGTTTAAAATCAACAAGTTGTTTGTTTTCAACACCACTCGAAATTCCGAATCCCCCTCTCTCCGCCAGCTGCATATAAGATGAATAGAATGAGTTGTTTATAGGTGGATGCGTACTTTTATACCACCGTTGCTGCCACTTTTCCAGTCCATATTCAGAGCCCAGGCGTCCTGTGGGTATTACCTTGCAGAGGTCTCTCCATGCCAAAAGCCACACTCTGCCTTAGGTTGACCTGCCGGATGGCCGCCGCTACTATGCAAAAGCCGCATTCGCCAACAATGGGCGTTTGAGGTCGCACAGGTGCTGAGCGAGATTACAGTTCTGAGCGGATTGCGCATACTCGATACGATCCTTGACGGAGAACGCCATCCACGCCCGCTCCCTCGGTCATGCTGTAGCCGCGTGAAAAGCAGCGAGCGTATGTAGCAAAGTCGATCGAGGGAGACTATCTGCCAGAGCACATCCTGGCTCTCAGGCAGTCATGGGCACTTATCGCTACTATCAGCAACTGTTACTGGAAACAGACCAGGAGATATAGTGTCAAATGCCGGACTGGAGGACGCAGGAGACGCTTGGCGAAGATTCCACAGCGAACCAGTCTCTGCCGGGCCAGCATCAGGGCCACGCATCGCGTGTGTTCGACCCGCGCAATGCACTTTGCCGAATCTTCGGAGTTGATCTGACGAACGTTCCCGGCATCCGTTTGGTGACGGCTCACACGATTCTTTGCGAAGTGGGTATTCGTGAGGGCTGAACTGTAGCACCACCTTCGAGTCCAGATAGGTTGTAGCCGTGGATTGGCATCGGTTTACGATCCCCGTAGCGGCAACGTTTGAGACTGACGCTCACATGCAACGCGAGTTTGCCGATCTGCCCGTCTGTTCATCACGCGCACGGTTGCAGTGACAGGAAATACATCCTAAAGCCCGAAAATTGGGTGTACATTGAACTTGTCCAAGAGTCCACATGACGACAGCAGTCTTCAAACGTCTGGCAGGAACCGGCGTTCTCTATTTTCTGGCGGGCTTGGCAGGCTTGGCAGTGCCATTTACCGCGGGCAACGTCTCTCCGGTCTGGCCAGCCGCCGGAGTGGCCGTGGCGTGTTTGCTTCTCTTTGGATGGCAATGCTGGCCAGGCATCTTTCTAGCCGCCTTCCTGGTCAATTACATTTTTCATCTCTCATTCCTGACGGCCCTGGGCCTGGCGGGCGGAAATACCGCCGCGGCGCTGACGGGCGTGTATTTGGTGCACCGGATCGCCGGGTTTCGAAGTTCGCTGACCCGCCTGCGCGACATGATCGCCCTGATGGTGTTGGCGGCGGCTCTCAGTTCGACGATCAGCGCCACCATGGGAAGCGGCGTTCTGATTCTTACCGGTGTGAAACCCTGGGCAACAGCGCCTTCTTCATGGTTGATGTACTATCTGGGCGACAGCATGGGAATCCTGCTGGCTGCTCCGTTACTGCTTTCGTTTCGCGAGTTGGTGCGCCTGCGCTTCTCTGCTCGGATGGCGGAGTTGGTTGCGCTGTTGCTCCTTACCCTCGTTACCAGCGTGTTGCTCTTCGACGAGCGCCTCTTTTTTGCGGCTCGGCATACGGTGCTGGCGCTGGTGGTTTTTCCCTTCGTCTTGTGGGCGGCGATCCGCTTTGGGGTGGCTGGCTCGGCTCTGGTCAACGCCATTATTGCGGCGGTTGGGCTGCTTGCGACCGCGCACGGCCTGGGCCCTTTTTCGAAAGATCTGCCTTTCACCAATGCCCTGCTGCTGCAGCTCTTCTTTGCCAACTTCGCCGTCTCCGGCCTTCTTTTGTCGGCCGTGATTGCGGAGCGGAAAGCCAGCGAAGCGGAGCGGGAGTATCTCATCCGGGAGCAGGCGACGCAGGAAGCCGAAAGAGAAGGCGAAAAGCGTTATCGCCGGATTGTGGAACTGGCCAACGAGGGTATCTGGACCCTGGACGGCAAGGGCCGCACCACCTTTGTCAACCGTCAGTTTGCCTCCATGCTTGGTTACGAGCCGAAGGAAATGGCGAGAAAAAGGGCTCACGAGTTCTGCCCCGAAACTCCCCATACCTCTCTTTGGAGCGTTGGCACGAGCGAACTGCGGCTGCGTAAAAAAGACGGGGAAGAGGTATGGACAAAGGTTTCGACAACCGCCATTCCGGATGAACAGCACGGAGCCGATGGACTGCTTCTAATGCTGACCGACATCACCAAGAGCAAGCACGCCGAAGAGTTGGTCCGCAAGAGCACCGCGGAGCTGCAAGCGGTGCTCGACAACGCGCCGGTATTGATCTATATGAAAGATCCGGCAGGCCGCTACCTTTTTGTCAATCGCCGCTGGACGGAGTTGTTCAACATCTCCAGCGAAGAGGCCAAAGGGAAGAGCGATTTCGATCTCTTCAACGAAGATGTTGCCCGTCAGTTCACCGCCAATGACAGTACGGTGGTGGAGTGCTGCCAGGCACAGGAGTTTGAGGAACAGTCGCTTCTTGCGGATGGCCTGCATAGCTACCAGAGCGTTAAGGTGGCCATCCGCGACAACGAAGGGCGGTTTTACGCGTTGTGCGGAATCAGCACGGACATTACCGAACGCAAGGCGAAGGAAGAGACCTTGCGCCAAACCCACCGGGCTCTTCGGGTCTTGTCGCAATGCACCGCGGCCGTGGTTCATGCCAGCGAGGAGCAAGCCCTGCTGAACGAGGTTTGCCGCATCGTGGTGGGGGAGGCAGGGTATGAATTTGCCTGGGTGGGATATGCCGACAACGACGAAGCGCGCACGGTGCGTCCGGTTGCTTCTGCCGGAAGCGCAGAGGGCTTTCTGGATCACATCCATGTGAGTTGGGCAGACGATGAATACGGCCGGGGAAGCGCCGGTCCCGCGATTCGCACAGGAGAGCCGGTGGCCGTGCACCGCCTCCGCGAGCAGGCGACATTCGCGCCCTGGCGCGAGCAACTGTCTTCTCGCAATTTTGAGTCCGTGATGTCGGTGCCTTTGCATCTGGGGGGCTCTGTTTACGGAGCTTTGACCATCTATGCGCGGGAGCCGGTAGCTTTCAACCCGTCGGAGGTTGGACTCATCGCCGAACTGGGAGAAAACCTGGCGCACGGCATTGTGTCTTTGCGCGCACGCAACGAGCGCACCGAAGCTATAGCCGCGCTGGAGCGCGCCCGCTGTGAACTGGAAGACCGAGTCCGCCAGCGCACGGCCGAACTGGTGGTTGCCAGGGACGCGGCGGAGTCCGCCGACCAGTTAAAGTCCGCCTTTCTCGCTTCCATGTCGCACGAACTGCGGACTCCGCTGAACTCCATCATCGGTTTCACGGGAATCGTTCTGCAAGGACTTGCGGGGCCTCTCAACGACGAGCAGATAAAGCAGTTGGGTATGGTGCAGAACAGTTCGCGGCATCTGCTGGCGTTGATCAACGACGTTCTCGACATCTCCAAGATCGAGGCCGGCCAACTGGATCTACATCGGGAGTCTTTCTGCCTGCTTCCGGTTATCGAGAAAACTGTCTCCACCATCCAGCCACTGGCCGAAAAGAAAGGGATCATAATACGGACAGAGATTTCGCCGGAGTTAGGCGAGATATTCAGCGACCAGCGGCGCACGGAGCAGGTTCTGATCAATCTGCTGGGAAATGCCGTCAAGTTCACCGACCGGGGTGAAGTTCTGGTGCAATGCCATTTGGATCAGGAGTGGGTTGTCATCGCGGTTCGGGATACCGGAATAGGGATCGACCCCAAATATCATCAGAGTATCTTTGAGCCATTCCGTCAGGCGGACTCGGGCCTGGCGCGCAAGCGTGAAGGAACCGGATTGGGCCTCTCCATTTGCAAACGGCTGGTAGAACTTCTGGGAGGATTCATCTCCATGGAGAGCGTTATTGATCGGGGCAGCACGTTCACCGTTCGACTACCTTTGGTTATGGGGCGAGACTCGTGAAGAACAATGTTCTGGTGATTGAGGATAACGAGCAGAATCTCTACCTGGTGCGCTTCCTGCTGGAGAAGCAGGGATTTTGCGTTCATGAAGCTCGCGATGGCAGATTGGGTGTGACCATGGCCAGTGAGTTACGCCCGGATCTGATTCTGCTGGACATACAACTCCCCATGCTCGACGGTTATGCCGTTGCCACGGAGATCCGTCAGGATTCCGCGCTCCGCGATACACCCATCATCGCAGTAACATCCTACGCCATGGTGGGCGACCGCGAAAAGGCATTAGCCTCGGGCGCCACCGACTACATCGAGAAACCGATCAACCCGGGAACATTTGTCGAGCAGATTTCCAAGCACCTGCCTCGATAACCGGCGATGGGCGAAGAAAGCGGGACGATGCCATGCAGAAGATTCTGATCGTGGACGACAACGACGAAAACCTCTACTACTTGCAGGCATTGTTGAGCGCCACAGGGTATGAGGTGATTTCCACCAGGAACGGAGCGGAAGCCCTGGAGGCAGCTCTGGCCAATCCGCCGGAGTTGGTTATTTCCGACCTGCTCATGCCGGTCATGGACGGATTTACGCTGTTGCGAAAATGGAAGTCGGAGCAGCGGCTGAATCGAATCCCGTTTGTCGTGTACACGGCGACCTATGTCGATGCCAAGGACAAGCAGTTCGCGCTGGACCTCGGCGCGGATGCCTTTATCGTCAAACCTACCGAACCGGCTCCCTTCATGGAGCAGATCCGTGAGGTGCTGGCCAGCGCCGGGCGCGGCGATATGTCTCCCGCCCAGGCTCCGGTGGGCGAAGAGACGAGTTTGCTGCGGCAGTACAGCGAAGTCCTCATCCACAAGCTGGAAAGCAAGGCCTTCGAGTTGGAAGAGGCAAACCATAGGCTGTCCATGCGCGAGGCCCACCTGAGCGCCATCATTGAAAACAGTCCCAATTGCATCCTGTCAGTGGCCTCGGATGGAACGGTCTTGCGGATCAACGGGGAGGGACTGCGCATGATGGAGGCAGACGGCGCAGAGAATATGGTCGGCCGGAGCATATTTCAGACGATTATGCCGGAGAGCCGCGATGCCTTTCGCCATCTGACAGAGAGCGTATGCCGCGGTCAATCGGGGACGATCGAGTGCGAGATCGAATGCTTGAAGGGGACGCGGCGGTGGTTGGAGATGCGCGCCGCGCCATTGTGGGATGCCGCCTCCAGGCAAAGCGTGATGTTGGGCATCGCCCAGGACATTACCGACCGCAAGCAGTCGGAGAGAGTTCTGCAAAGCACCCTGCATCGCTTCTACGCTATTCTCTCCAATTTGTATTCCGGTATCCTGCTGGTCACGGATGAGGGGAGGATCGAGTTTGTCAATCGGGCATTCTGCGACTTTTTCTGTCCCGAGGAGACGCCAGAGGGCCTGGCCGGGATGAATGCCTTCGAGATGATCGAAAAGGTCAAGCAGGTCAACCTGAATCCCGAAGAGTCGATCGCTCGCATAGGAAAGATCGTCAAGGAACACAAACTCGTATTGGGCGAAGAGGTGGCGCTGCGCACGGGGAAGTTGCTTCTGCGCGATTTCGTGCCCTTGACCATCCATGGAGAGTCGTACGGCAGGTTGTGGGTCCACACCGATATCACCGAGCTCAAGCGGGCGGAAGCGGCGCGCGCAGCAGACCGAGAGAAGCTGGATGTGGCGCTGGCAAGCATGACCGACGCCGTATTCATCTCCGATTCCGACGGCCATTTTATCCATTGCAACGACGCCTTTGCCGCGTTTCACAAGTTCAAAAACAAGGACGAGTGCGTTAGAAAATTCTCCGACTATTACGACCTTCTCGAGGTCTCCACGCCCGATGGGGCATTACTTCCTCTTCATTTATGGCCGGTTCCCCGAGCGCAAAGAGGCGAGACGTGCACCAACCTCGAATATTGCCTGCGCCGCAAAGACACCGGCGAGAGCTGGTTTGCCAGTTACAGCTTCAGTCCCTTGCGCGACGGTCACGGCGCGGTAATCGGGTCGGTGGTGGTGGCCCGCGATATCACCGAGCGAAAACAGCTTGAAGCGCAGTTCTGGCAGGCGCAGAAGATGGAGACCATCGGCCAGTTGACGGGGGGAATCGCCCACGATTTCAACAATCTTTTGACCGTGATCCTGGGTTGCGCCGAGTTCATTGGGGACGAAGTCAAAGAAAACCCGCGCCTGAGCAAGATGGCGAACATGGTTCTCGACGCTGCCCGGAGGGGAGCGGAATTGACCCATCACATGCTGGCTTTTGCGCGCCGTCAGGCACTGCAACCTCGGGCGGTCAATGTCAACAAGTTGCTTCAGGATATGCAGAGCCTCGTGCGCCGTACCTTGAGAGCGGATATTGAATTGGAGATTGACCCATGCGATTCTCTGAGCGATGCGCTGGTTGACCCGGCCCAGCTTGAAAGCGCGTTGTTGAATCTTGTGGTGAACGCCCGCGACGCCATGCCGGAGGGCGGCAAACTGACCATCGAAGCGGAAAACGTAGTGCTGGAATCCGACTATGCGGAGCAGAACCCCGGCGTCGAACCGGGGCCCTACATACTGATTGCGGTCTCCGATACAGGCTGCGGCATTGCTCCTGAGAATCTCGGCCGAGTCTTCGATCCCTTCTTTACCACCAAGGAAGTTGGCAAAGGCACCGGCCTGGGGCTGAGCATGGTGTGGGGTTTCGCCAAGCAATCCAAAGGGCACATCAAGATCTATTCGGAACTGGAGCATGGCACAACGGTTAAGCTCTATCTTCCCAGATCCGGCCCCGCGAGCGAGCCGGAAAGCCGGTCTTCCACTTCCAGTGTCGATCCTCGCGGTTCGGAACTCATCCTCCTGGTAGAAGACGACAATTCCCTGCGCGAGTTTGCCCACTCCCAACTGGTCAGCCTCGGGTATCGGGTACTCGATGCTACAAATGGGCGGGAGGCTTTATCGATCATCTCGGAGCGCGCGGATATTGATCTTCTTCTCACGGATATCGTGATGCCCGGAGGGATGAACGGACGGGAATTGGGGTTGGAGGCATTCAAGTTGAACCCAAGGTTGAAGGTGTTGTATTGCTCCGGCTATGCGGATAAGGCCGTTCTGAATGAGGGACTGCTGGATAGGAATGTTCAGTTCTTGAGCAAACCCTACACGCGGAAAGAATTGGCAAGAAGAATTCGCTGCTTGCTAGCGGAATGCGCGACTTTCACTGGCGAGGAGGGTTCCCATGCCTAAACGACGCATTCTCATCCTGGACGATGACGCATCTGTCGGTCAGACCATCCAATGGATGGCGGAGAGCTTCGGCTTTGAAGCGGAGTTCGTCACCGGCGCGGAGGGTTTCTTCCTGAAGTTGTCGCAATGGAATCCCCACATCATCACCATTGACCTGGTCATGCCGGAACTCGACGGCGTCGAGATCATGCGCCTTCTCGCGGAGCGCAAATCCAAGGCGCGGATTGTCATTTTGAGCGGCATGGGCACGCGCGTACTCGATGCCGCGCAGCGATCGGCGCAGGAGCACGGTTTGAGTATCGCCGGAATTGTCTCCAAGCCGGTTTCCAAGGAGGCTCTGCGCCAGCTTCTTTGTGAAGAATGCGGGCCCGATCAGCCACTCTCGCTAGCGACGCAACCAGGGCTCGGGAACGATTTTGAAATTACCGCGCAGGATCTGCAAAATGCGCTGGAGCGCCGCGAATTCGTGATGGCCTATCAACCTAAAATTGAATGCAAGAGCGGCGCTATGGTCGGACTCGAGGCGCTGGTCCGCTGGCAGAGTCCTGACAAGGGTCTGGTGATGCCCGACAGCTTCATTGCCCTTGCCGAGGATTGCGGTCTGATCGATGCCTTGACCGCGCAGGTTTTTGACCAAAGCCTGGAGTGGTTCTCCGGCGCCTTTCCGAACTCCAATCTGCACCTGTCTTTGAATCTCTCCGCAAGGAGTCTGGTCGATATACGGTTGGCCGATCATCTTGCAACCCTTTGCCATCTGTTTCAGATTGCCCCGGAACGCATTGTCCTGGAATTGACGGAGACCAGCGCCATGGTCGATCCCATCCTCTCGCTCGACCTGATGACGCGCATCCGCATGAAGGGATTTCAGTTGTCGATCGACGACTTTGGCACCGGGTATTCCTCCATGGTGCAACTGGTGAGGTTGCCCTTCTCCGAGATCAAGGTCGATAAGTCATTCGTTTTGATTGACAAGCAGACCAAGGAATCGCTCACTGTAATCAAATCGATCGTAGATCTGGGGCACAGCCTCGGTCTCCGGGTCACGGCCGAAGGGGTCGATGACGAGAATACTCTCAACTATCTCAATACCTTGGGATGCGATCTTGCGCAGGGATATTTCATTGCGCGCCCCATGTCGGGGGAAGCCACCCGCGATTGGGAGAGGCAGAGAAGATCGCGACAGAGTTGATCTGTTGTCCGGCGACAGGAGGTGGGAAGATGAGGCGCGCCAAGGTGCCGATCCCGACAACTCTTGAGCAGTGCAACCATTGTGTTTGAAATAGGGATCGAGCTTTCTTTCTTGTCTTTGTGGGGATGCCGAGATCTTGTCAACTCTTTTGGGCCATGGTCCGAAGTTGTGCTTGGAACTCAGGGGAAGAGGCGAAACACACGAAGGCATAGTACTTATAGCAGAAGTGATCGATATGTTCAGGAGGCGCAGTCATGGAAGGCGAGCCCTCGCCCGATGCGCAATTCGGCATTGTCATAAGTTCCAGCAATCCGTTCAATATTCGCCTTGTGGCACCACCAGACAAGCGCCATAACATCCGGCATCGTAGGCGTGGCTGCATCGCCCCTCACATAGGTAAGCCCACCGTCAACTGGAATCGTGCATATCGCTGCAATCTCGCACTTACGCATTCTTCACGCGGCCCAGCACACGGAAGAATCTTCCCGTCGCCCGCATGGCCGCCATACAGAACCCTGCCCGCGATCCGAATAGACGATGGGGCTCAGATAGCACTCACTTTGCTCGTGGCCGTTTCTTGGATCTTCCTAACCATTAAGAACACTCCAACAAGTATGTACAAATAATGGACACTCTCCTGCAATGCTCCAGTGTCTGGAAATCTTCGGAGCATGGTGCGGCACGATGTCAATACTTTCGATCACGTCCTCCTATGGCGGCAGTTTGGTGTCCAGCATGCAAGGTTCCTCATCTTTGGACTTTGCGGCGATGATGTCCACGCTCAGTGCCGGGAGTTTGACGGTGACGGAGTTGGCGTCGCTGACCAGCACCAATATCGAAGATCTGACCACCACACAACTTTCCGCGTTGAAGGCTACACAGTTTGTTGCCATCACTTCTTCTGCATTCAGTGGATTAACGCAAGCTCAGATAGAGTCCTTGACGGCCACCGAGATGGGGGAGATGACCAGTTCCGACCTTGCCGCGCTGCCCATGACGGACGTGGACGTTTTTTCATCGACTCAGTTGGCGGGCCTGAGCGCGACGGGCTCCCTGGGATTGTTGAGTTCCCAACTCGATAGTTTGACCACCGGCCAGTTGCAGAGCCTGAGCAGTACGGTGATCGGCGCGCTCGGAATGACTCGCCTGGCCACGCTGAATGCGACCCAACTCGATGCATTGACCAGCACACAGCTTCTGGGCATTACAACCACGGTCATCAGCAATCTGTCCGTAACCGAACTGGCGGCGCTGCTGAGCACGCAGATCGCCTCGCTCTCCGCAACGCAACTAAACGCTCTGACCGCGAATGAGGCGGGGGAGTTGTCGACAGTGCAGATCGGCGCGCTGTTGACAACGCAGATTGCGGCGCTGACCACTACAGCGATTTTGGGATTGACGACATCGCAGTTGAATGACCTGGGTGTTACTCAGATGTTGGGTCTGAGCAGCAATGATGTCTGCGCCATGAGCAGCACGCAATTGGCGGCGCTGTCGGCCTCGCAATTGGCGGGGTTAAACCCCACGGCGCTGGCCGGGCTGAGGAGCAGCGATTTAACGGCGATGGCGGCCTCCGAGATGGCACAGCTCAGCTCCACCAGTCTGGCGCATCTGACCTCGACGGCAGCGCAGGGGTTGACGGTAGCTCAGCTTGCCGCGCTGACGAGCACGCAGTTGCAGGGTTTGAGCAGCAGCGCGATAAAGATCTTGTCCAGCACGCAGTTTGCGGCGCTGAGCGGCACGCAGATTGACGCACTGGCCACGACGCAACTGGCCGGCCTGACCAGCGTCGAGATGAGCATAATTTCGCAGTCGGAGTTCGATGGTTTATCGGCAGCGCAATTGTCCAGCCTGACCAGTTCTGCACTGAGCGGGTTAACGCCAAACGATATTCTGGATCTGACGACCGCGAACATTATCGCGTTGAGCACCACGCAGGTCGCCGGCTTGACCAGCACGGAAGTCTCGGAGTTCAGCACCGCACAAATCGGGGCCTTTTCTTCTGCCCAACTGGCCGCCTTGACGGCGACCGCGGTGAGCGGTTTCGCCGCGACGCAGATGGCGATATTGAGTACTACGCAAGTCTCCACCATGACCGCGGCGCAATTTGGCGCTCTGAGCGCCACCGCCGCGGATGGCATAACCACGGCGGTGGTGGGCGCATTGACGGCGTCTCAAGTCACGGGGCTGAGTGTGACGGCGCTCGCTTCGCTCTTCGATGCGCAGGTGGAATCGCTCTCCAGCACTGCGATGGCGGCGCTAACCACGACGCAGATGGCCAACCTCAGCGAGGAGCAGGTCAGTGTGCTGAACACGGGGCAGTTGGATTCACTCTCCACCAGGCAGTTGGCCGCTCTGACCACGACGGCAGTGCAGGCGTTGTCGGTGATGCAACTGGGATCGTTGACTGGAGCGCAAGCCTCGGTTCTGTTCAGCAAGTTATCGATGAATCAGACGGAGTCGTTAAGTGCAACGCAACTGGCAGCGTTGACTGTCGCGCAGGTGGCGACGATCAACGCAACAGAGATGCAGGCGTTGAGCAGCACACAATTTGCGGGCTTCTCCAGTACGCAGATTGGCGGGTTGAGTTCTACCGTGATTCAGGGTCTGGGAGTCACACAATTGCAGGCTTTGAGTACGACTCAAATGTTGGGCATCACCAGCAACAATCTGGCAAATCTTACGGATACGCAGTTGGCTCTTCTGGCTGCTACCCAGTTGGCAGTGCTGACCACCACACAAATGACCGGGTTTCAGACGGGCGGGATTGGCGACCTGAATTCGGCGCAGTTGGCGGCCTTCAGTTCCACGCAGTTGGGCGCGATCACCGCTTCGGCCATGAGCGGCATGACGTTAACGCAACTCACGGAACTGAGTACAACGCAGATGGCGGGACTGACCTTCGCGCAGGTCGCCAACCTGCCAGTGAGTGTGATTGATGCGATGAGCACGTCTGTGCTGGCGGAATTCAATGCAAAGCAGATTAAGGGCCTGACCAGCACTACGCTGGCTTCGCTGTCCGATGTGCAGGTACAGGCGCTGACTACGACCGAACTTGGGGCTTTGACCACGACACAGGTCTCAGGATTGACCGGGCAGCAGATCAATGATTTGAACCTGAGCCAGATGAGCGCGCTGACGTCAACTCAGTTGGGGGCATTGACCTCCAATGCCGTGGATGCGTTGGCAGATACACAACTAGCGGCACTGACAGCCACACAAGTCGTTGGCCTGACCAGCACCAATATCGCTTCTCTTGACTATCCGCAAATCTCGATGTTTTCCAGCAGCGCCGCGGCGGCCATGCTGACTACTCAGATCGCCGCGCTGAACAGCGACCAGGTCGGTGCGCTAAACGCGGCGCAGTTGGCGGGGATGAGTTCGACGCAATTGAGCGCGATTACCTCTACAGGAATCCAGGGACTAACCAATTCGCAAATTGGCGATCTGACTACAACCCAGGCGGCAGCATTCAACAACGCCGCCATGAATTCGTTGAATCTGACCCAGATTGGAAGTTTTGCCGCGACCCAAATTGCGGCCATGAGCACTACTGAACTGAGTGGGTTGACCGCGACCGAACTGGGCGCTTTGAGCATATCGATCTCGCCCTTCAATGCGCTTCAAATGGGCGCGTTGACCGCGACGGCGGCGAGTGGATTCACGACCAGCCAGTTGAATTCGCTATCGACAACGCAGTTGTCTGAGCTTTCTTCGAGCTTCATGAACGGACTGACGACTTCTCTGGTGGACGCAATGAATACGGCGCAACTGCAGGCCTTGAGCGCCACCGCAATTCAGGGACTCACTAGCACCGCTATCAGTTCGCTGGCGGATAGCCAGATCGCGGCGCTGACCACGACCGGGATCGCGGCGCTGACCACCACCCAGGTCGCGGCATTGAGCGGCCAGCAGGCCAGCGATCTGAGTCTGTCGCAGTTGGCGGCTTTGCGTTCCAATCAACTGGCTGCGTTGACTAGCACCGCGGTGGCAGCGTTGTCGACGACGCAGTTGGACTCGCTTAGCACCTATCAGGTGAGGGCTCTCACCGCTACAGCGATTGCCTCGCTTACCGACGATCAGGTAAAGGCTCTGGCCAACACCGAATTGGCGGTGCTGACCATTACGCAGATGAGCGCGTTGAGCACTCAGCAGGTGAACGATCTGTCTTCGACTCAACTGACGGTGCTTAACTCCACGCAGTTGGGAGCGTTGACCGCCACGGCCTTCGATGCGTTGTCTACCGCCCAACTCACGAATCTGGGCGCCACGCAGATCAGGGCCATCTCCAGCACCGTTTTGGGATCGCTCACCGACAGTCAGATGCAAGCTCTGACTCCGGCGGATATGGCGGCGCTCTCGTTGACGCAAATGGCGGGCCTGACCAGCACGGAATTGAATGACCTGAGTTCGTCGCAACTGGCGGCGTTAAGTTCCATGCAGATAGGCGCGCTAACCACCACGGCGTTTTCCGGCATCAACACCTCGCAACTGCTGGCTTTGGCCACAACCCAGGTGACGGGGATAACCGGCACTGACTTGGCCACGCTGACGACGGCACAACTGAATACATTTGCTGCAACCCAGTTTGCCGCCTTGACTAGCACGCAATTGGCCGCAGTTACTACGACGTATATTTCATCGCTTACGCTGACCGAGATTCAGGCTCTGACCACGCAGCAGATCGCAGCACTGAGTACGGCCCAAGTCGGGGCGATCGCGGATACTGAGCTTGCGGCGATGAACAAGACCCAGTTGGACAGCTTCACCGTAACCCAAATGGGCGCTCTCACCACTACGGCGCTGAATGCTTTGTCCACGGGGCAGATAGCCCAATTCACCGCGGCTCAGATTGTCGGCGTTACCAGTACGGCTATGCAGAGCTTGCTGGATAGTCAGATATCCGCGCTCACACCCACCCAGCTTGCCAACATGACGACGACCCAGATTGCTTCGCTGCAATCCAACGATATCGGCGACCTGAAGCTGACCCAACTAGCGGCACTGACCATCACTGAACTGGCGGCTTTGACCTCGACGGCTGCTGCCGGGCTGGCCAGCACGCAGATCTCCGCATTGACCACCACCCAACTGCAAGCAATTACCAGCACCACCATGGGCGCTTTGCTCGATACACAG
>Ga0326728_10000396_pt1 | contig 171320 bp, 162 predicted proteins | sample MB3enrmetagenome_FD_207602 | JGI IMG/M metagenome (GOLD analysis project Ga0326728, IMG submission 207602) | Lab enriched peat soil microbial communities from McLean, Ithaca, NY, United States - MB31MN | ecosystem: Environmental > Terrestrial > Soil > Wetlands > Peat | place: USA: New York... | reverse complement strand
ACCCCTCTTACAAATTGATGCCATTTTATATATCAACCATGGACAAATCACAAGATTTGTTCGTGACTACTGTTTGAAATATTGAATGGATGGACTGAATAAGAAAAACAACATTACAGGAAGTACTCAGTCCGTTCTGAGAAAGAAAATCGGCGGCCTGACAATGCGCGCTTTCAAATAGTTGTTTTCGATCCACTCCGATTCGACCCGTGTATAGTATATGAAGGAGATGATATTGTGTCTGAGCAATACTCGCGGATTTACTTTGTTTCACCATGTACATGTTCACTACTCAAAACACTTTCGACAACATGCATGAGAGGAGAAAAAGTTTTGTTGAGAGTTCTATCCGATAAAAAATTGAGCTCGGAAGTGTTGGAAATCACTTTTTTAATTTACTGGCGTCCCCACCGGGATTCGAACCCGGGTTACCGGCGTGAAAGGCCGGTGTCCTAGGCCTCTAGACGATGGGGACGTGCAGTGCAGGAGAAATTGTTTAAGAATCGTGCTTTCTATCGTATTGTTAACGAAAAAGTCAAGCAACAAATAACGGATAAAAAAATAAGATTGCCGCGTCGGTTCGCTTCTCGCAATGACAGGTGCCATGATGGCGTGCCTGAAGGAATGCACTACGTTATTCAAAATCACCGGTGGTCCACTTAAAAAAGGGGATGGTGAAGGCTTATGCGGCAGACTTCATGCCAAATTTAAGATTTCTGCCTCCGATCGAAATGACATGCATCCATTTATTCAAAGATCACGGGTTCCCTAAGAATTGATTCTCTCGCCTTGGCTGCAAGGGCCGCCACCTGGGGATGCGTCTCTTTCAGATTCCGGAGCTGCCATAAGTTGTCTGCCGTCCGGAGGACAAGCATTGCCATGTCACCATCAGAGATCCCCGCAGTTTCGATAACTTCGTCCCAGTCAAATCCTCTTGCCCAATCGTAAATCACTGAAGATGTCCACAGATAGAGCGGAGATACACGAAACCCCGCAGCATTCATGCGCTCTGCAAGCGGCTGTAGTATTGTAACTATCCGGCTGTAACACCGCGTCAGTTTACGCGGTATTGTCCTGTTCGTCATTCTAATATTCTCGTCGCCATCGTAAACAAAAGGAGCGAGCGCTGCCGCGAGGAGGTGTTCATCGTCCGTCGGGAATATATTGCGCTTTAGAGATTCAGCAATCAGCATGGGCTGATCCAACCTCAACTTAGATGCCCAGACACCGTTTTCCGTTAGCCTGTTGTTTTCGTCGACGAAGTGTTCTGCCTTGAGAAAGTTGAGGTGCCTCTGGAAGTCTTCCCATAGGTCTGAGCTGTGGTTCTGCGCGTTCTCCGGTTTCTTCATGCGCTCATTCTGATACGTGGCAAAAGAGTTTTCAAAGATCTTCCTTATATCTTCCGGTGTCTGGGAAAGAAGGAGATTCAAGACCATGGAAAAATCGTTCTTGATCTGGCTCAGAATATCTTCCGGCTTCTTGAAGAGAAGGCGCCGGATATGTTCCAGATCCATGAATCTTCCGGGAACGACGAGCAGGAAGCCGATCTTGTCAACGCCCCGTCTTCCGGCTCTTCCCGTCATCTGGTGGAACTCGGTGCCCTTCAAAGGATTGAAGTCGTGGCCATTGAAGAGATCTGAATTGAACAGCACAATTGTTCTTGCAGGGAAATTAACTCCGGCCGCTACGGTGGAGGTGGCGAAGATCGCTTGGAGGTTCCCGCTTTTCATCATCGCCTCTACAAGAAATTTCCAGGATGGGAGTTGTCCTGCATGATGTGAAGCGACCCTTGCGGTTGTCAAATAGTGGAGCTGCTTATGATTTATCAGGTAGGGGAAACGTGAGATAATTTCTTCCAGGGTATGGTCAAAAGAATCATCTCTGTCATGATCCGGGAGCCGCCCGCAGGCTTTCAAGGCTGTATCGCACTCAGATCTGGACTTAAGAAAAAAAATGGCAGGCAGGAGCTGGTATTTTCCGAGGATCTTGATGATCTCGCCGAATGGGGGAGATTGCCCCCGATGTAGTATTCTTCGTTGCTTATCTTTGAAAAATTCGTTGACCTTGCTGTAGAGTCTTTTCTTTTCCAAGTAGGGCATGATGCGCCCGGAGGGATGTAAAAAAAGCGGAAAGAGAGGAACCGGTCTTCTCTCTTCCTTGATGACAACGCATTCCTTCCCTCTGATCGTGGAGAGCCATTGAGCGATCTCGTCGCCATTGCCTATGGTAGCGGACAGGAGGAGAAGGTTTATCCTGGCAGGGAGGTAAATCATGACCTCCTCCCAAACAACGCCCCGGTCTGCATCGCCTAAGAAGTGGGCCTCATCTAGAATAACGAGATCACAATTCAGGTCTTCCCCGCTTTGCATCACATCATAGAGCTGGTTTCTCAAGATTTCGGTAGTCCCGACGATTATCGGGGCGGCAGTGTTTTCTTTGGTGTCGCCCGTCAGGATGCCGACGTTTTGGCTCTCAAAATGAAGTCCGAATTCTACCCATTTGGCATTGGTCAGCGCCTTCAGGGGAGAAGCATACCAGCATCTTCCCCCACCGCTGAAGATAGACATAATCGCCTGTTCGGCGACCCAGGTCTTCCCGGAACCGGTGGGCGCAATTACGAGACAGTCGGTCCTTCTGACGGCTTCCAGTGCACGGAGCTGAAAGAGGTCTGGGGCAAACGGAGCGGAAACGGGCCTTCCGATTTTTGCAAATATGCCTTTTAGCACCGGCTCGGCATCGGCCTGCAATCTTACCCGTTCACGGGGCTTGGTTTTTCTGCGGAAGTTATTTTTTTTGTCGAACCGCTTTGAGTGACGATGCTGCATAGAGATCAGTCGCTTTCTCCATTCAAGAACCTGCTTTTTTTATCATGAATAGTGTCTGCGGTAAAGGGCTGCTTGATTGGCTGGAATGTCACTCCGCAAGTGCCTACTCGGCGGGTGATTAGTATATTATCTCATTATCAAGGTGTCATATCGACCCCCTCAGTTTAGTCGGGATAAACTGAGGGAGATATCTTTTAGTTCTACCCCTCTACAAAATTTCTTACTGTCCCTTTGCGATGCTCAGAGCTTCGGCTCACCAAAGTGACAATAGTGCATGGCATAAAATACGTAACCGAATTTATAAACGGTATAATTAGCTTCCAATTCGAAAGTGATTGTTAGCTACAGGAATTCATGATAGCTTGTGCTATAACAAATCGAAGGGTTTAAGACCCATTTGGGGATGTTGTAAACATGGCAGGACGAGCATTCGAACAAAGAGACATATACATCGTCGGAGATGTGGGCAGAATCATCAGCAGTTCAAGCGACCCGGAGGATTCTCTTCGCGAAATAGTCAAACTTATTGCCGATAAATTCGGTGTCGATGTCTGCTCCATCTATATACTTGAGGAGGACAAGGATCGCCTGTCTCTTGCGGCCACTTTCGGTTTGAACGAGGACATGGTAGGCAAGATATACATGGGTCTCGATGAAGGACTTACGGGGCTTGTTCTCAAGAGGATGAGGCCCCTTTTCGTGACAGATCCTGCGCGCCATCCCAGATACAAATATTTCGAGGGTAGCGGAGAAGAAAGGTATAGCAGTTTCCTCGGCATTCCACTCGTCTACCACGGCGAGGCACTGGGAGTCCTCGTTCTTCAAACAGCGGATGAGGAAGCCATAGACGAATCCGATATCGTTACATTTTCCACGGTCGCGTCTCAGATAGCGGGCGTGGCGGCGTATGCCAATCTCCTGAGGGACATAAAAAAAAGGATCCGCCCTGCGACTGAGGTGGCAGATGCAGTTTCGGATCAACAGAGTCAGGCCGGACGCATTATGAAGAGGGACCTGTTGCGGGGCGTGCCTGTATCCGCAGGCGTCGGGGAAGGACATGCGCACTACATCCGGGAGTCAGTCGGATTTTCCGATGTGTATTATCGCGAAGCTGGCGACGTGGATCATGAAATCAGCAGGTTTGAAAATGCTGTGAAACGCTCCGAAGCGCAGGTCGAGCGCCTGTGCGGCGATGTAAGATCCGAGGTCTCTCCGGCGGATGAAGATATCTTGCGCGCATATCTCAAGTATCTCCACGACCGCGGCCTGAAGAATAGGATCATTGCCAAGATCAGGGAGAAGAATGAAGCCGAGTATGCATTGAAGGAAGTGATCCTGGACTATGTGAGGCAGTTTTCTAGGATGGAAGACCCATACCTCAGCGAGAGAAGGTTTGATATTGAAAACGTGGGGAAAAGGATATTAAAAAATCTTCTTGGATTCGAGGATGAGGATCGCAAGAGGTTTGCAGAAAAGACAATCGTCATTGCATCAAGCATATCTCCGGGTGATTTGATTAATCTCCGGCAGGAGAACCTGAAAGGCGTCATCGTGTCTAAGGGCGGCGTGGCGTCCCACGTGGCAATTCTTGCTAGGTCCTTCGAGATGCCTATGGTCATTGTTTCTAGGGCGCTCCTCAAGGAAATACAGGAGAATGACCCGTTGATTATCGACGGCAGCTCGGGAGTCATATATCACGAGCCGTCGGAGATGATTATACGGGAATATCAGCGGCTAGAAGACGAAAAGGCGAGGCAGTATGGAAGGCTGGAAGCCATAAGGACCGCGAAGGCGCAAACGCCGGATGGTTTTGAACTAAGGCTCGGCGCTAACATCAGCCTTCTTTCCGACTGTGAACTTGTGGAAAAATACGGTGCAGACCATATCGGTCTTTACAGGACCGAATTTCCCTTTCTTGTGAGGGAACGCTTTCCCTCGGAAAATGAACAGGTGGACCTTTACCGGCGGGTGCTTGCAGCGGCCAAGGGGAAAGAGGTTACCATGCGCACCCTTGACGTGGGGGGAGATAAATTCCTGTCCTATCTGGATTATCCGAGAGAGGACAACCCCTTCTTAGGCTGGAGGTCTATAAGGGTGTCCCTTGAGCTCAGGGACATTTTCCGGGAACAGATACGCTCCATGTTGCGGGTATCGGCATTTGGTCATTTAAAAATTCTCTTTCCCATGATTTCTTCGGTGAAAGAAATAAAGGACACTCTGTCAATCTTGGACGAGGAAAAGTCACGCCTGCGGGGTAAAGGCATAGCCTTTGATGATAAAATCAAAGTGGGTCTACTTCTCGAAGTGCCGGCAGCCGCAGTCATCCTGGAAAAGCTGCTCAGGTACGTGGATTTTGTCAGCGTCGGCACCAATGATCTCATCCAGTTTGTTCTTGCCGTAGATAGAAATAATCAAAAAGTTGCGCCCATATATAATCCTCTCCATCCCGCCGTGATTTCCACCATCACGGATATTGCGTCAGTCTGCAGAAAGAATGATAAGCCGATGGTTATTTGCGGCGAGGCGGCGGCAAATCCGAGATGCGCTTACCTTTACTTAGCGATGGGTATCGATCAGCTAAGCATGAATGCACCCTCAGTGCCGATAATCAAGCACCTTATGAGACAAGTGAGACGCGCGGATGCGAAAAAGGTTTTGGCAGAGGCGTTGTCTATGGAGGACGCTGAGGAGATAGAGGATCTGGTGGATGAGCACGTTGCTCCGGTATTAGATGACTTGAATGCAGATGCTCCTGCAGCAATCACGGGCAGAACTTGAGAGCGCAGGGCTCTAAGAATCATGCTGATTCAGAATTTCCGCAACCACCTACTGCTTTGAAGCTTCCTTTTCGCAGGTAATGAAGTTCGACAAGCAAAGGGATACATTGGAGACAAGTTTTTCAAGCAGACCCGTATCCATACCAGGCTGGTAGCGTAAATTTGAAAAATCTCCGAGATTTATGCTGCCGATAATCTCGCCGTTGACGATTATGGGAGCGATGGCGATGGACTTGATAAAGAATTTCTTCTTACGTGGAAGAAGCTTATAAAAGGGTTTGAGATCATTGTTTACGAGTACAGGCTTCGTGCTTTCGCCGATGATGTTCAAAAAGGTGGCACGATCTATTATGTTGAGACGTTCTTTGATTATGTGCGATGATCTCAGCAGCTGAATCAGGCTTGCAAAACCGGTTTCCGCGACAGCCGAGATCCATACGAATGGAATGCTGAATTCTTCCTGAATCTGTATGAGCAGCTTTTCAAAAAGGTCTTTGGCGTTGAGGAAGGATGGGAGGTGTTTCTCGATCTTGTTTATTTTTTTTGCGATTTCTTCATTAGTCTTCAAGATGTCGGCATGTTCATCCATGTATCTTTTCTCCTTCCCTTATAGCTTGAATTCGGCAACAACAACCGCATGATCAGATGGCTTTTCCGCAAGCCTCGTTTTCATGTCAATCCTGCAGTCTGTTGATTTTGTGGCCAGAGGCTTCGTCGCCAAGATGTGGTCTACCCGCCAGCCGAGGCCTCGTTCGACGGCTTTCGGCACCCGGTAATCGAAGAACGTATAGTGATTCCCTTCGCCGGGGTGGAATTTTCTGAAGAGATCAAGAAAGCCCCATGACTTCACGAGATCAAAGGCCTCCCGCACCTGCGGTGCAAAACAGACATGGCCCACGAGCCTCTTGGGATTATGCACGTCTATGGCCTCCGGCGCCACATTAAGGTCTCCACACCAGATCAAGGGCTTTGCGGCTGGATAAGATTTCTTGAGAAGTCCCGTGAGCCGCTCGAACCATTTAAGCTTATATGCAAAGTGTTCACTTGTGAGCTCGCGCCCCTGGGGGACATACGTGTTCAACACGGGTATGCCGGAAAATATGCCCCTGATTAAACGGTCATGATCGGGTTTGTCGCCATCATCAAGACCGAAATGGACTCCCTCCGGTTTCTCCAGGGATGCCACGGCCACGCCGCTGTAGCCCTTATCACCTTTGAAGATTACATGGTAGCCTGCTTCTTCAAATTCGTGTGCGGGAAAGTTCCTATCGTCAACCTTGGTTTCCTGCATGCAAAAGACATTCGGGCGATTTGCCTTAAGCCAAGGCATGACAATGTGGAGGCGGGAGCGAATGGAATTCACATTGTAGGTGGCGATTCTGAAGATTCTCATGGCATTTATTTATAAGGATAAGTTGCGGTTTAAACAACTATAAAAAAAACGGTTCCGACTGTCAATATGAAACGAACCCGCCGCATGTGTCTTGCTGCTGTTCTCTATTGGCTGGCCTTGTGATAACCGGCCTTGATGGCCTCCTCTTCCGAGTCAAATATGACGCGGTGATGCTCCAGAACTTTGTCATAGAATTTCATTCCTGGAAGATGATAGCGCTTGCTGTCCCGATTCCCTATTACCTTGACCTCATTTTCATCAGTACTATGTGCAGCGGCTTCGGACGTTACGACTTCCACCTTGGCCCACGTTTTTCTTGGATTGAGCGCATAGGCTTTGCTCTTATCCTTTATGGCTTGTTTGCGGTTTCCGAGTTTGTGATAGGCAATTCCTCGATGGTAATAAGCCATGGCCAGCTTGGGGTTCAGTTCGATGGCCTTGGTGCAGTCTTCAATTTCCTGCTCATAGTTGCCTAACTCCCCGTAGGCGACGCCGCGATTATTGAAGGCCACAGCATCCTTAGGATTTATCTGTAAGGCCTTATTACTGTCTTCAATCTGCTGTTTGAAGTTTCCTGTCTGGCCGTAGGCGGCGCCTCTGTTATTATATGCGATTGCATCCTTGGGATTCAGCTCTATCGCCTTGTTGAAGGCTTCTATCGCTTCGTTATACTTTCCCTCCATGACGAGGGCCACACCCTTTTCCACCCAGCTCAAAGTCTTAACGTCTGCGATCGAGGACGTCGCACAAATAAGACATATGCTGCAAATAATGTATATAGCCATCCTCTTCATGGGATCCCCTCCAAGCCCGCTTGGTTTATAAGAATGCCCGTCATCACCTATTTTACCCTGTTTTGGCCAGCAATGTGTCGGTCGCATGCACGTGACGTGGATGATGCCGCATATCACGCATGGTCAATGTGTCACCATTGCTTTCCTGTATTCGTTTATAAGGTAATCTTTATCGATTCCGTGGTCAATAAAGTCCCATGGTAAAATTTCATCTACATCCTTGCGGCGATATACATAAAAATCCGGATTAACATTGACTTCTTTAAAGGCCTTTGGCCAATTGCCTTTGTTGATGTGAGCCGAAAGAAGGATGCCGCTGACTCGCCTGTCTCCAAGGGAGAGCAGGGCCTGTATGTAGTTCCATTTCGGGAGATCGTGAACAACTTTTACAGTCGGCTCCTTGCGGATCGCGTTCTCAATCTTCCTCATCCTCTTTCTCACTGTGTTGATATCTTCGAGCGACAGCCACTGAAAGGGCGTAACGGGTTTCGGGATGAACTGATTGATACTGAGGGTTATGCGTTTGAACCTTTTTCTTCCCGCAGAAACCTTCGTTGTGTGATGTCTTATTTTTTTGATCATGTCGATGATGGCATCTATATCGGCATCTGTCTCCGTCGGCAGGCCTACCATAAAATAAAGTCTCACATTGGCAATGCTATGCTCGATGAGCAATTTGACGGCTTGGAAAATATCCTCTTCCGTTATGCCTTTGCGGATCACGTCTCTCAAGCGTTGACTCCCCGCCTCCGGCGCGAGTGACACGGTTTCGACTCGCGATTCCTGAAGCAGAGAAGCCAATTCGCGGTCTAGACTATCCAGTCTGAAGGAGCCGAGAGCGACTTCTCCATTCCGGTCCATGATGAAGCGGCAAAGTGCAGGCAGGTCAGGATGATCGGAAACCGCCGTACCGAGTAGGCCGATCTTTTTCCCCCCGCTCATTCCGCGTATAAATGACGGTTCGAGCGTCTTTAAGCTCCTAAATCTTCCGGGCCAGTATAAGAATCCCGCCGCGCAGAAGCGGCATCCGCGCCTGCAGCCGCGGCTTACCTCGGTTAAGAACAGTTCCTTGAATTCGTGAGAAGGGGTACTGATGCATTGATCGGTCGTAAAGGCGTTGATGTCGGAAATATGTCTTGTCTTTATTTTTGCAGGCAGTGAGGCATCTACAGGCCGCATATTTTCTATGAGATGGTCTGCCTTGTAATACACTCTGTAATATTTTGGAACATAAGCCCCAGTAACTTCCTTCTGTACCCGAAAGAGGATCTCGTTACGGGTATGACCGAGACGGCAGCCGTTTTCAAAGACGTGGAGAAATTCGGGGAGTAGATCTTCCGCCTCTCCGAGTAGAAATAGGTCAAAGAAATCCGCGAGTGGTTCCGGATTCAGGGTTATTGAGACGCCGCCTCCGATGATTAAAGGTTCGGTTTCTTTTCTATCTGCGGCGGAGAGTGTAATCCCCGCCATGCTCAGCATTTTCAGGATGCCAGGATAATCATTTTCAAAGGAGATGGAGAAGGCGATGATATCGAATTCAGTGAGGGCCTTCTGTGATTCCAGGCTGAAGAGCGGGATTGATCCGGAAACGAATAACGTTTCGTCCCCGAGGTCGGGAAGAAAAACTCTCTCACAGAGAAATGATGTTTCGCGATTTATTAAAGAATAGACGGTTTGGAATCCAAGGTTAGGCATTCCTGTACGATAGTAATTCGGGTATGCGAGGCAAACTTTGAGGAATTCTCCCCATATCTTCTTATGGTATCCTTCTTCATTGGCTAAGACATCATCATATTTTTTTGTGAGTTTCCAGGACATAAGATCCAAAATCCTAATTTCTAAATCCTAAACAAATTCGAATATCGAAATTCTAAGAGTTGGTCATACTCGTTTTGATATTGTTTAGATTTTCGGATTTAGAATTTCGTATTTGCTCCTCACCTCGTGGCAGAGCGAACTAAATTCTTTAGGATTTTGTATTTACAGCTTGAATGTTTCTCCTCTAATCTGCCTGTCTTCTTAAGAATGTGGGTATCTCGAGATCGAGATGGTCTACATCGTCCACCATTCCCATTTTCACCACATTGACATTATCAATGGGCTTTTCATGCCTTAAATAGGCGGGCATAGAGAGGTCCTCTCTCTTGTGGCTGCCCATGCGTGAAACATTTTTCATGACTTGATTTGGTTTCTGCGGCTCGTTAAAACCGGTTGCTATGACAGTGATGCGTATTTCATCTCCCATAGCTTCATCTACGACGGTGCCGAAGATGATATTCGCGTCCTCATGGGCTTCCGACTGGATGAGAGATGATGCTTCGTTTATTTCAAAGAGGGTCATGTCAGGGCCGCCCGTGATATTCAAAAGGATTCCGTGTGCACCCTGGATGGTATTGTCTTCTAGGAGCGGGGAAGATATCGCCCTCTGCGCAGCTTCTACGGCTCTGCTATCACCACTTGCGATTCCGGTTCCCATCAGCGCCATCCCCATCTCAGACATTATGCTTCTGACATCGGCGAAGTCGAGGTTGATCAGACCTGGCACCATAATCAAATCGGAGATTCCCTTTACCGCATGATAAAGGATATCGTCCGCCTTCTTGAACGCCTCGAGAAGCGAAAGGGTCTTTCCCCCGAGACTGAGCAACCTCTGATTGGGAACGACAATGAGGGTATCCACGATCTTCCTTAGCTCTTCAATGCCCTCTTCCGCCTGCTGATTCCTTTTCTTTCCTTCAAAGAGGAAAGGCTTTGTGACGACGGCGACGGTTAGAATCTCCATTTCTTTGGAAATTTCCGCCACGATGGGTGCGCCACCTGTGCCTGTACCGCCGCCGAGGCCAGCGGTGATGAACACCATATCCGCCCCTTCGACGGAGTTCCTCAGCAGATCCTTTGTTTCAATGGCCGATTTTCTTCCTATGTCAGGATTTGAACCAGCTCCGAGTCCCTTGGTCACCTCAGCGCCGATCTGAATCTTGATGGGGGAACTGGATGCTCCCAAGGCCTGGGCATCCGTATTTGCCGCGATAAAATCGCAGCCCTTTAGGTCGTACGAAATCATCGTATTGACGGCATTGCCTCCCGCTCCACCTATGCCGATCACCTTGATCTTCGCCGAGCTCATGATATTTGGCTCCACAAATTGAAACATAATCTTCCCTCCCCTCTAAAAAAATTCAAGAAACCATTTCTTCATATTGCTCATTGTTTTGCTGAATATGTTTGTTTCAAACCTTCTTGAGGCATCCCTCGACAAGGTCTTACTTCCATAGATAACGAGTCCCACGCCTGTTGCATACATGGGGGAGTTTACCACATCTATCAGCCCTCCCACACCGATCGGACAGCCACGTCTGACGGGCATATTAAAGACGTGCTCAGCCAACTGTGTGATGCCGTCCATGATGGCTGTGCCCCCCGTAAGGACGACGCCTGCGGCAAGTATGTCTTCATAGCCGGATTTGATAATTTCCTTGTAAGCAAGATTCAGGATTTCCTCTGTCCTCGGTTCGATGATCCGGCCGAGAATCTGACGGGTAACCTCTCTCGGCTCTCTGCCGCCCACACTGGGAACCTCTATAACTTCATCCTTTGGGATGATGGGTGTGAAGGAACACCCATACTTCAGTTTTATTTTTTCCGCTTCCGTAATGGGCGTTCGCAAGCCCGTTGCTATATCACTGGTGATGTAACTGCCGCCTACGGGCAATACAGCCGTGTGCTTTATGCTGCCCTCGGAAAAAACGGCGATATCCGTTGTGCCTCCGCCGATATCCAAGAGAACCACCCCTAAGTCCTTTTCATCGGCGCTGAGAACCGCTTCACTTGACGCGAGTTGTTCGAGGACAATATCGTCTATTTCCAATCCCACGCGGTTAACTGATTTCACTATGTTCTGCACGGACGTTACGGAACCTGTCACGATGTGAACCTTGGCCTCGAGGCGGACACCGGACATGCCGATGGGGTCCCTGATGCCGTTCTGGTCGTCAACCACAAAATTTTGGGGCAGGGTGTGCAGAATCTCTCTGTCTAGCGGAATGGCGATGGCCTTTGATGCCTCAATTGCCCTCTGTACGTCATCCTCGTCAACCTCGCGGCCTTTAACGGCCACAATGCCGATACTGTTCTGTCCTTTTATGTGTCCGCCGGCAATGCCGACATGCACAGAGCTTATTTCGCAGCCAGACATATGCTCAGCCTCTTCAACGGCCTTTCTGATGGCATCTACGGTACTCTCAATATTGACGACTACGCCCTTCCTCATACCCTCTGAGGGATGAGAGCCTATGCCTATGATGTCGATGCCAGTATCGGTGATTTCAGCCACAATGGCGCAGGTCTTAGTGGTGCCCAAATCCAGGCCGACAATTACATGTGCCTTTTTGACCATCCTTGATCCGCCTTTCCCCATCTTTACTGGGCCGTAACCGCTAGTAAGTTAATTATAAATTCCTGCTATATCCATCAGCCGGCAACTGCTGTTTCTCACGTTCTGAATCCCTTCTTTGGCGCTATAGGAATTGCGGGGCCTACTACATTTTTTCTCTGAACGGCGATTTTCGCCGGATCGTTAAGGTCGATCAGAAGAAATCCTAATTTCATGTTTCTCCTTTCCAAGTCGGCCATTACGGCGTTCAGTCGTTTTAACTTGTTTTCATAACTGTCAAAACCGAGCCTGATGCATAAACCGCTGTCTGTGAAAAGAGAGAGTCCGAACACTTCGTTGCCATGTATTTCCGCAATGTTTCTTATTGTGGGAAACTCTTTCGAAGCTGACAGGAATCTCAAGAGTTCGAGGGATTTTGTGAAAAGCGCGGAATCGCTATCATCGGAATAACATCCGTTAAGCACCGGGATATCGACCTCGTCGTTTTTTTCAAGCTTCTTAAAAGCCACGCCATCAAGATCCATCAAGTTAAAACCATTATCACGCTTGACTAATGCGACCGCAGTTCTTTCTTGGAGGTCAATAATCAAACGGTTGGGAAATTCTCTCCCAATGGACACTTCCTTGACCCACGGGTTTGATTCAATACTGCGGGCGATTGTGCCGAGATTAATCGCGAGCAGATTCTGAGACGGCTTGATGGCGGCAGATGACAGGATTTCTTTTTCCGTGAGTTCCTTGCAGCCGCGTACAACAACTTCCTTGATCTGAAAGTAGGGCGAACTGATGGTAAAGTTATACACAAAGATCATGCCGGCGCTGACTGTCGAAATGACGACCAACAACAGGGCTGTCCTCAATAATTCGTGCAAAATATGTTTTGAACGTCTTTGCAGTCTGTACTTTTTGGCTTCCAGCCTTGATTTAACGGGACTTTTCATCCATCTTCCCCGACGATCATGACCTCTGTCTGTAACGTTATGCCGCGTTCTTTGTCGGCTTTTGCCTTTATCATGTCAATCAGAGCAATGATGTCGCTTGCTTTTGCGTTTCCTAAATTGACAATGAAGTTGCCGTGTTTTTCCGAGATTCTTGCATCGCCTATCTGCATACCCTTAATGCCCAATTCCTGAATGATCCGGCCCGCAGGAATATCTCCATTCGGGTTTTTAAAAATGGAGCCCGCGTTGCGATATTCAAGCGGGTGCTTATTCTTTCGTTTCCCGAGAATCTCATTAATCCGGGCATGGATTTTTTCTTCAATCCCCTTTGCGAGATGAAATGATGCGCCGACGATAATCGTGCCCTCCGAAATATCGAAATTCCTGTATGTGAATTTAAGGTCATCTTTCCTGAATTCCAGTATCTCGCCACTGATAATCATCAATTCAACCGTTTCAATAACATCCTTAATCTCATTGCCATAGGCGCCGGCATTCATCCTGACTGCCCCTCCGACACTACCAGGAATACCGGCACAAAATTCCATGCCTGAAAGAGACCTCTTTTCAGTGAGCAGAACTATTTCTGAGAGGGTGGCGCCTGCGCCCGCATGGAGCAGTGCCTGTTCGGGGTCTCTCTCTTTTAAGCTGATGCTGTTTATGCCCAGCATGGAAATTACGACACCCTTATAACCGCCGTCCTTCACGATCAGATTCGTTCCGTTACCGATAGGAATGAACGGTATTTGGAACTGCCACAAAAAATGGATAATCCGGCTTAGCTCTTCGCTTCGTTCTGGCCAAACTACTGCATCGGCAATCCCGCCAACACCGATCGACGTATAGCCGGACATGGGCTCATCGAACAGGAGCTTGCCGGAAACCATGTCCCTCAGTTTTTGTCGGAGTGTTGCGTCCATGAGTATTTTGTCTTTTCCGGATACATCATTTCTGTGAAGCCTTTTTCAAAAAATCCTCGCCAATCTTCCAAACACTGCCGGCTCCCTGCGTGATTATGACATCTGAGGGTTCTGCAATAGAAAGGAGATGATCCACGATTGCGTCAAAATCACGGATGTAGAGCACGTCGGGGTGACCCTGGCTGCGGAGTCCTTCACAGAGAGTCGCCGCATTCACACCATCTATGGGGATCTCACTTGCCGCGTAGATATCCGTCACGATGAGGGTATCCGCGTCCGGGAAGGCCGCTAGAAATTCATCAAAGAGGGCTTTTGTCCTCGTATAGCGATGCGGCTGGAACACGACGATGATTTTCTTTTTCCATACTTGCTTCGCTGCCCTCAAAGTTTCTCTGATTTCGGTCGGGTGATGACCATAATCATCCACGATAGTGATCCCGTTCACTTTTCCCTTAATCTCGAGCCGGCGCTGGACGCCCGTAAAACCCGTCAATCCTTCCTTGATGGCCCCATATTCCATGTCCAGTTCCCTGGCAACGGCAATTGCAGCCAAAGAATTGTAAATATTGAAAAGGCCGGGAACGTTCAGCTTCACTGTTCCGCAGGCGCTGTCCTTGTAATGGAGAGCGTAACTGGAAGAAGATCCGGAAAACGATATTGCGCTTGCCCTGTAATCGGCCGGCTCTGCAAGGCCGTACGTCATGGTCTTCCTCTTTATCTTGGTCAGGATATCTTTTGCATTATCATCGTCGAGGCAGAGGATAGTGGAGCCATAGAAGGGAACGATGTTGGCGAACTGCAGGAAAGCATCCTTGATGTCATCAATGTCCTTGTAGTGATCAAGGTGTTCGCGGTCGATGTTTGTTATGACAGCCAAGGATGGGGCAAGTTTCAGGAAGGAGCCGTCACTTTCATCGGCCTCAGCGACAATGACCTCTCCATCCCCGAGCTTTGCATTGCTGCCGATGCTGGCCAGTTTGCCACCGATCACCATAGTCGGATCAAGTCCCCCGGATGCGAGAACTGTTGCTACCATTGAGGTGGTTGTTGTTTTTCCGTGACTCCCAGATACGGCGATGGAAAACTTCATTTTAAGAAGCTCTGCAAGCATTTCAGCCCGAGGTATGACGGGGATATTTTTTCTGTGCGCCTCCATGACCTCGGGGTTATCGGGCTTAACTGCCGTTGAAGTGACTACCACGTCCGTATCGCCAAGCTGTGAGGCGTTATGACCAGCATAAATTTTTGCGCCGAGCAATGCCAGTTTGTGCGTCAGATCGGACTGACTGATGTCCGATCCGCTGACCGTATAACCCAGGTTGAGGAGTACCTCTGCGATGCCACTCATGCCGATGCCGCCTATACCAACGAAGTGGATTCGTTTGACTTTTCTCCGCATGGTGTCTCTTCTATTACCGTTATTCATTACCCGCCCTTCTCAACCCGCAATACTCTTGTCAAAATATGAGTTTTTTACTGTATATTGTATATCTTTTGCCTGTATATACTATATCTTGTATTAAATCCACAAGAAATTTACAAATTTCTTAAAGCTATGAGCCCCATGCATGCATCTACGATATCTACTGCCGCCCTGACATTACCGAGGCTCGACGATTTGGCTTCCATCTTTTTTATCAATTCCGGATGGAGATAAAAGTTTTCGATGGTTTCAGCCAGTATCTTGCCGCTGATGCCTTTTTCGGGTATCAGCACGGCTGCACCCGCCTTGGTCAGCGCCTCGGCATTCTTCGTCTGGTGATCATTGACCGCATGGGGAAAAGGTATCAATATGGCTGCCTTGCCGCTGGCCGTGATTTCCGCGATGGATGTGGCGCCTGCCCTGCAGATGATTAGATCTGCAGATCTGAACGCACAGGCCATGTCCATGATGAAAGGTAAGACGTCTGCATCCATGGCGCGTGAACGGTAATGCGCCGAGAGAGAATCAATGTCCGCACTCCCTGTCTGGTGTATGATCTTCAGCTTGTCTTTGATCTTTGTGAGATACGGAAGAGAATCGAGAACTGCGGTATTTATGCCGCGGGCGCCCTGGCTTCCGCCAAAAATAAGAAGCATAAACTTGCCCGTTCTTTTTTCAGCTTCCCGTATTCCGGAAAGAAAGGCCGCCCTGACAGGGTTTCCGGAGACTATGGTCTTTCTTTCGGGGAACCATTTTTTTGATTCTGGATAGGCTAGAAATATCCTGTCGGCGATTCTTCCGAGGATCCTGTTGGTGATGCCAGGCAGTGCGTTTTGCTCTGCAATGGCTGTCTTGATGCCCATGAGGCAGGCCGTCACCACGGCCGGACCGGAGGCATAGCCACCCACTCCGATGACGATGTCCGGGCAAAATTGGCGAATCAGCCTGTAAGACTCGACCAGACTGCGAGGAATTTTCAGGAGAGCGCCGAGAGCCTTTATGATTCCCCTTCCTTTAATTCCTTCCACATCAAGGCTCTGCAGGTTAAATCCCATATCGCCAAGTACCTTCTGTTCCAAGCCCTTCTTCGTTCCCACAAAAAGGATGCTGCTCGTCTGATCCCTTCTCAGAAATTCCTCAGCTATGGCAATTCCCGGGAAAAGATGTCCTCCTGTTCCACCGCCTGCTATAATAATTTTCATATCCCGTCCTCGTATCTTTTCATTTTTGAAAGGAGGAGATATTCAGTAGTATACCGACCGTCGCTAAAGACATGATCAATGATGTGCCGCCATAACTCACGAGTGGAAGCGCCAGTCCTTTGAGGGGGATCAAACCCATGACACCGGCGATATTGATAAATGCCTCGAGGGCAATGACCATGGTCAATCCTGCGGCAAGAAGGCTGCTGAAAAGGTCAGGCGCCCTGAAGGATATCAGTAGTCCCCTGATAATAAGGATAGCGAAGAGGAATAAGACGATGAGGACACCGATAAAGCCGCTCTCCTCAGCGATGATGGAGAGGATAAAGTCTGTGTGCGGTTCAGGCAGATAAAACAGTTTCTGCATCCCGTCTCCTATTCCCACGCCGAATGTACCCCCTGAGCCGAAGGATAGAAGAGATTGAATGATTTGAAATCCTGAGCGCTGAGGATCCTTCCATGGATCGAGGAAGCTCATCAACCTTGCCAGCCGGTAGCTCTTGTGAATGAGGAGCCAAATGGCGGCAGGTGCAAAAAGCGCCACTATGCCTGTAAGATGAAGAATCCTACAGCCCGCAAGGTAAAACATCAACATCATTATCAGAGTTATGATGGCTGCCGTACCAAAGTCCGGTTCTAAAAGAATCAGTCCCACGATGAACAGTATGACGAGAAGAGGCAGCAGTACAGCGCGTTTTAAATCGGTTATCTGGCCGTATTTTTTCGTCAGGAAATGGGCGAGAAAGAGCACCATGGATACCTTAACCATTTCCGTGACCTGGAACGAAATGAAGCCCACCCTAAGCCACCTGGTTGCGCCTCCAGCGCGGATTCCGATATGAGGTATAAGGAGCAGAGTCAGGAGAATTGCGGATAGCAGAACGCCCGGATAGGCGAGTTTCTTCAGCCGGTCGTAAGGAATCTTCGTCATCAGCACCATGATGCCTAATCCGAGGAGCACAAAGAATATCTGTTTCTTGAGAAAGTACTGCCCATCGTTAAATTTCTTCATAGCAATTATGGAGCTTGAACTGTAGATCATCACTGTACCTATGGTAACCAGGATCAGCGTGACCAACAGGAGGATAATGTCTATTGCCTTTTGCTGTGGAGGCATTTTGAATGATTTAGAGACCCTTGACCACATTTTTAAAAAACCTTCCCCGTTCTTTGTAGTTGGAAAACTCATCAAAGCTTGCGCAGCCGGGAGAGAGCATGACGACATCCCCCGGTGAAGAATGCAGATAAGCAAGATCAATCGCCTCTTTCAGTGTTGTCGTTTTTGATGTCTTGACCACACCGCCGATCAGGTCATATATTTTGTTTCTCGCCTCGCCGAAAAGAACCAACTCTTTGACCTTTGACTTTAGAAGGGGAGACAAGGTTCCGAAATCGCCCTCCTTGTCCCTTCCTCCCATTAGCAGGATTATGGGCCGGGAAAATGTTTCCAGTGCTCGTACCACGGCGCCCACATTGGTCCCTTTCGAATCGTCATAAAATGCCACACCATTTTTTTCTTCCGTGAATTCTATCCTGTGCGGTATCCCTTTGAAATCTCGAACAGCGCTGATGATGCTCGCGTGCGCGCATCCGCAGTGCCTTGTGGCCATTATGGCGGCCATGACGTTTTCTACATTGTGAAGGCCCGGTATCTTGATCATGTCGAGCGGGTACTCTTCCTGATCACCGGTGGCAGTATAATGGACAAGCGTTCTGTTCTTGAGGAAGATGCCCTTTTTTACCTCGGTCTTGGTGCCGAAGAACTCAACTTTCGCGGCCATGTTCTTTTCGAGAAGAAAGGATCTCGGTTCATCGGCGTTCAGGATGGCCAGGTCACCGTCTTTCTGATTCTCAAAAATCCTTTCTTTGGTCGCGCGGTATGTCTCAAAGGAGCCGTGATAATCAACATGGTCACAGGTTGTATTCAGCAGGACAGATATAAAGGGGTGGAAAGATTGAATCCACTGCAACTGGAAACTGCTCACTTCGACAACCGCATAATCATCGTCCTGCTTTCCGTCAATGTAGCCGATCAAGGGATTTCCGATGTTCCCTCCTACAAAAACCCTCTTCCCCTCTCTTGCGAGGATATGTCCTATCAGGGTGGTCGTGGTCGTCTTCCCATTCGTGCCGGTGATTGCTATAAGGGGCGGCCTTAAAAATCTATAGGCTAGTTCGATCTCACTCAGGATCGGTATTTTTCGGCTGTTCGCTGCGGCGAGGATAACATTGGCAGGTGGTACGCCAGGGGAGGGCACTATCATATCGACTCGAGACAAGATGTCTGTATTATACTCGCAGAATTCGAGGTTCGCAGACAAGCTGCCAAGCTCACGAACAGCATTCCTCAACTCCACTTGAGGCTTTGCATCGGTTGCAATGACTCGGGCGCCCTGTCCCATAAGAAATAGAACGGAAGCGATTCCCGTCTTTCCCAACCCTATTACCAAAATCCTTTGCCCTTTGAGGTTCATAAGATTTGTCTCATCTCAATTTCAACGTGCTTATTGCCACGAGGGCCAGAAGAATGGAAATTATCCAGAAGCGGACGATGACTTTCGGTTCAGCCCAGCCCTTTAGCTCGAAGTGATGGTGAAGCGGCGCCATTCTGAAGATGCGCTTCCCGTTGGACATCTTGAACCAGCCAACCTGAAAGATGACGGAAACGGTCTCCAGCACGAATATCCCCCCCACTATGGCAAGGAGAATCTCCTGTTTTGTAAGTATCGCGAGCATGCCGAGGGTGCCGCCGAGGGCGAGAGAGCCCACATCTCCCATAAATACCTGTGCGGGGTAGGAATTGTACCAGAGAAAACCAAGGCCGGCTCCCACTGTGGCGCCGCACAATATGGCAAGTTCCCCCGTGCCAGCGACATAGGGGATTTGCAGGTAGCCTGCAATTCTCACATTGCCTGCAAAGTAGGCAAAGAGAAGATACGTCATAAAACATGTAATCGCAGGACCAATGGCAAGGCCGTCGAGGCCGTCTGTCAGGTTAACGGCATTGGCGGCCCCGACGATGATGAATGTCGAGAGTACTACATATCCCCATCCAAGGTCGGGGAGCGCTGTCTTGAAAAAGGGAATCGTCACATTGGAAGTAAAACCCGGCTTGAGATAGAGAATGGTGCTGACAAACAACGCTATGGCGATTTCGCCTGCGAGTCTCACCTTTCCTGGGATTCCCCGGCTGTCTTGGTGTGTGAGTTTCTTATAATCGTCCACGAATCCAATGAGTCCATAGCCGACAATGACCATGACAACAAGCCAGACGTAATCGACGGTCAAGTTGGCCCAGAGGAGGGTGGAAATAACGATAGAGAAAATGATTAGTATGCCTCCCATGGTGGGAGTTCCCTTTTTCGAAAGATGCGTGTCCGGCCCATCGTTCCTTATGGGTTGGCCGATTTGCAGGGACTGGAGTTTACTGATCAGCCAGGGACCAACGACAAAGCAGATCAGCAGCGCCGTAACCGTGGCATATATTGTCCTGAATGTGATATATCGAAAGACATTAAAATAGGAGAATTTATCGTGCAGGGGATATAAGAGATGATAGATCATTTTATGGCTCCTCTCATTTCTTTCCTCCGCTATCCTCAATACCGAAGGTTTCAATAATCTTTTCTACAACATGTTCCATCCTTGTTTGCCTCGATCCTTTAACGAGGATCCAGTCACCTTTCTTCACATGAGAGGCCAGACCGGTTATGATTTCATCAGGGGTTGCAAAAAAAATTATCTGATCCCTTGACATTTTTCTTTTCAACGCCCCCGCTGCCGTCGCCGGGGAGAGCCTTCCTCTGAGGTAGATGGTGTCCACCCCAGTGTCTGCCATAAGACTCCCGATGCCTTCATGCATCGCCTCCGCCTGGACGCCAAGTTCAAGCATGTCACCCATGATTACTGTGCTCTTCTGATTTCCCTTCAAATCTCTCAGGGTCTTGAGGGCTTCCTCGAAAGATGCAGGGTTGGCATTGTATGTATCATCGATAATAAATGCTCCATTTTTCAACCCATGTATCTTCATGCGCCCGGAGATAGGTTGAAATGATGTTAACCCCTGACAGATCAAAGGGAAGTCGTCGATACCCAGAGCCCAGGATGATGCAGCGGCAGCAAGGGCATTATAGATGTTGTGATTGCCTGCAGTGGACATGGTTATTCCCTGCCTGAAACTACCTATTCTGATGGTAAATCCCACCCCGTTCATACCCATCGGCTCGATGTCTTCTGCCGAGACGTCAGCATCTCTTCTGAAGCCGAATGTTATCCTTCTCCCGCCCCAATCTTTGTCAGTTACGAGTAGTCTCTCGTCATCGAGATTTAAGACGGCAACTCCGGCATCCGGCATGTTCCGAAAAAGATCCAATTTCTCTTCCCGCACAGTCTCAACTGATTTGAAGCCTTCGAGATGGGCTGGGCCTATATTGGTGATCAGCCCTATGTCAGGTTCTGCTATTTCAGTCAACCTGCCGATTTCTCCCCTTGTGTTAGTGCCCATCTCTAGGATGGCCAGTTCGTGCTGGGCGTTGATCTGGAGAACAGTCAGAGGGAGGCCGATGAGGTTATTGTAATTTCCTCGTGCCTTGATAATTGTTTTCGTGAGTCCGGCAATGCCTGCGAGCATTTCCTTTGTCGTTGTTTTTCCGGAACTGCCCGTGATGGCGACTACGGTGGCTCTAAATTTCTTTCGCCAGAAATGGGCTATATCCCCGAGGGCCTTCAGGGTATCGTCAACGCGGATGATGGTTGCATCTGCAAAGTTCTCTCTTATTTTATTCTTAGAGCCCTTCTGCACTAGAAAGCCGGAAACACCATCTCTTACTGCATAGGCGATAAAATCATGACCGTCGAATTTTTCTCCTACGAGGGGAATAAACAAACTTCCCTGCATTACCTTCCTCGAATCAGTAGTTACTCCCCTGAATAGCGTAGTTCTCCTGCCGCTTGCCAAAGTCCCCCCTGTGGCACGTAAAACTTCATTGACGTCCAGTTCGGGAATTGATGGCTCTGTTTTCAATTTTCTGCCTCATGTCGTTTATTCATCAAGGCTGCCTTGGCGATATGCCTGTCGTCAAAGGGGATTCTCTTTTCTCCGATGATCTGATAATCCTCATGTCCCTTTCCGGCGATGAGTATGATATCTGAATTTCCGGCGAGGGCGACCGCTGTTTCGATCGCCTCTCTGCGATCGGGAATCACTACATAAATTTTATCGTTGGTATTTTTTTTTAGCTCTCCAGGAAGAAGCTTTCTGGCGGAGTTTCCGCCCATCCCCTTTTCTATTTCCGCGATAATGGAGAGCGGGTCTTCCGTTCTCGGATTGTCCGAGGTCAGAATGGCCAAGTCGCTCCAGGCAGTGACGGCCTTTCCCATAAGAGGTCTTTTCCCGCGGTCCCTGTCACCTCCGCAACCGAATACCGTGATGATGCGCCCTTTCTTGAACGGGACTAGATTCTGCAACACTCGCTGCAGGGCATCCTCCGTATGCGCATAGTCGACAAAAACCTCGGGTTCGCCGGGAACACTTACCCTTTCAAGCCTCCCCGGCACATTTCTCAAATTTTCCACACCGGCACGAATGAAGTTCTCGGGCACATAGAGCGAGAAGGCCGCTGTTACGGAAGCCAGTATATTATGCAAATTGAATTTTCCGATGAGTGGGGAAGATATGGCGATATGGCTGCCGCCTGCATTTATTTCAGCCCTCGTCCCTTCCAAAGAAAATGCATATCTCTCGGCAGTCACGTCGCATTTATTTTCAATGCAGTACGTGCGGTAGGGGAGTTTTGCACCTGCCTCATCGACGATTCTCTGCCCCCAGGGGTCGTCTGCGTTAATGATCATCCTGTATGAATAATTTTTTTTGCCCGCCGGGATAATCTCGGAAAAAAAGCGTTTCTTGGCCTGGAAATAACTCTCCAAAGTCTTATGATAATCCAGATGGTCCTGCGAGAGGTTCGTGAAGATGCCCATGTCGAAGGAGCATTCATCGACCCTTCGTAGATCAAGTGCGTGAGAAGAAACCTCCATAATAACGTGGGTGACGCCTTGATCAACCATAATTCTCAATATGTTTTGTAGTTCATATGACTCCGGTGTCGTATGCAAGGCAGGCATCTCTTTATTATTAAACCGATAGTTGACCGTTCCCACTACGCCGACGGAGAATCCCGCAGCCTTCAGTATGGATTCCAGTAAATAGGTCACCGTTGTCTTCCCGTTTGTCCCCGTGACGCCTATGAGACAAAGACGCGAAGAAGGGTCACAGTAAAAATTCTTTCCAAGGACGCCAAGGATCGTGCGGCTGTTGAGAACCCTTATGGACGTTACTCCGGGCGGCGGGGAATAATCTTTTTCGTGAACGATGAATTTTGCGCCCCGGCCAACTGCTTCTTCTATATATGCATGACCGTCGAGCTTGAAACCGCTTACAGCCACAAACAGGCTGTCTTTCTTACAGTTTCTTGAATCATAGCAAATGGCTGAGACTTTTCCTGAAAGGACTCCAGAGACCTGGATGATATCTATATCCTTTATCACAGCCTGTATTTGCACATTGGTTCCTCAATAGCCCGTGCTGAAAGAAACAGCGCAGGATCGATGATTGTGTATGGGCATCCCGGGCTTGGGCTCCTGACTCACTGCCCAGCCGGTTCCTGCAACCTTTACGTCGAGCCCATTTTCCCTTGCCGTCTTCAGAACGTCTCTCATGGTCATGCCGGTGAAATCCGGCATGAACGGCTCATCCATGTCATTTTCCATATCGTTGTGCCTGCTAATTATTTGAGGTGCAGACACGAGCTTCAATTTAATACTGTTTTGTTTTTCCTCGTCGAGAACGGGGAAAGGAGCTTCCTTAATATCTGTTTTGAAACATGTCAAAATCTGTTCGCCAATATTTTTGAAAACAGGCGCTGCGGCAACTCCGCCCCACTTATCCCTCTGCGGCTCGTCAAGCGTCACCAGGATGGCAACTTGTGGGTCTTCGGCGGGGAAGAATCCCATAAAGGAGGTTCTGACTCTTTCAGAAGAATAGGCGCGTCGGGAAAAATCGAACTTTTGGGAAGTTCCCGTTTTGCCTGCCACGGCAACGTTTGGAATTTGGGCTTTCTTACCGGTTCCATCATCTTCCCCGACTACATCCTTCAGGATGGCCGTGAGTCTTTTTGCCGTTTTCGGCGATACGACCTGCCTTACAGGAGCGGGTGTAACTTTCTTGATAATCTGTCCCTGCTTGTTAACAACTGCACGCACGATATGGGGTTTCATCAACATGCCTTCATTTGCTATGGCGGAAAGGGCCGTGATAAGCTGAATGGCAGTGACAGAGACGCCCTGGCCGAAGGCAATGGTCGACGTATCAACCCTTGTCCAGTTTTGTTGCGGCCTCAATAGGCCGCTTACCTCTCCGGGAAGATCGATTCCGGTCTTTGAGCCAAATCCAAATTGTGTAATATAATGGTAAAATTTTTCTTTCTTCAACCTTTCGGAGATCTTGATGCATCCGATATTGCTTGAATACTTCAGCACGTCGTGAAAAGTAAGAGAACCGTACCTCTTTTTGTTTGCCTCATGGAAAGTCCTGTCTGACACCACGTATGACCCATTCTCGCAATTGAACCTGTCCGTTTCCTTTACTATGCCTTCTTCAAGGGCCCCTGCTGCGAGAAAAGGTTTGAAGGTTGAGCCCGGATCGAAAGTATCTGTGATGACCTTATTTTTTCCTTTGCCGAGATTGTAGGTGGAAAATTTGTTTGGATCAAAGCCGGGTTGATCGGCGAGGGCGAGTATTTCACCGGTTTTAGGTTCCATGACGACGACGAAGCCGCCCTTTGCACCTTTCGCCGTAATCGCATCCTGCAGATTCGTTTCAACAATGTGCTGGATGCGGCTGTCGATTGTCAGAATTAGATTATAGCCTTCTTCTTGCTGCTCAACGGGTTTTTCAATCCGCGGATACAATCTGTTCCCTCTTGCATCCCGCGCCCAAATTAGCTTTTCCGGCGTCGCCTTCAAGTAGTTATCATATTTGAGCTCCAATCCTTCGAGGCCGGTGTAGTCCAATCCTACGAAGCCGATAAGCCGGCCGGCCAGTTCCCCATTTGGATAAAATCGTTTCGGCTCCTTAATTAAAAAGACGTTATCGATATTCAGGGCCTCTATCTTGCTCGCTTGGTCGGCAGGGATTTTTCTCGCTAACCAGCAGAAATTTTTTGAGCCGGAAAGCTTTTTTGTAATAGTTTCCTTATCTATATTGAGGATCTGGGCTAGTACTTCAGCGACTTCAGAGGAATTGCTTATCTTCGATGGGTCGGCAAAAACAGAACTCACCATACTGCTCGCAGCGAGTTTCTCGCCGTTGCGATCAAAGATAATACCCCTCTCCGGTTCAATCTGCAGCGTCTTTATGTGTTGCCTCTCGGCAAGGGTTTTCAGGATTTTTCCGGAAAGCACCTGAATCTGAAAGGCCCTGGATATGAGGGCAATGAAGAGCACTAGGAAAAACACTAGTACCGTAACAATCCTGAATTTCAGCCATTTTTTTGATTCGCCCGTCATTGCTGCACCCCCTGATTGTTGGGGACCTGCTTGTTGACATTTGACGTATCATCGTTATTGAGGATTATGACCTGATCCCTCGTAGGATACATCATCTGCAATTGCTCTTTCGCTATTGTCTCAAGGCGCTGCGGTGATTTCAAGGTTGCGATCTCAACCTTCAACTTTGTCTGTTCCTCGGCAAGTTTTTCATTTATACTCATTTCCGCTGCAACCATGTACTCTAGCTCTGTCATATGGATATGTGACCACACATAGAAAAGAGCGACTGCCATGAGCACTAAAGTGACAAAGATAAAATTCGAATATTTTATCTGAGTGGAAACCTTCTCTACATTGCTGGCATTTCCCTGAATGACTTCCTCCGAATGCATTTTTTAAATCCTCTCGGCCGTTCTCAGCTTGGCGCTTCTTGCCTGCGGATTGCATTCAATTTCAGAAGCCGCGGGTGTTATCGGTTTTCTGGTCAATATTTTCAACTTGGCTTCTCTGTGACAGGCGCACACTGGCAAGGACGGTGGACAGATACATGCCTTCTCCCATGAGCGGAAGCCGTCCTTAACAAGCCTGTCTTCGAGGGAGTGAAAAGATATAATAGAAAAGCGTCCAGACTTCCGGAGCGCATCCACTCCCCGATTTAAGGCGTTATGGAGATTTAGAAGTTCGTTATTGACGTATATCCTGATGGCTTGGAAAGTTCGGGTTGCGGGATGAATTCTCCCCGTCTTGCGTGGGGAGGGCAATGCCTTGACAATAACATCGGCAAGTTCTGCCGTTGTTTCGATGGGAGATGTCTTTCTTCGCATGGAAATCCTCCTCACAATCTTTTCCGCCATCATTTCCTCGCCATAGTCCTTAATGATCCTTTTTAACTCTTCTTCCGGAAATGTATTGATAATATCGTAGGCAGAGAACCCTCGGCTCTGATCCATGCGCATATCAAGGGCAGCATTCAGGGAAAAGCTAAAACCCCTGTTAGCTGTTTTTAACTGATGAGCAGAAACCCCTAAGTCGAGCAGGATGCCATCAACTTCCCTGATGTTCAAAGAGGCTAAGATCGTATCTATCTCTGCGAAATTGCCCTTAACGAGGATCTTTCTGCTGCCAAAGGGCCTTAATCGTTCTCCCGATTCCCGCAAGGCATCATCATCTACGTCCAGGCCTATCAATAAGCCGTCTGGAGCGCTATGATGAAGAATCTCGCAGGCATGTCCGCCTCCCCCTAAGGTTCCGTCAACATAGATTCCGCCCGGTCCGCAACGAAGGGACTCAATAACCTCTTTCTGCATGACCGGTATATGAAAGGAGCACATTCCATGGGCCTTTTTCTATATTCCCAAATCCGCCATATATTTGCTGAAGCTATCGATATCGATTGCGCTTCTCTTCATCTCTTCATCGAAACGTTCTTTGCCCCATATCTCTATGACCTTAATCATGCCTGCGAGAACTATATCTTTTTCAAGGCCCGCATAGTCTCGAAGGTTGGGGGGAATGAGGACTCTGCCCTGACTATCCAAGCAGCAATCAACGGCACCGGACATGAAAAAACGCTGAAAGGCCCGTACTTCTTTTCTCAACAGAGACTGATGGCTGACCTTCTCCTCAATGATCCGCCATTCGTCATAGGGGAAGACCATCAGATAGTTATCCCAGTTTGTGATCACCAGTCTGCTGTCGTATTTCTCGGCGAAAACTTCCCGAAGTCTCGCAGGAAAGATGATCCGGCCCTTGGCATCTATCGAATGATGATATTGACCCCTGAAGACGGACATGACGAGTTTCCCTCCACAATAAACCACTTTGCTCCACTTGGCTTAACTATAAGGAGGGAAAATTTGTTTGTCAAGAGAAAAAATCACTCTTTTTTTCTGTTAGTTTGATATTTTAAGACCGCCCTGTTATGAGCGGAGAGGCTGGATGAGAAGTTATGAGAGCCATCGTTATTGGAAACGAAGTATAGGTAATTGACAGAGGCAGGATGGAGTGCTGCCTGCAGTGAATCAATGGCCGGATTTGCGATGGGGCCGGGAGGCAATCCATTGATCACGTATGTATTATATGGTGTGTTTCTCTGAAGGTGCTTTCTCTTTATGACTCTTGTGGTGGCTTTAAGGTCATAAACGGCCGTAGGATCACTTTGCAGCCTCATTCTTTTCTTCAGTCTATTGTAAAAAACGGCCGAGACGAGGGGTTTTTCATCTTTAAACCCCGATTCTTTACCAATTATGGAAGCGAGTGTCACAATTTGAGGTATCGTCATGCCGAGTTCTTCAGCCCTTTCCTGCATCTCATGGTTGAATGTCTTCCAGAATTGATTGACCATGGTCTTGATTATGTATTTTGCACCCATCGATTTGTCGAATCTGTATGTATCGGGATACAGATATCCTTCGACGGTTCTGCCCTCTATGCCTAGGGAAGCGACAAACTTTGCATCTCCACATAGAGAAACAAACTCCTTCTCGTCTACTAATTTGTAAGAGGCCAAGCGGGCTGCTATCTCAATGACCGTGAAATCCTCGGGGATGGTAACCTCATACCAAACAATATCGCCCTTCACCAGCTTATTGATGATATCCAAAGGCGACATGGACGTTGACAGTTCATACTCACCGGCCCTTATGTGGCCGTGCGCATTTCTTGCAATCACCAACGCAGAGAACAGATATTTGTTCTTGATGAGGCCTGCGTTTTCAAGCAGGTTAACTGATCGGAGGAAGCTCGTCCCTCTCGGAATATCAACAGTGACGATCTCATTGCGACGGTCAATGGGACTTAAGGAATAGTAGAGACCGGCCAACAGAGCCATAACGATTATGCCCGTTAAGATCAGGGCGTGGTTTTTTCTACGTTTACGAGTTGCAGTTCTGATTTTCATATAATTGGTCCGTCTGATAACTACTGAAACTTGTTGCGGCGTTCCTCGGAATCCAGATATCCCTGAAGAATCAAACTGGCGGCGAGCTTATCCACTATATTCTTTCTCTTGTCTCTGGCCACTTTTGCCCGAATGAGTATTTCTTCCGCCTCCTTCGTCGAAAGCGTTTCATCCCATTTGATGACAGGCATAGAGAATGCTGATTCCAAGAGAGAAGCAAATTTGCCGACTTTTTCACACTGAATGCCCTCCGTGCCATCGAGTCTTATGGGATAGCCGATCACAATTTTCTCCACACTATAAGTCTTGATGAATCCGGCAATCTCTTCCAGATCATGCCTACGATTTTTTCGGGCAATGGTGGCGAGCCCCTGTGCCGTCATGCCAAGCTCATCACAAATGGCGACGCCTATTCTCTTGCTGCCATAATCGAGGCCAAGGATTCTCATAAAACCCGCGCTCCTTCTCAAAGCATTTATGCTAACAAATTTAATCTGATCATTTCAAGTGGAGAATTAGCGTCTCACAATAAGTTGCAGGCAAAGGCACTTAAATCCGAAAGATGAACGGTTACAGGGGAAATGCACTTTTTCATGGATGGGGCCAAAGAGTGAATAAGGCAATTAGATCCGGTATGCTCGTCTTGTGAACTTGGGTTGCATTCCTATATTAAAGCGAAGTTTCAGGTCTGTAGCCTTAATCAAAAGGGGAACGAACTTCGAAAGCAGGTATTCCTTTGAGGTCATATTTCCCGTTTCTGAAATTACCCTTTTCTTGAGGTCATCGAGCCAGTCATTGATTTCGTAATGCAAGTATTTTTTGCTTGCAGGAATAAGCATTAATGCCTTACGGGCCATATCTTTATAGACTTGAGCCTTTGCCCTTGCTCGTACAGATGGATGATCCCGGAGTGTCACATATCCGTTCAACTGATTTTCAAGAATGCGGAAAATCGAAGGTCCCAAAATTGCAAATTCCTTGTGATACAGACCCATCTGAATTCCTGACATCTCTTCCTCGTTTATGTGTGGGTGTCTAAAGCCCAACCAAAAGCCGTCCCACCTGCGCGGAATGTCCATAGTGGGAAGGAATCTGCCTTCTGTCTTTAACCGATTATATAATGGAGTACCATAGGCCGGCCCATAAATGAGAAACTGGCAAACGGATGGCTTTAAGCCCATCAGTTCCTGGAACTCCTCCTCTATTATCTCAGGCGTCTGATAATCGAATCCGATTATCATGGATGCAATTATACTGATCCCATGTTCTCGCAAGTCTGCAAACAGCTCTGCAAATGATCTGCCCTCCATTTTCTTGAATCCAGCCCGCTTACCCTCGAAGCCTATCCATAAGAGATCAAATCCCATCTCTGTCAGTTCGGCTGCTGAAAATTGGGACAAAGACTTAACGCTTCCATATCCCATCATTGAAATGGGTGGCAAATTGGACTTGCGAATCTCCTCCAAGAATTGCATCGCTCTTTTCCGGTTGACAAAGAAATCTTCATCACAGAAATAGAATCTGACCATCTGCGGATACAACTTTCGTAATCGTTTAATAGAGTCGATAATAGATTTGCCGTCTGGGAGGAATAGAATGTGTCTACGGTCAAAATAATGGGATGTTGCGCAAAAATCGCATCCAAATGAACAGCCAAGGCCGCCAAATATATAACCCGCCATGGGAAGCGGCAGGCACATGATACGGGGTCTGCTGGCTATCGTGGTTTGGACAATGGGCTTTTCTGCGGGCTCCCCAAGAAGTCTTCTCATGAATTCTATACCTTCGCCTCTACAGATATAATCGGCATATGCATTGAGCTCATGGTCGGGGAATGCCGTACCGTAGCCTCCCAAGATTATCTTGGATTCTGGCGTGTACTTGCGGACAGCCTCAACCATAGGGATCATTTTATGTCTTGTCGCATGGACAAAGGCTATTCCGATATAATCGTATCCCTTTCTTATCTCCTTTATGAATTGCGCCATTGTCGGATAATGCAAGGTAGTGGTCGGTATCTCTATATTTTCCGCGATGAGATCAATTCCCCACTGGTTGGTGGTGGTGAAGGTTCGAAACGGCCCTTGCGCCCACATAAGTTGATGAGCGCCGTCGCATGTTACGTTAAAGCTGTCTCCGTATCCTGCACCAAAAGGCCGGCAAACGCTGCTTAGGAGAAGCCTCTTACTGGCTGACACTGCCATACGGTTTCCTCTATCATCTCTAACTGGGGTTCCAGTTTCATTGCAGACAATATAGAAGGAAGATATCCGCCATGTCAACGGAATTTCAACAAGAAATATAGTAGGTGACGATATCTGCCTTGACGTGAGTGGCAAGACTTATTTTCAGGATGGCTGCACGGAGGCGGCACCAGTGAAGGTTGTCGGTTTCGCGGTGCATAATGCAAATTTTTGTTATTGTTAAACTCCAGGTAGTTTGTTATTTAAATCTTATGAAGCATTTCATCATAGGTACAGCCGGCCATGTCGATCATGGCAAGACAGCCCTTATAAAAGCCATCACCGGTATCGACACGGACAGGCTTAAAGAAGAGAAGGAGCGGGGGATCAGCATTGAACTTGGCTTCGCCTTTCTAACTCTTCCGGACGGCCGGACATTCGGTATTGTGGATGTTCCTGGCCATGAAAAATTCATAAGAAATATGGTGTCCGGTGCCTCCGGCATTGATATGGTGATTATGGTACTCGCGGCAGATGAGGGCGTCATGCCCCAGACAAGGGAACACCTTCATATCTGCTCGCTCCTCGGCATTAAGAAAGGTATTGTTGCCCTCACGAAGGTTGATATGGTAGCAGAGGAATGGCTTAATCTGGTGAAAGACGATATCCATGAATTCTTGAAAGGGACTTTTCTGGAGGCATCCCCTGTTATACCTGTTTCTTCAATCACAGGTGCAGGGCTCGAGGAGTTTCTGGATGCTCTCAGCAGAGTGACGTCGGATATAGAGGGAGAATCAGGTGCGGGCATCTTCCGGTTGCCTGTGGATAGAGTATTTAGCATGAAGGGATTCGGGACAGTCGTCACCGGAACCCTGATTTCCGGAGATATAAAGTTGGGTGAAGAGGTGGAAATCCTGCCGCCTGGAGTTACCGCCAAAGTGCGGGGCATACAGATCCATAATCAGAGCGCAACCATTGCCTCGGCAGGCCAGCGGACTGCCATAAATTTGCAGGGCATTGAAAAGGATATGATCGTGAGAGGAGATGTCCTCGCGAGGCCCGGAACCCTTAAGCCTTCGATCCGCTTGGACGTGTGCATGGAGTATTTGTCAAACAACAGTAGGAGACTGAAAAACAGGAACCTGGTGCGGTTTCATGTGGGAACGAATGAAGTAATAGGCAGGATAATACTCTTCGACCGAGAAGACGTGGAACCTGGGGCTAAGGCTTCTGCACAAGTAGTTCTTGAGTCTCCCATTGTTGCAATGGCAAGAGACCGTTTTGTAATCAGGAGCTACTCGCCCGTAACGACAATCGGTGGCGGGATGATCGTCGACCCTTTGCCCAAGAAACATAAGAGAAATTCTGATAAAGTAAGTCATGAGTTTAATCTCCTAAATGATGGTATTGAAATAGAGAGGGCGGCGATTATTATTGAGCGGGCAGGAATTGAAGGCATTGACATATCTGAGCTTGAAATGAGAACTGGAATTCATCGGAATATTCTTAAGGACATCCTCGGAACTCTGTCTGCAAAAAAGCAGGTCGTCGCTTTGGATGTTGAGGAATCCAGGATCGTATCTTCCTCCATTTACCAGAACCTTCAGGATAGGATTATCCTGGAAATGCGGACCTATCATGAAAGATATCCCCTGAAAGAAGGCATGTCGAAAGAAGAGTTGAGAAACACTGCAGGACAGTTTGCCAGACCAAGGCTCTTTAATATGGCTGTCAGAGAGCTTGAAAAGAAAGGGGAAATAGTTGTCGAGAGAGAGAACATCCGCCTGTCGGCACACCGTGTGGATCTGAAGGGAGAGATGGAGGACCTGCGAAGCAAGATTGCAGATACTTATATAGATGCTGGGCTTACCCCTCCTACGATTAAGGAGCTGATGGAAAAGTTTGCGAGCCAAAGAGGCTTGGCAGAGAGCGTCATCAATGTGATGCTCAGAGAGGGGTCTCTGATAAAAATAAATGAAGATCTCTACTTTCATAAGGAAATCTTAACGAGGCTGAGGGAAGATTATAAAAACCTTCTTGTGAGGGATGGAAAAGCTACGCCTGCAAGTATGAAACAGTTGACAGGTCTTTCAAGAAAATTCATCATACCGCTGATGGAGTACTTTGACATGACAAAGCTGACTATCAGGGCGGGTGATCATCGCATCTTGAGAGAGAAGTGAGTAAACGGCGATAAATAACGGCAGGTGCAAATATGAAGAGTAAGAGCGTTTATATCAAAGATATAAAGCCGGGTGAAAAAGTAAACGAGTCATTTCTTGTGACCGAAAAGAATCTTGCTTTCTCTCAGAAGGGAACGCCTTATCTGAACGTTCGTCTTAAGGATAAGACAGGGGAGGTCGACGGAAAGATCTGGGAAAATGCAATCGAGTGGGACAAAGCCTTCAGTAAGGGGGATGTGATTAAGGCACAGGGAGGGGCAGTCAGCTTCAGAAGCACCGTTCAACTCTCCATAACGGGCGTCAGGAAGGTTGATGACTCCGCCGTCGACCTGACCGAATATCTTCCTGCGGCAAAAGGAGACATCGATGTGATGTTTGCCGATCTAATGGCCTTTGTAGAGCAAATCGAAACACCCCATTTGAGGGAACTGTTACACTTGTTTTTCCATGATGAGGATGTGGTCAAATTGTTCAAAAAGGCCCCTGCTGCAAAAAGTTTTCATCATGTTTATATCGGAGGTCTCCTCGAACACACGCTTTCAGTCATACGCCTTCTTGATCAAGTAACACAGCATTACCAGGGTATCAACAGAGACCTTGTCATATCCGGAGGAATTCTTCATGATATAGGCAAAATTTATGAATATACCTACGACAGGATGTTTGACTACAGCGATGAGGGTAGACTGATCGGGCATATCGTGATCGGTTTGGAGATGCTCGATGCGAAAATTGGCACAGTAAAAGGTTTTCCGGAGCAACTTGCCATGGAGCTCCGCCATCTGATATTGAGCCATCACGGTACTCAGGAATTCGGTTCGCCAAAACGTCCTAAGACGCCAGAGGCATTAGTAGTGCATTTTATAGACGATCTTGATGCCAAGGTTAATGCCTTCCAGGAATTCATCCAGGAATCTGCTGACGATTCGCACTGGACACCTTTCCATAGATTGTTTGAAAGGTTTATATATAAGGGCTGAATATATTTCTGGCAGAGGATTCCTGATTTGTCTTAGACTTACAGGTTCTTTTGCATGGCGGATTTTTGCTCATTTTTCGGCAGCAGGCATCCGGATATGCAATCGTCATCACATCTGCCATCGCAGGGTTCGATGTGAACAGTGACACTCGTATTGAGGAAATGACTTTCTATGCTTTTGGAAAACTCATCTGTGATCTTGTGAGAGTCCTCGACAGACATGGAAGGATCAACTTTTATGTGGAAGTCAACGAAGCGGTAATTTCCCGCCTTGCGCGTGCGCAATAGATGAAAGCCGTGTATAACAGGCTTTTGCGTCATTATCAGCCGACGTATCCAGGCCTCCTCTTCCGCGGGAAGTTTCACATCCATCAGATCCTGCGCCGATTGGAGAGTCAGCCTGTAGGCAGCGCCCATAATAAACAGCGCCACTGTGATCGCAGCGACAGGGTCAAGCCAATACAGATTGGTGGTAGGTGAAATGAGATGACCCAGCCAGATCACGGCAAGACTTGCCATCACGCCGGCAGAGGTGTAGACATCGGTTCGCAGATGCCAGGCGTCTGCCGCAAGTGCAACAGAGTCAGTCTCTCTTGCAACTTTGAAAAGCATTCTTGACACGACCATATTAACCAGAGCGGAAATTGACATCACCCCCACGCCCCAACTGACATATTCAATAGGCTCCTGATTCAGTAGTTTTCTGATGGCTTCGTAGACTATCCAGACGGCCGCGAGAAAGATGAGCAGCGCCTCGATAGTGCCGGAAATATTTTCCACTTTTCCATGGCCAAAGGGATGTTGGGCATCCGCAGGTATGCTGGATTTGCTGACGGAGAATGTCGTTAAGAGGGAAGCCAGAAGATCCACTCCGGAATGGATCGCTTCAGAAATTATAGACACCGATCCAATCAGCAGCCCGACGGAGGTCTTCATGACCACAAGAGCGCTATTTGACAGCACGGTAAGCCGTGAAACATTTACTTTGCTATCCTGCAAATCCATATGGGAAGAATATTCAAGATGAATGGAGATATTATGCTTATCGTTTCAATAACGAAATACAGCCGCGATCGGTTTATCATCCGGCATTTTCTCCTGCGGAAGCGAAAAAACAGTGCCGCCATTCAACAGAGTCTGGATTACAGAAAAATCTAAAAGATCCTCACTGCCGGGTTCCATCTTTTGGTGTAATTGAACATCTTTCGAGTCCGGGTCAAAAATACCCATTTGCTTATGGCCTGTGGCGATAAAGAGCAAACCAACCCGCCCGTCACACGCGGAACGGATAATTTCTTTAATGTCACCGGAAGTTAATCCCGTGCCGGAAGATTGCCTGTATTGGATGATTGCGTCATTTTCCGCCTTCTGGAAATATGGTCTGACAATCTCAAGCGCCAGCTTATGCAACTGTTCTGTGCTTATTCCTTTGGGGTTTCCAGGAATCCCATCTTCCATAAGATAAGGATAAGTGTTTACTTCTCTGTAGATCGGAAATAGATAATCGACACCGGCGAGCACCAGAGGTACTCGTTCGTCTCTCAGGAGGTCATGTAAGCCCCTGTCGATCTGGCGGAAATATTTTGAAATGTTTTCCTTTGCATTGTCTAGTTCAGCGCCGCCCCCTGAAATCATCGAACTGCGTTCGCCTCCCCGCGGCGTCCCTCTATGGAAGCGAATCTGCTTTTCCAGCTCATCGTACTGGAGGGCGTCGGCAAGATTCTTGGGTATAGTTTCAATCTGGATTTCTCTGATGTCCTGTTTTGTGCCTTCATAAAGGCGGCTTCCTTTTTGACTCAATGTCAAAATGTAGTAATGTCCGACGCCGCTTAGTGCAGGCAGAAGAGGTTTGACGTGAAAACGGTCAGCCACGACTATTAATTCATCAAAATTTATGGGCAGGCCGTAGTGACGGAATACATCTGAAGATATGAATACAGCGAGACCGCCGCTCTGTTGTCGCCAAAAAGGTATATTGCCTGAAAGCCCTTGCGCAGGTTCGAGCAATGCCTTAGCCTCTGAGGCGCGGCAACCAGAGATGATCAATTTTTCCTCAGCTTCACGAAGCAGATTTCTGAATCTGATTTGATTTTGCTGGATTTCAGCGCCGGAACGGTAGGCGGGCATAAACATTGAGATGCAAGGGCCTTTCTGTTTGCCCATTAAGGTTTTCAGTTCATCTTTTGATAACGACTTCATAGATTGCTCTCCTTTTAAAAATATTTTCTGTCACGACGGATCAAAGGGTTTCGAGAGAGTACGCGAGTTTTCCCGTTGATCACACTACGTCTCGTCGCCGGAGCGTCGTTCTTGGTGTTGCAAAGAAATCCCCATACTAAGGCCAACACCTAGGGATCAGAAGACATCTCACGCCGGCAAAAGTTCATCCTTCGATTATTTTTCTTTTGATTCTTTCTTGCTCATAGAAAGGGCATCACTGGCCGATTCAGTGCATTCTGTTTCTTGTTCACATATTTGCAATCTACAACGCCTGCACATATGGTTATGTTCCCTGTTTTCAGTAAGGCCCGCATTGTGTCTGGATAGTCCTTAGGGCGATATTACTATTAATATTGCCTTAATTGTTACCCATTTCTGATTAATATGCAATGTCTAATAAGTGTTGCATTCGTTTCTATGATGCCATAAAGACCTACTGAACCGCAGCTCGGCAATCTCTCTTTGACATGCCATTCCGAGCTGTCGTTGAATATTATCCTGATGGGGAGCAGGTGATGTATGCGTTTATTGTATCGGATGTGGCTCTTGAATAATTCATTTCTTAATACAGGAGCTCAAGGTATCATATTAAGATTGGCAAGATTCTGTGCCGGGCGCGGATGCTACGACTTTTATCTTTTAATGACAGCTTTCGGGATTCTAATTTGTAATAATCAATGTTTGATGCTATAAAATTAAATAACGGAGGACGACTTCTTAATAAACTCTATTTGAAGCATTGTAAACCATGGAATCGAGAAACAGTAACATAAGTCAGTGGCGCGGAGTCTCATCTAGGGAGTGGCATGACTGGGAATGGCAATACAGAAATCGGGTGCGCACTATTCCTCAATTGGCCGGTCTTCTCAAGGAGATGCCGGCGGTTCTCAAGACGTATCAAACCGTTGCAAGGTCTTACCCCTTTAGCGTCACTCCGTATTATTTTTCTCTAATTAATGCAGAGGATGATAACGACCCCCTTCGTCGTCAGTGTTTTCCCGATGAAAGAGAAATAAATTTTTCTCTCGGAGGTGTAGCCGACCCTCTCGAAGAAGAACGGGACATGCCTGTTTCAGGCCTCGTGCATCGTTATTCTGATCGCTGCGTCACAATCGTCACGCATATGTGTGCAACATATTGCCGGCACTGCAATCGTAAGCGGATATGGCGGAAAGGCGGGATCGAAAAGAGCAGAGGGTACATGGAACGCATGGTTGATTATGTCTCAAAGACCAGGCATATTCGTGAAGTCATCATTTCGGGAGGTGATCCCCTCACCATGAGAGAAAGTAGCCTTGATTGGTTTCTCGGATCATTGCGTTCTATTCCTCATGTGGAGGTGCTGCGTATTGGAAGCCGCGTTCCCGTAGTCATGCCCATGAGGATTACTCGTAAACTATGTGAGACGTTGCACAAGCATCGTCCCCTTTGGTTCAACACGCAATTCAATCATCCGAATGAAATTACATCGGAAGCTGCGCGTGCTTGTGAAATGATACTTGAGGCAGGAATCCCTGTATCGAATCAATCCGTCCTGCTTCGGGGCATCAACGATAACTATGAAACCCTGCGGGATCTTTTCTATGGCCTTCAGCGGATATCCGTCAAACCTTATTATCTGTTTCAGTGTGACCCGGTCAAAGGTACGGATCATTTTCGCACCGAGGTGCAGTCAGGAATAAAAATAATGGAGAAAATATGGGGAAATATATCAGGACTTTGTGTTCCGCAATATGTACTTGATATCCCGGGGGGCAAAGGGAAATATCCTCTTTATCCCGGTTCTCCTTTTCACACGATGACTCGCGAGACAGGCGAATATATTTTTGATAGGACAGGAGAAGTGAATTAGTAAATCCGTGATTTGGGATGAAAGGAGAGAAACTGTTACATGTATAGTGCGAGTGATTTGAAGAAAGGTTTGCGGATTAAGATTGACAATGAGCCTTATATCGTTACCGAGTTCAACTTTGTCAAACCCGGAAAAGGCCAGGCTCTATATAGGTCCAAATTGCGCAACATGATTACCGGGGCGCAGTTTGAACGGACATTCCGTTCCGTGGATAATTTTGAACCGGCAGATCTTCAACAGAAAAAAATGCAGTACCTGTATAAGGAACAGGGGAAATACTGCTTCATGGATAACGAAAGTTATGAACAAGTTTTTCTCGCTGAGGATCAAGTCGGGGAGGCGAAAAATTTCCTTATTGATAACTTGGAGGTGGAAATCTTGTTTTTTGAGGATAAGGCTCTGGAGGTGAGCGTGCCGAATTTCGTTGATCTTGTTGTCATGCGAGCCGACCCATGGGCCAAGGGTGATTCTGTATCAGGCAAGACTAAGCCGGTGACCTTGCAAACGGGTTATCAGATTCAGGTTCCTCCTTTTGTTGAAGAAGGTGAGAAGATCAGAGTCGATACACGAAGCGGCGAGTATCTAACAAGGGTCAAGGATTGAGACTCCATGGAACGAGACGGGAGACTGGCAAATAAACGGGAAGCTTTATGGAAGCGTGCCAGGATGATTCGCGCGATACGCGATTTTTTTACGAGCAGGGAATATTTGGAGGTGGAGACTCCCCATTTGATTCCGGCACTGATTCCGGAAACCTATATTGATGCTGTCTCGTGTGGTGATTCGTTTTTGCACACATCTCCCGAGCTCCATATGAAGAGGCTTCTTGCAGCGGGTTATCCAAAGATATTTCAAATCTGCAAGTGTTTTCGCGACGGCGAGCGAGGTTCATGCCATCTCCCTGAGTTTACGATGCTGGAATGGTATTGCCGGGGCGTGAACTATTGCCAGCTCATGGAAGAATGTGAGGAATTGGTAGTCTCTGTGGCCGCTGATCTTGGTTGCGGGGATGCAATTAGCCACCAGGGCAGGGCAATTCTGTTGCAAAGACCGTGGGGGAGTATATCTGTAAGAGAGGCTTTCGCATGCTATGCACAGATGTCAATGGATAGAGCAGTGATGGAAAATTGCTTCGATGAGATCATGGTGTCCTGTATCGAACCTCACCTGGGGCTCGCGCAGCCCACATTCATCTACGATTATCCGGTTTCCGGATCAGCCCTCGCGAAGGAGAAGAAAGATGATTCCACGCTGGCCGAACGTTTTGAACTGTATATGGGAGGAAAAGAGATAGCCAACGCATGTTCTGAGCTTACAGATCCGCAAGAGCATCATAGACGATTTCGAAATGTGAACAAATATCGTCATTCTGTAGGTAAATCAGTTTACCCCTTACCGGAGCGTTTTCAGGAGGACATGGCTTCCCTGCCGCAGGCAGCAGGAATCGCCCTCGGCGTGGACAGATTGGCCATGATTTTTTGTGATTCATCTGCCATTGATGACGTTGTATCATTTGTGCCGGAATTTTTGTGATGATTCTTACCGGTCATTTTTGGGGTTTTGCGATTTTTCAGAAATTTATTCTGCTTTTGAATTTGGTAACGAGCGCATTTCCCATAGCTTACCGCGGGGTAAGCGAGCGAATGCTGAACGATAATATTCCGTAAGAATCGGAGATTCTCCGCAACTTGTTGCGGAGAGTATCGATGCTAGTTATCCTAAATTTATTGACAAGGCCATTTTTTTCCATTACACGTATTTACCCATAATAAGTTGCAGACTCAGGTAATACAGAAATAAGTGATTCAGGAGTAAAAAAGTGAAAGAGATTTCTTCTGTTGCCGCTGTTGGTTTTGGAGGACATTTTCATGGCAGTATTCTCAAGATGATTCTAGATGCAGGACTGATGGTTCAGCTTATCCTGCTGTTGCTCCTTGTCTTTTCTGTTGTGTCATGGGCTATTATTTTGATGAAATACAGGAGCATCAAGAAGGCAAAAAAGGAAAATAATATGTTCCTCGATGCCTATATGAACGGTAGTAAACTCTCCGATATTTACCCCGAAGCGAAAAAATACAAATATTCAACCATGGCTGAGGTATTTCAGGCCGGCTACAGTGAACTGGTGAAAATAACCAAGATCATAAGGGGGTCGTCAGCTCCGAAAGAATCCGATGAATCGACTCTACTTCAACTGGAGATGAAGGGTATAGATAACGTTGAAAGGGCCTTGAACAGAGCATGCAGTTCTGAAGCAACGAGACTTGAAAGTGCGCTTAGTTTTCTGGCTACGACAGGGAGCGCATCGCCGTTTATCGGACTGTTCGGAACAGTCTGGGGCATTATGGATACATTTAGGGGCATAGGCACGAGAGGCTCGGCAACCCTTGCTGTAGTGGCGCCGGGAATTTCAGAGGCCCTTATTGCCACTGCTGCCGGCCTTGCCGCTGCGATACCTGCTGTCATTTTCTATAACTATTATCTCAATGTAGTAAAGAACATGTCCATGGATATGGATAACTTCGCTTCTGAAATACTAAATATTATTGAAAGAAATTATGTGAGAAAATAGAATTCCTTATGCGGTCAGGAAGAAAAAAAAATAGCGGCAGCAAGCTGTTGGCTGAGATCAACGTCACGCCTCTGGTTGACGTCGTTCTGGTCTTGCTGATAATTTTCATGGTGACAGCCCCTATGCTGCAAATGGGCATCGACGTCAATCTTCCACAGGTTAAATCGAAGAGTATCGATGTGACAGAGGAAAAACTTGTACTGACGATTAATAGTGCCAAAGAGATATTTATAAACAAGAATAAGGTTCCTGTTAGCGGCCTCAGCGCAAAGCTGGAAAACATCTTTGCCAACAGGATCGATAGAGAAGTTTTTATGCGGGCTGACAAGGACGTTCCTTATGGGTTTGTAGTGGAAGTGATGTCCGAGGTCAGAAAAGCCGGTGTAGATAGGCTGGGGATGATCACGGAGGCGCCCGAGGAATCAAGGTGATGTGCCGCAGGATGATACAGAATGCAAAAGGAGCGAGATGACAATGAGATCAGCTTGAACAGTATGATTTTTATATCTCTATTAATTCATACTGTAGTGCTGTCTGTCATTTTCTTTGCACCATCTCTTCCCTCTCCAAGATGGACATTTGGTCCCGTATATTCCGTTAATCTCGTTAGTCTGTCTGAAGTTCTCCAGGAAAGGAAAGCGCAATCGGCAATCCCGAGAGAAATCAACCAAACAATTTCCGGTGAGCATTCTTCCCTCTTGAAAAAAAGAACAGATACCCTCCCCGCCGTCCCCATCAAGAGATTGGATTCTCAAACAAAGCAGACGAGCAGCATTGATAGGGCGATCGAGGATATCAGGAGGAAGGTGAACACGGGAGTGAGCCCGCCAAGCCCTGCGGGCCAGGCGGATAGTGCTGAATCCAACGCAAAGATAAATGTCTATTACAGCCTTGTCTGGTCCAGGATAAGGGGAAAATGGACGCTGCCCCAGGGAATATTACCGAGGGAGAACATAGAGGCGATTATCCAGGCGAAGATACTGAAGAACGGCACAGTTGCAGATTTGAGTTTTGAGAAACGCTCAGGCAATCGATATTTCGATGAGTCAGCGATGAAGGCCATCAAGAGGGCGAGCCCTTTTCCTCCTTTTCCAGATTCAATAAGAGATAGCAATATCGACGTTGGCATCAGGTTCCATTCAATGGAATTCAGATAGAAGGGAGAAATCCTCTAATGAAGGACCTATGGTTTTATTCATGAATTATTGCCGTGTCAGGTATTTCCTAAAATTAGTTGCGCTTATGGTAGTCATGCTTTCCATTTTATGTCTGCCTCATAGCGCATTGTGTAGAGTCTACATTGACATCGATTCTCCCGCCTTCCAAAAATTTCCCATCGCCATTACGGATTTCAGAATAATAGGTCAACAGGATTATCAGTCAGGGCTTTCAAGCTGGTTTTCAGATACCCTGGCGAAGTATATGGAGATGACGGGATTCTTCAACTGCATCAGCAAGAATGCTTTTCTTGAAGATCAAAAACAGGCGGGTTTAACGGTGGAAAGTATCAGGTTTGCCGACTGGTCTGTAATTGGCGCTGAGTATCTGGTGAAGGGGGCTTTCCAGTCCAATGGCGGGGATCTCACTGCCGAATTTCATCTTTTCGATGTAATAAAGGGAGAGGTCATTACCGCAAAACAGTATACCGGGAAAATAGAAGACAAAAACGAGATGGTGCGCAAATTTGCCGGCGAGATTCTTTCTGCCCTGACGGGGGACGAAGGCGTATTTGGCACTAAGATCGCCTTTGTATTGAAGAAAGGCCAGAATTCAGATATCTACACAATCAATTTCGATGGGACTGAACTTCTCCGAGTTACGAACTTCCAGTCATTGACTTTAGTCCCACGCTGGTCTCCTGACGGAAAATTTATTTCCTTCACATCTTATCGAAATGGGAATCCAGACCTCTATATAAAGTCAATGAATGGTGCAAAAGTTGAGAAGATTGCCAATTTTGATGGTATCAATCTGGCTGGCTCCTGGTCCAGGGATGGCAGGAAGCTCTTGCTGACCCTGAGCAAGGATGGTAACGAAGAGATATATGCGATGGACCTCGGCAGCAGGAATCTTGAACGTCTCACCTATAATTTTGCGATTGATGTATCGCCCGCCTGGTCGCCCGATAATAAAAGAATTGCTTTTGTTTCAAACCGTTCCGGTTCACCACAAATATTTACTATGGGCGCTGATGGAAGCGATGTGAAAAGACTTACCTATGACGGAAACTATAATACGTCCCCATCCTGGTCGTCACGGGATAACAGAATAGCGTATGAAGGGCGAGTGAATGGGCATTTCCAGATATTCTCTGTAAATGAGGATGGCAGCAGCCCTTTGCAACTGACCTTTGACAACATTGACCATGAATCCCCCTCCTGGTCCCCGGACGGCAGGTACCTCGTCTTTAGTACGAGGGGCGGCGGCAAACACAGAATTTGCGTGATGAATGCTAACGGGTTAAACGTGAGGATATTGTACGAGAATGTGGGTGGCTGCATGACTCCATCCTGGTCGCCAAAAATAAAATGACTTTCTGAAATAAATTTATCGTATAGAATCTGTCGACAAGGCGCCCAGTGCGAAGGATATTAAACAAATTTAAGGGTAGAGAAAGCAGGATTTGAAATTTTTGTGGTTGACCTTTAGGGTGGATTGTGGTTTAGAAGACTGCAAATCGGCAGGTAACCTATTTCCTTAAACCAACCAAGAGAGGAGAGAACACAATGAAGAAAAGCCTTGCAATACTAGGGATTATTGGGTTGATACTATGCTTTTCATTTATGGTTATGACAGGATGCGCAAAAAAATCTGCAGTAAAAGACCAGGGAGTTTCAGCCGAAGAAAAGGCTGCTGCGGATAGTGCAGCGCAGCAAGCGAAGGCCAAGGCGGAAGCGGATGCGAAGGCGCGGGCTGATCAAGAAGCCCGATTGGCTGCCGAACAGAAGGCGAAAGAAGAGGCGGCAGCGAAAGTGGCCCCTCAGGCAGAGGCTGCCGCAGTAAAGGAAGAAGTGTCATTTAAGGATGTACTTTTTGATTTTGATAAATTCAATCTCAAGCCTGAAAGCAGGGACATTCTCAAACAGCTTGCAGAACGGCTCACCAATAATAAGAATAGCGTTATTCTCATTGAAGGTAACTGTGATGAAAGGGGAACGACTGAATATAACCTTGCCTTGGGAGAAAGACGTGCCAAGGAGGCCATGAAATACCTTGTTGAACTTGGCGTTGAAGGCAAGAGAATAAAAACGATCAGTTATGGCAAAGAAAGACCCTTGGATCCCGGACATACTGAAGAAGCATGGGCAAAAAACAGGAGAGATCACTTTGTCGTCACATCAAATTAGAAAGGTCATGGTGGGGAGGTCTGAAGTTTGAAGAGATTTCTAATTTTGCTCTTACTCATATCCCTAATCTGCGCCGTAGGTTGTGCAACGACTAAAGATCTACAGCGCGTTCATGGGGATTTTGATAGGCAGGTTTCGGCCTTAAAAGAGGAAGATGCAGGTATCCGAAAAGATATTGCGACGCTTAAAGAAACGCAAGCTTCTTTGCAAAAAAGCCAGGCGGAAATGCGTGCAGACATCACTGAACTGAGGGATGGTATCCAAAGTCTAAGGGGTATAACTGAAGGTTTAAGAAAGGAAATGGCAGCAATAGCAGCAATAAGGGAAAGACTTGATAATGTATCTCTGAAAATAAGTTTTATAGAAAACTTTCTTGAAATTGGAAAGAGAGAAAACGATTTAGAAGGCGGAAAACCGGGGAAGGCCGCTGCAAAGAACGCCATAAAAGGGAAAACGGATAAGGAATCGGCATATGCACTGGCCTATGAAATTTTTAAGGAAGGAAAGTATGAAAAAGCCAGGGGGGAGTTTCAGAATTTTCTGAAGCAATACCCTGACTCAGAATATTCAGATAATGCCCAATTCTGGATAGGGGAAAGTTTTTATTTTGAGAAAAAATATGAAAAGGCCATACTCGAATATGAGAAAGTGGTCAAAAATTATCCCAAAGGCAGTAAGGTTCCATACGCCCTGTTGAAACAGGGGCTTTCTTTCTTGAATCTTGGCGACAAAGCGAGTGCGAGAGTGATTCTGCAGCAGATAATAAAAGAATATCCCAATACCAACCAGGCAAGAATAGCAAGGGCAAAACTAGTAGAAATTAAGTAAAGAAGCAAAAAAGGATTAACCCCTTCCTGTCATATCTAATTCATCGATCCAGGGAAATAGGGATGACTCCGGGAGGGGGTTTGAGATCAAAGATCGTTGCATCAATTCCCTTCGCCGATCCGATATCAACATAACGGATGATGATATCGGGCTTATCATTATCTCCATAAGCAACAGTTACGCTCTCGGGCAGGGCCATATTTTCTATGCGGTCCCGCCCGGTAAATCGGGCGCTGAACAATCGGGAGTTGTCGCCTGTAAATAAATCGACTCTGACAAGCTGATCTTCCTCAGGATCTACCCAGAGAGATTGGATTTTTCTGTTTTCAGAAAAGATATCAACCCTGTAAAGGCTCCCATCGGAAGAACCGTCCAAGGTGATGGTCTTTTCTCTTATCTCGGGACGCATGCCCAGCAGAATAGACGTCATGTCTTCCATCCTTAGAGCAGTCGCAGCAACAGGTATAAAATGCGCCAGATTTCTCGCTGTTGCCTTTCCTATATAGAATTTTCCCTTCTGTGGCACAAAAACTTTCAGGATGTTCTCGTTGACGGTCAGGAAGAGATCTGCCGGACCTATGAGAGGCATTGATTCTAATCTCAATGAGGACGGCGGCTTCAGTACTAAAGCCGCCTTCAGAGGATAACGACCCTCAGGGGTATTAACTTCGATACGCGCAATGGCTTTAACGCCATCTTTGAATTGATTGTTTGGGTCGATCTTTTCCAGGGCAATTAGGGGGGAGGAGAAACTCTGTTTCGAGCCTCCGCCAACCTTCTGTGTTTTGGTGACGGCACATGCGGAAAAAATGAGGAAGAATGATATGATGAAGAAGAACGACGGTAATCTTTTCCACATCAGGGGTTTTTCCCCTTGATGAGCTCATTGAGCTTTTGAGGCAGATCACCATTTGCAGGGTTTAATTTCAATGCCTGTTTGTATATTTCGATGGCGTCATTTATCCTGCCTGCCTTTGTATAGGCGTCTCCCAAATGTTCAGCAATAGTTGCATCAGTAGGCAGGCCATCCGATGCTTCTTTCAGGTATTTTATCGCCAGGTCCATTCTGTTTTGTCTGAAATATACCCAGCCGAGGCTGTCAATCATATAGATATTACCGGGTTTCAAGGTGAGTGCCTTCTTAATCATCGTCTCAGCTTCATCAAGACGGATGCCCCTATCCGCAAATGTATAGCCTATGAAATTGAGCGTGTCTGCATTCTCCGGGTCGATTTTCAGAACCGACTCCATTTCATCTATACTCTCGTGAAAGCGGTTCGTCTTTTCGTAGAGGACACCGAGACTATAATGAAGGTCGGTGCTCTCTGGCAATGCAGAAAGGCCTTCTTTTAATATATCCTCTGCGGATGATAATTTCTTGTCCTCCTCATAGAGGGAGGAGAGATAAGCATAGAGTCCCGGCGTATGTCGATTATTACGAATGGCTCTTTTCATTACTTCTATGGCCTCAGCAATCTTACCCTCCTTTTTCAAGATGATCCCTATATTAATCTGCGCGTTTCCGTAAAACTCTGAATCCGGAGGGATCATTCTAAATCCCTCAATCGCCTTGCCGTCCATTTTCTTCTCTTCATACGCTGCGCCGAGCAAATACCTGGCCCTGTGATCATTCGGATTTCCATCCAGTAATATGGTGAACTCGCCAATAGCATCATCAAATCTGCCTTTTTCGAGGTAAAGGAGGCCGATTTCCAGTCGCGCTTCCCTATTGCTATTATCGAAATCCAGAATTCGCTTGAATTCCATCTCTGCATCGTCTAATTTGTTTTCCCTGAGAAAAATTTCTCCCAGTTTTATTCTTACGTTTGTACCCGGCGGATAGAGATCAACAAAACGTCTATACAATTCTATCGCCTGATCGGTCTTCTTTTCCTTTTCGTACAGGAGTCCTAAATCAATCAACGCCGGTTCGAAAGAGGGTTTTATGTCGAGAGTTTTCTTGAAGCTTTGTTCGGCTTCCTCATAGCGTTTCATATCCGTTAATATCTTTGACAGATAGTAGTTGCCGGTGAGATGCTCCGGACTGATTTTTATCAGATCTTGGAAGGTTTTCAAGGCCTTCTTATAGTTTTTGGTTTCCGCGTAGATGGTGCCTAAGTATATGCGGGAAAATGTATTCGTCGGATCCAGCTCAATAACCTTTTCATATTCTCCTGCAGCGTTATTATAATCCCTCCTGTTGAGATACAGCCCGCCCAAGAGAAGATGGGCGTTCACATTATCCGGGCGTTCCGAGAGGTATTGCTTGCTGAGAGTGATGGCCTTCTGTATCTCGCCATGTTCGATATACAGGGATATAAGTTCTGTCTCGAGGTAGGAGGATTGAGAGTCGAAGCTCAGGGCCTTTTCATATTCCTTTATGGCACTATCAAGGTTGTCATCAAGGAGATGCAACACACCGAGGGAATAATGATATGTCGAGTCTAATGACGGTCGTTCCGTGCCTTCTGAGACGGCCATAATACTGCCTTTCACGGGCGAAGATGCACATCCGGCAAGGCAACATAAGATCAGGCTCAGAAGAAATCTGTTGTACAAATAGTTTCGCATATTAATAAATTCATGCCATTTCAATTGTATCTAGAAAAACCGTGCACCTGAATAGAAACAGCCGTCGGTTTTTAGGAGATCATTGAACGAGCGCGGATACAGGAACGACATCGATACCGCGAGCTTTCAAGACCGGTATTGCCTCCTTGAGAGCTTGAATAGTTTTCAGATGTGGATGTCCTATCATTACGACTGCTTCTGATTTACGGGCAAATTCCCCGTCGATCCGGGTTGTCAAATTTCGAAAAATCGTCATGTAGTCATAGTCATTATCAATAAATATTTTTCTTGAGACGAATCGTAGTCCTAACTTTTTTGCAACTTCCTTGCCCTTGGTGAGCGGGGTCGTACGGCTGTCGACAAAAAAAAGATCCCTTTTCTTAAGTTGTGTGAATACAATATTAAGCTTTGCTTCGTCCTCCATGAACTTTGATCCCATATGATTGTTAACGCCTGAAAGATAGGGAATTGCATCGAGATCTTTGTCAACCTGTTCCTTGATTTGCCGATCACTCATGCTCGTGAGGAGGGCTCCCGTCCCCGGGTTTTCATCCGGGAAGGCATGAGGTTCCATCGGTAGGTGGAGAAGAATTTCTCTTTTCGCCTTGTGCAAAATATTTGCTGCATCGACTGAATGTGCATAGTGCGGAAGAACGGCAAAGGTCAGCGAGGCATCAATCTTAAGAAGTTCATAGAGCGGTGAGAGATCATAACCAATGTCGTCTATGAGAATGGCGACCCTTTTTCTCGCCCGGCTAGTTTTATCTTTAGGCGCGATGCTGTCCGTCCCATGCTTCTCCTGTGAGTCTCGAATAGGCGTTTCCAAGAGAGCATTCCTTGGCTCACTGGTTGTCGTATATTTCGGTTCTTTCACCTCCCGGTTCTCGGCATGGTACAGGTATAGCGCGATAATAGAAATAATTACTGCTGAGATTATTACTAATACCGTCCAGCCCCCTTTTTGCCTCTTCTTCATTATATTTTCCGCGGGGTCACGCTGCAAGTCAGTTCTTTAGATTCTTTTTCATCATATCCCAGCTTTTTATGATGTCCAAGGCGCTCTTTAGCTGGTTATCTTGCATTAAATTGTCTTGTTCTTTCTTTTCACCTTTATCTTTGTTTGAATCATTTTCATTTTTCGGCTCTATATGACCCTTGAGGTCTCGTTCCCTGATGAATTCATCCGTCATCTCTTTCTCCTCAGCAGGTCTGATATATTTTACAATGATATCTGGTTTTATTCCCTCGGCCTGGATCGATCGCCCACTCGGCGTATAGTATTTCGCCGTGGTCAGTTTCAGGGCAGACCCATCTTCAAGCGGGATAACAGTCTGTACCGATCCCTTTCCAAAGGTCTGAGTGCCCAGTATTAATGCCCTCCCGTTGTCTTGCAGTGCTCCTGAGACAATCTCAGCAGCGCTGGCTGTGCCCTCATTAACCATGGCAATAATAGGACACGTCGGCTCGTCACCGTCATCTTTCGCGACCGATTTTGTTTCCATGTTTTTTGTTCTTCCCTTAGTTGTGACGATTACTCCCGATTTTAGGAAAACATCAGCGACTGCCACTGCCTGATTTAGTAAGCCGCCGGGGTTATTCCTGAGGTCCAATATAATGCCTTCAAGAGCGCCATTTTTCGCTTTAATATCGTTTAGTACTTTCTTCAAATCATCGGCTGTTCTTTCCTGGAATGAAGACACTCGAATATAGGCGATGTGATCATCGTAGATTTTCGATTTGACGCTTTTTATCTTGATGATGCTACGGGTTATCACAAAATCCTTTGGCTTGGTCATATCCTCTCGCATAATGGTAACAGTAACTTTGGAGTCTTTCGGCCCCCGCAGTTTCTTGACTGCTTCCATTATGGTTATGTCCTTCGTTGATTTCCCGTCAATCTGTATAATATGGTCGCCCGCTTTAATGCCTGCGTTGTAGGCCGGAGTGTCCTCAATAGGCGAAACAACCGTCAAAATATCTTTCTTTATAGTGATCTCAATACCGATGCCGCCAAAACTGCCCCGTGTTTCCACCTCAAGATCTTTGTACATTTCGGCAGTCATATAGGTACTGTGTGGATCCAGGGACTTCATCATTCCATTAATGGCCCCTTCTATGAGTTTTTTTGAATCCACATCCTCGACGTAGTTCTTCTGCACCATGTCGAGCACTTCATTGAACGTCTTGAGATTCTTGTATATGCTCCTTTCCAGTGCGGCTGATACTTGCGAATCTCCCTGAAGTCCAAGCAGGAGTAAGCAGGTAATTAGGCACAGAGACAAAAGCGTTTTAACGGGCAAAGAGTTTTTCATTCAATCCTCCATTGCGGACATAGACTCATTCCGCATCAGGTAATTATAAGAGTAGGATAGCACTATTCCTGTTCATTTTTCCATAACTTTTTAGAATGCTCCACAAAAGCGTATGTGTAATAAGCCTTTCAAGATGACATGTCTCATGGCGGACGCTTCTTAAGAAAGGCAAGAGACATGGGTGCGGAGAACGCTCGACCAGCACTGCCTCTGTAAAAACAGAACAATAGAGTAGCCGGCATTATCTGTGGGCTCAGACCATGTCCATGCACAATTCGTTCTCAAGAACCCTTGCAGCCCTCTTATACGCTATTACGATACTGCCCTCTATTTTATCCGGGCCACTTCTTGTGCTGATGTTTTCAAGGCTGTAGCTTTAAGAATATCGTGGCTCAATCAAGTGGGGCTGCTTGGGGGAGTTTCTGCTGATATAAATTTGACGCTGCCATTTATGATTCCGCCTTCATCAATGACTAAATTGTGGCATCTGATATTACCTCTTACATCCGCAGATTTCATAAGTGTAAGAGTGCCTGTGACTTCAATTTCCCCTTCGAAATTTCCCGCTATTGTCAGGGAGGTTGCGCTTATCTGCGCTTTTACATTGCTGCCTTTCTCTGTGAACACAGTTTCAGCAAATAGCGTCCCTTCAATGAGTCCTTCGACAATCAGGTGCCCTCTGAAATGCAGAATTCCTTCAATTTTGCAATCCTTGTTTACTATAGAAATATTGTTTTTTCTTAGGTTCACCTTCGGGTGTTCCCCTCATTTTTTACTCTCGTCAGGTTTTTAAATTGAAAATCTCTCTTAATACAAGTTTACCATCGTCTGAAAAAACAAATATTGAGGCAGAATCATAAACATGTTGTATGGAGATGTCTTTCGCTATGACTTTATGTCTGGTGATGGAAAAGGGATCGCCGTCCCTGAAATTCTGCGGGACTCCATTGGACAGATTTGTTTGGGGATAAGCGAGCCAACGTTCCGCCTCCCCTCTATCCGATTTCAGAATGAGAAAAATGTACCCCGACGCCGGGGAATTCTTCGAGGTCTTGTTTTTCAGGAGAAACGAATAGCGGAATAGTTTTCTTGAAAGGTCGAAGTTGGCTTCGAAATTTTCTATAGACAAGTTGTAAGATTGTGTAACGGCGTTCACTGTTTCCGCATCGGCTGATGCCGAACTCTTTTCTGTATCTGGAGGTTTGCTGTGAGTTGCTATATTAGCCGTGACCTCTTCTTTAAGATCCCCCATCCGGTTGTGGAGGAGAACTGCGGCGAAAGAGATAACACATAGGCCAATGAATGTTACCAAGCAGACCGTCAAAAAGTTCATCGGAAGCTTAAAAGAACACAGTCGCCTCTCGTCCTGAACTATAATGATGGTAAGCTTTTTTTGTCTCTTGTCTGCGTGCATTTAAGAAAGGTTTCACATAGAAATTCTTCTAAATCCGCCTGCGTGGGATCAAACTTCCTTTTTGCAGTATCCTGTTCCCTCTTCATGCGGAAGAATTGAAGCATCTGGGATGCGGAGAAAATGAGATTTTAATGCATCAGTCAAGCATCTGATATATTTCTTAACACATATTCATAATGACTTACACAAAAGTTGTCAAGGCAAAATACTGAAGAGGCAAAATCCTGATGAAGTTCATTTGTAACCGGTATCCTCTCGTCATCGTGCAACACTAAAATAAGACAACCTCATCAATCTGCCACGGTAAAGAGGCAAGAAAAATCGTTGATTACGCCGCCGAAATCCTGTATGAGCAGACTTATGGGGATTTTTCCTGGAGACAATAAGGGAAAAGGAACGAAGATGAAAAAATTAGTCGATTTCTGTGGCACAAAAATTTGCATGTCTATTATTATTTTCGTGTTTTTCTATATGAATGTGACGGTAAAAAATATGGGTCACTCCGGCCAGTCTTTGTTGTTTGTCGCTTCCGCACTTGCCCAGCCTCGTCCGAGTGAAACTGCGACTCCTCAAGAAGAAACCAAGGCGTCTTCTGTACAAGAGAGCACTCTCATGCATAATTTGCTGGAAAAGCAGAAAGAACTTGACGACCGAGAGAAGGCGGTAAAAGAGGAAGAACTAAAGATCGAGGCTTTAAAAAAGGATGTAGCGGAAAAAATGGAAGCCCTGAGGGTTCTCGAGGAAAGAATGTTACCGACAATGGAAAGTCAAAAGGGCGAGAGGGACAAAAAATATCAGTCGCTTGCAAGAATATACGAAGTCACTCCCCCTGAAAAAGCGGCGGCCATATTCGAAAAGATGGATAGAAAAATGGCGGCTGAAATCATGATGCGCATGAACAGCAAGAAAGCCGGTGCCATTTGGGCGCATATAAATCATGAGACCGGCGTACAGATTGCGAGAGAAATAACCTCATCACAGAGTGTGGATACCGCTAAAGCTGCAAAGATTGCTAAAGAAATCACTGGAACGGGAGCGATTAAACAGGATGCCGCCCAAAGTCCTGATGCCGCTGCTGTAACATCTGCCGGGAAAATAAAGGGAGTAGAAGCGCCCAAACCGGAAACGCAGCAGAGTCCTGCTACTGTCAGTTCACAGGGAACTGACAAAGAAATTGCCGCGGAGAAAACAAACAAACCTGAGCCTTCGCAAAAAGTAGCGGCGAAGAGTGCCGCGAAAAGCGGCATAAAGATTGCGAAATCGAAGAAGACGAGATTAAAGAACGCCCAGCCCCAAGCATTGAAGCCATTTGCCATACAGATCAAGGCTGTTCGTGGCATCGAGATGGCTACAGAGTTTACGAGGGTACTCAAAGATGAAGGCGTTGATGCCTACTGGTATGAAATGAGTGCGAAAGACGGCGGAACTTTATACAAGATTCTGGTCGGCCGTTTTGCGAGCCGCGAGGAAGCCATTAGTTACATGAAGAAAAAAAGCATCGACGTTAATTATCCCGGCAGTTATATTCAGAAGACCGAACAGACAATTCCCTCAAAAAAGAAAAAATAACGTCAGTGTTTCAGCAAACGAAATCGGCTGTGCCAAGATAGCGACGTTTGCCCCCGTTTATCATTTCCGGCTGTTCAGTTGAATCCAGTAAATGCTTCCACAGTTCGGGACCTTATGTCTCGACAGATTGAGAGCAGGAACTGCGCGTTATAGGGTGACACGAACCGGGTAATGCGGCTGACGCAGGCATGTCCGTGTCACCATAGGGTTTCCCAGAACTGCAGGGCGAATCTCTTTTTGTGGGAAACCTGTGGACGCTACATTTCTTGCGGGGTACTTGTCTTCACGCGCGGGCTTCAATGTGTCCTTAAGGCACAGCGCTGTGTTGCTGCTGCGAGGTTTAGGATACAGCCGAACGTCTGACTTTTTGGGGAGAGGGATGTATTAAGGTTGCAATAATGGGCTGCCGTTGACGGACAAGCTACACAAGCTGCCCTGTATCAGGCAGAATTCCGCGGGGCGCAACGGTTGATCCCCGATGGAGAGTGCTTATAAAGTAGTTCACGATTTCTTCGTCAAATTGACGATTAACATTTCTTTTCAACTCGGCGACCGCTGTATCCATGTCCATTGCTTTTCGGTACGGTCGGTTGTTAGTCATAGCGTCAAACGCATCCGCGACTGCCAGCATTCTCGAAAAAAGGGGAATATTGGGACCCTGGAGGCCATCGGGATAACCATTACCGTCCCACCGTTCATGATGATGGCGGATTATTAATCTTTCCGTATCCAAGATGGGAAGAGGTTTCAAGATATTTTCTCCGATCACCGGGTGTTTCTTTATAACATCGAATTCGTACGTGGTGAGTCGGCCGGGTTTAAGAAGGATGTCGTCAGGTATGGAGATTTTTCCTATGTCATGTAGAGTTGCCGCTATCTTCAGAGATTCGATTTCACTGGGGGTGCAACTCATTGCTTCCGCTGTTCTTATAACAATATCCGTCACCCTCATGGAGTGTTCTTCCGTGTAATAATCACGAGCTTGAATGGAAGCAACGAGAGATTGAAAAGTACTCAAGAGATTAGTGTAAAGACTTTCGTACAGAAGCCTGTTCTCAATATTTAGTGACGCCCTGTTAGCTATGCTCTGGATGTAATAAAGATCTCTTTCCGTGTAGACATGTTCGTTGCTTTTTCCAGAAAGAACTATGATTCCGAAGACTTGATCCCTGATTTTCAAGGGAGAAGATATGACAGATGAATATGCCGTGTTCTTGATGAGGTTTCGCAGCAAAGGCTCCTTCCTGCGGACGGTATCTCTGAGTATAGAATGTAAAGACGGTATAATTACGCTTTTGAAGAAAGTTTGTGAGACGCCTTTGACGACAACAGCATCAAATTCCTGATAATCCTTATCGTACAAGAGTATAGAGCATGCCTCGCCACCGACGACCTTCAGAGCAAGATCAACCATTTCCTGAAAGATTTCGTCGTTGTTTTTCGTGAGTTCAATTTTGTCATATATGTAGCTGCGAGTGGATAAGTCACTTATCTTGGTAGTTAGGGAAGTGGCTGTCGTCTGCTTGTCGTATTCACTCAGAATCGTCTTAGCTCTTAAATAGACATCAACCTTATACAAGAGATCGTCAATATTGAATGGTTTTGCGAGGAAGTCTACTGCGCCTGTCTTCATTGCGGAAACGGTCATTCCGATGGTCGGGTAGGCTGTAATAAGAATCACGTGCGTCGTCGGTTTGATTTCCCTAATCTTGTCAAGGAGATCCATGCCATTCATACCCGGCATCATGACATCGCATATGACCATATCAAAATCGTTTTCCCCCAGCCTTTGCAGGCCTTCAACACCATCGGATGCCTCAGTAACTGCATAGGTTCCCGCCTGACATATGGCATCTACAACGAGCGATCTGGTACCGATGTCGTCATCGACTACCAGAATGGATTTTTTTGCTGAATTTACTTCATTCATACTTAACATAAGTGCTCTGTCGTGGGTATTATCTGCGGAAAAAGGTAAATGATCCCGCTCAGTCATTATTCTTCTTGGATTTCAGGAGAATATCCATCAGGCTGTATGAAATTTTATCGTAAGCAGCTGTTTTATTGCCGGTATCCAGCGTGACAACGTCGGTGTACCTCGTGCCTTTAGATATGTCAGGTTGAAGTGATGTTCCGACCTTGACCTTATTTTGCTTACTATATGCCTTGAGAATATTATCAATTTGATAAGATGAAATTGTCATTATTCAACTCCACCAGATGTATTCTCATCCGTCATTTATTTTATCGGACGAAAACAGTAAAACTTTAACTCTTTTTTGGATATTGTGGGAATATTACAAAAACTCAATCATAAATGGGTATTATGTGAATATTCTATTTGACTATTGTTTAATTTTTGTTAACATTGAGCGGCATCAAGTCCAACTGGGTTTTATATCGTCACAACTGAGTATCTTCTTGAAGAATCTACTATGAAAAATGCAAAGATATTAATTGCTGAGGATAATGAACTAAGCAGGGAAAATCTTTCCGAACTTCTGAAAAGTCATGGCTGCGAGGTCATGGCTGTTGAAGACGGCAGCCAAGCCAGGGATGCTTTTATCGAAAACAAATACGACCTCGTAATAACTGATTTAAAGATGCCAAATATGGATGGTCTTCAGCTTCTGGAGTTTATCCAGGAAATTAGTCCGGAGAATATCGTCATTATAATTACCGGCCACGGTACCATTAATACGGCCGTAGCGGCAATAAAGCTGGGCGCTTTCGACTATATAACCAAACCGCTAAAAGATGATCTTGTGACACTGACGATTGAAAGAGCATTATCCTATGCGAAACTCAGGCAAGAAAATATAGCTTTGAAAAGAAGTCTGAAAAAAAAATATGATTTTGACAATATGATTGGCTACAGCGATGGGATGAAAAGGATATTTGATACGATTGAAAAGGTGGCTACTTCGGATAGTACGGTTATGATATACGGCGAGAGCGGCACAGGTAAAGAATTGGTTGCCAAGGCCATGCATTTCAACAGTGAGAGAATCAATTTTCCCCTTGTTGCCGTAAACTGCGGGGCCATTCCCGAAGAACTGCTTGAAAGTGAGCTATTCGGCCATGAGAAAGGTGCTTTTACAGGAGCACTCCGCACCAGAATAGGCAGATTTGAATTAGCCAATGGAGGGACGATATTTCTGGATGAGATCGGCGATATGAGTCCTGCACTGCAAGTGAAGGTGTTAAGAGTTCTTCAAGAGAAGCAATTTGAGCGGATCGGCGGGGTAAAGACACTACAGGTAGATGTGAGAATTATTGCCGCAACGAACCAAGATTTGGAAAAGGCGATAGGGGAAAAAAGATTTAGGGAAGATCTGTTTTATCGTATAAACGTCATACCTATTCATCTGCCGCCTCTCCGGGAAAGAAAGGTTGACATTCCGATATTGGCTAACCATTTCTTGTCGAAATTCAACAAATTGAAGAGAAAAGAGGTGGTTCGAATCACCCCTGAAGCGATGGAGCACCTGCTTAAGTACTCATGGCCTGGAAATGTCAGAGAACTTGAAAATTTAATCGAGATGCTCGTTGTCTTAAAAGAGGAAGGTGAAATAGAGGTTGCGGACCTTCCGGAAAAAATAGCAGTGGCTCCTTCCCATAGCGTTATCAGGAGTGGTGTAGAAATAACGGATGAAGGAATCAATTATAATGCCTACGTTGATCAGCTTGAAAAGGACTTGCTTTCAAGAGCCTTGGAAAAGGCTGGGGGAGCAAAAAACAGGGCTGCAAAATTACTGAACTTAAATAGAACAACTTTTGTTGAGAAATTAAAGAGGTTCAATATTGGTTAGTAGATATTGACGATTGTGCGCGCAAGTATTTTCCGGGGGTGGGCATTGATTGCTACTGTATTTGGCGCTTTATCCCCGCATGTCAACACATCACATGAAGGATTTCCAGCGCTCACGTGACGGCTAAGAAATCTTCTTGTAATAATTCACTAACAACTTGTTGATTTTCTCTGATACGAGTCAGTTCATTTGCTTGGCACCTTCCCCAAGAATCCCCTTAAAAAACGACAGTGGACACCTTTAGTTCAAGACATTCATGCCAAAAGGATGAAGACATACGCCGAGGATGCTACCAATTGTGCCTGGTGATCCGGTCAAAAAATTGGCCGGCATGGTGACTATTTGACGTAAGTCATGCTCGGACAGTGGCATCTTATGACGGGAAATCATCCTTAAGTTTCCGTTTATTAAGAGAAATGCTGAGTCATAGACAGGTGGTATGTAAATTGCTCAGGAAATTAAGGTGAAGCACAACGAACGGATATATCAGTGCGGCACGGGAACACCGCAGAAAGGCGAAAGCCGAAAAAGCCCGGTGATAAATGTGATTTCTTCGAGCACCCGTTATTTGGAGATGACAATCAACGAGAGAATTGAGGTGCGTGAACCTGTGGCTCTCGACATGTTTAAATTTTAGAATAATGAAGAAATTCATAATCTCATCTGCCTTCATACTAATGCTCATAATCCAGTTCAGCGGATCGACACACGGCAGTGGTGGCAATGAGCAAGGTCAAGAAGCAAGTCAACCGAATACGGTGACAACAGCCAGCCACAGCGCACAATCTGACAATTCTCTCTATGATCAAGCAATGGGAGACTTTCAGCGGGGAGGATATGCTGAGGCGCTGGAAAAGTTCAAAGTTGTCTTGCAGCAGGAGTCCGGAGAATCCCCCCAAAAGGAAAAGGCTATGAGATCCATGGCTGAATGCCACTATTTCCTGGGAATAAAAGGGAATAAGAGTAGTCTCTTAACTGCAATCGATCTTTACAAGAACATAGTGCAGAAATATCCCGATTCCCGCGATGGCAATGCCATTGCCTTATACAGAATAGCGAATGCCTTTGCTGCTTTAGATTTTTATTATGAAGCAAAGCGGGAATTTGAGAATCTTTACGCAAAGTATCCTGACTCTCATTACGTTCCAGAGATTACGTTCAGGATCGGCGAAATGCTTTACAAGGCAAGAAAATTTGACGAGAGCGTCCTGAAGTTTGAAGAATATGTCCGCAAGTTCCCGACGGGAGAATACATCAAGACGGCTTTCTTTAATTTGGGTGATTGCTACTCGCAGATGCATCAGGAGGAAATCGCCGACAAGTGGTATAGCGACGCCTTGAAAAAGTGGCCTGACTTGGAAAGCATCCCCGAAGATGTCCTTCTGAACGTGGGGTTTCATTACTTCAGAAGCATGAAATATCGCGATGCACTGAAGATATTTTTCTTCTATGTCAATGTATTCCCGGAAAAGGAGAGTGACAAAGAAGTTCTTTTTGCCATTGCCCGTTCCTTTATGGAACTCGATCAACTTCCCCTTTCGCTGAAGATTTTCAGTCTTTTGATAGAAAAATTCCCCAACAGCCGTGAAGCGATGGAAAGTGCTATTATCATGGCCAATCTGGGTGTGAAGAAGCCGGGGATGAGATTGCCGTCATATTTTCAGGGAATGCGGAATTACCAGGATCCGCTTAAAACTTATAATGACCTACTGGCCGGATCACCCTCGGGCGAGTACGCGGAGGAGCTGCTGTTTCAAAAAGGTTACTTTTTATACAAAAATGGCAGGCTTAAGGAATGCTTTGATACATATAGTCTATTACTGAGCCGCTTTCCTAATGGAAGGTACAATGGGGAGGCTATAAAGTATTTCATGATATCTGCCGATCGGATCGTAGACGAGAGTTATACGAACGGGGATTATCTGGCAGTTTCACAGATATATTTTAAGTCTAGAGAACACGGCCTGATCACAGGAGACAATTTCAAAGTAGCATACTCTATAGGTGACAGTCTGAGACGAATTGGTCTCTATGATGAAGCAGCCGAAGTATTTGAGAAACTTCTGAAGACCTGCGGGAATGTTGCCGACAGAAATAAGATTTTGCTCGCTATGGCTGATGTCGACTGTGAGAGACAAAACTATGAAAATGTCGAAAGGATACTACAACAGCTGTCTGTGACGCAGCAGGAAAAAGATCTAAAATCGACTATTAAGAGGCACCAAACTCAGTCGCAGAATAAGATAATGGCTAAACCCTCATCGTCGGATGGGTATATACAACTGCATGTAAACAGAATCCTGGGAAATGTTTATTTCAAAAAAGGTATATTTGATAAGGCAGTCTCGGCTTATGCCAAGGTCTTCGCTTATGGAGTAAGCATTGAGGGTATGGCCGAGGTCTACCTGAGAAATGCAGACTGCCTGAAGGCAATAAATTCTCTGGAAGCGGCGATGACCAGTTATCGCAAGGCTATAGAGGTCTGCAACAGGGAAAGTAAAAAATACTCCGTTGACGTTCTAATTGCCTCCTATAGGGGGCTTGGCGATTGCCTGTTTGAGAAAAAGGAATACCAAGAGGCTATATCTATGTACAAACAATCGGCATCATATCTGGGCGGGCGTGCCGACGGCTTATGGTCACTTTATGGAATAGGTAAAGGGTACGCAGAATTGAAAAATTCAGAGATGGCGGATAAGACTTTTTCAGAAATGAAGAATAAAGGTGGCGAAGGTTTCTGGTCGAATCTCGCCGACTATGCGCTAAGGGAATTCAACTGGAATGACAAGTATGACTCTCATAATCAGTAAAGCATAAATGTCCACAGGGATCGAGCATTATCATGAATAATTCAGAAATGGCAGAAAACCAGTATCTCTTTTTACAAAAATCATTCAATGAATTTAATCGGGCCACCGAACGGCTTCAGAATTCCTTTGCCAATCTTGAACTGAGGTTTCAAGAGATAAACAGGGAATTGGAATTGAAAAATGAGGAACTGAAGCGAACAATCGCAGAAAAAGAGGAGGTAAAGAATTATCTCCGAAACATACTTGAAAGTCTGACCACGGGCGTTGTTGTCACAGATATCGCCGGATGGATAACAACGCTGAACAAGTGGGCCGAAACGTTTTTCAATATCTCCCAGGATGAGGTTACAGGAAAACATATAAGGGTTTTATTGGGTGACATGAAGAATCTGGACAGAAAAGCATTTTCCTATGCAGATTATTTTACAGACACTGGCAAGAAAGTGAATATGAAAGACAGGATCATAGAGATCTTCGCGTCTCCCATGAGGGCTGAACAGGGTAAGATCATAGGGGAAGTTTTTATATTGCGCGACGTTACAAGGGTTGAGAAACTGGAGGAAATGGCGAAACGAACGGAAAAACTCATAGCCATGGGTGAGATGGCGGCAAACATAGCGCATGAGATGAGAAATCCTCTTGGGAGCATTGAGTTATTTGCTTCGTTGTTAATGAAGGATATGAAAGAGAAAATGCATCAGGGGAGATTGTCGCATATAATCACCTCGGTAAAGAATATGGACAACAAGATTTCCAACCTTCTGTTGTTCACAACGCAGAGGCATCCAATGATGAGGAAGGTTAACCTTCATCGCATAGTGAAGGAAGTGCTTCAATTTTCCGACCCAATTATCAAACAGGAAGACATATCGCTGTCGGTTAAGTATTCAGGAATTGATCCCTGCGTGAGAGGCGATGCGGAGATGCTCAAGCAGGTTTTTCTCAATATTTTATTAAACGCCATACAGGCGATGACAGATGGCGGGTGTCTTGGGATTGAAACAGTTGTAACTCCTCTATGCATAGAAGACGGCATAAGAAGCGTTGAAGTAAAAATCTCTGATACGGGAGTTGGCATTACAAAAGACAATTTAAAAAAGATATTTGACCCTTTCTTCAGCACCAGAGAGAGGGGCTCCGGTCTGGGTCTTGCGATCGTTCACAATATTGTTCACGCCCACGGCGGCTCTATCGATGTAGAGAGCAGGGAAAGTGAAGGGACAGTCTTCAGTATTACCTTGCCTCTGTTTCGACAGACGCGTAAGTCTGAAGTTATTAAATATCAAAACATCATAGGTGATAGACATGCATGAGAGGCCGGTTTTAGTAGTTGATGATGAACCATCTATGAGGATGGCCTTATCTGAATCTCTCCTGAGCTGCGGGTATCAAGTGGAAGCGGCAGTGGATGGTGCAGATGCCCTGAAGAAATTTGGCAAAGGGCAGTTTGACGTCGTTATCACGGATATGCGAATGCCCAAAGTGGGTGGAATGGAAGTGCTGAGAGGTGTCAAAAAGATTTCACCAGGAACTCATGTCATTGTGATAACTGCTTACGGCACCGTTAATACGGCAGTTCAGGCCATGAAGGAGGGGGCTTCTGATTTTATAATGAAACCCTTTTCCCTCGAGGACCTCGAGTCGGTTGTAAAAAATGTATTAGCGCATCGCATAACAAGTGAAGGAGAGTCTAGAGATAAAGAAGAAGGGCAGTCATCTTCCAAGGAGATTATTACCTGCGATAAGAAAATTGTTTCCATTCTTGAATTGCTGAAATGTGTGTCAAAAAGTAAGTCCAGCGTTCTGATTCAAGGTGAAAGTGGCACAGGCAAGGAGCTGTTCGCCCGGTATATTCATCGTCACAGCAATAGAGCGCTTATGCCCTTTGTAGCCGTTAACTGTGCCGCAGTTCCGCATACTCTTCTGGAAAGTGAAATGTTCGGATACGAAAAGGGAGCTTTTACCGGCGCAGTGCAGAGACGATTAGGTAAATTCGAACTGGCTGACGGGGGGACCTTGTTGTTGGATGAGATTAGCGAGATGGACATGCAGCTTCAGGCGAAACTTCTCAGGGCCATTCAGGAGGGAGAAATCGATAGGTTGGGAGGAAGAGAAACGATTCCTGTAGATGTGAGGATTATCGCAACAACAAACTCAGATTTGAAAAAGGTCATTTCGGAAAAAAAGTTCAGGGAGGATCTCTTTTACAGACTGAATGTCATTCCCGTGAGCGTGCCGCCTCTCAGAAGCAGGGTGGGTGATATTCCTTTACTGAGTGAATATTTTCTGAAGAAATACGGTGAGCTTACGGGAAGAAAAAATCCTCTGTTGTCTGAGGAGGCCGTGGCCTTGCTAAAGAACTATACGTGGCCCGGAAATGTCAGAGAACTCGAGAACGTTATTGAGAGGGCCGTATTGATGGCCGATAAGGGCCCGATACGGCCGGAACATTTGTGCCTTGAGGGAGGTGAAGGGGAACCGTTGGAGGCTGATTTGTCAAGTGTATCCCTAAAGGGGTCAACTCTATGGGAGGTGGAGAAGAACCTTATCTTCGACACCCTCAAAGAGGTCAATGGGAATAAGACGAAAGCGTCAAAAATTTTGGGCATAAGTGTTCGTACCATGCGCAATAAACTCCACGAATATAAAATGACGGATTTATGATCAGAGCAGTCAAAAAAATGCCTCTCCGGGAATTTGAAGATATTATTAGTAATGCCACAGGATCTCTTTTTCGGATGCAGTAGTTGTAAATAGATAAAACGGTCGGAATCGGTGATTTCATAGAATGCAGAGATCGTAAAAATCGCCCGATCAATTATGTAGGATACCTCTTTGAAATTATTCACAGGTTATTCTTTAAGAGACGGAAAAATTTTCCTGGTTTCTGCAATGGCTTTGGTCATTTGTCAGTTTCCGCACTCTCTGCGAGGCATTTACCTCAATCAGCGCACTGTTTCTGACAGCTTAAAAAATCGGTATTATGGACTGCTTCGCAATAGACTTAAGAATCGGGTTGGACGATGATAATGGACGGGCGCAGAGTGGCAAACTGCGTGGCTTCGCCAGCGCCTGCGCAGTGAGACAAAACGTGGAGTGGCGCATTTCTCTCATTACGAGGTTGTCATGTTTCCATGGAATAGAGGGCTCAGGGCCAAGTCAAAAAATATATTCATTTCATTTCTTTTGCATGCGCACTTTCTTGAGCAGTTTTGGTATATCATTTGCAAATATAATTCCGAAAACGGTTTTTCTCTATTCTTTCACGGTGGATAAAAGTGAGGAGGCCTATGGATTTTCAGTTTGATAAGACAATGAAACTTTTGTCTTCCATGATGGATTTCCGGTCTCAGAAGCACCAGTTAATTGTCTCAAATATTGCAAATATCGATACACCGGGATACACATCCAAAGATTTGCAGTTCAAAGGTATTCTTGGGGAAGAGATGCAAAAAAAGTTAACTACTACGGACAAAAGGCACTTTTCGGGACAGTTTGCAAATGCCGGTTCAATAGACTGTGAGGTTACGGATTCCGGAGAGAGAGTAAATATCGATAAGGAGATGACGAATCTTGCGGAGAATCATCTCATGTATAATATGTCTGTTGAGCTACTAAGCAGAAAGCTACGAAGTATCAAAAACGTATTCAGTGAGGTTAAATAATATGGATTTTCTTACACCCTTTAAGATATGTGGAGACGGACTTGCGGCCCAACGGGCGAAAATGGACGTCATTATAAGCAATATTGCTAATATTCATACGACCAGAACGCCGGAAGGAGGGCCTTATAAGAGACAGGTTGTTGTTTTTTCATCTGAAAATATCAACAGCAATTTTGACTCTCAGCTTAAAGATGCTGTAAAAACGGTGAAAGTTGATGGTGTTCAAGAGGCTCAAGATGCTGAGGCCGTCAAGATGATGCATAATCCCGGCCATCCTGATGCTGATGCAAAGGGCTTTGTAGCCATGCCGAACATAAACACGGTCACGGAAATTGTAGATATGATGCAGGCCAACAGGGCGTATGAAGCATGTGTTACAGCTTTCGATGCCTCGAAGAATATGGCCCTCAAGACATTGGACATGGGGAAATAGAAGCAAGTAAAAAGCCGCGATTACACACATAGGGGTGGGAGGTAATCCAAGGATGAGCGACATATCGATTAGAGGCAATGCACTTCAACCTTCAACAACAGCTGGTAAATTAAAAGATGGTGGTCAAGAGGGCAAGACAGAATTCATTACGATTCTTAAGGACAAGGTGAATGAAATCAACCAGCTTCAGTTGGAAGCTGATCAGGCCATTACAAAGGTCGAGATGGGGAATTCCGGAAACATTCATGACGCAGTAATTGCCCTGGAGAAGGCGGATCTCTCTTTCAGAAAAATGATACAGGTGCGGAATAAGATTTTAGAGGCCTATCAGGAAGTCATGAGAATGCAGGTATGATCTGTCACTAAATTATTGTGGTAATTGCTATGAATCCTCTCACTCAATTTTTTACCCAGATATGGAAGGGCTTCAATACATTAGAGCCTTCAAGAAAGTTATCTCTTCTCATCATCGCTGCAGTCGCTTTTATCGGAATTGGAGCTATGGTTTACTGGACCGGCATGCCGGAGTATCGTGTACTCTTTTCAAATCTTAACTCTGACGATGCCGGCAATATCGTCACAAGACTTCAAGAAAAAAAGGTGCCATACAAGATGTCCGCCGCAGGTGATTCCATCCTTGTCCCCTCTGAGAAGATTTCCGAAATGAGATTGGAACTGGCATCCTTTGGGCTGCCTCAGGGTGGAGGTGTTGGGTTTGAGATATTTGACAATAAGTCTCTTGGGGCCACAGAGTTTGTGCAGCAGTTGAACTACCAGAGGGCTCTTCAAGGTGAACTGTCGCGAACCATAAACGGGTTGGACGAAATACAGCAAAGCAGAGTACATTTAGTCATACCAAAGAAATCTCTTTTCATAGAGGATCAGAAAAAGCCAACTGCTTCCGTGATTGTTAAGTTGAAGTCGGGGAGAACCTTGCGCCCACCACAGATAGACGGCATTGTTCACCTCGTGGCAAGCAGTGTGGAGGGGATGAATCCCTCTGATGTTATGGTCGTTGATAATAGCGGGAAGGTACTTTCCACAATACAAGATGAATCAAAGTTGGCCAGGATGTCAAATTCTCAGGTTGAGTATCAGAGAAATGTCGAGAAAGATTTAACTGGCAGAGTACAGTCAATGCTGGAAAAAGTGGTGGGCGAAGGAAGAGCGGTGGTCAGAGTCTCTGCTGATCTTGATTTTCGGATAACGGAAAAAACAGAGGAGAAATATGATCCCGAAGAACCTGTGGTGAGAAGCACGCAGCGTCAGTCGCAAAAATCAAGTTCGACTGCCGCAACAGCGGGCGGGCAGTCCACAGTTGCTCCCGTCGGCGGCAAGGAGGCTGGTACGACAGCGGCGAAACAGGGGGCTGGCAGCGAACGCCTGGATGAAGTTGTAAACTATGAAATTAATAAGGTTGTTAGCAAGACGGTTATGCCCACAGGGGAGGTGAAAAAGCTGTCGGTCGCTGTATTGATAGACGGACCCTATGTGAAAAATGATAAAGGGGTCGAGGAGTTCCAACCACGGTCAAAGAAAGAACTTACCGATCTGGAGGAGCTGGTGAAGAAGGCGGCGGGCTTTGATGCAAAAAGGGGTGATCAGGTTGTCATTACCAACATACCCTTTAATAAAGGCGAATTTGAAGCAGGAGTGGCCGGTAAGGAGACATGGCAGGAGAAGGTAACCGTATTTTATCCCGTATTTTATCCTATTATGAAATATATTGTAATGATTATGGGTCTCTTACTGGTGATTATTGCTATACGACCGCTCATCAAGATGCTAATGGCGCGAGGGAAAATGCCGGAGTATGCTATGCAGGGAACTGCAGCACCGATACAGGGTGAACTGGAAGGGCCTGCGGGTTCACTGGCACTGGGAGAGAAAACAACAGGGACAGAGACCGATATTGTAAGACAGATGGCCAGTGCAGATGCCAGGCGGTTTGCTGAATTGTTAAGGATCTGGTTACGGTAGAATACATGGATCACAAGACATCATGAATGATGAGAAAGTAGCAATTTTGCTGTTATCTTTGGACGAAGAAGTGGCTGCAAGGGTTATGAAGAATTTTAGCTCTGCGGAGATTGAACGCATTGGTAAGCATATGAGTCGGCTCGATAGTGTGTCCTTGGAAGAAGTGAGTAATGTGGCCAAAGAGTTCTGCAACTTGACGAGGCAGAAAGGAGGGGTTTTGCCGGTTCACGGAGACACCCTGCGGAATCTGATTGTTAAGGCTGCAGGAGCAGATATGGCTCACGATATATTGGTCAATATTGAAAGGACGGCGCCACAGGGCGAATCTTATAATAATCCTTTGATCAAAAAACTGCAGGAAATAGATCCCCAGATACTGATTGATTTTACGAAAACTGAACATCCCCAGACTATTGCCCTGATCCTCTCTTATATGGGAGCTGAACAGGCAGCCAATGTCCTGGAGGGTCTATCGCCTGAGCTCACGAGCGACATTGTAAAAAGGATGGCTACTTTAAAAAGTGTTCCGCAAGAGTTCATAGCGGATATTGCGAAAACCCTTGAAAAAGAGATCATCGTCGGTGGCGTAAACAATCTTCAGCCCGGGGGCGTTACCCTTGTGGCTGATATTATGAACAAGATGAACCGGAACACCGAGAACGCAATTATGAAATCGCTTGATGATAATGTTCCGGAAATAGCGGTAGAGATTCGGAAGAAGATGTTTACATTTGAAGATATCCTCAAGTTGGATGATAGGAGTATTCAGGAGTTGTTGAGGGAGGTATCCACGGAGGATTTGGGGCGTGCTCTGAAGGTTGTCGATGAAGAGATGCGGGGTGTTATCTTCAAGAATATGTCCAAACGCGGTGCGGAAATGCTGAAAGAGGATATAGAGATGATGCCTCCCATAAGGCTGTCGGAGGTAGAAAAAAGCCAGAGAAACATTATCGATGCGACGAAGAAATTAGAAGGAGAAGGCAAAATTGTCATTATCCGCGGCGAGGGGGGCGACCAATTTGTCTGAGAAGGTCATCAAATCAAAAGACATCGATCTGGTGAGTTCTGTACTTGGCAAAAAAAGAGAATTCGTAAGATTCTATTCTAAGGAGAAGGGTGATGTCGGCATGAGCGGCGGGAAAAAGGGTAGAGCCGAAAATAATTCAATTCATGCCGAACCAGCATCGAAGACTGAGAAAGCTGAAAAAGATGCCTATGCCAAAGGATTTACTGAAGGTCTAAGAGCAGGTGCCGAGGGTGAGAGAAGAAGGTTATCTGAGACCATGGAGGCCCTTGCAAATTCTATGAGGGAACTGGATAGATTACGGAATGGATGTTTGGAAGAAAATGAAGAAAAGATTTTGGACCTCATCTTTTCTGTGACGGAAAAGGTCATCAACCGCGAGATTTCCACAAGCAGGGACGTAGTCCACGGTGTGCTGAAGAGTGCAATAAAACACGTAGTCGACAAGGATGGGATAACTGTCAGACTGAACCCCGAAGATTACCGATATATGATGGAGACAAATCGCGGGATAATTGATGGTTTCGATGAAATAAGGAATATGTCTATTGTGGAGGACAGCAGTATCAGGCGAGGGGGTGTTGTAATAGATACATCATCTGGCGAAGTGGACGCGACATTGGATCAACAACTTCAGGAGGTAAGGAAAGCCATGTCCGGCAAGAGATAAGGACAGAGAGAGGCACGAAGGATGAATCAGGCAAGAGCCGGCACGTTACTTGATTACGATAGATATCACAGGTTAATTGCACAGGCGAACCCTATTAAGGTTTACGGTAAGGTTAGCCAAGTCATTGGTCTAGTTGTGGAAGGCCATGGTCCCTGTACTTCAATCGGAGAAATGTGTGAAATTCTTGCGGGCGGGAATAGCGATCCTCTCAGTGCCGAAGTCGTAGGTTTCAAGACTGGGAAGGTTCTCATGATGCCACTTGAAGGTATCCGAGGAGTGGGACCGGGTTGCAAGATTGTGTCACTTGGGAAGAAGGCAGACGTCAGAGTAGGGAGAGGTCTGCTGGGCCGAGTGATTGACGGCATGGGGAATCCTATTGACGGAAAGGGGCAGATCGAATTTCAAACAGAATACCCCATTTATTTCAGTCCCATCAATCCGCTGTGGAGGAAGAGAGTTACAGAGGTTATGGATCTCGGAATAAGGTCTATAAATAGTTTGCTCTCCTGCGGGAAGGGGCAGAAGATGGGTATTTTCTCCGGGTCGGGTGTTGGTAAGAGTGTTCTCTTGGGGATGATGGCCAAGAACACCAGGGCAGATGTAAATGTCATAGGCCTAATCGGTGAGAGAGGACGCGAAGTTCGGGAATTCCTCGAGAAGAATCTCGGTAAAGAAGGTCTTGACAGATCTGTCGTTGTTGTCGCCACATCGGATACACATCCCATCATAAGGATGAGGGCTGCTTACGTAGCCACATCTATTGCAGAGTATTTTCGGGATCAGGGCAGCGACGTGCTCCTTATGGTTGATTCTCTGACAAGATTTGCTATGGCCCAGCGAGAGGTCGGTCTTTCCATCGGCGAGCCTCCGACAACGAAAGGGTACACCCCCTCGGTATTCAGCCTTATGCCGAAGCTCCTTGAAAGGGTAGGTGCCGTAGAAGGAAAGGGGAGTATAACAGGTCTTTACGCGATCCTGGTTGAGGGCAATGATTTTGATGAGCCAATAGCGGATGCGGCCAGATCGATTCTGGACGGTCACATTGCACTGTCCCGCAGCCTTGCAGCGAAGAATCATTACCCGGCGGTGGATGTACTAAATAGTATCAGCAGAGTCATGATTGATATTGTTGATAAGGAACACAAGGCAAAAGCCAATCATATCCTGAATATCCTTGCAACATACAGGAAAGCAGAAGACCTCATAAATATTGGAGCTTATGTTAGGGGCAGCAACCCTGAAGTGGATTATGCGATGGAGATGATTGATAGAGTAAATGCATTTCTAGTGCAGGCGATTGACGAGAAGGTAGGTTTTGCGGAAAGCAGAAGGGATATGTTTAACCTGTTTGCATAGGTTCTGACAGTATGTTTCAATTTGATCTTGAGGCGGTATTAAAATACAGGTTACGAATAGAGGAGCAGTGTCAGCTCACATTGGCAGAAGCAGCAAAACGTCTGCAGCAAGCCATGGATGTCTTGGAAGGTTTGCAAAAGGAAAGAAATAATCTAATCCGGCATTTGGCAAAAATGCAGGAGAAAGCCTTCACTTCAGACGTCATAGAGCGGCACTTTATCTTCATAGGATATCTTAAGACCAAAGAAGAAAAGCAGGAATCTATTATCATAGAAATAAAAGAGGAAGTGAGTTCTAAGAGGCGGGATCTCCTGGAAGCTGCTAAGAAAAGGAAGGCGATGGAGACTCTCCGGGAGAAGAAAATGGCAGCATATGTTTCTGAAATGGCAACTAAGGACCGTAAAGAACTGGATGATTTTGCAGTAATCAAATTTGGCGATGGTATGAGAAAATGAAAAAGATAATTATCACCATTGAAATTCTCGTTATATTTCTGTTTATAATAAAAATTTTTGTCATAGGAGAAATTGTGAAGAGATCGGAAATTTCCGACTATCTGTTATGGTCGGTCAAGACTGCACTTGCTGATTCATCGTTGCAAACAAGCGTTGACTCTTCGTCAAGAGACGTTTCCGTAGATACATTGGCTGCGGAAAGAACCCTTATGTCCACCTTGGCGGATAGAGGGAAACAAATAGAAAATAGGGAAAATCTTGTAAAATTTGAGGAAAAGAAGATCAATTTACTGAGAAACGAGATAGTAGCAAGAATAGAAATGATCCGGGGTCGGGAAGAGAAAATGACTTCTCCTCAGGAATCTGCTACATCTGAAGATAATACAAAATTCAAAGAATTGGCCAAGCAGTATGAAGCGACCCCTCCCGATAAGGTCGGTGCTCTATTAGATAAGATGGATAGCAAAACGGCAGCGGGGATTATCATGCAGATGAACGTAAAGAAAGCCGGTGCGGTATGGGGACAACTCAATCCGGAGAAGGCTGTAGAAATCACCAAAGCTATCGCCAGTATATGATACCTTAAAGCATTCTTTCCATGTCATAACAAATTAACTGCGCCTCAACGTTTGATTGCGCGTTATGTTGCTTCTGTAGAAAAAAGCACCCCCCATTTTTTTTTGCACACTATGGCCTTTCCGCGGCTATATGATTTTAGCTCTGCGCCCGGAAAGGCTGTTGTCTTATGATTCTTTAGGCCGCTTCTCAAGGCCAATATCCTCAAAAGAGTCTTGTTGAAAAGAGCAATCTACAACCTGCCCGGTAGCTCGTTCCACCCACGAGTGGGACTTGCAAGATTTGCTCCCTTTCAGCCTCCTGAGATGCTCACAGATTTTGTAATTTTATCGCAGGTATTTTTTGTCGATCTAGCAGCGAGAGGGTGGGCAATATTTGCCCTCTTTAAGACTCTATCAGTTTTATGTTTCCGTAACATATCAAAGTTGTTCATTATTTAATTAGAATATGCCATGGCATGTCTCTTGCTCATGCCCACTTTAAAAGATACCAGAGGATAAAATGGATTCTCCGATACTCCAGGTGACATTGAAAGGAAGCACGAGTAATCAGTCCGCTGGTCAGGGCCTAGCCGCTGTCAAACAGCGGGAAAAAGGAAATGGTAGTCCAGTAGGTCTTATGAGCATGATCGGAGTGCCAGGTTCATTTGCAAGTTTACTCGGCAAGAAAGGCGATGGCGGGAAAGAAGGCGCTGTAGGTTCGCAGGTAGAATCAGCCGCCGGAAATGATGAGGTCGGGAAGGCATCAATTGACAGTATCAATGGTGACGGAGGATCTTTCTTCCTAAATAGATCAATGGGATATGCGGGAATGGAGGCTATTGCAATTGGAGGGGAGATAGAATTTGAAAAGAACGCGAATACTTCTTCCGGAGTTACGACAACAGGGGATGTTTCAGAGGCGAAGACGAAAGGGAATTGGAATCCAGAAATGTCAGGAAAAACCCAAATTCTCAGGGAAGATGAGATCACGGGTGCAGGCGATGTGGCGAATATGCAGAAGGGCTCCTATTTTAAGGCAGGAGAGGCTTTAAGCAGTGGATTAATTCCAGAACAGGGAAAGAGTATATTATTGAATCAGGGAACAAGTGGACTTGGCAGTGCAGAAAAGACAACTTCACGGGAAGTAAAGCTCTCGGGTGGTGGAGCAGGTAGTGAGTCAGCAGACTTAGCAACTGACGGTTTGAAGGGTAACAGCCTTATGGGAAAGAACGAAGCCGATACAGCGAGCGGCTTTTCCAGTGATGAAACGGAAGGTCAGAAATACAGGCACGACCTAGACGCGCCAAAGGGACCAGATGTCAAAGGATCGAGCAACAGCAAAAGTTCGCCGGATCCCAAGGGAAGTGAGATGCCATCAATAAAGGAAGGTAACCAATACTCTGCCGACGATGTGAAAGACAACGTGACTTCCATCCATCAGATACAGACAGAAAGTCAGAAAATGGAGACTTATAAGAATCTCTCCGCAGGAGGGCTTAAATCAGAAAGATCTCTGGAGAGTGCAGCCAATGACATACAGACAGGCAAAACTGGATCGTCGCTGTCAACGGCACAGACTGATTTATCCATGGTGAATGGCGTTTGGAATGATGTGAGGACAAGCACGAGTGATAGAATTGCTGCCACTCTTAGTTTCCAGGAAGTTGCAGGTCAAATCACAGACGGTGCCTCGAATATGCTAATGAAAGGTTCCAGCAGGATGGTCATCACCTTGGAGCCACCAAATCTTGGCACATTGAACATGGATGTCAGTGTCCAGCATGATACAGTCAAGATGTCGCTTGTTACAGATAATTATGAGGTTAAGCAGGTTTTGAATTCTAATCTCGACCAATTGAAAACTGCACTGCAAGGCCAGGGATTAAACATTGACCGTTTGGATGTACTTGTCCATGATAGATCATATGATGGTAATCAGGGTTTTCAGCCAGGTGGCGGTACCCTATTTGATGATGGGCGGGGAGGAAACGACAATACGAAAGAGGAACATCCTGCCCTTCAAATATTACAATCAAGCCGGAATGAGTTGAATGAACCGTCTTCGGGTACTATCAGCTTATTTGTATAACAAAATAAAGCAAACGAGGTAAACAATATGAGTACTACTACTACAGCAACAGGTGTTACTGGCGGAACCACGGTAGCCAGCATGGCAAGTAATCAAGTGTTGACTCAGGATGATTTTCTCCAAATGCTGATTGCCCAGCTTCAAAATCAGGACCCTCTCGATCCTATGTCAGGAACGGATTTTGCCGCCCAACTCGCCCAGTTTTCGAGTCTTGATCAATTAACGAATATAAATACGCAGCTGACCTCTCTGGCATCTACCCTTTCATCCACGAACAGCAGTCAGGTGGTCAGCCTCATCGGAGATGAAGTTGTTGCAAATGGAAGCGCTGTCACGGTTAGCGGGTCTTCAACAACCCTTGCCTATAATTTGGCGCAGAATGCCAAGAGTGGAACCATCCAGATTTATGACAGTAACGGAAATCTAGTAAACACCCTTACATTTGGTCAGGAACAATCAGGTAACAACACAATGAACTGGGACACCTCGAATGTGACTGCTGGCACATATACATTCAAGGTATCTGCTGTGGACAGCAGCGGGAATGCAGTGACTGCAACGACGATGATGAGCGGCACTGTGACAGGGGTTTCATACCAAAGCGGTGTCCCATATCTTTCAGTGAACGGACAGAATGTCGCTTTAACGGATGTACAGTATATCACGACGCAGGGGATTTCGGGGGATTGAAGTCATAGATTATGGGTTTCGATGACTGGCATAGGTTATTCAAAAGCATTCAAATACACTTATTAAATACACAAGGATCGAGTAAACAAAATATAAGGAGGTAATTAACATGGGAAGTGCATTATACTCAGGAATTTCGGGCTTGAATGCCAGTTCCACAGAGATGGATGTTATCGCTAACAATATTGCTAACGTCAACACGATCGGTTTTAAGGCTCAAACAACATTTTTTGCTGATGTCTTGAGCCAGAGTCTGTCTGGCGGTTCGGGGAATATGCAGGTTGGTCGTGGTGTAGAAGTGTCGGACATTGAAACTCAGTTCGGCCCCGGTTCTTTTGAGAGCACGTCAAATGCGACGGATTGTGCCATAAATGGGGATGGATTTTTTATAGTGAAAGATAATGCCGGCGCTTCGTATTACACACGGGCAGGATCCTTCACCCTTAATACTAACGGCGATCTTGTCGATACGAACGGTTACACGGTTCAAGGTTACAATTTTTTTGGTGATGATAAAAACATTATTTCAAACATAGACCTGAGCAACGTACAGTCGGCCCCTGTGGCGACAACCACCTTCACCGTTGGCGCAAATCTGGACGCCGAGACAGCGGCGGGGGGCACATTTACGACTACACAGACGGTGTATGATTCCCTGGGTGATCAGCATACCCTCGGTGTCACATATCAAAAGACGGAGGCGGATAATACGTGGGGTGTTCAGGTCGCCTTAGATGGGGTGGATGCGAAACAACAAACCTATGACGGCTTCCAGTTTAATAGTACAGGGGCTCTCACGAAAGTTTATTCAATGACCTCGGGCACAGCGACAGGTGATGGTACTGATGTGGTAGCCGGTACCCCGGTATTCAACAACTTGGGAGCATTGTCTGATCAATCTGCCAGTATCGTCCTGACAGAAGGAGCCACTGCCGGGACATGGACAGTAACAAACGATGGCGGTTATACCAATATGTCAGTATCGTCAAGTGTAGCAGGTACGGTTAACATTGACCTCTATGGTACAGGCAACACCGATATCACAGTGCCTTTGACAAAAGATCTGGGGAGTGGCACCCTCACTATCACCAAAGGTACTGAAACTGCTGCTAATCTGGCAGACATTCCCGTTACCTTTGCCGCACTTTCCAATGGTGCGACTATCGGCAGCGGTAATGTGGTCAATTGGAACATGACCGGGGACTCCGCTTTGCCGATTACGGATTACGCCAGTACGTCCGTCATAAACTCGCTCACCAATGATGGCTATGCCTCCGGTCTCTTGCAAAGCGTTTCCGTAAAGTCTGATGGCACAATAAGTGGTTCTTTCACAAATGGGCAAACAGCAAACGTGGCGCAGCTTGTCCTTGCGAATTTCAGCGCCCCCGAGGGTCTGCAAAAGATGGGGTCCAATCTGTTTGGTGAAACGATAAACTCAGGACAGGCGGTCGTGAACGTTCCCGGCAGTTCCGGAATGGGTACTATCCAGTCAGACAGCCTTGAACAGTCAAATGTCGATATTGCTACGGAATTCATCAATATGATAACAGCTCAGAAAGCCTACTCGGCAAATGCCAGGGTCATAACCACTGAGGACCAGATGCTTTCGGATCTGATAAATATCAAGAGGTAATGTAATAGCCTGACAATGCGGAAATAAGGGCTGAGGAAACATCCTCAGCCCTTATTTTTTGTCAAATTTCTGACTATTTGTCAAAAAAACTCCTGTGAAAACATCTGCGGTAACTCTTCAAGGATTTAATTTAAAATGAGGCATAGACGCGTCCCACCTTCCAGGTTTGTAAAGTATCAGCAATATAAGAGAAATAAATGGTTAATGTAGTCAGGCTTATACCCTTGCATTTAGAGCTGTGCGTCGGGCTTTCATCCGGCCATGAGCATCCGTTTTCATCCGTCTGGTATATTATTTGCTACTACAGTTAGTGAAGATTTAACGTAAAGGTGTTTCAGGTATGTATAAAATTTTATTATGATTACGAGGGGGCGATGGCAAGAGAAGAAAAGGACGAGCAGGTCGTAGAGGATGTTCCACAAAAGAAAAAACTACCTCTGAAAAAACTTATTATCATAGGTGTTGCTGCACTGATAGTCGTGGCCGGCGGTACCGTAGGGGCCATCTACTATAAGAAAATGTCCGACAAGAAAGAGCAGGTGCAGCAACAGGCACCAGTGGCAGCGGTATGGCCCATGGAGCCTTTTATAGTGAATATTCTGGACCAGGGATCCGATCGGTATTTGAAAATTGTTGTAGAGTTGGAAATCTCGGATAAGAACTGCATCGCAGAGTTGAACCAGTTAAAACCAAAAATGAGGGATAATATCTTGGATCTTCTCTCATCAAAATCTTACAAGGACATTGTTGATATTAATGGCAAGCAGCGCCTGCGTGATGAGATAATGATGAGACTGAACAGCTTTCTGACGGGAGGGAAAATTGCCAAGGTTTATTTCACGGAATTCGTGGTGCAGTAGTTGATGCCGATGTCTATTATAATACATCGTAGACATATTTTTAACACCGGCATGAAGAAGAGACTGAGCGAGATTCGAGGATAAGTTCTTCAAAGAGAGGTCTTTTTATCAGGACTCAAGCACAGAAAACGATCTGAGGACAGCCGGTCATTTAGGAAACAAGGTGCAATAAAGGGTTTTTTATGTCCCAAATATTATCACAGGAAGAAGTAGATGCTCTTCTCAAGGGAATATCGGATGGTGATGTAGAGACGGAGTCGCAGAAAGAAATCGACCCCTCTGTTGCCATTCGCTATGACTTGACCAGCCAAGATCGCATAATCCGGGGGAGAATGCCTACCCTCGAGATGACAAATGAAAAGTTCGCCCGCTTCTTCAGGGCCTCTCTTTCATCACTGTTGAGAAAGGTTGTCAGTGTCAGCGCCCTATCTATTGATACCATAAAGTATGGAGACTTCCTTAAAACATTGCCCGTTCCCACGAGCCTGCATCTTTTCCGAATCGATCCCTTGAGAGGAAATGCGATCATCGTTGTTGAGTCAAAAGTTATTTTCACACTGGTGGACATAGTCTTCGGAGGTTCGGGAAGAGAGGTATTCAAGGTAGAGGGTCGAGAATTCACGGCTATTGAGAATAACCTGATCAAAAAGGTTGTCTTGAGCGCCCTGCTTGATCTGGAAAAGGCATGGAAGACGCTGTTAGATGCAAGAATGACCTACCAGAGGTCTGAAATCAATCCTCAGTTTGCTCATATTGTTCCTTTATCCGACGTTGTTATAGTCGTTAATTTTGAGATCGAGATGGATTATACATCAGGCGTCCTGTCTTTGTGTATCCCTTACTCTACGCTGGAACCGATCAGGGATAAGTTACAAGCTGGGTTTCAAAGCGATCAACTTGAGGTTGATAAAGATTGGGAAAAACGGTTGAAGGAAGAGCTGATGTCTTCCAGCCTCGAGATCGTGGCCCAGTTGGGACGGACCCATCTTTTGACTAGAGATGTGAGAGATCTCAAAATAGGTGACGTGATCCTGCTCGATCGATATGCATCAGACAGCATAGATGTTTACGTGGATGGCATTCCTAAGTTTAAGGCGTATCCAGGCTTGCACAGGGGCAATCAGGCGCTACAGATCCAACACTTAAATAGCAGAAAAGAGGTTACTCAGTATGGAGCAGAATGAAATAGATAATCTGACAAAGGGGCTGAATTCTGACAATAAAGGGGACGAGAACATTACCTGGGATGACGTCAAAGAGGATATGGAGGCATCGAAGAAGCAGGCGAAAACCGCTGCAAGTGCGGCAAATTTTGAGGAACTTCATAATACGGAACGGAAAAGTAGTGGAGCCATAGATATTGACTTTATTTTGGACATTCCTCTTACCGTAACCGCTGAACTGGGCAGGGCACGGATGTTGATCGGGGAGCTTCTGCAGCTGGGGCAGGGATCTATCGTGGAGTTGGCAAAATTCGCCGGCGAGCCTATGGATGTCTTTATTAATCAAAGATTGATAGCCAAGGGTGAAGTAGTGGTGGTCAACGAAAAGTTCGGAATTCGCTTAACTGATATTGTCTCCCCTGCTGAAAGAGTCGGCAAGCTCAAATAGGAGAACTCAAATGGGTGCAGTAGATTTCTTTTCGTCACTGGTGAAAATGATATCGGCCCTTGCCGTAGTTTTGGGGATAATGATAGGCGCGATGTTTTTCCTCAGAAAGTTTATAAAAGGCACAGGAACGAACCTGGATGACGGGCAATACATCAAAATCATATCTACCAGATATATAGGGCCGAAATGCAGCATAATGCTTATGGATGTTCTGAATAGCATAGTAGTCGTTGGCATCGCAAATAATCAGATTACCATGCTCACAACAATTTCAGATCCGAAGTCCTTGGAGCAACTGAAGGATTCCGAAAGAGAAAAAAAGAGCCCAATCTCCCTGCTCAATAATCTGAGTTCGTACAGAAGCAGGTTGCTCGCCCAAAGCCACAAGAGGAAGGGTTCAAGAGAAAATGAATAGGCAGGGCCATAAAAATCGAATGAGGTTTGTCGCTTCCTTTATGGTACTTGCAGGGGTCATGTTTTTAATTGTCCCGTCCGCGTGGTCAGCGCCCCTCCCTATTCCAACTATTAATTTGAATATCGGCGGTTCCGGGGAATCAGGCCAGGTTTCGACGGTTCTTAAGCTCCTTCTATTGCTTACCATATTGGCACTCGCTCCTTCCATTCTTATTATGTTGACTTCATTTACGAGAATCGTCGTTGTGTTCTCTCTTCTGAGGCATGCTTTAGGTACGCAACAGCTGCCCCCTAATCAGGTCATCATCGGGCTGTCACTTTTTCTCACCTTCTTCATTATGACACCCGTATGGGAAAAGGTGAATACCCAGGCACTCCAGCCTTATTTCAATAATCAGATATCGGGCGAAAGGGCCTTTGAGCTCAGCAGTCAACCGATCAGGGATTTCATGATGAAACAGACGAGGGAAAAGGATCTCGCCCTCTTCGTAAAGATGTCCAATGCGAAAAGACCCGAATCGCCGGCAGATATATCCCTATCCGTATTGATTCCCTCCTTTGTAATCAGCGAGTTAAGAACGGCTTTTCAGATCGGATTCTTGATATATATGCCGTTTCTGGTACTGGACATGGTAGTTGCCAGCGTACTTCTCTCCATGGGAATGCTCATGCTTCCGCCAATCATGGTAAGCCTGCCCTTCAAGTTGCTCCTCTTCGTCCTCGTCGATGGCTGGTATCTGATAGTAGGGTCTTTGGTTCAAAGTTTCGGACCGACTTAATTCAACTTCGGGGGATGTTAGTGATGTCCAGTGATTTCGTAATAGGTTTGGCAGTCGAAACCATAAAAGTGACCCTGTTGATATCGGCTCCAATGCTGCTTATGGGTCTTATTATTGGACTTGCCATCAGTATCTTCCAGGCCGTTACTCAGATTCAAGAGATGACCTTGGTTTTTGTTCCCAAGATTGTGGCTGTTTTGATTGCTCTTATCATATCATTGCCTTGGATGCTGAATATAATGATCACATACACTCAAAACATATTGTCAAATTTTCCCGCGTATATACGGTGATATGAAATGAAAATATTTTTGACACTTGCATCAAGCATGAAATTCTCCGATTAGTTCATCTTTCGCATATGCCGAACATGTCAGCAGAACAGACGGAAATATTAGTTCTGATTTTTCTTCGAGTCAGTGCGATGATTGTGACAATCCCCATAGTGGGAGACAGTTCGGTTCCTTTCAGGGTCAAGGGAGGGTTATCTCTATTGATTACACTTCTCCTCTTTCCCACCATTACCACGGCGTCATGGAAACTGAGTTTTGATATTTTTTCTTTGGTACTCCGTATGATCGGTGAGATTATGATCGGCATTATGGTTGGGTTTACTTCCCGGTTGATTTTTGATGGGATCCAGCTTGCCGGACAGCTTATAGGTTTTCAAATGGGCTTCTCCATTGTGAACGTGATCGATCCCATCAATAATGAGCAGGTGTCCATTATATCTCAGTTTCAGTATCTTGTTGCTATCTTGATATTCCTGATCATGAACGGTCATCATATTTTCTTGTACGCCATAGGAGAAAGTTTCAGAATACTTCCCCCTCTCGGGTTTCATTTTTCGGGACAGTTGATGCAGTTGATTCTTGGCTTCGTGAAAAATATGCTGGAAGTTGCAATCAAGACCGGAGCACCGATAATTGCTGTTTTATTGTTCATGAGCGTTGCTTTGGGATTGGTCGCAAGGACTGTGCCCCAGATGAACATATTCATAGTCGGGTTTCCCTTGCAGATAGCCATAGGTCTTATCGGTATCGGATTAACGCTGCCGGTCTTTCTACGGGTTGTGGAGGGCTATTTCTCAAATCTTGAGGGAGAGATTATTTCGCTTCTTCATCTCATGCAGTAAATGGAGACAGTTTTTTGACTGGAGTGTCATCAAATATTCAAAGGGCGCGTGCTAAATGCGGCAGCCCTGGTAAAATTTTCTAAAGACTACTCGAGAGATATCGCAGAGACCAGGTCATGGCAGACAACGATAGAGATCAGGAAAGAACACAGCCAGCAACACCCAAAAGACGGGAAGAGGCAAGAAAAAAAGGGCAGGTTGCGAAGAGTCACGAAGTAGCGTCGGCAGCGATACTGCTTGGCTGTCTCACATATTTTAATTTTGACTCAGCGCGCCTAGTCAAGAAGATGATGGATAACTTAAGCGGGTTTCTGAGATCATCCGGGACTTTGCTTATCAACACCAATAATATTCAAACACTTGCCTTGGGCTGGACGTGTGAATTTTTTATCCTTATTGCGCCGCTCCTGCTGACTGTCCTTATCGCGGGACTTTTGGCCAACTTTATCCAGGTGGGTTTCTTATTCTCGGCAGAGGCACTCGTACCGCAGTTTTCTAAGATTGATCCTTTCAAAGGATTGCAGAGACTGTTCTCACTGAAATCATTTGCCGAATTGATCAAGAACATAATGAAGTTGTGCATCGTAGGTTATGTCGCCTATGTAACGGTAAAGGGAGAATTAGACGGACTTCCTTCCCTGATGGATAGGAGTGTCGGGGATATAACAGTCTATATAGGGGAGATTTCATTCAAAATTATCTTGAGAACATGTTGGGTGCTGGTCGTCCTGGCAGTGCTGGACTATGCGTATCAGCGTTGGGAGCATGAAAAGGGACTCAAAATGTCGAGGCAAGAGATAAAGGATGAATTTAAACAGACGGAGGGAGACCCTCTGATAAAGGCGAGGATAAAGCGGATTCAGAGGGAAATGGCCAGGAAGAGGATGATGGCCAGAGTGCCGAAGGCCGACGTTGTGATCACAAACCCTGACCACATAGCAGTGGCGTTGGAGTATGATCAAATGAAGATGTCTGCCCCTGTTGTTGTCGCCAAAGGAGCGGGTTTTCTCGCTGAAAGAATAAGAGAACTGGCGAAGCAAAACAATGTGCCTGTAATTGAGAACAAGCCTTTGGCACAGGTATTGTATAAAATGGTGAAGGTGGAAGAGGTAATACCGGAAAATTTGTACAAGGCCGTAGCTGAGATATTAGCTTATGTTTACGGCTTGCAGGAAAAAAGGGTAGCGGTGTAAAGCAAAATGACGGCTGACGCAAGGACTGATTCTCTCCAAGGATGGCAAGGAAGCGGGACAGCCATACTGGGCATCGGTGTTATCGGTGTGCTTGTAATAATGATCGTGCCGTTGCCGACATTCCTTCTAGACTTACTTCTTTCATTCAATATTACCATCTCCATCGTTATTCTACTCATGTCCATGTATGTCCTGAGACCTTTAGATTTGTCCTCGTTCCCGTCCATCCTGCTCACAGTAACCCTTCTCAGGTTATCTCTGAATGTGGCTTCAACGCGTTTAATTCTGCTTCATGGCAATGAAGGAACCGCCGCCGCCGGCCAGGTTATCAAGGCATTCGGTACCTTTGTGGTGGGGGGAAATTATCTTGTCGGTCTCATAGTATTCTTTGTTCTCACCCTCATTAACTTTGTTGTCATTACCAAGGGTGCCACGAGGATAGCAGAAGTTGCGGCACGGTTCACATTGGATGCCATGCCGGGCAAGCAGATGAGCATTGATGCGGATCTTAATGCGGGCCTCATCACAGAGGCGGGCGCACGAAAGAGAAGAGCCGATACTGAAAAAGAGGCAGATTTCTACGGGGCAATGGATGGAGCAAGCAAGTTTGTCAGGGGTGATGCAATTGCAGGAATCGTCATCATCTTGATCAATATTGTAGGCGGATTGATTATTGGGGTATTACAGAAAGGCATGGACATTGCGGACGCCGCCCATACATATACTCTACTTACCATCGGTGACGGCTTGGTAACTCAGGTACCTGCTCTCGTTGTATCAACTGCCGCGGGCATGCTGGTCACGAGGTCTACAGCTTCCTCCAATCTCGGAGCGGATCTTACCGGTCAACTTCTTGTCCAGCCGAAAGCTATAGCAACAGCTTCGGCTATGCTCTTCATATTTGGCCTGATTCCCGGTATGCCGAAAGTTTCTTTCATGATCATTTCCCTGCTCAGCGGTTTCTTAGCATTCAACCTCTTTAAGTTCGCAAAAAAAACAGAAGCGATCAAGGAAGAAGCACCAGTTGTTACAACTAAAGAGTCTGTGGAAAGGCTCTTGGCATTGGATCTGATGGAACTTGAAGTTGGCTATGGTTTGATCCCGCTAGTCGATGCGGCGCAGGGCGGGGAACTTCTGCAGCGAATCAAGTCTCTAAGAAAGCAATTGGCCATGGATATGGGGTTCATAATACCGGCCATCCACATCAGGGATAATCTTCAGCTTAAACCCAACGAGTATTCGTTTCTTTTGAAAGGGGTAGAAATAGCAAAGGGTGAATTAATGCTCGGCAACTTCCTTACTATAGCTCCGGAGGGTAGAGGGCCAATAATAAAGGGGGTGGAAACGAAAGAGCCGGCATTCGGTCTTCCTGCGTTCTGGGTAAGTGAAAAGGAAAAGGAGAATATCCAGGCGAGGGGTCTTATAGTTGTTGACTGTGCCACTGTAGTGACCACTCATTTGACAGAAATAATCAAATCAAATGCCGACGAGTTACTTGGCAGGGAAGAAGTCCGCGCCCTTTTGGATAATTTGGCACTCAGTCATCCCAAGGTCGTTGAGGAACTCGTTCCCAATGTCATTCCTCTGGGAACGGTTCAGAAGGTTTTGCAAAGACTGCTCAGGGAACGGATCTCCATTCGCGACCTCCTTACCATATTGGACACTCTGGCAGATTATGTGGCGATCACAAAAAATGTGGATTTGTTAACCAGTTATGTGAGGCAGGCCTTGGCGAGGACTATATCAAAACAGTACAAGGATGATAAAGGAAACATCTCTGTTGTAATTGTGTCACCGGAGATTGAAGATCGTATCAACAATGCCATCCAGCATACCGAATATGAATCGTACCTTGTTGCAGATCCTAATATGATACAGAGAATCGTAAATAATCTGCAGAGATTTATCACTACCTTTACGACAAGAGGTCTCCAGCCGATAGTTCTCTGTTCGCCAAAAACAAGAATTCACTTACGGAAGGCATTGGACAGGTTTTTCCCAAATATCGTTATCCTTTCCCACAATGAGATCACACACGACGTGAATATTAATTCGCTGGGCATGGTGGATTTGTAAAATGCAGATTAAAAGATATGAAGTGAACAGTATTCAGGAAGCAATGAATAAGATTAAGATGGATTTGGGTGAAGAAGCCGTCATCCTGTCGACAAAAAGATTGAGGAGCGGGAAAGTGCCGCTCTTTGAGGTAACTGCTGCCAGAGATGAAAACAAGAAGAAGGTCGATTCTCATAAGCCACGCGAGACGCATAAAAGCGGAAGCCAACATATGAGTGCCTCAGCCGAGATGGATATGATCAGAAACGATCTTATTGAAATGAAATCTCTCATCAGGGAGGTAAGAAAAGAAGATGCCATTCGTAGAGAACTCAGCCAATTAAGAGAGTATCTGAACAATCTGATAAATGTCCTTGGCGGTTGGGAGAAAAATTTATTTCCCGGACCGCCATCAAAGATCTATTATCACTTGGTGGCAAATGGTGTATCCCGGGAAAGGGCCTACAGGCTGGTCAACACGATAGATAAAACAGATGATTTCGAAAATACGTGCAGATCATTGGAAAATAAGATTACGAGTTCTATCCCTGTTGCGGATGGAACGAAGAGAAGAGGTGTAATCGCCGTCGTTGGTCCCACAGGCGTCGGCAAAACGACAACTCTAGCCAAACTGGCGGCACGGTATTCAGTGAGAGAGAGATTAAGAGTCGGCCTTATATCGGCAGACACCTATAGGATAGCTGCAGCCGATCAATTAAAGACCTATGCAAAGATTATGGGGCTTCCTATAAAGGTGGTTTCTGAGAAAGGGGAGTTCAAAGAGGCCCTCAGGAGATTTTCCGATATAGATGTCGTCATGGTTGATACACCGGGAAAGAGTCGCAAAGACCAGGGCTACATAGAAGAATTGCGCGATTTTCTGAGTGTCGGTGTACCTGTTGAGACTAACCTCCTTTTGAGTTTGACGGCGAGCAGGGAAAACATGCTAGAGGCTGCTTCCAGGTTCGATATGCTTGATTACGATAATATCATATTTACAAAAGTGGATGAAGCAACAGGCTTAGGTTCCATGTATGATGTGATAGATGAAGTTGGCAGACCAGTTTCTTATTTGACCGTTGGGCAGAATGTACCTAATGACATAGAAGATGCTAATCCGGGAAGAATTGCGAAACTAATAATGCATCAGTCATAGGCTATGGGGGATTAAAGTGGACCAGGCTGCGATTCTCAGAATGATGAAGGAAAAAGACAAAGGGGTTCATACGATGGCGTCAGGAATCAAACATGGGGATGGGGAAAAAGAGAATATCAGGGTCATTGCGGTTACCAGCGGAAAGGGAGGGGTCGGGAAGACGTTTATAACGGCCAATCTTGCCTACATTCTCTCCAGAATGAAGAAGAAGACCTTAATTCTTGATGCAGACATGGGACTGGCAAATATCGATGTCATCCTGGGAATATCACCTGAATACAATATGCATCATGTCTTCCTTGGTGAGAAGTCTGTCTCGGAAGTAATTGTACCTGGCCCCGGTGGCATCAAGATCTTGCCCGCTGCTTCCGGCATCCAGGAGATGTCGGAACTCTCTAAAGGTCAGAAACTTGTACTGATCGACGAACTGAATGACTTGAATGAGGGTTTTGAATTTGTGTTTATCGATACGGCGGCAGGCATAACGGGTAACGTTCTATATTTTAATATGGCTGCGAAGGAGATAGTTGTTGTTGTATCACCTGAACCTACTTCCCTGACGGACGCATATGCCCTGATTAAATTGCTCTATCATGGTCGTGCTGAAAAAAGGATCCTGCTCATTGTAAATATGGTGAAAAATTCCCACGAGGCTAGGGAGGTTTTTACTAAATTAAGCAAAGCTACGGAACACTTCCTCGATCTATCGATTGAATATCTTGGTTATATAACCTATGATGACAAGGTGACAGAAGCAGTCAGGCAACAGAGAATGTTCACGGAAATCTACCCTTATGCGCAGGCGACCAAATGCCTGTCATCAATAGCCAAGAAGATATACCGCGAAAGACCCGAGAAGTATAATTTCGGAAGCATGAAATTTTTTTCACGAGCCATCGTTGGTGGAGATCATGGATAAGAAAAAGCATGATGAACTAGTCATGGACAGGAAGAAACGTGATGAATTCGTCATGAAATATGCTCCTCTCGTGAAAAATATAGTTGAGAGAATTTCTGCAAGGTTGCCATCGCATTTGAATGTCAAAGAAGACCTTATAAATGTGGGTGTCATAGGTTTAATTTCATCCATCGAAAAGTTCGATAAGAAAAGAAATGTAAAGTTTGAAACATATGCCAGCTTCAGAATCCGGGGTGCTGTGCTCGATGAACTGAGGGCGAGGGACTGGATGCCCCGCTCGACAAGGAATAAACACTCAAAGTTAGAAGAAGCCTTTTCCTCTCTTCAAAAGATGCTGGGGAGGCAACCGGATGAGGAGGAGATGTGCCGATATCTCAATATTTCCCTCGAAAAATACCATAAGGTTCTTGATGAGGCAAAGGGAATTACACTTCTCAGCAGTGAAGATCTTCCTTCCGATTATCATGAAACTTACAGGAATTATGATTTTCTCGAGGATATAGAACAGAAAAACCCCTTTTCATTTCTCGCAACTAATGAATTGAAGGGCATATTGAAAAAGGCCATAGATGCTCTGCCAGATAAAGAGAGATTGATCTTATCTCTTTATTATTATGAAGAACTGACTATGAAAGAGATAGGCAGGGTGGTGAATCTGACGGAGTCAAGGGTCTGCCAGCTTCATACCCAGGCTATCTTGAGGCTGAGAGGTACCCTCAAAGAACTTCGAGGGATATATCGCTGAAGTCTGTTTTGACAGGATAAAGGTTTCATAATATGGTGCGAAAAGTAGATTTGGATCTCTTGGAAGAGCTGGACTCTTCCAGTACAGAAGGCCATCGTGAGGAAGGGGAGACGGCAGGAAGAAAGAAAGGCTGGAAATGGCTGACGAGAAAAAAGCTTATCTTCACAGCCATTCTTTTCACCTTTTTTTGTGTTATCGGCCTTTCTCTCATGATATTGCCTGCGAGACATGATTCACATATCGACTCCGAGAAAGAGCAATCAGAAGCGAGATCGATACCAGATAATAGAGAGACCTTGGATAATTTCATAATTGATCTGAAAGACGAACAGGGACATTACCGGGTGCTTGTATGTGATATTACGCTTGTAATGGATCCGGATAAGAGTTTCTCGGGAAACAAATTGGAAGCGAGAAAGAAGACGTATGATGCCTTGAGGAATAAATGCAAGTACGCACTGATATCGTCGCAATCTTACAGTATCATAAGAAAAGAGCTGCGCGATGAATTAGACCGTCTCCTGGGTGGAGGAATAAAAGAAGTATATTTTACAAAATTTGTGTTACTATGAGGCGTCGGCTGTATGAAATGATTGAATGCATGAATATTAATTTTGTCAACTAATTGAAAGGAATGTCATGATAAAATCTGTTCTTCTTGTTTTACTATTTATTTTAGTGAATACTTTTTGGAGTCCATGCTACGCATTGACGCCAGATCAGATAGTAACGTTAAAGAAGGCGGGCGTCAGTGACAAGACAATTCAAATGATGCTCGAGCAGGAAAGGGATGCAAGAAATGAGAATCCCACAGATCAGATTGGCGTGAGGGAAGTTAAAGACAAGGAAGGCAACGTTGTTACAATATACTCTACCGGCCGTCCTACGAAAGAAAGCCCCGGTGATACTGAAGCGGCGAAGGTGGAGAAGGCGTGGCAGATGTTGCAAAACATGATCATCGATAACAGGAAGAAGTGAGATCGTGATTAGTGAAGACGGCAAAGATCAGGTAACAAGAAAAACGAAGCTAGCTGATCAGGAAGATAATAAAAATATGTATTACCAAGAAATTCACAGCGTTCTGGAGAAAGCGTTTCATGACACATTTATTGAAGAACTTGTGCCCGGCATCGTTCACAATTTTGCTAATCCTTTAAATGGCATCATGGGGCGCTCAAGGCTGCTGCAGAGAAAATTAATGGATATCATAAAGACAGCAGATGTGGAAAATGATACACCTTATCAGGAGAATAATAAAAAACTGATTCGTGACGTGGACTCCATAGCACGTGAGGCTGATAGACTCTCTGGCCTTCTTCAGACCGTGATGGGGAAATTTTGTGCGATCGGCGATCGGACTGTGCAGAAAGTGAATCTATCCGAGCTTATCGAACTCGAGATGAGGTTTTTCGATTTTTATCTGGATTTCAAGCATAGCGTTAAAAATACTTTGCAACTCGACAGGGAACTGCCGGAGGTCAGAGGAGCCCCCGCTGACTATTCCTTGGCCTTTTCTGCATTGATCAGATATGCAACGGTCGCCATGAAGGACAGTGTCCCAAAGGAACTATTTATTTCAACACAAATTGAAAATGAACAGATATGCGTGAAGATCCAGAATCGAGGGGTTCCGATTTCCGATTATCTGAAAAAACTGTTGCTTGATGAAGCGCAGGGGTATGCCCCTTCTTTGGAAGGAACCGGAGAAGGAGTACTGCTATGCGCCTTTTTGCTGTTAAGGAAATGGGGTGCCGACTTGGACATAATGAGCGAGAACGGTTTGAATACTATTATCGTATTGATGCCCTTTTACCAGGCAAAACATCGATTCGGCGATTAAAGTTAAAGGGTTGTTATGACGATTAATGAAATACACATCTTTATGTTGTATTGCCGCAGCAGAGCCAAGGCAGTTATGCGGGGCAAAATGTACAAAGGGCAATCTGTCTCTTCTTGATCATGCATTACACTGTCGTAGGGAGACGGATCGTTAAAGTGGAGAGAAACGCATGTTTTCCTAAGTCTCTGAGGATTAAGAGAGGGGAGTTGAAGAGTCGTGCTTAGGCCCGTTGATTTACAGCAAATACTGACTCAGTCCAATTCCATGGAACGTGTTCAACAGACACAGCAGCAGCATCCAGACATGCAGCAGAGGTATTTTAGTGTTCAGTTGAGTGAGGAGAGAAAGCTTCTGAAAGAGACTGTAAAGAATTCTGAAGAGACGGAAAAATCCAAAATAAGAGATGAAGAAGAAAAGGAGAGGCACCAGAAGAAAACGAAATCCGAAGAAGAAAGCACAGGAAAGATGGAAATGAAGCAAGAGGCTGGAGATACGGATGATGCTGAACAGGGGGGTCTGATAGATATAAAGGTTTGATATGACAGTGAACTTGCTACTTGTTTGCCTGCTAATTGCTGATGTTGTCTTGTGTCTTGCAATTATAATTCTGATCGTTATCGTAAACAGGGAGATCAAGAAAAGACGAGGAGGACCTGATGAAAATTCCCTTATTGAATTCAGGAGCCTGCTTAACGAGTCTCAGGTTTCTACGAATCATCTCTTGGAAGTGATGAACGATAGTAGGAAGGCGCTAAAAGAAATCGCTTATGTCCTCGAGGAAAAAGAAGGCAAGTTGAGGGCCCTGGTTGAAGAATCAAGGGCTGAATATGAAAAACTCACAGCCGCTGTTTCTCATACCGATAAGGATAAGTTGGATAAGAGATATGAGGATGTCATTGCCATGGTTAAGCAGGGGCTGGCTAAAAGGGAAATATGTCAGAGATTGGAACTGACAGAAGGGGAGATAGATCTGATCATTAATCTAGATAGGACGAGGCGTGATGACACTCCTCCTTGAAGGAAGGAGCTTCTTCCCGCTTCAAAGGCCACCACTTCCTTTTCGGAAGTCTTCCGTTTCGAAAGTCTTCCGTGGGCACCGACAGGCACAAGAACCGAGCCAACCCGTCGGTTATTGAAACACTATATGTTTCTGATGCTTTTTACGGCACTTCCTGAAAGTGCCAAACCCATACTGAAATTTCATAGAGCATTGTTACTAAACTGGCTTTTGTTTTATATGGCTGACTTGTTATTGTCAGAAAAAATGTGTGGAGACGCTGCCACATCCCCTGACTGAAGCAAGGGTCTTGCAGCAATTCTTGATAAGTCTCAAATATAAGAATATCTGATGGCTTTCATTGTTATTCCAACAAGTTCCAATCCCGAACTAAATCAAGCACAGTTCCACAACAAAAATTCCATCACTTTTCCGGACATATCAATTGGTGAAATACTGGAAGCCGGCGTTATCGATAAAATGGATAATCAGAAGATGCTGATAACGCTCAAGGGTGTCAGTATGCCGGCGGATTCCGAAGTTCATCTAAATGCCGGTGATAAGATCCAGGTGAGGGTGGAAACCACTTATCCTCAGTTAGTCTTACGCATCATTGAAGCAGGGTACTCGGAGGAATCCAATATTGCAGACTACCTGAGATGGTATAGGTCGAATCCTGAGGCCTTATCACACATGATGACAGAGGCCATCAAAGAATTTAATTCAGCCGATCTCGGCAAGCTCTCACGTTATCTTCCCGGGGTGGATTTTCAGAAAATATTCACTATGTTGAAATCACTGCTATTTTCAACGGAGACAAAGGGCAGTAATTTTGTCAGGGACTATCTTAGCAACCTTGGTCTCACAATGGAAAGTCAGTTGAGAAAGGTTATCGAAGGAAGATCTAATATTGGCAATGGCGATCTTAAAGGTGAAAGCCTTAAGGGTCTGTTGACGGAGGTGTCTTCCGAACTTCATAATCTTTTGATGAACAACTACTCCCTTGACGGCGAAGAGAAAATCGCACTGGACAGTCTCTCTAAGTATGTTAATTCGTCTCTTAAGACAATTGAATCCCATCAGATAATTAATATCATTTTGCAAGAGGCCGAGAACAGGTATCTCTTCCAGATCCCTATTGTCTTTCCTGATGGTGTGAGAAAAGGGGACATATTCGTAGAATATGACGGTCATTCCAAAAAGAAGGGAGAGAAAGATCAATATCGCATAATTTTCTTTTTGAGCATGGATGTTCTCGGTGACATGATGATCGATGCAGGGTTGAAAGGAGATAAAATAGACTGTATTGTGAAATGTGTGGATAGGGATGTGTGTGAATTCGTATCATCCTTCCTCGAAGAACTTCGGGAAAGTCTTCTCGCTCTCGGCTGCAAGATCGACATGGTCAAATGCATTGCGGAAGGGAATTTAGTCAAAGAAAGGGTGGATTATTATCAGAATAGTGTATTGTATAACAGGGAGGCAATTGATCTCTTTGCATAAATGATGTAAGGATCTTTCCCGAAATCGGTGTTGTTTTGGCACAATATTTTCCCGACCGTGGGAAGGGAAGTCCCCCTTACCGGGAATTTCGCAATTGAGTTCAAACAGGAAATCACAATGGCAAGAAAAGATGAAAAAGTACGCGTGGCGGCGGCTCTGAAATATGATTCCCAGAAGGACGCGGCTCCAGTACTTACTGCTAAAGGACGCGGCTTTGTCGCGGAAAAGATTATTGATATAGCAAAGAAAAACAGGATACCTATCAAAGAAGATCCGAATCTCGTCCAGATTTTGAGCAAGCTTGAAATTGATGAGCAGATCCCCCCCGTCTTGTACAAGGTTGTTGCTGAGATACTTGCCTTTGTCTATTCTCTCAATGAGAAGCTAAGAGGGGAAAAATTTTCCCGGCCATAACTATTTGCCTACCTCATCGGATCCCGCGTGATTCACATTGCCGGATGGCTCGTCCTAATGCCATGTGCCCCCAATGACATCTAATAAATATTATTTAATTTCCGCAACTTATGCTCCATATGGTTTTGTCTTTGTAGTTTATGATCCCAGCGTCCAAGATACGCAGTTCTTCGCTCATTGGCATGTGAATTGCAGTTTGGAAGCTCAAAGGCAGAGGGGTTAAGAGTAATGATCTACGGCATCAGTAAAATGGCAAACGTTTACCAGCAGACATTCGATCAGCTGGATTTCATCACAAACAATGTTGCCAACAGTAATACCAATGGATTCAAGGCGGTGAAGTTATATTACAATGCGCCTGATCCGGACAAAGAAACGGCATTTATTCCTCAGATCGTAGTCGATTATTCCCCCGGCACGATGCAGAAGACCGACAATCCTATGGATGTTGCTGTTGATGGTGAGGGATTTTTTGCCATTCAGTCCGAGGGAGGGGCGACCTACACAAGGCAGGGCAATTTTAAAATCGATAAAGATGGTAATTTAGTTACGGCGGAAGGCGATTATGTCCTTGGTAAATCCGGCAACAAAATCAAGCTTCCTGATGGCGAAATAAATATAGGTGAAAAAGGTGATGTTTCAGTAGCTGGCAATCCTATTGATACTTTGAAAATAGTGAGTTTCAATAATCCCCAGGCATTAGCAAAGGTGAAGGGATGTCTTTTCGCGGACCCCGGTAATGCCGGCCTTGCGGACAAGAATAACCCTTCAGTCAAGCAGGGGCATATTGAACTCTCAAATGTGCAGGTCATAAAAGAGATGACAGATATGATCGATATTAATCGTTCTGTGGAGATGTACCAAAAGGTCATACAGACAACGGCTGATCAAGACAAGTTGTCGACAAGTCAAATAGGCAAATTAGCAGCATGATGAGATCATGATGGCGATGAATAGGGAGGCTTTGTATGATAAGAGCTTTATGGACAGCGGGAACCGGGATGGAAGCGTTACAGACCAATCTGGATGTGATCGCGAACAACCTAGCCAACGTAAATACCACAGGTTTTAAGAAATCACGGGCCGATTTTCAGGATATTCTATACCAGACAACTAAGAGAGCCGGAACAGAAACGTCCTCAGGCGGCCAGTTGCCAGTCGGTGTATCAGTCGGCATGGGTTCAAAAATAATGTCAACTACAACAATGTTTACACAGGGCGACGTCCAGCAGACTGACAGTCCATACGACTGGACCATTCAGGGTGATGGTTTCTTCCAGCTGGTCGATAACAACGGACGCACGATTTATACACGAGCGGGAAGTTTCATGACCAACAACAATGGTACTCTGGTCAATGGTAATGGCCTCACGCTAACCCCTCAGGTGAGCATTCCGCAGGCAGCGGTTAACTTTCAGATACTCGATGATGGAACATGGTCAGCAACTGATGTTAATGAAAACAAACTGGCAACTGGCAGAGTTCAACTGGCCCGTTTTATCAATCCTTCCGGCCTGAAAAGTATAGGCAACAACTGTTACGACATAACGGACGCTTCCGGCGCCGCTGTAACGGGAAATCCGGGTGTCTCAGGGTTTGGCACCATCCAACAGAATGCCGTCGAGATGTCTAATGTCAATGTTGTTGAGGAGATGGTTAATATGATTGCGGCCCAGAGAGCTTATGAAATGAACACTAAAGCTATACAAACAGCCGACCAGATTCTTCAGATGATAAGCAACTTAAAAAAGTAAAAGGGTAGTGACGTTTGAGGAATAGGCAATGAAAATTCGGGCATTAACTAGTACGGTACTTTTTTTCATAATGTTTTTTCTGACTTGTGTCGTTTCATCGTCGCTTGCGGCACAAGACAGGATCATCAAAGGAATAGAGATAAGGGCGTTAGTAAAAGATTACATAGAAACGAATATGCCTTGGCAGCAGTATGGCATGAGGATCTATTTCTTGAACAGAATATCGGACCTGCATGTGCAGGGAGAGAAAATCAACTGCAGAGTCACAAGCGGGCATGATGAAACCTACATAGGCGATTCAATCTTTACTGTGGGAGTGTACGATGATGCTACACTTTTGCGGGAGGAGAGGGTCCATGTCAGGATGGAAGTAGAAATGGACGTCGTGATGAGTACCAAATACCTGATGAGGGATAAGGAAATAGATTCCGATAGTGTCAAGCTTGTCCGGAAGTGGTTTAACCAGATGCCGGTTTATGTGGTGACACAAATAGAGGATGTGGTGGGGAAGCAGCCCTATAGCGATATAAGACAGAATATGGAGATCAAGAGGAACATGCTGAAGGCTGTTAAGACCATGAAACGGGGGAAGATGGTGAAGATGGTACTCGAAAAAGGTCCCATGACGATCGTAACATTTGGCATCTGCGAGGAAGATGGAAGTCGCGGCGATTACGTAAAAATAAGGAATACATCGTCAAATAAAATGGTTTATGCCAGGATTATGGACGATTCTTCCGTCAGAGTGGAATTTTAAGGGGCAATAACATGACAGGTTCCAGACGGATTGAAGCTTTATTTATATTTTGTGTGTTGATCTGTGCCGTAGGGTGTTCATCCAACCTTTATGTTAAGGCAGTCCCCCAGACCATTCCAAAAGAGACTAAAATGGAACCTTTGCCTGGATCTATCTGGACAGGCGAAAATGCCGCTAATTCTCTCTTTTCCGACAGAAGAGCGCGCAATCTAAACGACGTCGTAACAATTGTCGTGAGCGAGACTGCAACCGGGAGTAATAACGGAAACACAACTACCAGCAGGGACACAACTACAACTGCCACGGTTACGAATCTCTTGGGACTGGAAGGGGCGATTCTGGATTTGCTCAGACAGGGTACCAGCGGCATAACCGTCGCCGGCACTCAATCGAATTCTCTCAAGGGAGTTGGGTCATCAGAGCGGGACGGCAACTTGACGGCAACAATATCGGCGAGAGTTATGAAAATCATGGGGAACGGCAATTTTGTAATAGAGGGGAGAAAACAGGTTACTATCAATGCTGAAGATCAGTATCTGGTCATCACTGGTATTATTAGACCTGATGATATCGCATTAGATAATACTGTCCAATCCCAATATATTGCTGATGCAAAGCTTGTTTACACAGGAAAAGGTGTAGTAAATGACAAAATGAGGCCGGGTTGGCTCACTCGCATTGTGGACTGGGTGTGGCCGTTCTAACGTTCTGAAGGGTGGCAGAAGGTATGTTAAAACGTTCGACAAATATGATCAGAATATGTGGAATAATAACGTGTATCCTTTTCTATGTAATTCTTGGCGGTAGCGTGCATGCAGCGAGAATAAAAGATATTGCGAGCATTGGCGGGGTCAGGGATAACCAACTGATCGGTTATTCATTGGTTGTCGGCTTGAACGGAACGGGCGATGATTTGACGAACGGGTTTACGGCGATAACGCTAATTAATATGTTGAAGCGACAGGGACTTATGATACCGATCAGCACAGATATGAAGGCGGACAACATTGCAGCGGTCATGGTGACCGCTAAATTGCCGCCTTTTGAAAAAGTTGGGTCAAGGATTGATGTCGAAGTTTCCTCTATCGGTAATTCGAAAAGTCTCTTGGGTGGTACGTTGCTAATGACTCTGCTTAGAGGTGTAGACGGAGAGGTTTACGCTGTTGCCCAAGGACCGGTTGCCATTGGCGGCTTTGCGGCGAGTGGCGCTGCAGGTGGAGGTGTCACAAAGAACCACACAACTGCCGGGCGGATTACAAACGGTGCCACCGTTGAGAAAGAGCTACCATATGAATTTGGTAAAAACAGGGCACTCTCCATAAATCTCTATCAGCCTGATTTCACGACATCAGCCCGCTTGGCGGAGGTTGTCAACAGTTCATTGCACAATATTGAGGCAAATCTTGTAGACTCAAGTTCTGTTGTTGTAAAGATCAAAGATAATGCGGGAATGAATGTGGTGCGACTTGTTTCGCTTATAGAAAACCTCGATGTTCCAGTTGATTCTGTCGCTGTTGTAGTTATGAATGAAAAGACAGGCACCGTTGTCATGGGTGAGAATGTGAGGATAGCCACTGTAGCTATAGCTCATGGAAACCTAAGCATTCAAATAAAAGAGGAGAAAAAGGTTTCCCAACCGCTTCCATACGCTCCGGGGGCGCCTGCCGGGAGTGCTGCACCAACGCAAAAAGGAGGTGTGATAATGGCTCCTGGGGGGCAGACAGTGGTGACTCCTGAGAGTCAAGTGGCCGTGGCAGAGGAAAAGAAGAAATTGCTGGTAGTGCCGAGGGGAGTCACCATTCAGGAGGTAGTGAGTGCTCTAAATGCAATCGGCGTTTCGCCGAGGGATCTCATTACCATTATGCAGGCTATAAAAGCCGCTGGGGCACTTCAGGCTGATTTGAGAATTATATAAAGGAAAATGTAAACTTTTTATGAAGTTCTAGTAAAAGATGAGATGAGCCATAAGAAGGTTAGGTATCATGGCTGATGTTGCAACAGTTAAAGCACAGACTACGAGCCAGGAGATTCTCCAGAAAAGAATTGGTGCAGCGGAGAATGAAGATGCTCTTAAAAAAGAAAAAAAATTGAAAAAAGCTTGTGCCGATTTCGAATCTATCTTCACCTATTACATGTTTAAGACAATGAGGCAAAGCATCCCTCAGACTGGTTATTTTAAAGAGAATCCCGGCAAAGATACGTATTATATGTTATTTGATCAAAAGGTTGCCGAAGAGATGTCAAATAAAGGGAAAGGAGTGGGCTTACAGCAAGCCCTTTTCAACCAGTTAAGCAATCATCGCTAAGAGCGATATGAAAGATTTTATTAAAGTTTTGTTGTCTTCTTGCCGATAAGTGTGATAAAGAGAGAATCATAAGGAGATTCGTAAGATGAAAATTTCTAAAGTCGATGATGCCGCGATCCAGTCAGTTCAGCAGTACCAGAAGACTGAGAAGGTACAGGAAGAATCGAGCCCAAAGGTGGGCGGAAGTGCGGCACCAGAGGAGAAAGTAAATCTTTCCACCAAGGCAAAAGACATCCAGCAATTGCGGAACGCTGTCAGCGATCTTCCCGATGTTCGCGAAGATAAAGTTAGCGAATTGAAGGATCAGGTTGACACGGGCACTTACGATGTAAACGGGCAAAAAATTGCTGAGAAAATGGTGTCAGAATCTCTTTTGGATATATTCGCCTGATAAAAATTTTCCCCATTTTCCTCAGATTCTTCATCCTCAAGAAAGAGCCCGCCACATCGTTTGTGTAGACTAGGGTTATATTACCCGACTATACAGGACAGATAAGATTGTGCAGAACTTTGAAAATAATTTGTTTTGCCGTCGCGATTGAAAATAACCGTATTACACAGGCTTCTTCGGAATGACATTAAAAGCAATCTGTCTGAAGTTTTAAGATAATTATGTATTAGGATGTGGGTATGATAGAACAGAGCATAAGCCTTTATACGGACGAATTGCCAGCTCTTCTCGATTCATTGATAATTCTCATGAAGAGGGAAATAGTGGTTTATAGAGAGCTTCAGGCCGCAATCTCACATGAAAAGATAATATTAATGAAACCTTCTCTCGAAAGGCTCCTCGAAAGTAACAGCAAGAAGGAAACTGTAATACTGAAAGCAAAAATGTTGGAAGAGGGAAGGTTAAATCTTGTTAAAAAAATAGCAAAAATACTGGATCTCGAAGAGAATGAAATAAATCTGAGCATTTTGTGTTCTTATGCGGACGCTGATCAAAAGAAATATCTGCAGGAGTGCCAGTCTATATTAGGCGGTCTCCTCGCAAAGAGCCGGCAGATGAATAGAAATAATAAGGAAGTCATTGATTACTCACGACATTTTTTGCAGGGATCCATCGATTTTATTCACAGTCTCCTCTCTTCCAATTCGGCCAGCTATATGCCTTCGGGGAAAATGAGGCCGGTTGCACGGAATGGCAGGATGATACAAACAAAAGGGTGAACCATGGGAAATATCAGTAGTGTCTTAAATATTGCGAGGGACGCAATTTTAGCCAACACCACTGCTCTTAATGTTACCGGGTCCAATATTGCCAACGCTAATACAGCAGGTTACTCCATGTTGGTTCCCGAATTTGGCTCTATAGGTGTCTTTAATGATGAAGGAAGCCAGGAGCAGGCCGGAGTCCAGATTACATCCATAGAAAGGATGAACAATAAATATCTCGATGCCCAGGAGATTCAGCAGGAGCCGAACGGGGCCTACAGTCAAGCTCAATTGAATGTCTTGAATGACGTGCAGAGTATTTTCAATGAAAGCAGCACTGGTGGCATCAATAGCTTGTTATCGCAATTCTGGAGTGCCTGGTCGCAAGTGTCCTCAAATCCCACCGACCTTACTGAACGGGACAACCTGGTATCCGTATCTCAGAGCCTTGCTTCCACGTTCAATCAGAGCGCGAACCAACTCATTCAGATCCAGAGTGATACAAATAATCAAATTTCTGACACTGTGACGCAACTGAATGGTTACCTTGCCCAAATGGCCGATTTAAATAATCAGATTACTTCGGCTCAGGCGGCAGGCAACAACGCTTCGAGTCTGGAGGATCAAAGATATACACTTTTGCAGAACATCAGCCAGATCGTACAAGTGAATTACAATGAAGATGCAAACGGTGCAATGGATCTTTATATTTCCAACGGCAAACCACTTGTAGACGGTTCCACCGTCTATAATCTTGGCGTGCAAGCCAACCCGAACAACTCGAATTACTATGATGTTGTTTTCCAGAACGCGCCGACGGTAGCGATCAATGCCGACCTGCAAGGGGGAACACTGGCCGGGCTCCTAGACGTCAGAGATACGGATGTTGGAGGTTATCTTAATAACCTTAATAACTTAGCAGCGGCAATAGTCAGCAGTGTCAACACTCAGAGCAGTTCCGGCTACGATCTCAATGGCAATGTCGGGGGTAACTTCTTTGCTCCGGCAGGGGTGGGTTCCCCTGTAGCGGCTGGCGGGAACGGTTATACAGGTACGGTGACTGCTGGAGGGGCTTATACGGGGAATACCAGCACAACCTACGAAGTGCAAATTATGAGCGGCGGGACGCTTGGAACTGCAACCTATGAAGTTTCATCTGACGACGGTCAGACGTGGGGAAGTGCCCAGCAAATGCCCACGAGCGGAAATATAACACTGGGTGACGGAATAACCTTAAACTTTGCTGCAGGCACCTTTAGTGCTGGCGATGTTTTCACTGTTAATGCAAGTTCTGCCGCAGCGGATATGCAGGTAGATCCGGGCATTGTTGCTGATGTGACGAAGATTGCCGCATCAGCTACTGTCAATCAGGACGGCGACAATGCCGGTTCGATTGCTGACATCCAGAATCAGAACAACTCATCATTGGGTGGCATAACAATCGATAACTATTATGATTCTCTTGAGACAAAAATCGGCCAGGATGTCTCAAATGCACAAAACAGTAACGACCAGCAAACTGCCATCCTGAGCCAGATAGATAATCAGAGACAAGCCGTTTCAGGTGTTTCCCTTGATGAACAGTTGATGAATTTGATCCAGTATGAGACCGCTTACAATGCCGCGGGTAGACTAACCGAGGTTGCCAATACGATGTTTGGTACCATAATTAATTTAGGGATAGACACGGCCATAACCACCACATGAGGTTCATTTTTTTGTTGACTTTATGGACACTCTTATTGATTTAGACAGGTGCAGGGGGTAGGATTATGATTACGCGCGTTACAAATCAAATGATGACTGATTTACTGAATAACAGTATGTCCACCGCTGACACCCAGTATTATAATTCAATAGAGGAAATGTCTTCAGGGAAACAGGTTAACAGCCCGTCTGATAATCCCATCGGTTTTGGTCAGATTCTCAGTTATAGGAGTGGGTTGGCGCAGATCAGTAATTACCAACAAAATATTAGCAGCAATAACTCATGGCTTTCTGCCACAGAATCGGCTTTGACACAGGTGAACGATATTTTGACAAGTGTTCAAACAACGGCAGTCTCACAGGCCAGTGCGACGGCGACCGCTTCAACGAGGCAGGATGCAGCTGATTCCCTGCAGCAGCAGATTGAACAGATCATGTCTCTTGCTAATTCACAATACGAAAACAGCTATATCTTCTCCGGTACAAGTACAGATACAGCGCCATTTTCCGCAACGGCGAGGTCAACTGCCGAATATACTGTCACCCCGGCAAGTGAAAACACTTATAGCGGTACGGTAGATACCTCAGGAGGAACTTACACAGGCACTGTGAATAATACCTACGTCATTAAAATTGTGCAAGGCGGGACGCTTGGAACTGCAACCTATGAAGTTTCATCAGACGGTGGCAAGACGTGGGGGAGTGCACAGACAATGCCCGCGAGCGGAAGTATCGCAATAGGTGACGGAATAAACTTGACATTCCCTGCCGGCACCTTTGCAGCTAATGATGTGTTTGCTGTCAATGCATATACGACCGGTTATTACAATGGTAACGGCGAAGAACTGTCCAATGAAGTTAACAATGGCGTCACAAGTAATTACAGTATCACGGGGGAAGAGGCGTTCACAAATCAGCAGGGCAATGGTACTGTTGATATTTTCACTGTATTAAACAATTTGCAAACAGCACTGCAGAACAATGACACAGCAGGCATATCGAGTTCACTTGATTCCCTCACTAGTGCTGGTGATCAAATTACCCGTTATATTGCGCAATGCGGAACCAGGGAGAACTCTCTGACTGCCGCAGGGAACGTACTTACTGATATGAATACACAGCTAACGACAGATGACTCGAATATCGAAGATGCTGATGTGGCAACGCTGGAAACAAATATCCAGCAGCAGCAATTGGCCTTAGAAGCTATTTACAAAACAGCAAGCGATGTAGAGGGCATGTCAATTCTTAATTTCCTTCAATAGGAAGGATGATTCCCTATATAATAAGAGGATATGATGTTAATCCTGACACGGAAGTTGGGTGAGTCGATAACGATCGGTGATGATATTAGGATTACTTTTCTCGAAGCAAAGGGAAAACAGGTCAGGATTGGAATTGAGGCCCCACCACATATTGCTGTTCATCGGGAGGAAATATATCAGCTCATCAGAGAACAGAATATCAAGGCTGCAAAAGGTGATAATATAGAGAAGGATACGTTACCTGATTTTTTGGAAGGATTAAAAAAATTGCTTTTAAAAGATCAACAAGAGCTTTGAAAATACTATAAGTACTGGTTCGCAGATATACTGAGCAGGGAGATTTATATAGTGAATATAGCTACCAGCCGCTTTGGGGAGATCAATGTAGATGAATCCAGGATCATCGATATGCGGGGTGGGATCCTTGGATTTGAACACCTGAAGAAATACATGTTACGTATCCAAAATGAAAAGAACCCGTTCTGGTGGTTCCAGTCCGTTGACGATGGCAAGGTGGCCTTTGTCGTGATCAATCCATTTATCACAAATGCTGACTATAAGCCGGTCATAGATGATAATGATACGAAACTCCTCGAAATAGAAAATACAGAGCATGTGGTCATACTGGCTATCGTGACCATCCTTCAAAACCCATTTTCGGTTTCTGTGAACCTCAGGGCGCCTATAGTGGTCAATGCAGAAAAAAAGATTGCTAAACAGGTTGTCCTTGAAGATCAGACGTATCCTGTTCGGTATTACCTGACGCCAGCTGGTTCTCGTGACGAGACTTCTACAACCCGAGATAATTAGAAACGGAATAAATTTAGGGCGGCTTCCCTGTGAAAAGAAGATGTGATCAATATGGTGCGGTGCTATTCTTTAAGCAGGACGGTTAAAAATAATGCCGACTAGCTCTCCCAATTTCGTATATAAATCTTGAAGGTCTTCGGGGGGGATTTCTCGTATAACCTCTCCCGTATCTTTATCTGTGACTATTACACTGACCTCATTATTTTTAGTGCCGTATGTCGAGAAGCTCACACCGATATTCATGGATTGAAGCTCATTCTGAATTTGCTGGAGCTTTTGGTTTACCGCTTCAGAATTAATAGTTTTGGATTCCTCAGGCGCCTGCCCAGAAGGTTCTTGTTGGGGCAGGTTGCTTCCATGTACTGGAACCTGAAAGGAAATTACGGGCACATTTGCCCCCGCCTGATTTATGTTTGAAACAGCCATATCTATTTTACCTCCATCCTGCTTCTGTTATTATCTATATCGGCATTTATACGGGAAACTTTATAGCCTTTAGCTAAAATTCAGCGACAGAGGTTTTTATAAGAAAAAAGAACGTAAATCAGCTATTTACAGGGCTCGTTTGTGACATGATGAGAGCTATAAGCCAGCAAAATTTTCTTAAAGAGGCAGGCATGGATTTTCAGATTGGATTTACGGATAAAGAGATATTACCGTGGAGCGGGATGAGCCGATCAGTTACATTATTGCGGCCAGGCTGTACAAGCCAGTGCAGATGAAGGTTGCCGGGCAGAAGACGTGGTTTGTGGTGGATAATGTGATCAAAATAGGGGAGACGGGATATTCGGGTGCAGAGGGTCGGAAGGTGAGGACTATGGTTATCATCAGGCAATATATAGGCCGAGTAACTAAAGCTGCGGGGAAAAAATTGAGACTTTTTCAAGACAGCGACATACACAACAATTACCGCTATGAGTGTTTCATTACAAATATGAAGTTGCCTGCGCAGCAGGTGTGGAAGTTCTATCGGCATTGGGCAGATGCGGAGAACCGTATAAAGGAACTCAAGAGTGATTTTGGTTTTGACAGTTTTAATATACAGAGTTTCTACGGCAGTTAGGCAGCTTTGAACATGGTCATGATGGCCTATAATCTGATAAGTCTTTCGGCAAGTGGTAATGGGGGAACAAGATACGAGCGAAGCTTTCGACACTGCGATACAAACTTTTTGCAATAGGCGAATACATGGTGAAAGAAGGCAATAGCCGCATTTTGAAATTATCTTTGACTGTGAAACGGAGGGCTTGGTTTCTAGGGCTTTGGAAAAAGCATCCAAGTTTGCTATACCCGTTTCCTTCTCTCCATGAATCCCTATTGCGTAATCTGGGTTCAGCCATAACGCTTCGAGAATTTTGGGCACACAAAAGAGGCCTGTCTGAATCATGCCGAAAGAGCCTCTCGCAGCAGGTGAAAATCTGATTGCTTAACAGGCAGATTGGCCAACCCGGTACACGCTTTCCATTGTCACCGATACCGCACTCGATATTTTGTGGTCAAGATTCAATTGACACACAAGATCATTCCCAATATGCTACCATTGCGAAAAAACAAAGCCTTATCAATTCGATAAGCGGGATGAGATTTTAAAGATCCTCAACTCGCGCAAAACGATTTCGTCAACGATATAGAAGCAAAAATTAAGGATGACCATACATTCCCTTATTGCACAGATCGAACCGCCCCACGCCGTAGGGGGTGGTGACTATTTCTACCGCGCCTATGCGCCCGGATTGGCTATGGCCCAGGTGGAGGGGGTGTATGTTGTTACTCTGACGAGCCAACACCGCCAAAGGGAAGAGATTGCGGCAGAGGCCGATGTCCTGATCTTGGACAATATCTGCGATCCGGATTTCCTGCCTTGCATTCAAAAGAGAAGAGAGCAAAGAAAGCAAACATTTTATGAGATTCCGGATGATCTCAGGGCCATCCCGTCCTGGAATCCTGTTCACTTCTTTTTTCGGAATACGGAAAATCAGAACTTATATAAAAGATTAGCGGGAAGTTGCGACGGTCTTCAATTCACTTGCAAGCGACTTGAAGAACTTTATGGTCATCTAAATGCCTGTTGCCGAGTATTTCCCAATCAGGTCTTGGAGCTTCCACCGGAACGATCATTTAGACCGCCTGAACAAATAACTATAGGTTGGGGTGGATCGCATGGGCATCTGGAGGACTTGGCTGATATTGCAGAAGCCCTGACTCAATGGATTATCACGCAACCGCGGATTTGTTTGCATCTGATGTGTTCTGACTCGATCTGGGATCTGTTTCAAGACCTTCCGCCTGAAAAGAAGAAACGTACTCCGACCGGGACGATTGCAGACTACTATAATTTTTTATCCCAGATTGATTTGGGGATTATCCATCTGAAAGACACACCTTATAATCGGGCGCGTTCGGATATCAAGTTCATAGAGCATGCTGCAGCAGGGGTGGTTTCGGTGATCAAGCGACTGGATCCTTATAACGAGAGCGTAAAACACGGTGAGACAGCATTGCTTTATGATGATAATGATCAAGCCATTGCATCGTTGCAAGCATTGACTGAGAATTGGGGATTGGTAAAGAAGATTGGCAGGGAGGCGCGGGAGTATGTCAGTCATCATCGGATGCAAAAAGACCATGCTTATGAAAGACTCACCTTTTACACCGGCAATCTGCAACAGAACAAAGATCAGGCTTCACATTCAATCCATGTGGGTGAATGCTTTGAAAGATGGTCGTGTCTGGAAGGAGCCATTATCAAGGGCAGGTATATGCAACTCAATCCTTCAAGATTCGAGCTTCTACTGCATGATGGTCTGGTAGTGATGCAAATCCATAAGGATAAGACTCTGGCTCAAAGTCTTTTTGAGGCTGCCGGACAACTGGAGCCTCGCAACTATTTACCTCGTTTATTCGGAGCAGAGATCGCCTTGAATCCTGTCGAGAAGTTGCTGGAAACCCTTGCATTAAAGCCTGATTCCCTTAGGGCCTGGATCATGCTGGGCGAGCAATTTGTGCAGCATACAAAAATTAAAGAGGCTTTTGAATCGTTTGAGAAAGCGGCTAAGATTTATCCTGAATATGAGATCCCCTATCTGAGAGCCGCTGAATTACTGGACCGCATGGGCCGGAAAGCAGAGGCTCGGAAACTTTATGCCCGGGTGACTGAACTGTTAAAGAAAAATTCGTGATCAATCCAGATAAACTAGGGTCCGATGACCGTATGGCTGAGGACGGGACATCCTTCTTCGGTCACCTTTATTTACCACATAATTTAAATATCTTACTTATCTAGGGGCATTTTTTTCACTTGCCATGCCATCGTTGCTTATTTTATAATTTGGGTTACAAAAAAGGTATGGTTTTTGTTCCTTATTTATTGATTAACAAGATGATCATCTTTAGGGAACTTTTAAAATAAAAAGGAGACCTTAATTTAAAAACCCCCTGCTTTTGATAATGGTGAATTTGTCTGTTCCCAGTCTCTCTTTTCTGCTCCAATCTCGAAGCAAAATATACCGAGATGGGGTTGTTTTCCTGCAACGGCGACGTTAAGCGGGTTTTGGCTGTAATCAATGACTTCATCGCCGGGATTAATGTTCAATAAACCCCGGTCGATAGCAGTGCTTTTAGCCTTCTCCCAAATGCGACAGTACCAAATTTCAGCTTTGAAGGTGCGTTGGAATTGCGGGACAAAAAACCGGCGGGGATAATAGAGGGCAGCCACTAATTATAATTGGCTTTTTCGTTGTATTAGGTTGATAACTTCCAACCCAAAATCATGAACTATCGGTATGGATCTATCTCCTCACTTGTAGATGCATCAATAACCCGAACATTTGATCTTTTCATTATCCCTATGTCTTAACGTCGAGGAAGCGGGGCTCTCCCGAATTTCCACTATAACCTTTGAACCACATTTGACTATTGCCGATTCCAGATAAGTCGTTTCTCAACTTATCGAGCTCATCTTCCGCGGTGACCTCACAATCCTGGTTCAATCGCATGGTTTTACTAATCATGCTTTCGAGGGTCTTTATAAGGGATTGAATACGTTTCCTTGTTTCCGGTACTTCGTAAGAGGGATGCCTCTTCCTGATCTTGCTGATTGCCTCATCCACTCTGCCGATGAACGTTATATAATCGCGGCGCTGGGCCATCAACATTTTAATCGCTTCCACATTATGCTGTTTAATCATATCCTTCAAAGATGCGGTTGCAGACATGAAGTCTTTAAAAATAGCAGTTTTTTGCTCCAATAATTCGCAGAGCCTGGAAAGATCGGCAGATGCCGCTGATGACCTCTGGTCCGTCATTTCTATAGCCTCAATTCTTTTCTGAACGTTTCTTTCCCCTGATCAGCGATGTAACGGAGACGTGTGTTCATTTCCTTGCGCTGGCCGTTAAGGATCTCTTCCCATGCCGATTTCAGTTCTGACAACATCCAGATAATGTGGTCCATCGCGCTTAAGTCTTTTTTCAAGTCCGCTTTCAATAAACTAGTCGTCATGTAATTGTAAAGAGCACGCAAGTTTGGGGCTATATTGCCTCCGTTTTTAAAATCGAGTGCAGAGTTAAGTGTAAAAATAATATTATGCACTTTTTGCAATGCTTTTGTTTTTTCTGCGTAATCGCGGGAGATTAACCTGTCCTTGGCAATATTCAGATTCCGTATCGCTTCCTCATAACACATTAAAACCAGCCTTTTGGGGTCTGCGGTCAATACTCCAGTTTGCTGGTAGGCTCCGATGCCGTTACCGTACATATGATCCATCCTCCTTATTAAAGCCCATATAATATTTACTGCAATTGCCAGCCGCTTTCGTCCTGAATAGTGTTTACAGTTACAAACTCGTTGAGCTCGTTGCAGCAGTGAGCTGCCAGCCGTTCGATGCAGCAGTAATCTGCGAGGTAAGCCAGCTGCTTTCGCTTTGAATAGTTGCTATCGCAGTTTCCATGGCCACAAACTCGTTGAGCATCTGCTGTTTCTTTTGTGCAAGCTGCGCATTCATCTGGTTGATTTCCGTTGTATAATTGGTGATACTATTTTGAAGAGACGTCTCCTTGAAAGCAACATATCCACTGTAGGGATCAGTAATATTAAAAAGGGCATGGTCAAAGAGGGCTGCCACACCGTTCGTTATTTTAATAGTTCCCACATCAACACCTGCAGGTGATCCCGATGATCCCGTGTATTCTACGGATAGACCGGCCGTGTTGGCATTGCCACTGTTTCCTGTAAGAACTTGTCCGGAGCCGGTGGCGGCCTCGCCACCGATAGTTCCGGCCACATCATTCCCTGTGAATTTTTGCGGTGTTGTGTTCCACAACTCCCCCGTTGAGTCTGTGATTGTAAAACTGGATCCACTGCCGTATCCGGTACTGGTCAGGACAAGGTTTTGACCATTTTGGGAAGCGGTTATGCCGATGGCGTAATGGCCGCCGGTCTGTCCGCTCGAATCCGTGGAGAGTTCTGTATTTATTGCATTGAGAATGTCATTCATGCTCATGGATTTTTTCAGATCGATAGTCGCCGTATTGTTTCCTTGCGTAATGGTAAGGGTGTCGTCACTGGTAAGAGTCGCGTCTACCGGGTTGTCAGACGTTGCTTCGCTCTGTGTCGCTGCCTGGGTGATATCAACGGTGTATGAACCGGGCTGTGTGTCCTGCGTATCCGCCACATAGCTGAGACTGTTCGATGATGTAGTGCCCTGACCGGCGAAGAGGGACATGACGTCGTTGAAGTTGGTCTGGAGGTATCCTTGCAAAGTCGTATCATCGACACTCATTTGTCCTGTCTCATCGACAGTGATCCCGACTTGTGCCAAAGTGGAGAAGTTGCTGTTGACGCCTGACACAGGCTTGAGAAGGGCGGATGTGAGATCAGAGCTCACGTTAAGAAGTGTATTATCTCCGAAAAGGACGCCTCCTGTTGCATTTGTAGTCGTATTGTAAGAATCCTGTGTACTGATGGTGGATGCTACTGCATTATATGCGGTCACAAAGTTGTTGATCAAAGTCATGATGGCACTAGTGTCCTCTGTAACATTCAGGTTAACTGTTGTGGAACTGTCTGCCTTGAGAAGATTCAGGGTAACACCGGGAATAACGTCATCAAGGGTATTTGATGACGACGTAACCGGTACACCATCCACTTCCACAGAGGCATCCTGACCTGCAACTAACTCTGCCGAGGCGGCACCAAAGTTACCATCACCGAAGTCGAGTGTAGGTGAAGATGAACTTAGATTAACAATCAGATTTGAAGACGCGTTTCCACTCAAGTCGTCCACCTGGATCTTCCCGTCAGAGGTAACATAGGCCAAAACATTTCCGTAAGATGCATCGATTTGGTTAAGAATATCCTGAACCGTCGTCGTGCTCTTGATAGCGAAAGTTGTGTTTACTGCTTGGCCTACTGCAGTGCCATTGCCCTCCAGGGTGATGGTGTCGTTCTGCGAGGGGCTATAGCCGTCAATGTCGTCCAAAAGGGTCGAAGCGGTTATGTAAGAACCATTGGATGTCATGGAGTTCTCCGAGACCACCCCTGTACTCGAGTTGCTCGTGTGATCCAGGATGCCAAGGGTGTTGAGGATATTATCCGCATCCGTAAATGTCGGGGTCCCACTGCTCTGGACGATCTGGAGGCCGTAATACGTGGACCCGTTTTCCGTCTGAGGGACAACGGAGGCCGTCACTCCAGTTATATTCGCGGTGTTGATAGCGTTTTCGATATCCGTAAGGGACATAGCGTTGGGTCCGCCAAGATCTATGGTTATCGGTTGGTTGTTGATATACACAGTCCCCGACTGAGGATTAGTGAGGCTTAGAAGAGAGCTAACCGCCGTACTTGGCGAGGAAAAGAGATCGCTCTGTGCGCCATTGGTGATGGGATTTTTAATTATTGGAGTTTCATCGTCTTTCCAGCCGAACTGCTGCACAAGGTTTGCAGATGATCCGTTAAGAAGGCTGATACCCGCGGCACCGGTCGCACCACTAGTGAGGATCAACCGGTTGTTATCGGTGCCGAAGTTGACAACAGCTGCTGTCACCCCGGAAGGGGATGCACCCGTATCAGCCTGGTTAATGCTTGCCGCAACGTCGGCCAGTGTGTCTTTATCACTGACTGTAATGACTTTACCATTGATAAGAATATCGCCAGCATAGCTGCTCCCCAGCGCTGTTGAGGAGCTGGCGAAGGGGTTAGAAGCTAATTGCTCCGCCTGGGCCAGATTGTCCACTTGTACAGTGTAATTTCCCGGAGATGCTGTGGCACCGGTCGAAGCGGAGAGCAAGTCACTTGCATTTGAAGTGCCGCTAATAGTAGACATATTTGTTGTGAAGGTAGAGAAATCGGAAGGGTCCTCCATGGCATCCACAGCGGTCTTCAAGGCGAGAAGTTGGGTATTGAAAGACTGCCACGCCTGGAGTTTTGATTGGTCGGCACTTTGCAGATTTTGAACATTAGTCACGCTTTGCTGATCAACAGCAATCAACTCATCGACCATGCTGGTCCAGTCAATTCCGCTGGCAAGACCGGTAATATAACTGGTCCCTGCGTTGCTGCTAACCGTGCCTGTACTAGTAGTAGCCATACGAGAATCCTTTCTGATGCCTCCATCAAGCTTTAAGCATGAGTTTTATGCCCAATGTCTTATAAGCATTATCGGTAAAATTTTCCGAAAACTTGAGCCCTTTTGAGACATTTGAGAACTTATTCGTAATGTCATTGTGATTAGGTAATCTTATTATTTATCAATGGCTTATAAGATTTTCACCTGCGGCTGAAATAGCAAATTCTTAACGCTTTCTTTATTCAGAAAGCAAAAAACCTGCCAATAAAGAAAGCCCCGCAATCAATGGTTTGCGGGGCTTCCTGCTAAGGGTTGGAAGTCAGGGTTACTTGAACAGTGCGAGCACCTGTTGCGGCGCAGTGTTTGCCTGAGCCAGCATCGCTGTACCAGCCTGAACGAGGATCTGTTCTTTGGTGAAGTTCGTCATTTCCGAAGCCATGTCCACGTCCTTAATGGCCGAGTTTGCCGCTGTCAAGTTCTGTATGCTGGAGGTAAGGTTCTCTGAAGCATAATTCAGACGATTCTCGTAGGCGCCGTTGGCGGCCTGGGCACTAGACAGGGTACCGATAGCGCTGCCAACTGCGGTCATGGCGGCCTGAGCCTCCGCGCTAGTAGTCCATGTGACGAGACTGTTGGTGAGCCCGAGGTCCGCGGATGTAACGCCAGAAAGCGTGACACCCAGCTGATCGTTCGTATCATTCGCATAGCCGATCTGGAACGTCATAGAGGTTCCTGAAGATGTGCCGGCCACGACGGTTAATTGGCCGTTCATGGGAGCCGCGTCAACTTGAGCTGTGAAAGCGGCGACAGAAAATGCTGACGTAGTCTGGAAACTGATGCCGAAGTTGTTAAAGTTGATGGTCTGTGCCCCATCTCCAACACTTATTGATTGCGTATTTCCGTTGCTTGTCAGCGTCAAGTCGTTACCTGCGTATGCAACTGTATAGGCCCCGGCTGTCGCTGAAGCCGCATTAACATTATAAATGTTGCTGATATCGCCTAATTCCGTCGCTGAAACTGCGTTGCTGCCAGTGCTGCCAGCTCCGTTGAGCAGGAACGTGCCATTATACTGGGTCGAATTGGCAATCCTGTCAATTTCAGAGCCAAGTGTTTGATACTCACTGCTTAGAGGGGCGATGTCCGCTCCCGCAGACGATGCCTCCGTAGCAAGTTGGTTCATACGTGTTAAAATATCGCTGATGGCGCTCATACCCCCGTCCCCAATCTGCAAGAGGGAGGTTGCTTGTGAAATGTTTTGCTGGGCAACATTTGCCCCGGCAACCTCCGATGTTAAGCTATTGGAGATGGACAGACCCGATGCGTCATCCGAGGCCGAGTTTATACGATAGCCTGAAGAAAGTCTCTGTAAGGATTGGTTCATTGATGCAGTGGAAATTCCCAGGTTCTTCTCTGCAGTTAATGCTGCAGTGTTATTTTGAATGTCGTAGATCATTCCCATGATTTTTATCCTCCTTGATTTTGTTATTTCTGATTTTTGGCATCCTTGCCGATTGTTTGAAAAAAAAGTTTTTATCCACAACCGGGTTTTCTTCGCGTGATTTCCCGGTCACCTCGCCCTGCTTTCTCTCACCTCCTCCCTCGCCTATTATTTACCATCTTTTGGCATTATTATCGGCAGGGAGGAAAAAATACTTTAATTTTTAGAAAAGTGCATCCGATGGTTGGGGGAAATCATGAGGATTGATTGTTCCACTGTTAGGCGTCCGCAAGAAGCCGGTTGAACTTACCATGATCGAAGATGACGGGAGCGATCTGAATTGCAAGACGGAGGGCCGCTTCGGCGAAATGCCACTGTTTCCGGCGGCAAAATTCCTCGGCGATGTCGTAAACGATCCTCCCCGTGTCATCAGTCGAATGGAGGCAGAAGTTGGTATTCATGCCCAGCGTCCGCATGAGCGATTCCAGGGATTGAATAAAATCATCCGTTGCTTCAAGCTGCCAGTAGAGTTGCGTTTGTAAAAGCCTCTTTTCAAGTTGTTCATCCGTCGAGAGGCCCGCATCTTCGGCTTTATGCAAACAATCGGCGGCGGCTTTCAGATCGCCCTGCTGCAGTAAATCTTTGCCGATTTTCAGATAAAGGGCCTTACGTTCCTGAAAAATAGCCGGGTCGCTTCCCTCGCTAAGGCCGATTTCATATGTGACTTTCAGCCATGGCAGCGCTTTTTCATCCATGCGCTGTTCGAGATAGAAGCGGCAGATATTCTCGGCATGTTCCATCCGGCTTCCTGAATCTTCGAATGCTTTCCGAAAGAAGGCGTCAGCCGTTTCAAAATCTTTTTCCAGGAAATGGATACAGGCCAGACCAAAAAAGATTTCGTTCCTCTTCGCAAACCTATGACAGCAAAAGCTTCCCATGAGCGTCGGATTTTTCCCAAATTCCTCATAGATGGAAAGATACCGTTGTGAAATGGTCCTGCACTGATTAAGTGACCGTCTCTTGAAATAAACGGATGCAAGGATATGACACATATCCAGGTGCTTGGGAAAATAATCGAGGGCTTCCAGGCATACACGCTCCGCATTCTCTAACTGTCCCAGGGTATGGTATCCATGTGCAACTATAAAGAATGCATTTGTAAAGAATGGGTTTCGTAACTTTTTCCGGCGCATGATTTCCAGTGCCATTTCACCGTATTCCACTGCCCTGTCATGCTCACAGTGCATGGAATATGAAGCGGACAATTGAAAGATGCAGTACACGTCCTCCGGATCATTTACGAGCATCTCTTTCAAAAGCGTTGTCGTCCGGATATGCTTCGCTTCCATCTGTTCCGGTGTCAGGTCATACCCGTAGTGCCGGATCCGAATCGCGCTGAAAGCTTCCTTCCCCCGGAATCGCAACTGGTTATGGACCTTCCGCTCATAGCCCATCCCCATGCCGTTGCGGAACAGCCTGATATGGTAGAAGATGCCGCTAACGGAACTGTCCCTGTTCACGTCATAAAAGCGGCAATGATAATAATCGGCTTTCCCTTTTCCGACGACGTTTCTCAGCGCTGATCCGTCTTCCGGAAACAGCTCCTCGTCGGCGTCCAATATAAAGATCCAGTCGCCTGTGGCATAGGAGATAGACTGGTTCCGGTGTTTGCTGAAGTCGTTTTCCCAGGGGTGATGGTAGATTCTGGCGCCGTAGCTTTTGGCTATTTCAACAGTTCTGTCTGTCGAACCCGTATCGACAATAATGATCTCATCCACATGGTCACATACGCTCTTCAGGCACCGCCCGAGACAGGCCTCTTCGTTTTTCACGATCATGCACAGGGAGATGGCGGGCGGCGATGCGCTCAAAAGCAGGCGGTCGAACTTACCATGATCGAACTGGGCAGGGGCGACCTGAATCGCCAACTGACGGGTCGTTTCGGCGAAATGCCACTGTTTCCGGCGGCAAAATTCCTCGGCGATGTCGTAAACGATCCTCCCCGTGTCATCAATCGAATGGAGGCAGAGGCTGGTATTCATGCCCAGCGTCCGCATGAGCGATTCCAGGGATTGAATAAAATCGTCCGTTGCTTCAACCTGCCAGTAGAGTTGCGTTTGTAAAAGCCTCTTTTCAAGTTGTTCATCCGCCGAGAGTCCCGCATCTTCGGCTTTATGCAAGCAATCGGCGGCGGCTTTAAGATCGCCCTGCTGCAGTAAATCTTTGCCGATTTTCAGATAAAGGGCCTTACGTTCCTGAAAAATAGCCGGGTCGCTTCCCTCGCTAAGGCCGGTTTCATATGTGACTTTCAGCCATAGCAGCGCTTTTTCATCCATGCGCTGTTCGAGATAGAAGCGGCAGATATTCTCGGCATGTTCCAGGCATTTGCCCGACTCTTCAAATCCTTTCCAGAAGTATTGATCGGCCCCTTCAAAATCCTTTTCAAGGAAGTCGGTACAGGCTAGGCGGAAGTAGGTTCTGTCCTTTATGGTCAAGCTGTGGCAGTAAATATTTCCGATAAGCGAGGGATTTTTTTCTAAGGATTCATAGATGCGGAGGCAACGCTCATACATGCACCGGCACCGCTGGAGATCCCGCTTCTCAAAATAAACGGATGCAAGGATATGGCACATATCCAGGTGCATGGGAAAATAATCGAGGGCTTCCAGGGATACACGCTCCGCATTCTCTAATTTTCCCAGGGCATGGTATCCATGTGCAACTATAAAGAATGCATTTGTAAAGAACGGGTTTCGTAACTTTTTCCGGCGCATGATTTCCAGGGCCATTTCACCGTATTCCACGGCCCTGTCATGCTCACGGTGCATGGAATATGAAGAAGACAATTGAAAGATGCAGTACACGTCCTCCGGATCATTTACGAGCATCTCTTTCAAAAGCGTTGTCGTCCGGATATGCTTCGCTTCCATCTGTTCCGGTGTCAGGTCATACCCGTAGTGCCGGATCCGAATCGCGCTGAAAGCTTCCTTCCCCCGGAATCGCAACTGGTTATGGACCTTCCGCTCATAGCCCATCCCCATGCCGTTGCGGAACAGCCTGATATGGTAGAAGATGCCGCTAACGGAACTGTCCCTGTTCACGTCATAAAAGCGGCAATGATAATAATCGGCTTTCCCTTTTCCGACGACGTTTCTCAGCGCTGATCCGTCTTCCGGAAACAGCTCCTCGTCGGCGTCCAATATAAAGATCCAGTCGCCTGTGGCATAGGAGATAGACTGGTTCCGGTGTTTGCTGAAGTCGTTTTCCCAGGGGTGATGGTAGATTCTGGCGCCGTAGCTTTTGGCTATTTCAACAGTTCTGTCTGTCGAACCCGTATCGACAATAATGATCTCATCCACATGGTCACATACGCTCTTCAGGCACCGCCCGAGACAGGCCTCTTCGTTTTTCACGATCATGCACAGGGAGATTGTAGGCCTTCTTTTATTTTTTGTTCTTTTTTTCGAGTTTTTCCCCATTATATAGGACCTAAATTACGATGAAAGAAAGAAGAAGAATCAAGTCCTGTTGCAAGGCAACAAAGAAAGAAGGTTGGACGCCTGAAAGGACAGGGCCCTGTCGTCAATCAGGGCCATATTAATTTAATGATTGATCGGCAACTATTTTTTTCTTGATTTCTCCGATCAAATCTTGCGCTCCGGTGTGGGATAAATCAGCCAATAAGGTCCTTCTGCAATATTCAGCAGAGCGCTTCAGGTCATTCCTCGAAAAGCACCAATTAGCCATCATGTACTGGGCATTCGCCCAGGCGGGCGCCAGGTCCGCGGCAGTACCAAAGGCAATGCCAGCTTGTTCGCTTTCACCTTGGATGTCATAGATCCGTCCTAGGCCAAGGGCAGCGGAACTGAAAAATGGATTAGACCGGAGGGCCTTGTTGTACCAGTGCTCCGCCTCTGAGTAAACGCCATGTGATTCCAGCAATTCGGCCATCGAAACAGCAGCGGGGGCATAGTCTGGCCAACATTTCAACACGTCGGCCAATTCCTGGAATGCCGCCATCGGCTCCTGATTCTGCAATGCTTTCGCTTTAAGCCAAAAAGTGCGGAGAGAATGCGGATTGCGTTTGATAGCTTCGTCAAAACATCGGGATGCTTCAGAGTTACCTCTACGAAGGTAACAATAGGCAAGCCAAAACCACGGCAGCCAACAATCAGAGTACTCCTTAGCAGCGTGCTGGTATGTCTTGATGGCGCCTTTATAATCACCGATCACTTCATTGTTAATCCCTTCTAAAATGAGAGTCTCAACGTGCGAGGAGGGTACCTCGAAGTAGTCTGTTCCTTCATCGCAGCGAACGAGCGGCACGCCTGGACTAGAACCAGGACTGTCTTCGCCACTCTCAATAAGGCTCAAATAGAAGGCTAAGCGACGCTCTGCATGAACTCCCTCAATTCGATTGTGTTTCACATAGGCATATGCCGCATGGCTTATACGATCTCTAAGATCATGATCGCTTGCAAGCATTGATAAGATTGATAGGAGCTCCCGGGGTGATTCATAAAAGAAGCCAGTTTCCCCATGTCGCACTGAAGCTTTGTAAGGGGTAAGAGAACTGAGCACCGGGACAACTCCCCTCGATGCATATTCAATAAATTTTATATCTGAACGGCAACGGTTGTAAGGATTATCCTGAAGGGGCGCAATACCTATGTCTAGCTTTTGCAGGAAGTTGAGATACTCATCCAAGGTTCCCGGCGGTGTATAGGTGATGCGCCTGGCGGGCAAGGCAATAGACAAAATGCGGTAGATCGCTTCGTCGCCCATGTAGGCAAAGTCCACGTGGGGACAAACACACATGACTTGGGCAATGACGTCACTGACTGCTTCAATGTCTCGTCTATGCCCGGAAGACCCGGCCCATCCTAAAATAACACGGTCGGAGGCCAGCCGTCCAACCATACCCAGTGTGGCCATTTGGTTTTCAAAGATTACAATCCGTGAATTGATAGACCGGAATTGCTCAGCAAGTCCGGAACCCGTCACCTGTATAGCATCTGCCATTCTCATGTATTGAAAAGCCAAAGCAAGATTGACTGGATCAGAAAACCAGGCTCTAATCCCAATCCCCTCGTGTAAAGCAATAATATTATCAGAAAGCTCGTATATGCTAGGGCGCCCTTGCTGCTTTCTCTCTTCCAATATCGGTAGAAGATCATGTTCACTAAGCAGATGAAGGATGAGAACATCCGCAGACAGACAGAGTGTCTCAAACCAAGGCGAAATTGTGCTAACCGTAATGACGATAGTTTGCCCCGTTTTCGCCAAGGCGATGGATGGCTGTTCGACCCGGTAGAGATAATCGCCAACCTTGCGGGTCAGCATGGCAACGGCATTAACAATTATCATCTAACCTATCAAGAGGGGGGGGTGTGTATGGATTTCGATATCGATACCGCTCGATCAAGCAAACTTGAGGTACCTGTTTTCGTCACGGCTTGATTATTAATCCTTGTCCCGTTGGCAGAGGCAGGATCTTTACGCACATCTTTTTAGCAAATTCATCAAAGGCCTCCTTTTGGGGCAAATGCCAATCCCAACCATAGTCATCTATAATAATCATACCGCCCTTGACCATCTTGTCCCAAAAATAGTCAGCTGCGGCAATTTCTGGGGCTTCAATATTCATGTCTATTGAAAGAAAACAAACCTTGTCCGTATCGACCTGGCTCAACGTTTCTGGCACTTTTCCTCGAATTAATTTGACGTTGAATCCCTTCATCTCGCGAAGCATGTCTTCATAGATGTCCCTGGTATAATATTCCGTGTTGTGATGTCTCACGCCATCGGCCCCAACCCTGTTAAAAAATGTCTTTTCCCTTTGGGTAACTTGTTCTTCGGGAATTCCGGTGAAAGTATCGCAGAGGTAGAAGGTCTTGCCCGTGCTATTGAAGTCTGTGTAGTGCATGACCGTTCTGGATAGTATGCCTGTATTAACGCCACATTCAACAAAATCGCCCGGAAGATTTAGTGTGTGGCAGGCCGCCCAACAGCAAACATAGTAATTCCAACTTTTGGCGTCGAACATATTATGTGCTGCAATTCTTCTATTTTGTTCATTGGCAAGTCTAGTTGCCTCATCAAATTTTTCATCATGCATGAAATCAGCGTTGTGCCCACAAATCAGTCGATCCTTCGCATACTTGACTCCAAATTGCAATAAATGTGGTTCTATGTTCCGGACCAAAAAACTACCGTCTTGAAGGGGAAATTGTAAGGCGACATTAATCGTCTTACAATTTGGCGGTACACTGCCGATGTCGACTGTAACGTTCAGTTGCTTAATAAGTTCCATCAATGACCTCCCGTCGTACAGTTGTAATTACTCATATAATATTCGGAAAATGGCTTCCGATTTGTTTTGTAATATTTCAAATCCTTGTGAACACCCAATTCATGAGAGATATTTTCACATTTTGCTAGGCAGTTATTGACGTGCTTCCTTTTCTTTTTTATCAACAAGACGCACTGAAATAGTAGGATGATTTCTTTCCCCTAATGTCTCATGTGTTTTCTTATTTTTCTCTTTCTTCAATGTATCGCTCCATAATGGTATAAATATAATGTATATTCTGCCGCATTTTTGGTCATTACATAAATTTCCTTTCGTCTCTAGACCGAAACGGGAATTTTTATGATATTAAAGGATCTGTGTAATTTAATTAATTCATTGCAGACTTTGCCATAAGCAGCGGCCAAGTCTTCTCTTTCCGGAAAGAAAAACAGTGTCTCCTGAAGCCTTTTCTGGAGGCCGGTTATATGGAAAGAACCCAAGACTTTTGTTTCCGAAAAACGATCTTTCATAAAGTCCTTCTGGTCCCACTGGTGATAGAAATAACAGCTGTTGATCAGAGTGATGGCTCGATCGATTTCGTACGTCATTTGAGAGCCAAATCTTGTTCTGAAACACTTCAGAACTTCCTTCATCAACGTTTCCTTTTCGGAATCATCGAGACTGGATTGATTCAACAATTCGAGGTGGGCGTATGCTAATCGGCAGTGCGGAAAACTAATACCTTCACGGAGCCATTTTGATTCACCTTCTGACATCAATTGAACGTTACGGTCATCAGGAGAATAATAATTATAATTCCTTGTTAATCTTCTGATGAAAAGTGGCTCATCGATTTGAACAATTTTTCCGGACAGGGCAATTTCTGCCAGTGCCAAATTGTCATAAAACAAGGACTGTCCCCATGAGCTTATCTTTTTAAGCATGGATGATCTATAGATTCCGTAAAAGACATTGCACATGCCGATTTCCCAGATCAAATGCTTAAACCTTTCTTGTGCGCTTTCCTGATCGGTCAGGAGTCGATCCTGCGCGATGCCAAGAAAATGTGAATTTATATCAAAAACCTTTGTACGGGGGTAGACCAGTGCTACGGACGGGTCTCTATCGAGGGGGGGAAAACAAGCTCTCATAAATGTTTTTTCTCTCAGATCATCGTGTGATGCCCACATGAAGAATGGTGACGTTGAGAGACCAAGAACATTAAGAAAATTAGTTAGGGATCCGAGATTTTCATCAGATCGGTAGTACCTGACCCTTCGATCTCTTCTCTGGTAATGACGGCAGATTTCCTCAGTCTGATCTGAGGAGCCATTGTCGGAGATGATCAGTTCTAAATCCTCAAGGTCCTGGGATAGGATTGACTCGATGGCTTGCGGGAGTAGTTGGCCTCCATTGTAAACAGGAAGTCCCACCGATACAAGAGGAACGTGTTTCCGGCGTGTGGGGGCGAGCTTTACAGGAGGTATAGACTTCAAGGTCTTCAGGATGTTTTGAATATTCTCCTGGTCGGGTTTTATCTCCAATGATCTTTCTAAAACAGGAATGGCCTGCGGCGGCTCTCCATATTCCATATATGCAAGGGCGAGCTTATTAAGTCTGCCATAGTCCCCAGGAGTATGGTGAAGATAGCGTTCCAGAAAGGAAGCTGCATTCTTCCACTGTTTAAGATTAAAATATAAGTCCGCAAGATTTGAGAGTATATAGGTATCATCCTCTTTTAAGGAAAAAGCCTTTTGGTAATATTTTTCAGATGAGAGGTTATCTCCCTGCATGTACAAAATAGTTCCCAGGTTATTCAGAGCTTCATAGTGCAGAGGATTCGCCTGAACAATCTGTTCAAAAAATACCCGAGCTTCCTCTAACTTTCCCGCCTGAAATAATTCCGTTCCTTGAGTCATATCTTCCTTAAAATGATGCATACGCATACTTCTCCTCTAGCCTAAATATTGGTGACGTAGGCTACCGCATCCGAGTTATTCGTTTGCCGAAGACATTCGTTTCATCTTAATCTCTTACACATCTCAGATACCCATCCGGGGCAGATGTGACGAGCAGCTTGTACTCAATCTCCTTGTCAATCTCAAAACGGTCGTTCTTGTCTAGAAACTCCCAGACGGCGGTTTTGGGGTTGTTGCCTTTACTCCAGGGACGATCCGGATAGGCACCTTCATCCATATCTTCAATGCTGGTGTCAAAAACGATGAGATAACTCCCTTTACTGACTAGGGGAGAATAGAGTTCCAGTTCCTGTAGCACATGGTCATGCGAATGGTTTGAATCCAGCGATACGAGAACTTGCTTTCTCCCCCCGGCATAATCGATTGTCTGCTTCACAATGCTCTCGTCAACCGATGACCCCTCAAGCATGACAATCCGCTTGAACATTGGGTGTTTCTCGATCTCTTTTCGGTTATGCTCCCGGATATCAATGTCGATCCCCACCACCAGACCATTTCCACCCATCAGCTCAAGAATCGAAGCGTAGAATATGAGCGAACCTCCATGTGCGATGCCGGTTTCGATGATCAGGTCAGGCCTTATCCTCCAGATCAATTCCTGCATGGCGATCATATCGTGTGGAAACTGAATGATCGGTCTGCCCAGCCAGCTGAAATTATATTCATATAATGCTGTATCAGCCGCCTTCATCCATGCGGCGCTGAGCTGTCTGAATATAGAGTTTTTGCTGTTGGCATCGATCCTTTTGAGGATCTCCCTCTCAAAATTTTCTGTTGCTGACATAATGGTCGCCATCCAATGTTGCATAATCGCAATTGACAGGAAAAGATTTCCGGATCTCATCAATGTAATTGGTATTTGCTATGAGTACGAGATCTGGACCGAACGATGCGGCATCCTCCGGTGAGATAATTTGTTGTCCAGTGACCGGGATAAACATCCCCTGCTTACTGTGGTCGATATCAATGCCGAACTGCACTTGCTTCTTTCCCCAGTTCATGTGAGAGAGAAAAGATATCGCTCTGCCGGCAATTCCCCATATGACAACCCTCTTGTACTGACAGACGATCTCGGCCACTTTTTGACAAACACTTCCAAACCGCTTCATATTCAGCTTTTTTTGGAAAAAGCACCCCAGATAATTCTCGTTGAACAACAACTCTAGGTGCTGCAGTTCAAGTAAGTATCGCCCCAAGAGACGCTGAAGGGCCTTAACCGAGTAGTAGCAGGCATACTCATGACAGAGGAGGCTCATGTCCTGATGGCTGATGATATAGTCGAGATTAGTAGTCTCTATATACAAGTATGATTGACCGTGCATTGCCGACAGCACCCCTTGCCAAAACACGTTGTCAATCAGGGACTCAATGCTATGGCGCACAATTACCAGGTCGAAGATTCTGTCGGCCAGGGGTGCAAAATAGGCCCTCCCGATGAACTGGTCCATTCCATATTGTCCCTTATAGGCAGGATCAAAACCCATAATAGCCTGGCATTTCAATCTATTCTGAAGTCGAAAAAGGAAATAACCATTTCCGCAACCGATTTCGAGGATGGTGCTGTCTGGAGTTAGATGGCAATGCTCTATTAGTCTTTCTGTCAGTCGATCAACGTAACTTCGGTACTTCTCTGAAGACAGTTGGTTGTTGTTATATTCTTCCGTATACCTGATTTCGCTTTCCAAGAACTGCGGGTTGAAGACGAAATGGCATGCACGGCAATAGAGAAAATCAACATTCACATGTCTTGCCTTTTTGGCTTCTTCTTCCGTAAGGAAAAAGACGTTTTGCAGCAACGGCGAATTCTTCAATGTGAAAAAATGGGATGTTTTTTTCGTATGGCAGATCGGGCAGATCACTGGTGAACCGTCTGTAGGCATTATTGACCTCTTATAAACTCAGATTTCCTGCCATGTTGGGTAATTTCGCATTCTTGGCGATGCAGCCTGAGATATTTAAATATTACAGTTCCTCAGGATGCACCTACTTTACCAGTAATAAAAACCTTGATCCTATTTTTCAATGGAATATCCTTGTTTCAGAGATTTGACTATATTTATGACGTGTTCAATTTCCTCGTAAGTCAGATCATGATAGCTTGGCAAATTAATCGCTCTTTCATAAATGTCATAGCTGACTATGTTTTCCTTCCGTTCTTTGAACATGGGGAGAGAGCTTAGAGGATAAAAAAAGACCCGCGCGTCAATATTATTTTCTTGGAATTTTTGAAGTAGTTTTTCACGATTAAACTCCAGTGATCTATCAAACACGAGGGTTGGCATCCAGTAACCGTTTACCATATTTTCTTTTTCCGGATTCATGGAGATTCCCCCAATCTTTGAAAAGGCCTCTTGGTATTGATCAAATATGTGCCGTTTTTTAGCGAGCAGTTCGTCAATCCTATTCATCTGCGCGCAGCCAATTGCCGCCTGAATGTTAGACATTTTATATTTATACCCGATTATATCTGGGCGGAATTGCTTGGATGTTGTACTCCGGCCGTGATCACTGAGCGTTAAAAATATTTCATATAAATCATCTCGATTGGTAACAAACATACCACCTTCGCCAGTTGTAATCGTTTTTGTTCCATGAAAAGAAAAAACCCCGAAATCACCCATCGACCCGGCTCTCTTTCCTTTGTAGAGAGACCCTAATGCCTCAGCAGCATCCTCGATGACATACACGTTGTGCTTCTGGGCTATGCGCAAGATCTTGTCCATCTCGCAGAGGTTCCCGTACAAATGCACAACAATAATGGCCTTCGTCATTGGGGTAATAGCCTTTTCAATCTTTAATGGATCAATACACCAAGTATCCGGCAGGATATCCACAAAAACTGGTTTAGCACCCAGATAAACGATCGGTGCAGCAGAGGCTATCCAATTAATATCGGCAAGAATTACTTCATCTCCGGGCTTAATTCCAATGGCGGCCAAACCCATATGTAATGCACCTGTACAGCTAGACGTAGCAACTGCATATTTGACGTTCAGATGCTTTTTAAATAGATTTTCAAACCGATAAATATAATCATAACACTTCTCTCCCCAGCCGTATGTTGCGGCATCAGTCACATAGCCGATCTCAAGGTCGGTGATTGATGGCTTTGCATAATATATCTTTTTCATTTATACTTAAAACTCTACATAACTTGGATATTGGGAATAGGAATGATAAACTTCCCTTTCCATGATCGTATATAATCAAGCTGAGCAACTATCTCTCCCTTAATATTCCAAGGCAGAATCAGGACAAAATCTGGTTTATTTTTTTTAATTTCATCTTCACTTACAACCGTAATATGAGTGCCGGGCAGATATTTTCCCTGTTTGTGGGGCGATATGTCTGCCACAAAAGGAAGCAGGTCTTTTCTGACACCGCAATAGTTAAGCAGCGTGTTCCCCTTCGCTGCTGCTCCATATGCCACCACTTTGCGGCCACTTTCTTTTTGTTCAATCAAGAATTTAAGAAGATCATACTTTATTTGATCCGCCTTGCTCTGGAAATCTCTATAATAGGCAATCGTATCAAGATTTCTTGACAATTCCTTTTCCAGAAGGCCCCCGACGTTTTTTGATATTTTTCTGGCAAGATCCTCTGCATGTTTGGCAAATATTCGCAGAGACCCTCCATGTGTTGGGAGTTCTTCAACGTCGAACAAGTCAAGCCCGTGATGCTTGAAGATAGAGCGGACCGTCATAAAAGACAGGTAAGAAAAATGTTCGTGATATATTGTATCAAACTGGCAGTTATCAACAAGCTGCATCAGATGAGGGAATTCCATCGTAATGATACCAGCCGGCTTGAGGGCAATCTTGAGCCCCGCCACAAAATCATTCAAATCCGGCACATGGGCGAGGACATTGTTGCCTATTAGTAAGTCTGCTCTTTTATCTTGATCAGCAAGGCTTTGGGCAAGTTTCTTACCAAAAAAATCTACGATGGTCTCGATTTCCTTTTTCCTGGCTTCGAAGGCCGTTCCCTCTGCTGGTTCAATGCCAAGAGAGGGAATTCCTCTTTCTTTAAAATATTGCAGCAAGTAGCCATCATTTGATGCAATCTCAACAACGTGGCTGTTATGGTCATACCCAAACTTTTCGATCATCATTTCAACGTAGTTTTTCGCATGGGACAACCATGTATTTGAAAAGGAAGAAAAATATACATACTCCGAATTAAAAATATCACTGGATTTTTTATACTCAGCAATCTGCACAAGAAAACAGGAATCACAAACGAAAAGCTTTAGGGGATAAAACAGTTCTGGCTCGTTAAGCTTTTTTTTGGTCAGAAAAGCATTTGAAGGCGGGGCATTGACCAGGTCGATAAACTCATGCGTCAATTTTTTACCACAAAATCGGCAATTCATATTTCAATTCCCTTGAAATTATCGTCAAGCAATGGGTAGCTTTGATCTTTTTGGGAAATGACTCCTGCAGGTAAAGGCCAGTTGATACCCAAGACCGAATCATTGTATCTCAATCCGCGCTCATGTTCCGGGCTGTAAAGCGCGGAATGATGATAAATCAACACTGCACTATCCGTGAGGGTCTGGAAACCGTGCGTGAAACCCTCCGGAATGTAGACCATGCGCATATTATCTTCCGATAATTCCACGCCATACCAATGCATAAAGGTATGTGACCTTGCCCTGATGTCTACCATGACATCAAAAACCTTCCCTTGAACGCACCGGATAATTTTTGTTTCACAGGCAGGCGGAAGTTGATAATGCATTCCCCGGATTGCCCCCTTTTGTATGGTTACAGAATGATTGATCTGATTGATTTGTTTGCTGAAGCCGATTTTTGCAAACTCCTTTCGGCAAAAGATTCGTACGAAGAGCCCTCTCTCGTCCACGAATGGTTCAAGCTCAACGATGTAAGCACCCTTTAATGGTGTTTCAATAAATTTCATTCTTCTACCCATTTCATATGCTTGCTTTTTGCATCTGTGATATAATGAGAAAGATCGTCAAGGCTGAGCACTTCATTGCATTCATAAAAAGCTTTATACCATTGAAGGGTTTTTTCCACTGCCATATTTCTATCCCACACGGGTTGCCACTGCAAATTTGTGCGGGCTTTGGAAGAATCCAGTCGGAGTATGCCTGCCTCGTGTGGCTGCTGGGGTGCTTTATTTATTTCATAACCAATTTTTGGCCAGGCTTTTTTGGCATGAATTATAATTTCTTCAACCGTTACATGTCCGTCTTCGCTTGGCCCAAAGTTCCATGTCTGGGCGAATTCTTTGTGACCCTCCATGAGCTTTTGTCCGAGGACTAAGTATCCGCTCAGGGGTTCAAGGACATGCTGCCAGGGGCGAGTTGCAAGTGGATTCCTGATCATGACTTTTTCATTTTGATTGACGGCGCGCATAATGTCCGGGATAAGCCGGTCAACTGCCCAATCACCTCCCCCGATGACATTCCCTGCACGTCCGCTCGCCAGAAGAATGTAATGTGAGTTGCCGTAATCTTTGAGATTAAAGAAGGAATTGCGCCAGCAACTGGTGATTAGCTCTGAGCATCCTTTCGAAGCACTGTAAGGATCGTGCCCGCCCAAGTTGTCTGTTTCCCGATAAGCCCAAGGCCATTCTTTATTTTCGTAGCATTTATCACTTGTGACATTGATGATGGCGCGGACCGTGTCGCTTTTCCTTGATACCTCCAGTACGTTGATAGTTCCCATAACATTGCTGGTAAAAGTTTCAACGGGATCTTTGTAAGAAAGTCTGACGATAGGCTGCGCGGCAAGATGAAATACAATTTCCGGCCGTTGTTCTTTGAATACTTGTTTCAATTTTTCTGCATCGCGAACATCGCCAATAGTGGAAACGATGTCGATATTGAGAAGGTGGAAATGGTTCGGCTCTGTTGGTGGTTGCAGGGAATAACCGGTTATCTTTGCACCCAATTGAGATAGCCACATGGCCAGCCATGACCCTTTGAAACCTGTGTGGCCGGTAATTAGAACCTTTGTATTATGGTAGATATTTTTGAACAACATAGTTTATCTGTGACCTATTCCCAAATCTTCCATTTTGCATGGCCTTCATTCCATAGTTTATTGAGATATTCCATATCCCGCAATGTATCCATGCAAGCCCAAAAGCCTTGGTGTTTGTAAACCATCAAGTGGCCTTTTTGGGCGAGCTGCTCTAAGGGGCCAATTTCAAGATCACAGAAATCATCAAAACTGAGATAATCGAAAATGGTTCGGTTAAATACAAAAAACCCGCCATTAACAAGAACCTCTCCGTTTTGTGGCTTCTCAGCGAAAGACACCACGCGATCACCGTCAATTTTTAGCTCACCGAACCGGGCTAGTGGATTGATACCCGTTACAGTCACTATTTTTCCGTGTGCCTTATGAAATGCCAGGAGTGCATTGATGTCCACATCTGCGACACCATCACCATATGTCATCATGAATGTGTCATCAGGGATATATTTTTCAATTTTTTTTAATCGTGACCCTTTTAGAGACTTCTCGCCCGTCTTGGCCAAAGTAATTTTCCAGCCGGATTCGTCAGGAGAGTGGTGTATACACATATTTTCCGGCTTACCCAGTTCAAGGGTTACATCGTTATTCATCAATTCATAATGGCAAAAGTAATTTTTAATCATCTCGCCCTTATACCCAAGGGCAAGAATAAACTCCTTATACCCATATTGTGAATAATATTTCATTATGTGCCATAGGATCGGCCGATCACCAATATTTACCATCGGTTTCGGACGAAAATCCGTTTCTTCGCGGAGGCGGGTACCTGCACCACCGCAAAGGATGACAACTTTGAAATTGCTATTCATGATAATTTTCCTTTAGAATTTCAAAAATTACAAAATTTCTATAAATTTCGAACAAACCGGAGCTATTTTATTAAAATGGTGATCAGAGCCTAGAAAATGGAAAAAAGTTAAACCAGAATTGTGCACGACTTGCCCGATATAGCTCCGCCCCCTCAAATACAAGATGAGTGGGATAATATTAATTGATAAACAAACCTCATCCTTGCCGACAGGCCTGCTGTAAATTCCTACTGGTGATCACCAAGAGGTGAATGCATTTTTTGATGGCTTCCAATCACATGCTTCGATTTGAGCCCTCGCCATATTATGAAACCAATTCTTTGATTTCTTCCTGAATAAGAATCCTTCATAATAGCAGCTGTCAATCATTCAGCTTGTGAAATTGCGCGAAAACCATGCCGTTTCTAACCAATGACATTAGAAATGAGGCGGCAAATAATTCCTGTAAGAATTTTAATCGGGCATTAATTACTTTTTTTGCCATGGGAGACCTCTTGCAAGCTTTTCAAAGGTATCCTTTTTAAGCTTTCGCAGTTATATACTTCAACAGGTCGTTACCCTCCTTGAATAAGGGATTTATTTTTAATGCCTCTCGGATGGATGACTCGGCGGGCTTCCAGTCCTTTCTCTCCACTTGGACTCTCGCGATGTTATAGTATAGTCCTTCGTCATCCGGCAGGATAGCGAGGGCCTTTTCAAATTCACCTATTGCCTTGTCATAGGCCCCTTCTTTTCGGAAACGAATGCCGTTGCTGTTGTATGTCTGAACAATAAAGGTTATCAAGAGGTCATTATCTGAAATGAGTTCTTTCGCTTTTGCATATTCTCCTTGGTCGATAATATTCATGATCAACTGGGCCTCCGCTTTCATGTCTTTAGCAGCATCTTGGACAGATGCGTCATATTTTTGACTAAGATCAACATTATCCCGTACTCCTTCGTCTCCAACACTTATTAATTGCTTAACGAACTCAAGCGAACTGCTGAGATCCTTTGCATGGAACGATACGGGTCCGAATATCTTCTTGAAATCCTTGCTTTGTGAAAGTGTCAGCTGAAAAGAATTAACCTCCTCCATCAGTACTTTTTCGTCAGACGGCAGCATCTGAGTGCCCAGGGTCTTTTCGAGAACTGACTTGAAATAGACAAGACAGGTATGAACATTGCCCTGCTTAATCTTTGCCTTGCATTCATTCAACTGCTTGATAATTTTGGATGTTTCTTCTCTCTTAATTTCCACTGCCATTTGCAATCCTTCGTTTTATGCTTGATATGCAAGAAGCATGCAATAGCGGTCTGTTGTTTTCAAACGCTCACATAGACTTTTAGACTTCTAAAAACCCACGCTCTGAGAAAGGTACAATAGTTGCATCGGATTAATTCGTTGCTGGTTGTTCGTCAAAGACTAAAAAGAAGACGGTAAGGGCTTGTTAATCATGTCACGGCAAGAAGTTGAGATTTTCTGTTATCTGCTCTTAAAGTTTTTCATTTGTGTGTCGATAAGAAGGTACAGGGGTTGCAATGGATTAATTCGTTGCTATCGGTTCATCGTAAATATTCAAAAGGATTGATATGGCTGAATCTCTTTATTCTACCTCAGAGGTGGCAAGATTATTCGAAATGAATAGAGTAACCATATACCGTTGGGTTCAAGAAGGAGTGGTGAAGGCGTACAAGGTTGGCAAGCATCTCAAGATTCCTGCATCCGAAGTAGAGAGACTGTGGAGAGAGTTTGGCTTTCCTGAAGGACCACATATGCATGTTGGCGATCTATCTCAGAAAGATGGATTGCACTGTTCTATTAATTCAGGGGTTAAATATGAGGAGCAGAAGAAATTAGTCATGGCTGTAGATAATGACAAAGGCGATGTCAAGTTCATAAGAGAAATATTTGCAGCGAAACTACTCAAAGGAAAATGCGTCTTGGAAACATATACGGACAATCTTGAAGCGGCCCTCGCCATAGGCAAAGAGAAACCTGATCTGCTGCTCATTAAGATTATGAAATCAGACGGGACCGGTGAGGAGTTTGCAAAGAAGATCAGGGATCTACATTCTGATATAAAGATCATCTTCATGGGTGATGACTACACGAACCGGCACAAAAGACGAGGAGCCGAGTTTCCTGATAACGTGGCCGTTACCGTCGGACGGACGGGATTGTATCAAGAAATTACAAAAGCACTTGGATTATATGACGGGCGCTAAGACCGATTGCGTTTGATAGCCAGACTCAGTGACGGATGAGAGACTGGCGGATTGATGGGCAATAATAAATAGAAAGGAAAGGGGGTGTCATGGATTCAGTCAATGATCCGGTGAAATTGGAAAGTTGTAAACTCAACTAAGGATGAAAGATCAGAAGATCAATAAGGAGAAAAAAATAAAGGAGAGGGAAGAAATGAAAAAACTGATGGCAATAATTATGGTGGCAGTCTTCTTGGCATGCGGCATCGCTTATGCTGGTATGGGCACTGCGAAAGAGGCAATGGCTTTGGTTGATAAGGCAGTCGCGTACTACAAAGCAAATGGCAAAGACAAGGCATATCGGGAATTTAATAACAAGAGCGGACAATTCGTGAATAAAGATCTGTACATCTTTGTTATGGATTGGAATGGGACACTACTGGCTCACGGCGCAAATGAGGCACTCATCAATAAGCCAACAGGGGACTTGAAAGATTCGGATGGCAAGTACTTTATGAGGGAAATGGTTAAGGTCGCCCAGACTAAGGGAACGGGCTGGGTCGATTATAAGTGGACTAATCCGGTGACCAAGAAGATCGAACAGAAATCGAGCTATGTTAAGAGAATCGGCAACGAGAATCTTCTGGTCGGTTGTGGCATTTACAAATAGTAGCATAGGGAGCGGCCAGATAGGCCTCCTGCCTATCTGGCCGCAGAATTTAAGAGTATGGGGAGGTATTCACGTGAAAAAAATCATCAGAAACCTGAAGATGGCAAGAAAAATGATGTTACTTCCGGCAGTCGTCTTCATAGCCCTCATTGCGTTGTCATACGGCACATATGAGGGACTTTCGGCTCAAAAGACTGCTATGGATGAAATATTTAATGATAGATTTAAAATATATCAGGAAACCGCTGATATCGTCAAGAAGGTGGGTAACGTCCATGCAAATATCTATAAAGTCATCAGCTGGGCAGGTGCAAATTATGAGGATAAGAAGATCGAGGCCCTGGCTAATGAGCAGAAGGACAGCCTGGCAAAGACTATTGAACTCGTGAATAACACCTTGAAGTCGAGTACCCTCAGTACGGATGAGAAGAAGCTCTTTCAGAAAACTCTCGAGGATTTGCTGGAATATCAGAAACCGGCGGATGGCGTAATAAGTGTTGGGAAATCGGACTTGAATGCGGCGACGATGTTCATGGGTACGTCGGATGAGAAATATCAGGTGCTCAGTCAGACGTTAGAAGAACTCTTGGCGCTCGAGAAGAAGCTGAGCAAGGGGAAGTATGATTCTTCTCTTAGCAGCTTCAATACCGTGATGAAAACATATATAATTATACTTTTGATTGCAGTTATCCTGTCCGTGGTGACCAACATCTTAATTACCAAACTCATTACTCAGCCCATCAAAGAGGCGATCGAGGTAATCAAAAAGGTCGCCGATGGTGACCTTACGCAGGAAATCAATGTTGATTCCAAGGACGAAATCGGCGATCTCGCTTCGTCTATCAATACCATGCGGATGAAGATGGGAGACGCCGTCGGCCAATCGCTCTCGATTTCTCATGTTCTATCCGAATCATCTTCACGGCAGGCTGCTGCGCTGGAAGAGACGTCAGCCTCTCTCGACGAGATGGCTTCCATGACCAGACAGAATGCAAATAATACGGCTGAAGCCAATAAGCTGATGTCGGCCGCCAGGCAGGCTATCGAAAAGGCGAATTCTTCCATGGCCGATCTGACCAGATCGATGAAGGAAATCGCAACTGCCAGCGAACAGACCCAAAAGATCATCAAGAGCATAGACGAAGTTGCATTCCAAACGAACCTGCTGGCTTTGAATGCGGCGGTGGAAGCCGCCCGTGCCGGAGAGGCGGGAGCAGGTTTTGCAGTGGTCGCCGATGAAGTCAGGAACCTCGCCATGCGGGCAACAGATTCTGCAAAAAATACAGCCACCCTGATTGAAAATATTGTCAAAAAGGTAAAGGGAGGTGAATCTCTAGTTAATATTACAAATGAGGTCTTCAGCGAAGTTACTGCAAGCGCAACCAAGGTCGTTGAGCTAATGGGGGAAATCGCAGCTGCATCCCAGGAGCAATCGCAGGGAATCGATCAGGTGAACAAGGTTGTGGCCGAGATGAATCAGGTTACTCAGCAGAATGCCGCCAGTGCGGAAGAATTGTCTGCCACGATGTCGATCTTCAAGGTTGGAGATAACAATAGAAAGAACCTAGGCGAGGGTTTATCCCAGAGGAAACCCTTAAAGAAGCTCACTCTTTCACAAGATAACCGGGGAGGCTCCGAAGGGATTATTCCCCTGAAGGATGAAGACTTCGTGTGATGTGAAAAAAGACGCTTCTGTCCGATGGTCTTGCGCATCTTTTAGACATGGAGACGTGGGCCAGTGCAATATGCCCAGTTTCGTGCGATGACGGTATTCGGTTGTGGAAAATAGTATTATGAGGAGGTACTGAAATATGCCGGAGACATCAGTAGTGACAAAAGGAGGCGCGACGTCCCAGATAGCGGACGGCGGCCCCCAAAGGGAAGGAAAATACCTCACCTTTAGTCTTGGGAGTGAAGAATACGGACTAGAGATACTTAAGGTGAAGGAAATCATCGGTGTCATGAATATTACCTCTGTACCCCAGACGCCCCAATACGTAAAAGGCGTCATTAATTTAAGGGGCAAGGTTATTCCAGTCATCGATCTGCGCTTGAAGTTTGGCATGGCAGCCAGGGAGTACAGTGACAGAACCTGTATCATTGTCACCGATATCGCAGGTAAGGCAGGCAAAAAGACAGTTATGGGCATCGTTGTGGATTCCGTTTCTGAGGTACTCAATATTAAAGGTGAAGAAATAGAAGATACGCCGACATTTGGTGTGAAATTAGAGACAGATTATATTTTGGGAATGGCCAAGGTAAAAGGAGGCGTGAAAATACTTCTCGATATTAACAAGGTGTTGACGACTGATACCGTCATTGCCGAATCCATGGCGCATTGAGGCATCGAATATCTCTGACATTCGTAAATAACTGTACTGGTCACAGCAACAATGAAATGTGTTAGCGTATGGCGTCCATTGAACTGAAAGATATTGATTTTGAAAAAATAAGCCGCTTCGTTTACGACCTCTGCGGCATCCATTTACATGAAGGTAAGAAAGAGCTCGTTAAAGCGCGTCTGGGTAAGCGCCTGAAAGAGGGGAAATTTAAGTCCTTTTCGGAATATTACCGTTACGTCACCACTCAGCAGGGGGCAGATGAATTAATCTGCATGATTGACTCGCTCTCCACAAATTTGACCAGCTTCTTCAGGGAGGTTGAGCATTTTCATCTGCTCCGAAAGATCGTACCAGAGATCGTAAAAATGCCGAGGAGAGGCCGTATCCCGAAGCTCAGGATATGGAGTGCCGGGTGTTCCACGGGTGAAGAGCCTTATACGATTGCCATGACATTGAAAGAATTATTCAACAACGGGCAGGCTGATATCAAGATAATCGCGTCAGATATTTCTACAAGAGTACTTAATACTGCCGTGAAAGGTGTATACCCAGAGGAAAAGGTCAGGAGCATTTCCCCCGATCTTTTAAAAAAATATTTTCAGGTCGGTCAGGGCAACTGGAGGGGACACTATAGGGTCAAGAAAGAAATTTATGAAATAATTGATTTTGTGCGGTTTAACCTCATGGATGCTCTCGTTTATAATGATCCCTTTGATGTCATATTCTGTAGAAATGTCATGATATATTTCGATAAACCGACCCAGGGCAACATGGTGCGTAAATTCTATGGCTACTTGAAGGAGGGCGGGTATTTGTTTGTCGGACGTTCTGAAAGTCTGACAGGGCTGAATCATGAATTTAAATATATAGAACCGAGCGTCTATCAGAAACAGTTATGAGCGAGATTGTTATCGGTATTTCAGATTTTAAGGTTAGCAATAATATAAATGATGTCTTGGTTACCTATGCTCTTGGATCATGTGTCGGCGTCACTATCTATGATCCTGCGGTTAAAGTGGGAGGACTCCTGCATTTTATGCTGCCGGAATCATCACTGGATATGAGAAAAGCAGGCGAAAATCCGGCTATGTTTGCAGATACAGGGATCCCTCTCTTGTTTAAGGCTTGTTATGAACTCGGCGCAAAAAAAAAGCGGATGATCGTGAAAGTTGCAGGGGGTGCGAGCATTCTGGACGACGCTAATTTTTTCCGGATAGGACAGAAAAACGTAACCGCCATGAAGAGACTATTCTGGAAGAACAATGTTTTAGTCGAAGGAGAGGATACCGGGAGTAACTTCAACCGAACCTTTTCCATACATATCTCGACGGGTAAAGTTTTTGTGAGGACTGCCCATAACGGGACCAGGGAGTTGGTATGATCTCAGACAAAATCCTAAAATCTATCAAGAACATTCCAGCCTTTCCCGCGGTGGCAATGAAGCTGATGGCCTTAATTGACGATCCCAACTACTCCATAATGGATGTGGCGGATGTGCTCAAGTACGATCAGGCGATCACTGCCAATATGCTGAGGATATGCAATTCTGCTTACTTTGGCCTCCGTCACAAAGTCGTAACAATAAATGACGCAGTAATGCGCCTCGGGCAGCAAAATATCGTCCGTGCAGTTCAGGCTGCTGGAGTGTCGACATTCTACAAAAAGGCAAAGGGGTATGGCCTGGAAGCTAACAAGCTCTGGGAGCACTCGGTGGGAGTGGCCCTTATGACCCAGATATTATCCAAAAGGATTTTTAATTGTGAGGATGCCAAGCTGTATACGACGGCCCTCCTCCATGACATCGGGAAAGTCATCATGGGTGAATTCGTCGATGAGTCATTTCCACAAATTCATAACCTTGTCTTAAAGGAGGGAATTTCTTTTCTTGACGCGGAAGAAAAGATCATCGGCATTAACCATGCGGAGTTGGGTGGTAGGATAGCCTCTCAGTGGAACTTCCCTAAGGATATGAGGGATGCGATTATATACCACCACAGACCTGACTTGATGCAGGATGAAGACAACAACGGAGCCTGGCTTGTTTATCTCGCCGATCAGGCCTGCATTATGATGGGGATTGGGTTGGGGAGCGATGGGCTGGCATACAAAGGATTGTCTGAGGTAATTATCAAATTCAAACTCCGCCAGAGGGATTTTGAAGAATGCATCATGTTGATGTTCGAGGATCTCGACCGTGCAAGGGAAGTTATCGGGATGATCTAAACATGTGATGACAATATCGAGAAGTCAAAAAGAAATGATGAGGTGCCGCGATGTCTTTTAATGTCCTGATCGTCGATGATTCCAAATCAATGCGTTCCGTAATAAAAAAGATCATCACAATTTCCGGTTTCCGGATGGATCGATGCTATGAAGCCGTGAACGGAAAACAGGCCTTGGAGATTTTGTCGAAGGAATGGGTGGATGTCATCATATCAGACTTGAATATGCCGGAGATGAGCGGGGTGGAGATGCTGGCTGCCATAAGGGCAGACAGCCGTCTGCGAGAAATGCCCGTCATCATTATTTCAACGGATGGCAGCGATGAGAAAAGGAAGTCTGTTTTAGAAATGGGTGCAAAACAGTTCATCAAGAAACCTTTTTCGCCCGAGTACGTCAGAAAAGTTCTTTATGAAGTCGTAGGCATGGAGGATGAAAAAACGCATGAAGGAAATGAAAGAGATAATGATGGCGGCGATTTTTGATGTCGTCGAACATATGTTTTACGTCTTTCTCGAACCTGTAGGCGATGAATATTCAGAATACGCCATGGAAGCAGCCATACAGTTTAAAGGTGACTTGAAGGGTGAAATGAGCATCTTAGTCTCTGAGGGATTGGCTAAAAGCATGGTTCATAATTTGTTGGGATTGGAAAAAGGACAAACGACTAAAGAGGACATAGAGGATTGTGTAAAAGAAGTGGCAAACATGATCTGTGGAAACTTCTTGGGGAGACTGGACCAGACAAGAGTATTTGATCTGTCCGTGCCGTCTTTTTCACAGCCTCCGAGAAAGGCTGTTGCGGGAATTGATTCTTGCAGGTTGTACTTTGACTCCGATGGTGAGAGCTTTGGTGCTGTACTAAGACTGACGAATTAGCTGTAAACGGGGTTCATATGCATGGGAAAACGATGGAATCAGCGCATACGGGGGTCGGCTAAGTCAAGGATGGAATTTTAAATTATATGACGCAGCAAAAAATAAAGACACTAATTGTAGATGATTCTGCCATTGTTCGGAAAATACTTTCCGAGGAACTGTCAAGATTTCCCGATATAGAGGTCGTGGGAACGGCGCCGGATCCCTTTGTTGCACGAGATAAAATCCTGAAGTTGCAGCCCAAGGTTATAACGCTGGATATCGAGATGCCGAGAATGGATGGATTGACATTTCTCAGGAAGTTAATGAAGTACTTCCCGTTACCGGTAATCATAGTCAGTTCGCTCACGCCGAAAGGGAGCAATATGGCTTTAGAGGCGATGGAGATTGGGGCTGTAGATGTTGTAGGCAAACCTGGGGGTTCTTATTCTGTAGGTGACATGGGCGATATGTTGGCGGAGAAGATCCGGATTGCCTCCATGGCTAATATACGGCATCGAAGCGGTGATAAGTCAAATTCTGAAAAGCCTGAACCCATAGGAGCGCTTGCCGAAACGAGCAATAAGGTTATTGCAATCGGGGCATCAACTGGCGGCACAGAGGCTCTGAAGGATGTTCTTTCGAAGATGCCGCCCAATTCACCGGGCATTGTTGTCGTGCAGCATATGCCGGCGAATTTTACAACCGCATTTGCCGAGCGGCTGAACGGCTTGAGCCAGATAACAGTCAAAGAGGCTGGAGACGATGATGCTGTAATACATGGCAAGGCTGTAATTGCCCCTGGCAACTACCATATGCTTTTGAGGAGAAGCGGGGCGCGATATTATGTCGAGGTGAAGGATGGTCCGAGAGTTCAGCACCAGCGTCCATCCGTTGATGTTCTATTCAAGTCAACTGCAAAATATGCGGGAGCAAATTCAATTGGGGTGATCCTGACAGGCATGGGATCGGACGGCGCGGAAGGGTTATTAGCAATGAAACAAGCAGGCGCAAGAACGATCGCGCAGGACGAAAAAACCTGTGTGGTCTTTGGTATGCCGAAAGAGGCAATTAAGATCGGTGCTGCGGACAAGGTGGTGCCGCTTGGACAAGTTGCGCAAGAGATACTAAGGATGGTTTAAAAAATGTCACATGATCACTTGATGAACTTAATTGACGGCATAGCCTCGGACTTTCTATTTCTGGAAGATCAAGATGTGGATATTCCCACTGCCGGAAAGTTTCTCAATCAGCTTGATGCAATTATCAAAGGGGCAGAGACTTTGAATATAGAACATCTGTCTTGTGTTGCCAGAGGATTAAGCCGTCTTTTGGAGAAAAGGATACTGGATGAGGTCAAAGATACTGAAACCGCATTTGCCGTCTTTGAAAAAGGTATAACCATCATGCAGGAAATCGATCTTCTTACTGGCAAAGGTGGCGATCAAGGGGCAAACATCAGTAGCTTTATGGAATCCCTAGTCTTCCTGATTGGTACCACACCAGTGCCTGAAGCGCAAGGCGGCACTGTCGAAAAACATGCGGAGCCCGATAATGAAACGAAAGCCGGATTGGAAAAGAAGGTCGAGATACAGGATGAATCTTTATTGCGGGACTTTATAGTTGAGGGGCTTGAATATATAAACGAGATTGAAGTGAATATCTTGAATCTGGAACAAGATCCAGGGAATAAAGATTGCGTAAATTCTATCTTCAGACCGTTTCATTCTATCAAGGGTGTAGCAAGTTTCCTCAACCTGGAAAAAATAAGGGATCTTGCCCATAACTTGGAGAGTCTTCTGGACAAGGTGAGAAACAATGAACTTTCCGTGACGTCTCAGGTTATTGACATCATTCTTGATGGTGCTGACGCCTTGAAAGCAATGATCGGGCAGGTGAGAGACCGCATGGAGGGCAGGGCAGAGGCAACCCTTGAGATCGATTTGCCGGCGCTGGAGCAGCGCATACGATTTGCGCAACAAGGAAAGTATGAACAGTCAGAACCAAAGAAAATAGGTGCAATACTCGTGGAAGACGGTCTAATTTCTGAAGATGCCTTGGAAGAATCACTTAAGCTCACCAAAAAAGCGCCTGATATTAAGATAGGTGAAGCGCTGATTGCTGAAGGAAAAGTGACCCCCAAACAGGTATCTCAAGCCCTGAGAAAACAAATGAGCCAGGTCGTCGATGTGACGTCGATAAGAGTGGATACGAGAAAACTGGATGACCTGATAGACATGGTTGGTGAGCTAGTCATTACCCAGTCGATGATACGGCAGAGTCCTATAGTTCAGGCCAATATGGACAGAAAGTTTTTTAGAGATATTTCCCAGCTATCCAGCATAACATCGGAGTTGCAGAGGACGTCTACAAGCCTGAGGATGATTCCTATAAAGCAGACTTTTCAGAGGATGTCCCGCTTGGTGAGAGATCTTTCGAGATCTGCCGGAAAATCGGTGAATGTGGTCACAGAAGGAGAGGATACGGAAATAGACAGGAATATGGTGGAAGAGATTTATAACCCTCTTGTCCATTTGATCAGAAACGCTGTGGACCACGGCATTGAGGCTCTGGAGGAACGGACAAAAGCGGGGAAAGCAGAGACAGGAACAATCCAACTGAAGGCTTACCATAAAGGCGGCAACATCTTGATTGAGATATCGGATGACGGGAAGGGGTTAGATAAAGAAAAGATACTAAATAAAGCAATTAATAACGGCGTTATCGGTTCAGCTGCGGGCCTTTCGGATCAGGATATATATCGATTTATTCTGCTTCCCGGGTTGTCAACCGCCGAGAAGATAACTGACGTATCTGGTCGAGGCGTTGGAATGGATGTGGTGAAGCAGGCAGTGGATAAATTGAGAGGCAAAATAGAGATCAACAGTCATTACGGTTTTGGAACCACATTCGTAACAAGCTTTCCCCTGACACTGGCAATCATCGACGGTATGATCGTGAGGGTTGGCCACGAAAAATACATCGTGCCGACTACAGCAATCAGAAGACTACTCCGTCCCAATAAAGAATATTACAACACCGTCATCGGTCGGGGCGAGGTCATAAATGTTATGGGCAATCTCTTACCTCTCGTGCGGCTGCACGATTTATTCGACATTGAACCTGATTGCCGGAATCCGTGGGAAGCCACGATCGTTGTCGTTGACGGCGAAAACGGATCGAAATGTCTGCTCGTAGACGAGATCGTGGGTCAAGAGGAGGTTGTCATTAAAGGGCTCAGTGAAAGCTTGAGGCATGTAAAAGGGGTATCGGGCGGTGCAATATTGGGTGACGGAAACATCGGGCTGATACTGGATCCGGAAGGGTTATTTGAACTGAGTGAATTGCAAGGCTCTGGAGGTAATGGAAAGAAGAAGAATTGATCTTGAGCGGGAGGATGCATTATGGATACCAACAAAAAGATAAAGATTCTGGTTGTCGATGACTTTGCGACAATGAGAAAGGTTATAAGGAACCTTTTGAAACAGTCGGGCTATGAAAATGTCACTGAGGCTGAAGATGGTGTCGCGGCCATGAACGTGCTGAAGACGACAAAAATTGATTTTGTAATATCCGACTGGAATATGCCCAATATGACAGGCATTGAGCTTCTAAGGGCGGTCAGGTCGGATAACGATCTTGGCACAATGCCTTTTCTCATGGTGACTGCGGAGTCTCTTAAGGAGAACGTCGTGGAGGCGGTCAAAGCCGGCGTCAGCAATTATATTGTGAAACCATTTACCGCTGAAGTCCTTGGTGAAAAGATTGACAAAATAATGGAAAGTGTAAAGTAATTTTGAAAGGCATAAATATGGACGTTAAATATATTAATCCCTTTCTGGAGGGTACCATCGAGGTCTTAAAGACAATGGCATTTGTCGATCCGAGACCGGGCAAGCCTTATCTCAAGAAAAACAATTTAGCCAAAGGTGATATCACAGGAATTATCGGGATCACCGGCACTATAAAAGGTTCACTCGCGTTGAGCTTCTCTACGGGCAGCATACTTAAAATTGTTTCGAACATGCTCGGCGAGGAGATAACTTCCCTCAATGGTGAAATCAGAGATGCCGTTGGCGAGATAACTAATATGGTATCCGGTGCGGCGAGGAAAAAAATTGAAGTCATGGGTTATAGCCTATCTGCCTCACTTCCCACTGTCGTTTCCGGGAAGGATCACACGATCATGCATGTGCTCGGCGGCCCCAGTATTGTAATACCATTTGAAATGAAAGAGGGGCCATTCGTGGTGGATATCAGCATGGGTGATCCCCAGTGAGCCCGTGTCTTTCGGTCAGGTGTAATGAGTATTGTTGTGATTTAAGGACTAATCTGGTTCTTCCATTTAGAGAGATTAGCAATGGATTATAACAGCGACAAAAGAGAATACGCGAGAGTGGCTGCATATTTGCCCCTAGACGTCCGTGTTGTGCCGCCGGAAGAGCGGGATATTCATAAGCCTCGAATTTCCGGCGTGGCGATACTGGACAATTTTACAAAACCTCCCGAACTCGATGACAAGCCTCTGGCTCAGTGGTTTAACATGTTAAATGCTAAGCTTGACTCCATAATCAGCGCCCTCGCTGTTGAACGTGAGGGATTTGGCTCTTTGACCTTCAAGTCAATGAACATCAGCGCCGCTGGCATGGGCTTCAAGTCCAAAGATAAGTACAATAAAGGGGCATTCCTGGAAATGAAAATTTTGCTTTATATGTATCCCCACGTGGCACTTTACCTGTACGGAGATGTGGTCAAGTCGGAACGGGAAGGCGATGACTTTGATACGGCCGTTAAATTTACGGGATTGAGTGATGACATAAGAGATGAGATTATAAAATTTGTTTTTAGACGGCAGAGAGAGATCCTCAGTGCGAAAAGGGGATAGCCTTAGGAAAATATGATAGCTATACTAGGATTCATTGTTGTTTCGGGAGCCATTGTCGGCGGTTACCTCATGGAACACGGCAACCTTTATGTCCTGTTCCAGCCTGCCGAGGTTCTTATTATCTTTGGCGCAGCCTTTGGTGCATTTCTGGTAGCATCACCCATGAAGGTAATTAAATCAACGTCGGGCAGCGTTTTAAAGATATTCAATAACAAGCCTTTCGTAAAAGCCGATTATCTTGAAGTTCTGATGCTGTTAAGTGAAATTTTCTACAAAATCAGAAAACAGGGGCTTGTGTCAATTGAGGGCGATGTCGATGCACCGCAGGAAAGCGCAATTTTCAAGAATTATCCGAAAATACTTAAGAACCATCATGCCATCACATTTATTACGGATACACTGAGAATGGTCATCACGACGACAATCGAGCCTCACGAGCTTGAATCGCTGATGGAGACGGAATTGGAAGAACATCATGAACATTCATTGATACCTTCAAAGAGCATGGCTAATACTGCAGACGCCCTTCCCGGGTTAGGTATTGTGGCCGCCGTATTAGGGGTCGTTTTAACAATGGGGAAGATAGGCGAGCCACCCGAGGTTCTGGGCCACAGCATCGGAGCCGCGCTGGTCGGCACATTCCTGGGCGTTCTGATGTGCTATGGTTTTGTGGGACCAATGTCAAGGAACTTGGAATATGTCGCCCTGGAAGAGTTTCAGTATTTGAATGTCCTGAAGATCGCCCTAAAGTCATTTGTCAGCAATAATGCGGCGCCCATGGTAGCCATCGAATTCGGCAGAAGGGCAATTCCGGCGAAACAGAGGCCCGACTTCGTGGAAGTTGAGGAAGCCGTCAGGCAGGTCAGGAAATAATGGCGGAAAGATTAAGACCCATAATTGTCATTAAGAAGATTAAGAAACATGAGGGACATCACGGAGGACAGTGGAAGGTCGCCTACGCAGACTTTATTACGGCCCTGATGGCTTTTTTTCTGTTGTTGTGGTTGCTGGCCATGGTTTCTCCTGAAAAGAGAATAGCATTATCGCAGTATTTCAAAGAATTCAGCGTCTTCAAGGAACAGGGTGAGAAAGTTACAAAAGGAGGGACTGGCATTCTTGAATTCAACGGTGCCGGTCGAGAGGCTGGCAATGCACCGGGGAAAATGGAAGTGATGTCTCCTGAGAGATTGAAAACAAAAATCAAGACCGCTGTTGAAGCAAACTTAAAGACCCTGAAGGATCAAGTTCTTGTTGACGTGCATGAGGGAGCTGTCAGGATACAGATTGTTGACAATGAGGGGAGCCAAATGTTTCTTCTCGGCAGCGCAAAGCCCACTGACAAAGCCTTGGAAATACTTTCTCTCGTATCTGAGACCATAAAAGAGACACCGAACAAAATTGTTGTTGAAGGACATACGGATGCGCTGCCTTACAGGGGCGGTGATACGACCAACTGGGAGCTTTCTACCGCCAGGGCATCTGCGGCGAGACGGGTTCTCGAAAACAATGGAATAACAGCGGACAGGGTCGCCAAAGTAGTAGGATTTGCGGATAATGATTTGTTGATCAAGCTATACCCTAATGATCCTCGAAACAGAAGGATAAGCATCATCCTTCTGCCTATTCAGTATAAGAATGCATCGGAATCGTTTAATCGCTAAAGGCAGAGCCGAGTCGCTTAACTGCCGACTGGCAAGGCGCTCTTATGAAAATTTAACTGTGTCGTCTCCGCCAGCGATTGAGCCTTTCAAATGCTCCGTCAACGGCCTTCAACAGCATATCGGTCTGCACCGGCTTTGTGAAAAAGTCGTCGAATCCCGCCTCCCGGCATTCCTCAATATCATATAAAGCCGCCCAACCGGTCATCGCGAAGATGATAGCGATGGGGTTGTCTTTTCTGATCTGTTTGCAAAGTTCTATGCCGTTCATGCCGAACAACTTAAGATCAAGAAATATGACCTCGATGTCTTCCTCTTTCAGAATCTCAAAGGCTGTCTCGGCTCCTTCTGCGAGTCGCACATCATAGCCTTCGACGCCGAATGCATCTTCGAGCAGATCGCGAACTGCCACTTCATCATCAACTACCAAAATTTTCTTCGTCATGAAACGGCTCCCTGTCCTTCAATGTGCCGAGCTTGCTATAGATCTATTTCTATGTCATCGGCTGTTATACAGGTATTCTTGAATATTTCTCGCGCTACACTCTCAGATTCTTTCCTTTCGCCTAAGGTCTTATATAGTTCTGCGTCGAAATGAACGAGAACCAGGCTTCTTGCGCCGGCATCTCGGGCAATCCCTGCAGCAGTTTCCGGGTTCAGATGTGGCCAATTATCAGAGTACTGACCGCTTTTGTATGCGCATTCAGCAATCAGAATGTCTGATGATCTGGCCAAATGGATGGCATTTTCACATAAACCTGTATCGGGGCAGTAGCTGATGACCTTTCCCTCTATTTCAAATCTATATCCTAAAGTCATTGACGGGTGCCTGAGTTTTCGAGCTTCCACTATGAATGGAAGTTTGTCGGCTTCATCGGGCAATTCAAAAGTATTTACTGAATATGGAAGTTGCGAAATGGATGCCGTGAAGGGAGCATTGAGAAACGTTTCCAGTGTATCCCTTGTGCCGGTGGGTATGCAGATATTAAGGCCTTGTCGGAAGTTGAATTTATTCAGCGTATGCAGGCCTATAATGTGGTCCAGATGAAAATGGCTGAGGAAAAGGTAGACTGGATTCTCATTCCTTTCGTCTACATACCGGTCCAGCTTGTAAAGGCCGTTTCCGGCATCGAGAATAATCTCATAATCGCTTGTTCTTATTAGAATACAGACGGTGTTGCCGGTGTCAGTATCATACCAGCCGTTAGTACCCAAGAAGATCACTTTCACGTGTGCCGCACCACCTCTTAAGAACCAAGGATTATTCTTCTTGCTCTGTCGAAAAGATCTGTCCGAAAACCAGGGTAACCAGGAATAGTCTGGTTTAAATATTTGTTGATATACTGACTGTCATATAGCAGCATTCTTTCAAATTCTCCCACCTTCCCTGATTTCGCCAAATTTTGTTTGACCTCACGGGTGAAAATATCTTCAAGTTGTCGTGCGTAATCCTTGGTTAGTCGCTTCAGGAATTCCTCATCGCATACACTTAATTTACCTTCTTGGAACATTTCGCGAACCCATTGTCTTGCGGTTTCCTCAAACATGAGCGTCTCTCCCTTAAAAAAGCCTCGGATCTATCCAATTACGTAAAGAACAAATAGTGTAGCCCTTGTATCACTCTTCGCCGTCACATTCGGGTGATTCCGTGTCGATGAAAATTCCCTCGGTGCCGGAGGGAGATACGTCAATTCTCTCCTCACGTTTCTTGAGGTCATCAGTGTTGTATCCTTGCCAATCAATCCTGAAACTCCTGTGCTTGGTTCCTTCCTGGTCGTCCATCTTAAAATTGTTCCACAGTTTGAGCCGGGTCTTCATTGCAAATTCTGCGTTCGATATTGGAATAAATATTCATTGCACTGGTTCCCATTTAATTCATTTGCAAAACGGGTTTGCGCTTTTCAAATGTTTATCTTCATATTTGCCGTTAGCTGACAGCTTTCCACCGGCACTTTGTTTATTCCATTTGATTTTACATAATCGGCGAAAAGAATTATAGGAGAGACGGGGTAGGCTGTCAACAATAATCGAATTAAGTGTATTGTTCAGGGTTGTAGTATTATAGTTGTCGTGATATTATCCGCGGCGATACCGACAATCATGAGTTATTGAATAGAAGCGCATACGACTGTTCCTGCCTTGCCGGGAAGTCCCATTTTGTGGGATCTGAGTTTCAATGCCAGGACTGGAGCATAATAAATGTCTAAGGGAATAATGAACAAGGATAGATTGCAAGGGATGTCAAAATCGGAAGAAAGAGACTCCGAGCGCGACTGGACTGAAAAAAAGGTGCGCGAAGGTGAGAAACTTTTTCAAAGCCTTACTGAAAACTCCTTTGCTGCCGCATTTGTTGTCCAGAATGGGAAGTTTCGTTACATAAATACGAGTGCAGTTGCATATGCCGGCTATACGGCGGAAGATCTTATAGGAAAGGATTCGGACACCATCGTCCATCCGGAGGACAAGGCGATGGTTAAGGAGAAAGCTCGCGAAATGCTGCAGGGAAGAGATTCAGCGCCGTTTGAATTCAGGATGGTTACCAAGAAGGGCACGATAAGATCGGTACTTCAAATAGTATCTCCTATTCAGTATGACGGCAAGCCTGCTCTCCTCGGCAATGCAATCGACGTGACACAGCGAAGAAAGGCGGAAGAGGCCCTCCGGGAGTCGGAGAGGCGTCTATCGGATATCATTGATTTTCTGCCGGATGCAACTCTCGCTATTGATCGTAAAGGGATAGTTATTGCGTGGAATCGAGCCATGGAAGAAATGACGGGAGTGAAGGCCGAGAACATGCTGGGGAAGGGAGACTATGAATATGGTCTGCCATTCTATGGCAAGCGAAGTCCGCTCTTGATCGATCAGGTGCTAAAGCCGGATAGGAAAACTGAACCGCATTACCATACTATTCCCGATAAAGAGCAGGACCTCCTGATTGTTGAGACATGGGTTCCCTCTTTGAAAGGAAAGAAGGCCTTTCTCTGGGCGAAAGCAAGCCCCCTCTACGACAGCAAAGGAGAGCTATTCGGTGCCATCGAGTCGATGAGGGATATCACCAAACGCAAAGAAGCAGAAAAAATGTTGCAGGAATCCGAGGAAAAATACCGATCCCTCGCATCTACTGTTGATTTAATGTATCTCGTCGACAAAGATTGCAGGTATCTGTTCATGAACGAGGGGCACTTGTCGAGATTTGGTATTCCTTTAGACAAGATGGAAGGAAGATTCTACAACGAGTTCCATTCCGAAGAGGATTCGAAAGAATTTGCGGACATCGTGAAAAATATCTTCGCGACGGGCCAAGCCGTCCAGCACGAACATCTAAGCGGAAGAGACGGCAGATACTTTCTCAGGACATTAAGTCCTGTCAAAGATTCGGACGGAAGAACGACAGCAGTAACTGTTGTTTCCAAAGACATTACCGTACGCACGCGGGTGGAGGAGGCGCTGAGAGAATCAGAGAGGCGTCTCACGGATATCATTGATTTTCTGCCGGACGCGACGCTGGCAATTGACCTCACGGGTAGGGTTATTGCGTGGAATCATGCTATAGAGGAAATGACAGGGGTTAAGGCTTCCGACATATTAGAGAAAGGTGACTACGAATATGCATTGCCCTTTTACGGCATACGAAGGCCCATTTTGGCAGATCTGGTATTGAAGCCGGATAAGAAAATCGAACGGAGTTATTATTCTATCCTTGAAAAGAATAAAGATCTCCTCATTATAGAGACTTGGGTACCATTCCTGAAGTGGAAAAAGGCCTTTCTCTGGGCAAAAGCCAGTCCCCTTTATAACAGCAAGGGCGATATCGTTGGTGCCATTGAGTCCATCAGGGACATTACGGAGCGCAAAGAGGCGGAAAAAAGGCTTCAGGAATCAGAGGAAAAATACCGATCCCTCGCGTCCAGTATCGATTTGATGTATCTCGTTGACAAGGATTGCAAGTATCTATTCATGAATGAAGGACTCCTATCAAGATTTGGCATTTCCTTAGGCGATGTGGAAGGAAAATCATATGATGACTTCCACAGTGAAGAAGATGCGAGAGAATTCGCGGAAATCATCAGCCGTATTTTCAAGATGGGCCAGGCTGTCCAGCACGAACACAAGAGCGATAGAGATGATAAATACTTTCTGAGGTCATTGAGTCCCGTCAAGGATTCTGAAGGGAGAGTGATTGCTGTAACGGTAGTCTCGAAAGATATTACCAAGCGCAAAAGAGCGGAAGAAGCATTAAGGGAATCAGAAAGGCGGTTGTCGGATATTATCGATTTCTTGCCGGATGCTACACTTGCGATTAACCGGAAGGGGCACGTGATTGCATGGAACCGTGCCATAGAGGAAATGACAGGGGTTAAGTCTATTGATATAGTGGGGAAGGGTGATTTTGAGTATGCCTTGCCGTTTTACGGTGTGCGAAGGCCTATCTTGATTGATCTCGTCTTGAAGCCGGACAAAAAAATTGAGCGGAGTTATTATTCTATCTTCAAGAAAGAGGAGGACCAGTTGATCGTGGAGACTTGGGTCCCTGCGCTAAAAGATAAGAGAGCCTTCCTGTGGGCAAAAGCAAGTCCCCTATATGATAGCAAGAGAAATGTTGTCGGCGCTATAGAATCGATTCGGGATATTACGGAGCGTAAGCAGGCAGAGGAAATGTTGGAAAAGAGGGAGGTTGAGCTGGAGGCAAAGACAAACGAACTTGAAGACCTCAATGCCGCCCTAAGGGTGCTGCTTAAACAGAGAGAAGAGGATAGAAATGAGCTTGAGCAAAAGGTGCTGTCAAATGTGAAGCTCCTTATACTGCCGTATATTGAGAAATTGAAAAGTCGTATAGATCTGAAGGGTTCATCCTATGTTAACGTGCTCGAATCGAATCTGAGAGAAATAGTATCACCCTTTGCGCAAAAACTGTCAGTCAAGTACTTGAATCTTACCAACAGAGAGGTGCAGATAGCCAATCTCATAAAAGAGGGAAAAACAACTAAGGAAATAGCGGATCTTCTTAACGTTTCTGAAAGTGCAGTCAATGTATACCGCTATCACATCCGGCGCAAGCTCAGCTTAACCAAGAAACACAACCTTCGCTCATATTTATCTACATAATTTTCGAAAAGTTAAATATTTTTTAATATTATTTATAAATCTTTTAATATTGTCTTTTTAGATTTATACCTATATACACTTTAAATCTGATCGTAGCTTAGAGCTCCCGAATTATTCCTTTTCAGTTTTAGATACTTATATCCTTAACAGATACCAGCAGTTAGCACAGTATGGCCCATGACCTGCATCAAAAGGCTCCATAAAACGAAAATGGTGGAACGATGACGAAGTGTCCCATTCTTCAATTTATAACATCATATTTTGTGTGATGTGAGGATTTTAGGCGGTCGTCACGGGGAAATTATAAACGTGTTTATAAATATGAAGGAAGGAGGTGATCATCAGTATTAGATTAGAGTTATGATCCGGAAAACGATTCTGGAAGACTTTAACAACTTAAATTGGAATCAAAAAAGGAGGATAACATTATGGCAGGAGAATTAAAGCCTCGTTGGGGTCAACCCATGACAGGCATCATTTCTACCATAGCTTTTTTCGTGATCGCTTGGTTTACCTGGTATCTTTTCAGCGATCCCCGTGGACCTGTAGGTTTATTTCCTTACCCGTTTATTTTGATACTCGCCTTCATGATTCTGGTGGGCTTATGGCAGCACATGTTTTTGGGTGACTGGCCTTTTCAGAAGATGTCGCCGGCAGCCAGAGGCGTCGTGATGACTATTGTGAATCTGGTCCTTGTGTGGTTTGTTGTCGAAGTGATTTTTTATCGGGTTTTGGGTCTGGGGTTCAATTTCATAAGTCAATCAAATCTTAATGCACTCGCAGCATCGGGGGCAACGGCGTTACCCGAAGCGTGCGGGAAAACACTTACTTTCGAAGCGATGACAAAAGCACACTTTGCGCAGAGTGCGCTGGTGGGATTTGTGTTGATCGGATTCTTCTCGTATCCCTTTGTGACAATCCTTTTCGCTAAATGGCCAATCCGTCCCAGCAACCTGGAGCAGCCGGCAGCCGGTTTTGCAGAAATCGGCTGGGCGAGTCTGCTTACCCTCTTCTTCTACGTCGTTCTTATCGTTCCCTTCTTCGGTTTGGTCTTCGAAAAAATGTTCGGTAACGCCTATGGCATGAACACCCCCTGGTGGGGCGGTATAGGCGGCACCCCTCACCTGCACTGGGTATTCGGCTGGTGGGAGTGGATGGTCATCGTCCTCTTCATGACTGCCAACGTCTGGCGCATGAAACCCTGGTCACTCATCAAGCTTCCCCAGCCCTGGAAAGGTATTGTCTCGTTCGTCTGCCTCGTAGCTGTTGCCTATATCTGTGCCTTGGTCTGTTTAAAACTGATTCCACTATGGATGAACATGGAGGATATTATTCACGAACTGCCGGCAGGGGATAAGGGGAATCCCATACGGTTCATGTGGTACCATTCAGCGGAGATTGCCGGCATGACCCTGATTCCGTTCCTCCAGTGGCACCACTATTTTGATGATATGTGCCCGCAGAAGGATAAGGATTCTTGGGGAGGTTTCTGGTTTAGAACAGTGGGTGTGCTTATTTTAGCAGCCGTACTGTACGTGTGTTACTACCACTTCAACTTCGGCTACTGGGGGCTGGGCAATCATCATATGGAAGGAGATCTGGCAGAAAGGTTCCTCAACGGTGAGTCTCTCATCTGGAATTTTTGGTGGATTATCCCTCTTCTGTGGAACGAATGGTTCTTCCACAAGTGGCCTTTCTACGTTCATGATGAGCATCATTAATTAATTTGAGTCGAGGTAAAGGGGCTGTTCAGCCCCTTTACCTCGCATTTAAGACGATGTTACCTATGCGAAGGCTTAATTTACGTGAACGTGGCGAGTGTCAGAATTAGTAATGTTTTTTTGAAAGGAGGAAGTTATGGCGAGAATTCGCGGGAAAGCTAAGAAAGCTGAAATTATGACCCTTGAAGAAGCGGTCAAGAAATATATGCGTAACGGGATACAGATTGCCTTCAGCGGGTTTACGGGCTTCAATAGAAACCCTGTGGCTTTTGCCTGGGAAGTGGTAAGACAAAAATATAAAGACCTGCATGTTATCGACAGACATGGCAGTTGCTGTACATGGCTTCTTAACGCCGTCGGCGCTATTAAGATTTATGAAACCGATTGGATGGGCTGGGGGGAGATGGCGGGAAAACTCGACATCAACATGGAAAGGATTTACAAGACAGGAAAGATAATACTTGAAGACTACGCTCATGGTGCAATGGCGATGAGATTTCTTGCCGGGGCCATTGGCGCGCCATTCATTCCCTATTATGCGCCGCTCGGATCAGACCTCTATAATCCGGACTATGATGCACTAGGGAGAGCTGGCCTAAGAAATGGTAAGAACCCGAGAATCGCAAAGAAGAAATTCATCCAGATTGAAGAGCCTTTCTTCGGCGATGGAGAGGTTGTCCTCCTGCCTGCTGCAAGGCCCGAACTGGCAGTCATCCACGTATCCACGGTGGGTGATAAAGGGACGGCGAGGTGGCGGGGCGTTGGGACGATCGATAAGGAAATTGCCTTTGCCTGCGATAAGGTCGTAATCACGGCCGAAGAGGTAGTTCCCGAAGGAGAGATGAGGAAGGATCCGGAAGCCAATCAGATTCCCTTCTTTACTGTTGACGCCATTGTGGAAGTGCCCTGGGGAGCATTTCCGAGCGGTGTCCCTTTTTATTATGACTATGACGCGCCCTTTATGAGGGAGATGGATAAAGCATCAAGAAACGTGGAAGATTTGAAAAAATGGATCGATGAATGGGTTTTTGGCCCGAAGAACTGGGAAGAATTTATTGTTAAGCTCGGTGCAAAGAAATTGTTGTCCCTGAGAGCGGACAGCACTACCGGATACAGCACCAAGATGATGCGGGGGAAAAACCCGGCGCCGAGGATGAAGATGCCTTTATCCGTCGCTCGAAGTGGCTATTAAAGGAAAGGGGGGAATGAAAATGGCTAAAACAATGGAACAGTTGATGGAATTGATCGACAAGATACCCAATGAGAAGGCCAAAGCGGGTGAATTTATCCTGCCGGAATTGATGGCTATCGCCATCGCTCACGAGGTCCTGAACGATGATATCGTCTTTGCGGGTACGGGACTTCCCATGGTGGGGATTATGGCCGCCAATATGCTGAATGCACCAAATGCGGTGTTGATATATGAATCGGGAGTATGCGACGGGAAAACCATGCATGTGCCCATGTCTGTGGCTGACCAGAGGGCCGCCAATCTGGCTTCCACCCTTGGTGGACTTGTGGATACCTTCGGATACTATCTGCAGCAGGGTTTTGTGACCTTAGGGTTCCTCGGTGGGGCTGCTATTGATAAATACGGCGGCGTAAATGTAACATCTATCGGTGATTATTACACCCCGGCACACCGTTTCACAGGGTCCGGGGGGAATTCCGACATAGGAACCATGTCGAAAAGAGTTGCTTACATCATCCTTCAGGAAAAGAGGAGGTTCCTGGAGAGAAATGATTATACCACAACACCCGGCTGGTGGTGCTGGGATTTCAAGACACGGGAGTGGAAGCCGAAGAAGGAGGTCTGGAAAGGCACACCTTATGCGGATTGCGGCCCCTGTGGTGTGGTAACGAATATGGGCGTATACCGGTTTGATGAAAAGGGAATCATTTACCTGGAAACCTGCCACCCCGGGATTACCGTGGAGAAGGTAAAAGAGAATTGTGGATTTGACTTGAATGTTTCAAAAATCAAAGGCGAGACGCCAAATCCGACTTACAGGGAACTATTTGTGCTCAGGGAATTCGTTGATCCTGAACTGATCTTCCTGCCGGCGAAAACGGAATATCCCGCAGCCATCAAGTCAATTATTGGTTAGAGACTAGTTATTATGTCGTGGATTCTGTCAACCTGCCATTCAGACAGGTTGACAGAATTGTTAGAAGGGAGGAAGGCATACGAATTTAGATCTGATAGAAGAACAAACAATCATTCAGGACACAGCTCGGCGTTTCGCGAAAACAGAACTGGAACCAGTAGCGGCGCGGCTTGACCAGGTAGGTGATCGGGATACCTTCTTAAAGAATTTGAAGAAACTCGCCGGACTCGGTTTGATGGGCATCAATGTGAAGAGTGAATACGGAGGCTCTGAGGCAGGCGTTGTCTCCTTCAGTCTGGCAGTTACGGAAATCGCCAGGGCTTGTGCTTCCACGGCTGTGACCATGTCCGTCAATAATATGGTCTGCGAGGTAATTCAGGCTATCGGCTCCGAAGAACAGAAGATGGTGTACATCCCGAAGATATGCTCGGGTGAATACTATGCCGGCGGTTTTGGTTTGACTGAAACCGTGGCAGGCTCCGATGCCGCCGCGCTCCAGACATCTGCCGTTCTCGACGGCGATCAATGGGTTCTCAATGGGTCAAAGATGTTTATCACCAGCGCCGAATACGCGGGCGTGTTTGTCGTTTGGGCAGTGACTGATAAGAAGGCGAAGAAAGGCAGCGGCATCAGTACATTTCTCGTCGAAAGTGGCGCCCCCGGTCTTAAAATCGGGCGGTTAGAGCACAAAATGGGGCAGCATGCATCTTCAACGAATGAACTCATATTTGAAGACTGCCGGATACCGAAATCAGCCCTCATGGGGAAAATGAATGGCGGCTTCAAGACGGCCACAGGAGAACTCGCGGGTGGACGCATAGGCATCGGATCTCTCGCTTTAGGCATCGGGCTTGCAGCGATGGATTACGCCACACGATATGCAATAGAAAGAAAGCAATTCGATCAGTCCATAACAAATTTCCAGGCTATCCAGTGGATGATTGCAGAATCCTATACGGAGCTCGAGGCGTCAAGACTTCTCCTCATGAATGCAGCCTTCAAGAAAGAGCAGGGCAAGCCTTTTGCGAGAGAAGCGTCTATGGCAAAGTATTTTGCGACCGAAGCGGCTGACAGGGCGTGCTTCAACGCTATTCAGATGCTTGGCGGGTATGGCTACACTAATGAGTTCCCCGTCGAACGTTATGCGAGAGACGTCCGGATTACGTTGATCTATGAAGGGACCAATCAAATCCAACGGATGATAGTTGCAAGGGACATCATTAACAGCCTGAAAGAATCGGCGTAGACGGATTCGGGGTTTGTGAAGCTCAAGGTTTCTGACTCATTGGATTAGCACGATCTCCAGCTCGTGCTGGACGAGGGAAGTTTTCTCAATTAGAGACTTGCCACTGCTGACGCTAGATAAGATAGCAACGGAGGAGAGATTTTCCGTTCAGTAGAAGATGTTGCTTTGGAAACTGTCTTCGAAAGAGCTTATGGTATCTTGTTGCTTTCTCCGAAGGCAAAATCCGATTTTCCAAAGCTAAAAAATGGGGGTAGTAATGGAAAAAGTGCCACAGAAATTGGAAAAGACCAGGGCAGAAATGTATGCCCATGCGCCAATCTCAAAGTTCGGTGAGAGAAAACCTGATTTTTCAACCATGGGACGAAAAATAAAAAATCAATTCAAGAACGTCAGAGAAGTTGTCGTTGTTGAAGCATGCCGTACGCCTTACGGCAGATTCGGAGGAGCGCTGAAGGATTTCACAGCTCCTGAGCTCGGGGCCTTGGCTATCAAGGAAGTAATCAGGCGTACAAACGGAAAGGTCAAGCCATCTGATGTGGATTACGTTTTCTTGGGGCAGGTAGTTCCTGCAGGGTGTGGGCAGATCCCCAGCAGACAGGCAACAATCCTTGCCGGTCTTCCCGAATCCATTCCCTCCATTACAATCAATAAAGTATGTTCTTCAGGCATTAAGCCGATCGACCTTGCAGTCCAGATGATACAACTGGGAAGGGCCGAGATTTGCATAGCGGGCGGTCAGGAAAGCATGAGCAATGGCCCCTACGCTCTGCCTGAAATGAGATGGGGGTCGAGGATGGGCCTCCCGACCCGGCCCGCACTTGATTTGGTTGTATACGACGGGCTCTGGGATGCATTCTACAACCGGCATATGGCCATTCACGGCTCTGAAGTTGGCGATGAATTTGGAGTTACACGGCAGGACCAGGATGAATGGGCACTTCGGTCACAGCTGGCGGCAGTTGAGGCCATGAAGACGGGGAAACTGGATGACGAAATATTTCCCGTCGCAGTGAAACAGGGCAAGAAAATAGTCATCTTCGACAAAGACGAAGGACCGAGGCCGGAAACGACGATGGAAGGATTAGCTAAACTGCCGCCGGTCTTCAATCACAAGAGCCCGGTCACCGGGGGCCCCGGAAGCGTCACGGCCGGCAATGCGCCGGGCGTAAATGACGGTGGAGATGTATGTCTCTTAATGAGCAGGGAAATGGCCGATAAACTGGGCATAAAACCGCTGTTTACCATACTTGATTACGCAGAGGTTTCCCAGCCTCCGAAGGATATAGCGACAGTGCCGGGCCTCGCAATCAAGAAGCTTCTCGAGCAGAATAACATGACCCTCGATAAGATAGATCTGCTGGAGATCAATGAAGCCTTTGCTGCCGTTGTCTTGGTCAGTGCCCGCTATATCTTGGGCATGAGCAAGGAAGACATGTATAAGAGGGTAAATGTGAATGGAAGCGCCATCGCATATGGTCACCCTATAGGTGCGACAGGCGCGAGGATCGTCATGACTCTTGCCTATGAATTGCGGCGAAGAGGCGGTGGTATCGGGATATGTGGAATCTGCTCGGGTCACGCTCAAGGTGATGCGATGCTGATCAAAGTATAGATGATTGACTTTCCCTGAGGCTCGAGTTCTTTTTTCCGGCCGTAAAGTCTCACTTATCTTTGATGAAACGGTACAGGAAAAGACCTTTGACATGTCTCGATGGAAAGCCGATGTTCTGTGAATAAAAAAATAACGGGAGGAAGGTAGTGATGGCAGTTAAGACATTCGGTGTTATCGGAGCCGGTCAGATGGGCAACGGCATAGCTCAGGTTGCTGCAAACCCAGGGGGACTGAACATAATCATGAATGACATTGCAGACCAGTTTGTCGACAAGGGGTACGATACTATTTCAAAAAACCTGGACCGCCTTGTTGCCAAGGAAAAGCTGACGGCTGACCAGAAAAAAGAAATCATGGGCCGCATCACGAAGAGCACTAAGCTTGAAGATATGAAGGATGCCGATTTTGTTGTGGAAGCGGCGATAGAGCGAGAAGATCTTAAGCTTGGGATATTCAGAAAACTTGATGAAGTATGCAAGCCCGGGGTAATCCTTGCCACGAATACGTCCTCAATTCCCATTACGAGGATAGCCGGTGCAACAAAGAGGCCTTCCTTGGTCATCGGGATGCATTTTATGAACCCCGTTCCCGTGATGAGACTCGTGGAGATCATCAGAGGACTGGCTACTTCTCAGGAGACATACAAGATGACAGAGGCCCTGTCCAAGCAGTTTGGGAAAGTTCCTGTCGAATGCAATGACTTTCCGGGATTTTTATCGAACAGGATACTCATGCCCATGATCAATGAGGCTGTTTATGCCCTGATGGAAGGAGTGGGCACTCCAAAGGCCATTGATGATATTATGGTACTAGGTATGAATCACCCCATGGGGCCTCTCGCGTTGGCTGACCTGATTGGTCTCGATACATGCTGGGCCATAATGGACGTTCTTTACAAAGGATTTGGCGATTCCAAGTACCGTCCCTGTCCGCTCCTTAAGAAATACGTGGATGCAGGCTACATGGGAAGAAAGACGGGGAAAGGATTCTACGATTACAGCAAGTAATGTTTGCGTGCGAAAAATATTCTTTCGTGACGAGAGTACACTTTCGACGGTTGAAGAGATAGCATCAGCGTGGAGTACAGCCCTATAACATGGCTGTAAGCCTCTGTATGAAATGTACAGAGGTGGACGAAATAAATAATATGCGCTCAGAAAGTTTTTCCGAGGCATCAAAAGAAAGTGAAAAGGGGGTACATCGGATGGAATTCAAGAACCTCTTGTTTGCAGTTGAGGATGGTGTCGCTACGATAACGTTTAACAGGCCCAAGGCCTTAAATGCGATGAATTCGGAAACTATTAAGGAGCTTATGGATGCGGCTTCATTCTGTAAGAATGATGATGCAGTGAAGGTTCTCATCCTCACAGGGTCAGGAGACAAGGCCTTTGTAGCAGGCGCTGATATATCAGAGATGCATAACCTGCGGCCTAAAGATGCCCTTGCCTTTATGGAACTCGGCAATGAGACTCTGCGATTGATTGAGACGCTGCCCAAGCCTTCCATCGCTGCAATTAATGGTTTTGCCCTGGGGGGCGGCACGGAGATCTCCATGGCCTGCGATGTGAGATTTGCATCGGAAGCAGCCCGTTTCGGCCAGCCGGAAATACTGATCGGATTGATACCGGGATGGGGAGGAACGCAGAGGCTTTCGCGGTTAATAGGAATGGGAAGGGCCAAGGAACTGATCATGGGTGGGGAGCAGATTGATGCGAAAAGGGCTTTCGATATCGGTCTTGTAAACAGGGTATTCCCTCACGATCAGCTTCTCCCAGAAACGAAAAAATTTGCGCGGAAACTGGTCAATATGCCTGGTTTCGCCCTAAAAATGGCCAAACATTCAATAAATTTTGGTTATGATCTTGTACTTGATAACGGTATCAGACTTGAGACGGAATGCTGCGCCCAGTGCTTCAGCACAGATGATCAGAAAGAAGGAATGAAGGCTTTCCTCGAAAAGAGAAAACCTGTTTACACGGGAAAGTGATTCGCCGTTATATAAGATGCTTTAATAAAACATTATTCTAAGGGGGGTTATGAGCAATGAATTTTGGTTTAACAGAAGATCAACGTGACGTCAGGGAGATGGTAACGAAGTTCGCAGAACAGCAGATTAAACCCATAGCCGCAGAGCTGGACAAGACCCACAGGCATCCGGAAGAGATCTGCCGTAAGCTCGGCGAAATGGGTATTATGGGAATCGCAGTCCCCCAGGAGTATGGCGGGGCGGGCATGGATACGGTGACATACGTCCATAGCCTGATCGCGATTTCCAAGGCGTGCGCAAGCTGCGGCGTTATTGTGTCGGTCAACAATTCTCTTTATGGGTACCCCGTATTGGCCTTTGGAACGGAAGAACAGAAGAAAAGATATCTTACTCCTGTGGCAGGCGGGAAGGTCGAAGGGTGCTATGGGTTAACAGAGCCAAGCGCCGGGTCGGATGCTGCCGCACTGAAGTGTCGCGCTGTATTGAAAGGTGACAAATATATAGTTAACGGGACCAAAATCTTCATAACGAACGGTAATGTAGCGCACTACTGCGTTTTAGCAGTCACGACCGATCCCGCGTTAGGATACAAAGGGGTTATCAATCTTATCGTGGATATGAAGAACACCCCGGGCTTTAAAGTCGGCAAGGTCGAGGAAAAGATGGGAATCCTTGCGTCCGGTACGGCAGAGCTTGTCTTCGAGGATGCGGAGATACCGGCGTCAAACCTCCTCGGCAAACTCGGACAGGGGTTTAAGCAGATGATGATGGGGCTTGATGCAGGGAGAATCGGCATCGGCTCCCAGGCCTGCGGTATCGGAAAGGCCGCTCTCGAAGATGCCCTTGCATATGCAAAAGAGAGGGTGCAGTTCGGTAAGCCCATTTCGACGTTCCAGGCGATCCAGTTCAAGCTCGCCGACATGGCGATGGAGCTCGATGCAGCGGAATTGTTGCTCCTCCGCGCCGCCTGGATGGAAGACAACCATCTCGATTTCGAGAAGGAATCGGCCATGGCCAAGTGCTATGCGTCCGATGTGGCGATGAAGGCCGCGGTTGAATGCGTACAGATATTCGGCGGCTATGGCTACACCAAGGAATATCCTGCTGAGAGACACATGCGGGATGCGAAGATCTGCCAGATCTATGAGGGGACGAACGAAATCCAGCGGGTGGTTATCTCAAGAAAACTCTTGAGTATGAGATAACGCTGTCCACAAGAAACTCGGCTCATCTCCTTCTTACGGAGATGAGCCGAGTTTACTGAAGAGACTTTCGTCTTTCGACAAATGCTGGGATGAAAATTATTTTTCGACTTTGAAGGGTGAGAACTCGTACTCTTTTTCTTCGACTGCAAAAGCCACCCTGTCTTCTTCGTTAGCTGTGAGTTTGCCCTCTATAATGCGACGGCAGCCGAAATCGAAGAAACTCACCTGGTGAGTGGGGATATCATTTTCATCCATCTGTTTGTAGTACTGCTCTTTTTCAGACGGAGTCAGCTCCCGGACAACGAGTTTCTGGCATCGTTCCCTGGTTTCCCATTCACCCTGGCGTATGGTGACTCGGTAATTGCTGTGAAACTTTACAGGCATCTTGATTTTCATCACTGTACCTCCAGATTTCGTGCTGTTTCTAAGAAGGTCGCATAGCATAACTTTGGACGGTTGTCCATTTATTGATAACAGTGAGGTTGCGGGCATTTCTTCTATTTGACAAACACGCATGGAGGAGAAAGATTCCGCGGATTCGATAGTCAGGTACTTATCGATAATAGCAATTATGTCAGATTTATTGGAAGGAGGGGTAATATGTATTTTGCAAAAGAGGTGCTGAGCCAATCCGGCGAGCTCAGGAAAAAATGGGAGGATGAGGTCCGGAGGGTGGTCAGTAAGGTTCCTGACCAGAGGGAACGATGGTCCACCGTTTCAGATCTCGAGATCAAGAGGCTTTATGGTCCTGACGACATAAAGGATATGGACTTTGTACGTGATATCGGATATCCCGGCCAGTTTCCATTTTTGCGTGGTAATCAGGTGACTGGTTATCGCGGGCGATACTGGACGTTCAGGATGTTTTCGGGCATGGGGAGCGCCGAAGACACGAACAAGCGTTGGCACATGCTTCTCAAAGAAGGACAGACCGGACTGAGCACTGCCTTTGATTTTCCAACCCTCATGGGCTATGACACGGATTCACCCAAGGCCCGTGGCGAGTGCGGGAAGTGCGGTGTTGCCATAGATACCCTTGAGGATTTTCTGCAACTGGTGGATGGGATTCCCATGGATGAGGTTACTACGTCCATGACCATCAATCCTCCGGCCACTGTGCTCTGGGCGATGTACTGTGCAGCGGCGCAGATCAAGGGTATACCGCTTACCAAGATAGGCGGCACGATTCAGAATGACATGCTGAAGGAATTCATTGCGCAGAAGACTTTAATGTGTCCACCGGAGCCGTCCGTCAGGCTCGTCAGCGATACCGTTGAGTTCGGCACGAAGCATGTTCCCAGATGGAACACCATCAGCATCAGCGGGTACCATATCAGGGAAGCCGGTTCCACGGCGGTTCAGGAGCTTGCCTTTACCCTTAGAGACGGCATGGAGTATGTGGAGGATGTGATCAACCGGAAAGGGTTGAATGTCGATGAATTCGCTCCGCGGCTTTCATTTTTCTTCAATTCCCATGTAGATTTCTTTGAGGAGATTTGTAAGATGCGCGCCGCCCGGAGGATCTGGGCAAAAGTTATGCGGGACCGCTATAAGGCGAAGGACCAGAGATCGTGGTGGATGCGCTTCCATACGCAGACCGCCGGATGTTCGCTGACGGCGCAGCAGCCTTACAACAACGTCGTCAGGACGGCCACGCAAGCCCTTGCCGCTGTCCTTGGCGGAACCCAGTCCCTGCACACCAATTCTCTTGACGAGGTGATGTGCCTTCCCTCGGATCATGCCGTGCAGATTGCGCTTCGTACGCAGCAGATCATCGCGGAAGAGACCGGCGCTGCCAGCACGATTGATCCTCTGGCGGGCTCGTACTTCGTCGAAGCTTTAACCAACGAAATGGAAGAGCAGACATGGGACTACATCAACAAGATCGATGAGATGGGCGGCATGGTGGCTGCAATAGAAAAGGGGTTCCCGCAGTTGGAGATAGCCGATGCAGCCTACAAGTTCCAGAGACAGATAGACTCCTGCGAAAAGATTATGGTCGGCGTCAACAAATATGTGACAGAAGAAGAGATACCCATCCCTCTTTTAGAGATTGATGATAAAGTTGAAGAGGATCAGATCGCGCGGTTGAATGCGGTCCGCAGAAAAAGAGACAACAAGGCTGTCAAGAAGAGTCTTGACGACATTAAGAACGCCTGCAAGAAGGGTGAGAATGTCATGCCTTCCTGCATCGAGGCAGTGAAGAACCTGGCAAGCGTCCAGGAGATATGCGACGTCTATCGTGAGATCTATGGCGAGTACCGCGATCCGGGACTCTATTAGGACTGATTGAAGGAGGAGATGGTAATGGCTAAGAGAAAGATTCGTGTTATGGTAGCAAAACCAGGACTTGACGGTCATGACCGGGGCGCCAGGGTTTTAGCCAGGTGTTTCCGGGACGCTGGCTTTGAAGTAATATATACGGGGTGTCATCAGACACCGGCGATGATTGCAGCGTCGGCGATCCAGGAAGACGTGGATCTCGTAGGCTTGAGCTGTCTATCGGGGGCGCATCGGTACTTATTTCCCCAGGTGGTTAATCTATTGAAGGAGAAAGGCGCTGACGATATCACCGTTATCGGCGGGGGAATCATCCCCGAACAGGATTTTCAGAAACTATATGACGCAGGCATCAAGGCGATCTTCGTGCCGGGTACTACCCTGGATACGATCGTGAATTGGGTTAACAACAATGTAAAACCGGTGGAAAGAAAATAATGGAGAGAGGTAACAAGATTAAGGCGGGTGACATTCGTACAGCCTCCCGCCTTATACGAGACATAGAAGACAGTATACCCGAAGCAAAACTGGCTATAAAACATATTTTCCCATATACGGGCAAGGCCCAGGTTGTGGGGATTACCGGTTCGCCGGGAGCAGGGAAGAGCACCATTGTTGACGGTCTTATTGAGACAAGCCGGAAGAAGGAAAAAACGGTAGGGGTTCTCGCCGTTGATCCGACAAGTCCCTTTACGGGAGGAGCAACACTCGGTGATAGGATCCGTATGCAGCGCCATGCCGAGGATACAGGCGTCTTCATAAGGAGTCTTGCCACGCGGGGTTCCTTGGGCGGGCTCTCAAAGGCAGTTGGCGATGCCATCCATGTTATGGATGCAATGGGGAAAGATGTGATATTTGTCGAAACCGTAGGTACGGGCCAGCAGGAGGTGGAGATTATCCACTATGCCCATACGGTAGTCGTTGTCCTTGTGCCTGGCATGGGTGATGAAATCCAGGCAATCAAGGCGGGAATCATGGAGATTGCAGACATATTCGTCGTCAACAAGGCGGATCGTGAAGGGGCAGCCAAACTCCAGCGGGAACTGATGACCATGATCGAAATGTCACCGATTGCTCCCGGGGGTTGGAAGCCACCTGTCGTTACAATCAGGAATTCCTTTAAGCCTGAAGAATTTGAAGAGGATCTTCAAACATTATCTTCCAAGGTTCACGAACACTATGAGTTTCTCATAACCAGTGATCTTATCGGTGATAGGCAGCGGCGCAAGAGGACGCACGAGCTGAATGAGGCCCTGCGATCCAATATCCTCGAACCTGTATTAGAGATGCTCGTCAAAACGGGTGAACTCGACAGTATGATCGAAAAAATACTGAAGAAAGAATCGGATCCTTCTAGTCTGGCTGAAGAAATAGCGAGGAAGTATTTGCAGAAGTGTTTTTAAGGGCCTTGTTCTTTTGTTTCACTTCTTGTAGGTGCCGCTGAACAATTTGCGGGACCGCATACACGCTATAATCGGTTAGACATGCACACAAGTCCTGATCGTCATTTTCTGGGTCTTGGCTGTATTTAAAACCAGTCGATGAACGGGAGAGAAATCCTCCTTTTGGGGTCAGGGTCGGCTTTCGAGGTCGTCAAGTTTCTTCTGCTTCTCTTCGATAAGTTTTAACTGTTCATCTACAAGCGTCCTCCAATGGGATCTCTGCGCAAAACCGGAGGCCTGATTCATGTTCGCCCTGTAGCTTTCTTCGTCTCTCATGGCCTTTTCCAATTCCTCTCTCGCGACTCTGATATTTTCTTCCCTTTCATTCTTTTTCGCATCGGCTTCATGATATTTCTGCGATTTTTCATTGTTTTCCTTTGCCACCGCTCCTTTTTGCTCTTCTGTCATATTAGGTGGTGATTGCGCCTTCCTGATATTGGCTCCGGGCGGTGGACTATCGGTGATAATCACCGTGCCGTCTTTGTCTATATATTCGTAAAGTGTTTGCCCCTGTGCTTCGCTGGCAACGGCGATCCATACAAAGCTCAGTATCATTAGATATGCCGTTGGAAATAATCTGTGCAATTTATAATGAGACATGCCTTTAGCCCTCCGAACTTCGATTACTTTCACAATAAAAAATATTCTAAATTATCGATGATGTCAATTATATTCGCGGATTTGCAATGCGATTATACTGACAACAGGTTGAACTGTATTTTATGCATGTATGTCCTTAAAATTTTTTTGTGAACTTCTTATGCCCGGGGATTAAGTTATGTGGAAAAGGAAATCAACGTCGCGTAGTTTACGGCGCTCTCTGTCTCGCGTTCGCGATACGTATCAAAGTGAAGAATATCTGTTCGATTTTCTGCAAGCAGGCTGCCAAAAAGCAAAATAGCAGGCAGACCGCAGACGTGGTACCTGTCTCGGGTTTCGACCGCTGAGAGAAAGATATTCTCCAGTTCCCCCCGACCAAGGAAAGAGAGCATCATTTTGTCATGGGCTGTCGCCTCAGGAAGAAGGATATCCGCGGGCACCTGATCGCCGAATTTTCGTCCCACGTGGGAAAGGTCGACTCCTGCCACAAGAAGTGTGTGACCTTTCCTTTCTTCCAGCAACCGCTTCATTACAGATACGATCCCTTGGAATCTCTCATCAGTCAGGATATTCCTTCCTTGATGTATAAACTCGTGGACGCTCCCGCACAGAATAGGCACTATGGCGAAGGGGCTAGCGAGGTAGTAGTGCAGGAAAATGGTTTGAAACTCGATGGAATGTTCCGTCATGTGGCCGAAATCATCTGGCGCGAATGTTCCATCAGTCACGCTCTTCTTTAATTCTCCGATAAATCTTTTATCTGTCTTGATTTCCCCAAAAGGCGTTACGTAATTTTTTTCGGAGATACTGTAAAGGCATTCCTGCATGTGATGGTTAATGCCTAAAATCACAACGACATCGTAGTTCTTGCCCTTCAGATAACGGTAAGTATTTACATACATATCTTTGGCTATGTTGATGTCAATGTGGGGAGCAAGGATACCTGAAATATTATCCGGGATGTTCCGTAAATATTCCTGACTGATATTGTTTTCTGCATTTTCTATAAACTGCGCCAGCTGAGCCGGATCTGACTCGTAGGACTTTCCCGCATGAACGGGAAGTCTTGTCTGGCGGTCGCAGAATTCGCTGCGGAGTCCGCACATCTTCTGGTGGAAGGATGGACTTTCTAAGAGACAGGCCCTGTCAAGGGAGTCAATAAATGATTCAATCTCCGACACATAAACTATGCGACCGCCCTGCCGCTTCATCAGCATGATTTGAATGTCCTTGAGATCATGAAATCCGTCAAGGAGCTGCAAGATGGGGAGTGAATTAAAATCAAGCGCGATGCCGTGGTCGGTCAAATGGTAAGGATCATGAAAGGCGATCATCCGCCGACCCTTGATGGTTGTCGCGACTGGTTGAATGTCTCTTCTCAAAACGGGTTTATCCATATGCTCTCCGCTTAGTAGTTCGCTTATATTAGCATTTGTTTAAAAATGCAACGTCGACGTCTAAAGGAGGAAAAAAGTGCATGCTTCATGGTGATAAATTGACGCCTGGTGTTCTTGCAATCGGCCTATCTATCCGTAATTATAAGATATATATGATGGTACACTAATTGCTAAGTTAAAGAGTGTCAAGTAATGAGAGCGGCATGGAGGGTGCGTGATGGAAAAGAGATTGAGAATTGCCATAAATACCGGGGGAGGTGATGCGCCGGGTCTCAATGCGGTTATTGAAGCTGTTGTCATGGCGGCCTACAACAGGAGTTGGGAAGTATATGGCATCAAAAGCAGCTACACCGGTCTCCTTAATACTGATGAGATTATCCGTTTAACCCCCGAGACAGTAAGCCATATTTCCATCACGGGCGGGACGATATTGGGCACGACAAACCGCGGCAATCCTTTTCAGATGCCAGTGACGAATATGGCCGGCGAGGTGGAAATACGCGATGTATCAGATAAAGTTGTCGAGAATTTTAAGCGACTACGTTTCGATAGCCTGATAGCGGTCGGTGGTGATGGCAGCTTGGGAATTGCTCATAGCTTATACAAAAAAGGGATACCGATCGTCGGAGTACCCAAGACCATAGATAATGACATTTGTGAGACTGTCGTGACATTCGGTTTCGACACTGCCGTGAGCATTGCCACGGAGGCCATAGATCGCCTTCATTCCACAGCCAAGTCCCATGAACGGGTAATGGTAGTTGAGGTTATGGGGCGTCATTCGGGTTGGATTGCACTGAACAGCGGGTTGTCCGGTGCGGCGCATGTCATTCTCATTCCGGAGATACCGTTTGATATTGAAAAGGTTTGCGGTCACATAATGGAATGCGAAGTTCGAGGCCGACATTACGCCATTGTTGTAGTTGCCGAAGGTGCGGCGTCGGTTGGCGGTTGCACTGTTGATAAAGGGCAGGGGGAGATCGGTCGCCAGCATGTAGTTCTCGGAGGTGTTGGGGAGTACTTAGCAAAAGAAATTGCAAAGCATGCCGGTAAAGAGACGCGTTCGTTGGTACTTGGTCATTTGCAGCGCGGCGGCACACCTACAACGTTTGACAGGTTGATAGCCCTGCGCTTCGGCGCTGCAGCCGTCCGAATCGTTGGGGAACAGAATTTCGGTACAATGGTGGCCCTTGATCCGCCTCATATCAAGGCCGTTCCTCTTGAGAATATTATAGGACGCATAAAGACTGTGCCCATAGATAGTGACAAGATCAGCACGGCCCGAGAAATCGGCATCTGTCTCGGTGATTGACGAACTGTACAAATTGACAGAAATATAAAACCACCGCGTCATCCGATATATATTTATCTTGCACAATCACCCTCATATAAAATATAAACCTTGAGTGTCACATTAAAATTGTTTCACTTAAGGGACTGTTTAATGGATAGGCGGTCAGGGATATTTCGAGTTATCATAGTTCCTATAATCACAGTAACTATTGGTCTTGCTGCTCCTTGCCACTGTATGGACGAGAAACCATTTGCGCCCTGGGACTTTAATAATTCAGCTTCAGGCAGGGAAGAGACACCGGCGCTGGAAACAGACGCATCACCTTGCGGATATTTCTTAATACAGGCTATCACATTTTACCAACAGTATATTTCTCCCGTGATTGGAGATCGTTGCCAAATGTACCCATCGTGTTCATCATATGCTGTCGAGGCGATCAGGAAGCATGGATGTCTCATTGGGTCTGTGATGACTTCGGACAGGTTGATTCATGAAGCAAGTGAAACGGATTATGCCCCTGTCATTGAAAAAGAGGGGGATTATGGATATTACGATCCTGTCAGCGGCAACGATTTCTGGTGGTATAAAGGTTCGGATAGGACTACTTCACAGCCAGAGAGCAGATAGGTGACTCATCGCATCTGCTCCTGTTTTGTAAAACTAGATGGTATAGAAAACAAGATTTCTGGTCAGACGTGCGGAGTTTTCCTGGATTGCCTGGGAAAAGCTTTAGGAAGAAAAGGTGAGCCTTGTTCCCGCCATGTTCAAGATAAATTGCGACGGCATGGCCTTCTCGATTTCCATTACCGCTTTCCTTCCCGTGCAATGCGTTGGCACGATATAAGCGGGATTTATTTTTTTCAACTCCTCGATTGTCTTTTCTACGACAGGTGCAATGGCCGGACCGGCAAGGTGAAATCCGCCCATAATGGCATGGACCGGATTAACGCCTGTTACTGTCCTTGCATGATTAACCGTATTGACGATGCCGGAATGCGCACACCCGGTGAGAACCACCAGACCTCTTCCCTTAAGATTTATGGCGATGCCCGTATCATCCTCGATGGGATCCCAAGTCTCTCTGCCTTCATTCATAAAGAAGGCATGGGGCATGCCATTTTCAAATTCCGTCTGACGACAAATCTCGCCAAGATACAAAACATTACCATTTAACAGCAAGAGAGGGCCCTTTGTCTCTCTTAACCGGACACCTGTTTTTTCTGTTTTCTTTCTTGTCACCTCTGGGAAGCGGGCCTTGAAGTCACCGCCAAACTTGAGGTACCGTTGTTGTTTGAAAGCTGCCGGGTGAAGAACCAATTCTACGCCGTCTTTTGCGATCATCTTAACTAATTTATTGAAACCGCCGCAGTGGTCACTGTGTCCGTGAGATAGAACCATCACTTCAATCTCGCCCATATCAACGCCCATTGCCTTGGCGTTTGCTGCTGCACCGTCCTCGGAGAATCCGAAATCAAAGAGAAGCGTTCCGGTTCGACCGGCGGTAGTAGTTCTTACTATGGCAGAAAATCCGTGTTCGGCCCGTATGGAAGTTTTTATCTCCCCATGCATGATATAGCGGGCTCGCGAAATGATCGCACTATTGTCGGAGGCTGTGATCTCAATGAAATTATCCTGAAGCGTCAGGATCTCGACTTTTTCGACTTCCTTGAGTATTGATATTTTCTTCATTCAGTTTTTCATTCAACCTTCCAGGATGCGTGCCCCTATTCTCATCTTGTCAAAGCAGTATGTCTCAAGTCCGGGGACGATCATACGGACAGTCGGGACCCCTGTGTCCGTCCTTGTCAGATCCACTGCAATTACCCGCTCCAAACCCCTTGCCTGCAGCTTCCCGATTATAGTCCTGACATCCAGGAGGATATCTTCACCGTAGCTTACCTCAATCTCGCGAAGGCCCTTCTGGTTATATGCATAAAACCGTGGATCATCAGTGCTTTCCCGCTCACCAAGATAGGCAGTTACTGCTTCGCACATTCCTTCGATTCCAAACTTCTGAATGAACAAAGATCTGGTGGTCACGATCTCGAGAAGGGAGCGGACCATGGCTACACGAGGATCAAGATGGGCGCCAAAACCGTCTATGGGTATCATGGTGGGATGAACTAGGTCACGGGAAAAGGCGGCAATCACCGGAACCCCGATATCTGAAGTGATATCTTTGGCGACGATCTCTATATCAGCATGTTCGAACTTCTCTAAGATATTGATAATGAACTGATTAGCAGGTTCATCCTCTATGAACAGGGCGTCGCTGTAATTGCCTTCGTAGCGTGCGATGCTCCATGCGTCACGCTCGATTACCTCCGCAAGACCGTGCACAACGGCTTCTTCTATGGTGTTGCCTGCCGCAATGCCGTTCGTATGAGTGTCCATAAGAAAGGCATTGTCCAGATGGTAGGGATGGTAGACTGCGCAGGCAGGGATGAGGATATCTTCATCCCGCGCCAGATCACATCCCCGTGCCCAGTGAATATCCTGATTATGATCGTAATCGCTGTTTTTCGAAAGAATCATGTCATGAGGATCAAGAATGTTGAAATTTCGTTTCAGTTGGTTATAGCTGCCCCTTATCAGTTTGCTTTTGTACTCGTCCTTGAATTCCGACGAATAGCGTTCGATGGACTCCATGGTAAGAGACACCTGTGCTTGAATCTGAGACACTCCTTTGCCCGTATGACTCGTTCTGGAATTGTCCGGTCTTGTGCGGTGGCAGATAAAGACCGGGATCCCGATCCTGTCGAGATGCGATGCTTCGCTGAAGCCAATCATGCCTACCAGTTCTTTGATGCCTTGGATAAATTGAAGCGTGGAGTTCGGTGTCTTAGATCTGTGCGTCTCCAGGATGTAAACCTTGGGACACTCTTTAAGAACTATGCTTGGCATATTGATGCTTAATCCTTCTAATTAATCTCCCTGCAGGAAGAGCTAGTGATGACCGCAATGCCTCATACGCGAGCGTAGACATATCAATACGCGGTTCCTTTTTCAAGACCAGTTTGTTAATGAGACATCCGCAACAACGGTGGCTGACGAAGGCCATCGAAGAAAAATCGCCGCAGAGTGACAGAGAAGAGTCAGGGGATCATTTAACTTGGACAGGTTTCATTTATCTGGTGGGCCGTAGGAGACTTGAACTCCCGACCAACGGATTAAAAGTCCGCTGCTCTACCAACTGAGCTAACGGCCCACGCATGATACAATTTTTAAAGCTTGCCCTCTTACTAAGAAGACTCTTGAGTTGTCAAGACAAAAATCTGTCAGTTACTAAAGGGATTTCTCATGATAATAGTTTCGTCTCGCCCCGCTCCTACAGATACCAGCACCAGTTTCGTACCTGCGAGCTCTTCCAGTCTCTCAATATACAACCTGGTATTACGGGGAAGCTCTTCTATCTGCCTGGCCTTGCCGATATTCTCTTTCCATCCCTCCATCTCTTCATAAATGGGCTCGCACTGTTCAAGGAGGCGATGGTTTGCAGGGACGGACTCCGTGAATTCTCCCTTCGGTGAACGGTAGCCTATGCATATCTTCACTTTTTCGAGACCTGTAAGAACATCCAGTTTGGTGAGGGCGATTCCCGTTATACCGGAGAGCCGCAAAGATTGTCTTACCAGGACCATGTCCAGCCATCCGCAGCGCCTTTTTCTTCCTGTGGTTGCACCGTATTCATGACCCAGATCACGTATACTGTCTCCTATTGTGCAGGACAATTCTGTCACAAACGGACCTTCTCCCACTCTCGTGGTGTATGCTTTGCATATCCCGATGACTTCGCCGACTGCCGACGGCCCTACACCGGTTCCGCAGCTGGCGTTGCCGGAGACGGTATTGGATGACGTGACATAGGGAAATGTGCCATGGTCAATGTCCAAGTGGCATCCCTGGGCTCCCTCGAAAAGGATTCTCTTGCCTCTCTTTAGCTGGTCGTTTATGACCATCGATGTATCAGTCACATACTGACGGAGACGCTCGGCATAGACCCTGTATTCGTTGTATATAGCTTCTGCATCCAAAGGGTCTTCCTGGAAAAGTCTCGTCAGATAAAAGTTTTTTTCGTCCACATTCTTGGTGACTTTTTCTCTGAAGGCCTGATCATCTAAGAGATCGCACATTCGTATTCCCACTCGTGCGATCTTGTCTTCATAGGCCGGTCCGATGCCTCTTCCCGTAGTCCCAATCTTCTTGCCGAGGCCGTGAGACTCACGGGCAACATCAAGCTTCCAGTGGTAAGGCATGATGACGTGAGCTCTCTCACTCACGTACAGTTTTGTATTGGGCGGCAAGAGTCCCCGGTTCTTGAGGCTGTCTATCTCTTCCAGGAGAACTTTGGGGTTTACCACTACCCCGTTGCCGATTACGCAAATCTTGTTATCATGCAGTATTCCTGAAGGTATCAAATGCAGGATTGTCTGTTCACCCTTTACGACGAGAGTGTGGCCGGCGTTGTTTCCGCCCTGGAACCGCGCAACAATGTCTGCGCTTTTCGCATACAGGTCAACGACCTTCCCCTTGCCTTCATCACCCCATTGTGTTCCAACAACAGCGACATTTGCCATTAGCTCTTCTCCTGTCTACATCTCCAGCTGCGTAACGGAGACGATATTGGCCAGATTACGGAGCTTATCGAGAACATCCCGGTTTACCATCGTGTCCGTTGTCAGGACTACGAGTGCCTCTCCGTCGATCTGCTCACGGCTCAAGTGGAGTCTCGCAATATTGACATTGTTGTTTCCCAGGGTTGTGCCAAGATTGCCGATGACTCCGGGTTTGTCGTAGTTGGATACCACCAGCATATGACCTTCCGGGATTACCTCAACAGTGAATTTATTGACTCTGACGATTCTGAGATCTTGCCGCCCAAAGATCGTGCCTGCTGCATAGCCCGCTTCCTGGGCTGTTTTGATAGTCAGTGATATCATGCTCGTATAATCTTTTGCCTCGCTGCTTTTTGACTCGACAACCCTGATACCGCGTTCCTTGGCGATGAGAGGTGCGTTTATGTAATTAACATCCTCATTCAGGATGGGTGTCAAGAGCCCTTTCAGCAGTGAAATGGTTATGGGAGCGACATTGTAATTCAAAATATCTCCGCTGTACTCTACCGTAACCTCTTTGATACCACCCTTAACCAGTTGCGCCTCGAACGTGCCCATTTTCTCCGCGAGGTCCAGGTAGGGCTGGATAACAGTCAGCAGTTCGGCGCTGACAGATGGGAAATTAACAGCATTTTTAATTTCTCCTTTGGTGAGAAAGTTTACTATCTGCTCGGCGACGGCGATAGCCACATTAATCTGGGCTTCGTCGGTCGATGCACCCAGGTGGGGAGTGCAGATTACGTTGCCGAGAGATATGAGCTCTTTATTTTTTGTCGGTTCTTCTTCAAAAACATCGAGGGCAGCGCCGGCAACTTTTCCCGAGGTGAGGGCATCATAGAGGTCCTTTTCATTGATGATTCCGCCACGGGCGCAATTTATCACATAAACTCCTTTTTTCATCTTGGCAAAAGCCTTGGCATCAATTATGCCCCTTGTCTCCTTTGTCATGGGGGTATGGACTGAGATAAAATTGGACTTCTGCAGCAATTCGTCGAGAGTAACGAGGGAAATCCCCAACTTCCCGGCCGCTTCCGGTGAGATGAAAGGGTCATAGGCGATAACATTCATCTTCAGACCCATGGCACGGTCAGCAACGATGGTGCCGACGCGTCCGATACCGATGATACCGAGTGTCTTATTATAGAGCTCTATGCCCATGAATTTATTTTTTTCCCACTTTCCGCCTTTCATGGATGCTGTGGCCTGTGGTATCTTCCTTGCGAGGGAAAATATCATGGCTATTGTATGCTCACCGGTGGTGATGGTATTGCCTCCGGGGGTATTCATGCAGACGATGCCCCTTTTGCTTGCTGCTGCAATATCCACATTATCGAGGCCTATTCCCGCCCGCCCGATTACAGAGAGTTTCTCCGCGTGGTCTATGATCTCCTTGGTGACCTTTGTGGCACTCCTGATGGCTAGGCCGTCATAATCCTTGATGACACCTTTGAGTTCATCCGGTGTGAGGTTTGTCATTACATCCACCTCAATCTCCGGTGCGTTCTTGAGTATTTCAATGCCCTCGACAGCCAGGGTATCGCTCACGAGAACTTTTTTCATAATCGTCATCCTCCTGAAATTAATTAATGAGATATCTTGATGATCCAAATGAGATCATAATTCTTTAACTTTCTTATTATAAACCTTTTCCATTTCCGTTAGGGCAGCTTTAATATCTTCCGGTTCTATCGTTGGGCCGCACCAGAAACGAAATCCGGGCGGGGCATCCCTGTAAGAATTTATGTCGTGCGCAATATTTTTTTTGGAGAGTTCGCTAGCGATGCTCTTCAAGAACTTTGCCTGATCATCCTTAGAGAGCTTGCGCACTTTTTCGCCAGTTACAGAGAGACATACGGACGTGCTGGACCGCGTGTCCTTTGAGGCTGCAAGGAAATCGATCCAATCATTTCTTCCCACCCATTCTTCTACGGCCTTAAGGTTTTTCTCGCTCCTCTCTATGAGACCGGCGAGTCCTATTTCCCTTGCCCATTTGAGGGCATCAAGATAGTCTTCTACACAGAGCATGGAAGGAGTATTGACGGTGTCGCCTTCAAAGATCGCTTTATCGATCTTGCCGCCTTTTTTCATTCGGAACACCTTGGGAAGCGGCCATGGCGGATCGTAAGTCTCTATGCGCTGTATGGCCTTTGGGCTTAAGATGAGCATGCCGTGGGCGGCTTCGCCGCCCAAGCATTTCTGCCAGGAATACGTCAGCACGTCAACTTTTGACCAATCGATGGTCATGGCAAATACCGCACTTGTGGCATCACAGATTGATAACCCCTCACGATCCTTTGGAATCCAATTCCAGTCGGGGATTCTTACGCCGCTCGTTGTTCCATTTGCAACAAAGACGCAATCATTGGACCAGTCTACTGACATGAGATCCGGTATTTCCCCGTAATCTGCCTTTAGGATGGTAGGGTTCAGTTTTAAATGTTTGGTAATATCCGTTGCCCAACCTTCGGAAAAACTCTCCCAGACCAGTACAGTTACAGGCCTCGACCCTAAGAGGGTCCACATGGCCGCTTCAAAAGCACCTGTGTCGGATCCGGGCATTATTCCGACAAGATAGTCCTTCGGGATTTCCAGGATCTCTCGGCTTTCGGCTATGGCCATGGCCAGTTTTTCTTTTCCCAAGGATGAGCGATGGGACCTGCCGACAGGGGCGTTCTTGAGAAAATCAAGACTCCAATGTGGCCTCTTGCTGCAAGGGCCGGAACTAAAATTTGGATTGTTCATACTTTACTATCTCCCGATTTTTTTTGACAGACGTTGGAATATATCAGCATTGAAATGATTACTCAAGATTTTTTGAGCTGGTTTCGTATTGACTCATGGGTTAAAAAAACATATGTTTAAACAATATTGGATTTATGGCTAGGGATTCTTAAATTGAAAAAGATTAAAACCGCCTTTTTTTGTCGGAACTGTGGTCACCAGTCACCAAAATGGCTGGGTAAGTGTCCCTCGTGTGATGAATGGAACCGATTTGCCGAGGAAGAAATAAGGGCTGGTGATCCTGCTGGTCCCGCGGGCTTCCAGTTCAACGAACCCCCTTTGCCTATCGACGAAATCGTTGCCGATGAAAAAGAAAGGATGACCACGGGGATTGCCGAAATGGACAGGGTCCTTGGCGGGGGTATTGTAAATGGATCGGTTACGCTCGTCGGCGGCGACCCAGGCATCGGAAAATCTACGCTGCTTCTTCAAGTGGTCCACAATCTCGCGGAAAAGGATTTGAAGATCCTCTATATCTCCGGCGAAGAATCGGCAAAGCAGATAAAGCTCCGGGCTAGAAGGATCGGGGCCTCATCAAAAAATCTTTTCGTCCTAGTTGAGATTGACCTGGATAACATTGTCAAATATATTAATGAGATATCACCGAGGATGGTAGTAATCGATTCCATTCAGACGATGTATTCACCGATCCTTACATCCGCGCCGGGAACCGTCGGTCAGGTGAGGGAATCATCAGGGCGTCTCATTCTCCTTGCAAAAAAGACAGGTATTCCGGTCTTTCTTGTCGGGCATGTGACCAAGGACGGCTCCATAGCGGGCCCGAAGGTGCTGGAACATATGGTGGATACAGTACTCTATTTCGAGGGGGACTCCAGTCACGCATATCGTATCATCAGAGCCATGAAGAATAGGTTCGGTCCGACCAATGAAATAGGGGTCTTTGAAATGAGGAACAATGGTTTGATTGAAGTTACGAACCCCTCGGCATTTTTCTTGATGGAACGGCCGGAAGGAGCGCCGGGCTCCGTGGTTGTGCCGAGCATTGAAGGTACCAGGCCGATTCTTATAGAGATCCAGTCCCTTGTTAATCCCACTAATTTCGGTATGCCGCGCAGGACGGCTATCGGAGTGGATCATAATCGGGTAGCCTTGCTTGCCGCTGTTATGGATAAAATATGTGGATTCCGTTTCAGCGGACATGATATTTTTATCAATGTGGCAGGCGGCATGAAGGTGGATGAGCCGGCGGTTGACCTGGGAATTGTTGCATCCATGGCTTCCAGCTTCCTCGACAAGCCAATTGATAAAGGCACAGTGGTATTTGGTGAAGTGGGTCTTGCAGGTGAGGTTAGGGGGATTTCCCAGATGAGTATCAGGATCAAGGAGTCGGACCGCATGGGATTTGTGCGCTGCATTATGCCTGAGACCTCTTCCCGAAACGGATCCGCAGAAAAAAAGATGGAGTGCATCAGGGTCAACAGCCTGAAAAAACTCTTGGAGTGTCTCTTCTGATTATGCGAAAAAAAATTCTTATTGTTGATGATGAAAAAGACATTGTGGATCTAATCAGTTATAACCTTGAAAAGGAAGGGTTTGCAGCTCTTAGGGCCTACGATGGGGAAAGCGCCCTCAAACTGGTTGATGCGAAAAGACCGGATTTGGTCATTCTCGATCTCATGCTTCCCGGCATGAGGGGCTTAGAGGTATGCAAATTTATCCGAAAGAGTCCGGAAAACGAAACGCTTCCGATTATCATGCTCACAGCTAAAGGCGAACAGGTTGACAAAATACTCGGCCTTGAGATGGGCGCAGACGATTACCTTACCAAGCCTTTCAATGTGAGAGAACTGATTGCCAGAATTCATGCGGTCCTGCGAAGGGCAGAAGCCAGTCCCGATTCGGATAAGAAAGAACAATTTACATACAAAGGACTCCGATTTGATTACAGGTCATATGATGTTGCCGTAGATGGTGAAAAGATCGATCTTGGCCCAACAGAACTGAAACTATTGCGATTTCTCACCCGGCATCCTGGCAGGGTTTACACCAGGGACCAGCTTCTGGATTACGTCTGGGGGGATGAGACTTTCGTTGAACCCCGCACTGTGGATGTCCATATCAGCCGTCTACGGGTGGCGATAGAAAAAGATAAGGATAAGCCGCAGTATATCCTGACCGTCAGAGGGATCGGGTATAAATTTGCGGATACCAAATAAGTCTCATACTAAATATAACCCGGTGACTTTGACTGCAGAATTAGGAGTTAGCGATGCGTATGAAAGAATTTGAGATGATGAGAAGAAACAAAAATATGCATAAAGCGATGCGCTTATTAATTTCATTTGCCGTCATTTTCTTGCTTGGCGGAGCGTCAATTATCTGTGCCCAAGATCAACAGAAATTATTAGATAGCGATTTTCTTCACCAGCTCTTTTTTTCCGCTAAGGATGGAAGCAGCAACAAAGAAACCTTGTTAAAAAAAATAAACCCTCTGGCAAAGGAAAGTTTCGACCAACAATATAAAGAAAACGTCAAAAACATAGAGCTGGAAGGTATCTACGAGCTTGCTAAAAACTGTTATGTGACATGTCATACTGCGCAATTGATAAGCGGGGAAGACGTTTTTCTATTTGATGCCCACATATTTGGTAAAATTGATAACAGTGATATCCAGATACATGGTCGTGGAAAAGAGGATATGGCAGAGTTTGGAAAATTCATGATGATGAGCGAAAGCGGAAAAATAAAATTCATCAGATACTTTTTCAAAACGTATGCAAGGACTGAATTGCCTTCGTAAAAGAGGCAATTTTAGATTATACCTGCCGGCAATTCATTTAAAATCGAAATCAAATTCTCCCTGACATAAACCGCTATCAAGCATCAGACATTTTAGCACCTGGGGTGCGACATCGTACTTGAGCCCCAGGCTGTCGAACCAGCACTGAAGTCTGTAGATAACACCGCATTCATATTGATCGATAGCCCCTATCCTCTTTATCCCTTTGTAAGCGAAACAATTTCCCGCTTCGAATTGCCAGCGGAGTGTGTTCTTGTTCGGGAAAGATATGGTGATATTCATAAAAGCCGGTATAAATAATTGGGAGGCGGCTACAAAGAAATTTTTGAATTCCTGAAAATTATCAATCCGTTTCTCGACTCCAATGGCCTTTGTGATTCTGTCAATTTCCATCGGTGCTAATAATTTTATTGCCGCTTTATTCAGCTCATTTGCTTTTTCTATGCCAAAGTTTTTTAAGCAGTGATAGAACCACATCCCGTCATGGGTCATCCAGCACCGGTTCAAAAGTTCGATGATCTCTTCTTTCTGCAATTCGCGCGGCATATTCATGTGAAACCTCCCTTCACCTCGTGTCTTCACAATTGCTCTTGTAAAAGATAAGGGTGTTGCGCATCTCACAGTCTTCTCATCTGAAAGGTGGCGGTGCAATGCAGCAGACGTTATCCTTCAGGTCTAGGGCCAAAGCCCAATCCGCCTTCCCTTTTTCATCAGCAATCTTCTTGATGCCTTCGGCCTGTTCAGCGGTCAACGTTGCCTCAACCGTAATATCCGTGGCCGCCGGTATTTTGAAGGTGATCGTAACCTCCTTCAGTAAAGGATAGTATTTCCTGAGGCCGAATGAAGAATAGAATAGAATAGAACCTCTCCTGCAAAATCCGCTAGCGAAAAGAGAGCGCCGGCATATACGGTACCGACGTGATTCATGTTCGGTTTTTTTGGTAGCATGATTCTTACGTACTGCTTTTTAAAATCAAGGATGCGCATGCCCATTTTTTAATGATTTTGATTGCCTTTTCGGAATAACCGACAGGGTCTTTATACTCATCGCTGATTGCCATTTGCCAATTCTCCTAATGTGATTTTATATTCTCGCAGAGAAAGAACAAGTGCACTGCGAACCCTTCATGTTATCCATAATCAAGAATTAGCCGCCATCAGTCACTACAGTCCACTATGCAACCTTATCTATCATTACTTGCAAGGTAAATCCACAGGGATATGGCAAAAAATATATCAAAACTTTACAGGAAGGGAGGCGCCTGGCGATTACAACGGCAAGTTCTCATCTTGCTGGTAGATTGAATTTGCATGATTCACAATACTAAGGTAAATAATTCAAATTGATATGCCGGACTCTTTTCAGGGGAAATCAATTACCACGAAGTTAGGAATATCGAGATTAACTCAATAACTAGAACCATCGCCCATTCTTTATCCATTATCTGCACGAAGGCTGGGGGGTGCCGTATTTGGTCAAAACAATCTGCCAGATTTGATTGTTCCTGGCACGGAAGGCGCCAGCACAGGACAACAAATAATAATCCCACATGCGCTTGAACT